>Ga0116141_10005694_pt1 | contig 10399 bp, 5 predicted proteins | sample AD_UKC097_MetaG_FD_89744 | JGI IMG/M metagenome (GOLD analysis project Ga0116141, IMG submission 89744) | Active sludge microbial communities of municipal wastewater-treating anaerobic digesters from USA - AD_UKC097_MetaG | ecosystem: Engineered > Bioreactor > Anaerobic > Digestate | place: USA... | reverse complement strand
TACAACGAACATTGGCGTGTCGAGAAAAATGACTTCCTTACACCGGCAGAGGCCAGAAAAGCCTGGTCGAATCAGGAGGCCGCGTGACTACAAACTTGTGTCCGGGAAACCGGTTGCGGTACAATACGCACATCTCGGGACCATGAATTTGTCTTTGTCAAAAGGGGACTGCTGGAATGAAACCATCTGCGTTTGTATTGGCAATTTTTGTGATGACCGTCGGTTGTTCGGGTGGAATGGACAATCCGCTCGACACGAATGTCGCTGTCGACGATGGGACGGCAGACAGCGCGCAGGACACGGGCGGGGCCGAGGTCAACGTCTATGCAGGATCGGCGTCGCACGGTGACCTGGTGGTCTTTTCAGTCGATCATGCGGCCGGCACCTGTGAAGTCGTGAATGAAACGACGGGCCAGAACGTCAGTGTTGATTTTTCGATCATCAGTGATGGCCAGATGCAGGGTGTCATGAAGGTGGACACCGGCTCAGACCGGTTCTACGCGGTCGAGCTGACGGACAAGCTGATCGCGGCCAGTTTTGATACCGGGAATCCTTACAACACGATCTCGTTTGGTGTCAGCGGCGGAACGGACAACATGGCGAACCAGGGAAATATCCCCGGTGATTACGTGTACATACACATTGCGAATGCGTCGGTCAACGGTTCCACCGACATCAAGGAATGGGGCATTCTGTCAATCATCGATGATGGGACGTGGCGCGTGAAGGCATATGCCACCGACGTCGGTAATGGATCGATGCCTGCGATGGCGCCCGAGGAGTTCAGCGGTGCCTTCCCGGTCGAGGAGCCGGACTCCACTGGTTCCTGGGCGGTCAACCCGGCCGACCACGCACGCATCAATGTCACGATGGACGACATCTCCGGACAACTCACGGGGTTCGCCTACGCACCGGATCCAAACGGAATTTTCGTTCTCGACATGGGTACCGGCAACGGCTTTATCCTGGCCTTGAAGATTCTTCCGACGATGACGTTGGCCAATCTGGCGGGCGAATACAAATACATCAACGTCTGGAACGACAGCATGGGGGCCGGCCGCAGCGCGGGCAGGGCAGTCATAAACGCCGACGGGACCGGTACCTTCGATTCACTCGACACCGATAACAACCTGTCGTCCGGTGTTTTTGACCTGGTTATACCGTGCCCGAACATCCAGAACATGTTCCATGCGAACTCGAGTGAGACCTCGGGTGACACTACCGTTGAACTCAAACACTATTTTGTTCTGCTGCCGTACGCCTTCATGGGATTCAACTTCAGAACCGACGGTGGATTCCGGTTTGTCGGGTATTCGGTCGGCACCAGGTTGTGATGCTTCGTTCTGGGACAGGCGGTCAGTCCTTGTTTTCCCAGGCCAGTTTGAAACCTTCCCCGGTCATCACGGAACGATCCAGCACTTCGACCTGTCCGTTTTCCGGCAGAACGATGTTCGCCCACGGGGCCACGTCGATGATGTCCTTCTGGATGTCCAGGCCGGGCGCCACCTGGATCAATTCGATTCCACGTTCGGTCAGACGGAAGGTGCCGGCGGTAGTGCAGTAGAAAACCTTCTGGCCACGGGCGAGCGCCGCCTTTGCGTTGAAGGTGATCTCTTCGAGTTCCTGAACGAACTTCGGGATTCCGCGCTTTTTTACATCCAGCTTGCCGTCGACGATCTCGACCTCGGCCTTCGCGGTCCATTGTCCGATGAAGATGATGTTCTTCGCGTAGGTGACCAGGTTGATGAATCCGCCGGGACCAACGTATTCCTTGACCTTTTTGGACTTGCGCGAGACGTTGACGTTGCCCTGCGGGTCGACCTGGAGCATTCCCAGGATAACGACATCAAGGTTGTCTTCGATGAAGTGGAACATCTCGGCCGACGAGATCAGCTTTTCCGGGTTGATCGCCATTCCGAAGAAGAATCCCGGCGCGGGCACGCCTCCGACCACACCGGTCTCGATCAGGTAGGTGATGTCCGATCCCATGCCGCCACGGTTCGCCATTCCGCCGACTTCCTGAGGCAGTCCGTAACCGATGATGGTCCGGACGCCAGGGAATCCGACCTTCATGAACAGTTTCGCGGTCTGTCGGGCCAGCATGTATTCGAGCGGGCTGCGAACCGGGTCCAGTTTGAGGATTCTGTTGAACAGCGCAAGTTCGTCCAAAAACTTTGGAATATCCTTCATTTTTTCCGACAGGGTCAGCGCCATCAGGGGCTTCTTCTGTGGGAACATCAGGCATTGCTCCGCGTATCGGTTGACCACGATCGCGTCGACCTTGTCCGCGGGAATGAATATCTGGGAATCATCGCGCGGGATGATGCCGGCGACGTTCACGATCGTCAGGCCACCGTTGTACTTCGCGGCCAGCGTCGATTCGCGGACCTCGGTGTACATCGGGCAGTCCTTCATGTAAATGTTGCCGTCCTCGTCCGCGTAGGTCGCGGCGACCACCGAGACGTTGATTTTCGGCAACGTGTACTTCAGCATTTCGCCTTCCACGGAGACCATCTGCTCGCCACGCCCCTTCTCGACCTGGGTTCCGGTACCGATCCGTGGATCCACGAACGTCCCGACTCCGACCTCGGTAACCAGCTCGTACTGGCCGTGTCCCTGGGCCTCGATCAGATGGATCAGGGTGCCCTGCGGGTAGACCGTCAGGTACATATCGCCTTTGGCGACAAGTTCCAGTCCGGCCCTGACCGTCTCATGATGTCCGCTGATGTAGTGGGTCAGCAGGCCCGGCACACAGACTTCCTCGGTGCCGCCCGGTGCCTTGCCGCGGAGTCCTGTTCCACCCGCGTTGATCCAGGTGAGATTGGCGGGATGGCCGGTGTTCTGGAAAGACTGACGGACCGCCCGGTAGATCGATGCCGGCCTGACGTTGGAAGCCATGCCGCATCCGGAAACGATGGCGCCGTCCGGGATCATCGCGGCCGCCTCCAGACCGGTTTTGAACTTCGGATTACTGACCTTCGGCTTGTAGTCGATGTCGATCTTGTTTTTGTTGATGGCCCAGGTCAGGACCCTTTTGTAAACGGACAATTTGCTGAGCAGACCGGCCATGGCACAACCTCCCGGGTGTTCGATTCGAATATGGGCGGATCGCGGTCCACCCGCGTTTTGATGGAACCAGCGTTTCATTTGCCATCAATTGCGTTCGTTAGTCAACACTCCATGTGCTAAGATCGCGTCCGGGCGGGGGCGCGAACGGTCGTTTCTGCAAAACTCCTGAAGCATTAACGAGGTATCCGTGAGACTGGGACATTCGATTGCCGGTGTTTTGATCTGTCTGATGGTCGTGTTGGGATGTGGTGGCGGTGACGACGGCCAGGACGTGCCCGACGACGTTGCCGGTGACGTGCCCGACGACGTTGCCGGTGATGTTGTCGCTGACGCGGCCGGGGATGTTGTCGCTGACGCGGCCGAAGACGTCGTCGTCGACGTTGCCGAGGATGTTACTGAACAACCCTGGAATTACCGTGACCCCTGGGCCGTGCCGGTCGCCGACTGGTCGGACTGCCCGGACACCGACTACATCGGGGACATGACGCTGGCCCAGAAGGCTGCCTACTACGACTGGGCGGGCGTAAAACTGCACCAGAAGCCCTGGGACGCGCCGGGGCACGAGTCATACTCGGCGGTATACAAGATCGTGTGCGACTCCGATGTTCCGGCCACGATCGTGCCCGATGACCAGATTCCCGAGTGCAGAAACACCCTGTCCGAGAATACCGGCCTCTGGAGCAGCCTGTACGTCGCCTCGCAGGCATTCAGATACGCGGCGACCGGGGACGCGGATGCCCTGGCAAGCCTGAAACGCACTCTGAACGGCACGTGGCACATGATGCTGATAACCGGCAAGCCAGGTCTGTACACGCGGGACATGCGGGATCCCTCGCTTCCTTCCCAGTACTGCGTCGAGGACGAGGAACCATATGCCAGCGCCGCGACCGACAACGAAAAATACGCCAGGTACGTTCCGCGCGGGACCAGCATGGTCGGAAACCAGTTCGTCCGTGTTGACCAGGACGGCTGCTTCCTGACCTGGGATTCCTCCTTGAACGATGGCGCGGGCGGCTGGTTCAAACACACGGACCACTGCACCGAGCCGCGTTTTGCCGGTTTCTGCTGGCAGGACAACGTCAGCAAGGACGAGTACGCCGGGCACATGTTCGCGGCCGGCATCGTGGCGAAAATTGTCGATGATCCGGAAGTTCACGCGATGGCCGTGGGGATCCTGAAGGCGGTGGCGGAACACATCGTGGCGAACGAATTTCTGATTACCGACTACGATGGTCGCAGGACCCGTTACGGCAGCGCATATGCCCTGGCACTTGACGAGGCCCCGGGCGGCAACGCTGTGATGGCGCTCGCATGGATCAGGTCGGCCGCGATCGCGACAGGCGACCCGGAGTTGATGGCGACGTACTTCGACTGTCTGCTGCAGATGGCCGGCACGAATTCCTGTATCGATCAGGATCTTGAACGCGACCTTCCCGCGGACTACCGGACCTATCTGGAAGCGCCGGGGATGGACCTGGCAAAGGGCGCGGACTCGAACTACGACACGATCAATATCGCGCTGTTGAACTGGTTCAATCTTGTCTGGTTCGAACCGGACACGGCGCTTCGCGAATTTTATCGGCAGGTGTTTTTTGACAACACCAGGGGACCTGACAGGGATGGCCGCGACTTGTGGGCCGAGGCCAATCCTTTCTGGAACTTCAGTGTGGTCAGCCGCATGGACCCGAGCGGATTCGACAACGAACTCGTTGGCGACATGATTCGTGACGCGGTCTGCACCCTCAAGCGGTTCCCGACCGACAACGTGAGGCGGGCCAGGGACAGCACTGTGTACCCCGAATGGATGGTGTCCCCCCGTCACGGCAGCCTGGCTGAACACGCTATTCCGATTGAGGAACGGTGCAATTCCGTTTTCGAATGGTGGGGAGACCCGAACAGCCGGCAGACCTGCCAGGACGACCTGAAATCAGCCGAGCCCCCGGCCGGATTCCTGCTTCCATACTGGATGGGCAGGTATTTCGGATTCATCGCCAGCGACATCTGAGACCGACTGGGCTATCCTCTCCGCATCATAGTTTTTCTCCGGGGTTCAATCATGGTTCGTTTAGAAAACTTCAAGGTTTGACGCGGCTTCTGGCCGTGGTTTCCGTGTTTCTGCTGGCGGTGGCCGGTCTTCCGGGATGCGGGGACGGCGACCCGGAACAGCTTGACGTGATTCCCGATGCCGCCGACGTGGTGTCCGACACCGTGGCGGGCGATTCCGTGGAAACCGACAACGTGACCCAGGATGTCCGACCGGATGGACAGACGGATTTGCCGCAGGCCGACGCGACGGATGTGGTCGACGCGACGGATCAAGGCCAGAGTGATGCCGCGGACGCGATCCACCCGGCAGATCTGCCGAAAAGGGACACCGAGGATCAGGATCCCGGGATTCCGGTTCCTTCGTTCCCGCTGGTCCAGGGCGGCGTGTCCTCGCATGTCATCGTCGTCGCGGAAGATGCCAGTCCATCCGAGAAGACCGCGGCAGCCGAGATTCAGTCCCTGTTCCAGCAGGCTTCAGGAGTGAATCTGCCGATTGTCGCCGAACCGGAATCCGAGGATGTCCCCGTCATTGTGGTCGGGGCGGGCGCGCGCGCCGCGGGATTCGGCGTCGAGCCCAACTTCGAGGAGCTTGGCGAGGATGGCTTCATCATCAAGGTCGCTCAACCATCCGTCGTGATTGCCGGCAGCCCGGCCGCCGGAACGATGCACGGCGTCCACCGGTTCCTCGAGATAGCCCTGAACGTCAGGTGGATCGCTCCGGGACAGACGATCGTTCCGCAGTCCACCGACATCGTTTTCCCGCAGGAGATGGATCTGACAGAGAAACCCGCGTTCAGGTGGCGTACCACGACGTATACGTGGCCGGGCGCCGATCGTGCCTTCCTGGCCCATCAGGGCGAGAACAACGGTCACGCGGGGCCGGACGCCGAATATGGTGCCGAGCATTTCCACGATGGCCAGGCTCACAGTTACTTCAACTTCATTTCACCGGATGAGTTCTGGGACACCCACCCGGAGTACTTCTCCGAGATCAATGGACAGCGGGTGCGCGAGGCGACACAGCTCTGTCTGACGAATCCCGACGTACTCGACATCGTCACGGAACGCATGCTCGCCAGGATGGGCTCGAACCCGGACGCGATTCAGCACAACTTCTCGCAGATGGACAGGTACAACCAGTGCCAGTGCGAAAAGTGTCGCGCGATGAACGAGCTGTACCAGTCCGAGGGCGGCACCCAGTTCTGGTTCGTCAACGAACTCGCCAAGAACACATCGGTGGTCTATCCCGACAAACAGATAGGCACGCTCGCCTACATGTACACCGAGGAACCCCCGGTCGGCCTCGAACTGCATCCTAACGTGGCGATATGGCTGTGCCACATGTATCCGTCCTGCGACAGCCACCCGATTCGCACATGTGCCGACAACGCTGATTACAAGCGCCGGGCCGAGGCCTGGTCCGAACTGACCGATCACCTGTACATCTGGCACTACATCGTTGATTTCATGCATTACTACAGTCCGTTCCCGAACTTCTACGCGCTGGCGGACAACATCCGCTTCTATCGGGACATCGGGGTCGATGGCATCTTCCTGCAGGGCATGGGGCACGGCGGCGGCGGCGGGGAATTCAGCATGCTGAGACCGTGGTTCGGCATGAAGCTGCTCTGGAACCCCGACCTGGATACCACGGGACTGATCAAGCGATTCCTGAAGGACTACTACGGACCTGCCTGGGGACCGATGTATGACTGGATCGTCCTTCTTCAGAACAAGGTCGACGACGATGACATCCACCTGCACCTATACAGCAATCCCGCCACAGGCCACCTCCCCGAGGATATCGTGCTGACCGGCGAGGCGCTGTTCGACGAGGCCGCGCAACTCGTTCAGGGCGACGAGATCCTGGAACAACGGGTGGCAGTGGAGCGCATGCAACTGGCCTACGCCAGGTTCTTCCCAAGGAACGGATATCGTATCGAGGATGGTTTCCTGAAGTGGAATCCCGGCATGGCGACATTCGAGGATGTCACCAATTTCACACAGATGATGAACGACCACGGGTTCACGTCCTACCGTGAGGCCCAGGGCAGCCCGGACACTATGATGATGCTTTATATGATGATCGGCGCCGATGCCGAGGTGAAGACCATCTCGAACGGCGCACTCGAGGTCGACGTGGTGCCGACGCTTGCGGGCCGCGCATTACGTATCACCGACGTGACTTCCGGCAAGACCGTTACATCCTGGGATCAGCGCCGGAATCTGTTCTTCCCGTTCGCGGGCGGTTACGAGGAGCGCGTTGGCGAGGGTTTCGATTTCATGGGATGGGTCGAGCCGGGTGGAGCCTCGGCGGTCACTTCCACGGGACTCAAGGTCACGTTGAACACGATGAACGGGTACAAAGTGGTCAGGACCTACCAGCTCGATCCGGTGGAACCGATCCTGCGGATTTCGACCACTCTGACCAACCCGGGAGCCTCCACGGTCAATGCTCGACTGCGCCCCCACATGGAACTGAACCTTGGCGACCTGGCGTCGACGACTGTCCATTTCGTGGCACGCGACGGCACCGTCGTGGACAAGGACATGGAAGGGGTGATCTCCGGTATGCGACAGGGCGAGCACTTCTACGACCAGGACGCGCCGGCCGGCGCCTGGATCTTCTCGGGCACCTCCGGTCTGGATGTTACGTATCGATTTGTCGACGACACCGTCGATTTCACCTGGCTCTACGCGTACCCCGAACGCGACGGCGAACTCGAGATGGAGGTGTTCGCGAAAGCGGTTCCGCTGGCCCCCGGCGAGTCGATGACGTTCGATTGCGAGATTGAGGTCAGAGCGGCGGAATGACCACCGGAATCGTGGAACCTCGTCTTCCCGCGCCGTCTCAACGAAAATCATCAAGGTGACTTGAAATACTCCCCGCGAACACGGTAAAATGTTCCGTAAGTTCTTTATTTTCGTGTAATTACCGGCCCGGTCGGGCTTGTTGGAGGACTAAAAATGCGTAGTCTGTGGATTCTGGGTTTAACGGTGGTGGTCGCCGTTTCCATCGGCGGCTGCGTCTTTGAAACGAACGAGGATGGTAACGGCCCGATTCTGGGCCAGGCCCTCACCTCTGGATGCAAGATTGAAAGCGGGTTGACGCAGCGTTCGCTGATCGATGGAAACATGATCGAGGCGATCGTTTCCGACAACTCGGTCACGATTATCCACCACAACGCCCAGTATCAGTGCAACGCCGACATCTCCTGGGAGATGCAGATTGACGGCGATGAACTGCTGTTGCGCGAGGTCGACAAGTCGGTCGAGGTCACCCGCTGCATCTGCCCGATGGATCTTTCAATCACCATCGATAACCTGACCGAAGGTAAAACCTACCACGTCACCGTCTGGGACGAGTTCGAGTCCAAGCAGTTCGGCGAGGTTTGGGTGACTCTCGAGAACTGCGATGCCCAGTGCGTCGTGCCCGAGGATTGCTGGAACTACCCGGATCTGCCCAGACTTGACTGTCCTGGAAACTGGGCGTGTCTCCAGGGGCTGTGCAACTACTATTGCGATGCCATTCCCACCGGGTGCACGACCAACTCCGACTGTCCCGAAGGATTCCAGTGCGTGTTCTACGCGACGCCGGCCACCGGCGCTGTCGATGGCTCCGGTTCATCGGCGGGGGCCGCGATGATCGCCTACGAATGCGTGACTGATGCCGACTGTCCCGAAGACATGCGATGCATGGTGTCGGACTGCCAGTGTCCGGACGGCGCGGATTGCGACTGCTATCCCTACGGTTACTGCGAGGGTCAGGTATGGCCGACCGAGGGCGTGTGCGAGCCGGTCGTGGTGAACAACGAGTGCCGCACCGACGCCGACTGCGGCTCCGGTTATCACTGTGAGTTCGAATACCCGGTGCCCGTGACTGCCGGTGCCGATCAGGCTGCCGAACCGATGCCGCCGATCGACGAATGCATGTGCACCGAGGAATGGGCGCCGGTGTGCGGCACCGATGGCGTGACCTATTCGAATGATTGCTTCGCGATGTGTTCGGGCGCTGGTGTCGCGTACGAAGGCGAATGCAATGGCGGCCAGGGATACGGATACTGCGTGCCCGATGAGCAGACCGGTTGCTGGGCCGATTCCGATTGTCCGGCCGGGTTCATGTGCCAGTTGACCGACTGGTGCGCGGGAACCGACAGCGATTACGACGGCGTGATCGATCCCACCTGGTGCATGGGCGAGTGCGTCCCGGCGATGGAAGAAACCTGCGAGTCCCTGGGTGGCGTCTGCTTCCCGTACGATGAAAACGGCGCCTGTCCCGAAGGTTACAACTGGCTCTACGGCAATTCGTTCTCGGAACCGATCTGCGGCGGCCAGGGGATCTGTTGTGTGCCGGTGGCGGTTGAGTGCGTGACTGACGAGGACTGCTACAACATGAACGGGGATCTCCCTGTCGATCCCGCGACCGGTGTCGCCGTTCAGTGGACCTGCGACGACGGCGTGTGCGTCTCAAGGACCGAATGCGGCTACTTCGAGTGTTACAGCGACGCTGACTGCGGTGACGGTTGGATGTGCGTGTCCGGTGGTCAGTGTGATCCTTCCGGCGTCTGCTGCGAGTCGACCTGGTGCGAGCAGATTCAGTCCAATGAGTGCGCCGAGGATCTGCCTTGCGCCGTCGGCGAGATGTGCGTGGACGGCCAGTGCGTCCCGGTGGAACTGCCCTGCAACGAAAACGGCGCTTGCGATCAGGGTTACACCTGCGTCGACGGTCAGTGTCTGCCTGTGCAGCAGGAAGACTGCCATATGGACGACACGGGGATTTGCGTGTGCGGCGGATTGGCAGGGTTCATGTGTCCCCAGGGCATGTCCTGCGTGTACGACGACCCGAACTGCAGCCCCGACGCCGGTGGAGAAGACTGCATGGGTCACTGCTACGCCGTTCCCGAGGAATGCTACTGCACGATGGAATACGCACCGGTGTGCGGCGCTGATGGAAAGACCTACAGCAACAAGTGCATGGCAATCTGTGCTGGAGTCCGTCCGGTTTCCGAAGGTGAATGCGTGAAGTGATTCAATTCTGATCGATCTGCCCGGCGTATCCGTTCTTCAGAACCTGCATGAATTCGATTCCGCTTTTGACCTGTCGGCTTAGTTTGCTGCGGCAGCCCCTGTCGAACCATTCATCCACGAACACGCGCAGGGAACCGAAGATGGCGGCCGCGACCACGTTCGCCTTTGTCCTGGAAAGGTAGGTGCGTCCACGGAACGTCCTGAGAGTCGCGGCGAACAGCTTTTCCATCCGATAGTCGGCTTCGATGTCCTTGGT
>Ga0116141_10005693_pt1 | contig 10400 bp, 8 predicted proteins | sample AD_UKC097_MetaG_FD_89744 | JGI IMG/M metagenome (GOLD analysis project Ga0116141, IMG submission 89744) | Active sludge microbial communities of municipal wastewater-treating anaerobic digesters from USA - AD_UKC097_MetaG | ecosystem: Engineered > Bioreactor > Anaerobic > Digestate | place: USA... | reverse complement strand
TGCAATTATATCAGATTTATCTCCATTTGCAGGCTTTTTAGCTAGTCGATATAATGATTTTAGTATCAACTTTCAAGATGAAACTTCAGAATTTATTGATATTGTAAAAAATCTTTCAAAAGAATTTGAATGGCTTTATACAACAAATATTAAAGGCAAAAAAGCTTTAATAAATTATTCTATTTTAAGCAGAATATTTCAATGTCCGTTTTGCAAAAATGAATTTTCATTCTGGGATTATGCAGTGGACAAAACATCTGAAAAAGTAAATGACAGTTTTAAATGTAAAAACTGCTCTGCAATAATAAGCAAAGATATATGTCATAATGTATTTGAAACAAAGTATGATTCTTCTTTAAATGAAAACATTGAACAAATTAAATATAAGGTAGTTATAAATGATATAACTCAACTTTCAAAAAGGTATAAAGTCGATGCTGATGATTATATTGAAACTTTAGAACAAAAAGTTAACGAATATATTATCCCATTCTGGTTTCCAACCGAAAGAATGCCAGAAGGTGATGAAAGTAGAAGAAATGATAAATTTGGGTTTACTCATATACATCATTTTTATACAAAAAGATCTTTGATTGCTTTATCAGCAATACATAATCAACTAAAAACTGATTTTCAGAAATATATTTTTACTTCAATTATAAGTATGAGATGTAATATGAGAATGCCATATAGACCTGGTGGAAAAAGTGCAGGTACAGTCAATAATTTAAATATACCCTCAATTATTCAAGAATATAATGTATTTGATACTATTTTACGAAAAGCAACCAAAATATATTCAGCGTTCAAAGAAACAAAACAAAAATTATCTGTTTCTGATAAAAAAAAGACTATTATTTCCACTAATTCGATTTCATCTTTACCATATATAATTCCAGAAAATTCTATAGATTACATTTTTACAGATCCTCCGTTTGGTTCCAATATAATGTACTCTGAACTTTCTTTTTTTTGGGAATCATGGTTGAAGGTGAAAACAAATAATTATGCTGAAGCAGTAATATCAAAAACTCAAAATAAAAAAGAAGTAGAATATTATAATTTAATGTTAGAATCATTTCAAAGTTATTATAAAGTTTTAAAGCCAAAAAGATGGATTACAGTGGAATTTCATAATTCAAAATCATCTATTTGGAACATTATTCAGGAATCTATAGCTAAGGCAGGTTTTATAATTTCAAGTGTTGCGATCTTAAATAAGAAACAAGGTAGTTTTACTCAAGTCACTTCACCAGGTTCTGTGGAAAAGGATTTAGTTATATCTGCGTATAAACCTTCATTAGAGTTCACAAAAAGATTTTTATCAGTTACTGGAAACAACTTAGAAGCTGACTTTATTAGGCAATTTCTTTCCCAATTGTCAATTCAACCATGCATTGAAAGGACTGAAAAAATGCTTTATTCAAAAATGCTGAGTTTTTATATTTTGCATGGTTATGAGATAAATATGGATGCTAAAGCATTTTATAAAATGCTGAATATGTCGTTTATTGAGATTGATGGTTTGTGGTTCACATCTGAGCAAATTGAAAAATACCTTGAATTTAAAAAGAAATTGAAATTAGAAGGTATCGAAGAACTAAAATCAGGCAGTATGTTTCTTTTTGTTACCGATGAAAAATCTGCTTTGGTTTGGCTTTACAATTTCATTTCTGAATCTAAATCATTTTCTGACATTCATACTGCTTTCACGCAGTTAGCAAATATACAAGGCGATGCTGTTCCTGAGTTAAGAGAATTGTTAGAGCATAATTTTGTTTTTGAAAATGATAAATACCGCAGACCTCAAAACGAACCGGAACATAATCAAATTTCTGAAAAACGGGAAAAAGCTTTGCTTCGTGAGTTTGAATCGCTTCTAATCAAAGCTAAAACAGAAAAAGGTAAGATAAAATTAGTGCGAAAAGAGGCGTTATTATTCGGTTTCGAAACCTGTTATAAAAGCCGAAGGTATCAGGATATTTTAACCGTTACCAGTAAGTTAGACAAAGCAATAATTGAAAACAGTGCAGAACTCAACGATTTTGTTGAAGCAGCCGAAATCATGGTAAAAGGAATGGAATAATGGTAAGTTGGCAGTTACGCATTTTGACACAGTTAAATCTGTCGGAAAAATCACATAAGATAATTTCTGATGAAACCGGTGTGCTTTCTAAACAAGTTTTTACAACATTTCTTTCAGAAAATCAAATTTCATTTTCAGTTACTGACAAGATACCCGATATGCTTTCGATTGTCAGCAAAAAAGAAACACTGATTATCATTACAGGTATAAGGGAAATACCCGATTTCATCACAAATAAATACGAACACCGCATATTCACTTTTGCGGATATTCCGCTCAATGGTCAAATCCAGTCCTTATTAGGTAACCAACCGGTAAACGCAATAATTCAATTATTGGATTACTGCTACAAAAATGATCCTCATATTGTTTTATCACAAGCAAACCTACCTGAGTTACTATTAAAAAGTGCACAAAATGCAGCTCATTCAAGAATTGAGGAAATTGTAAGTAAAATCCATTCGATTTTATCAGATGAACCGGAATACAAGACGGTCCTGCAATTAGGGAAACTTTTGGGTGAACTTATTTACCTTTCTCATAAATACAACAACAACCAGTACTCCGATATAATTCCAGCGATTGACAGTTATTCTGAAAAATTTGTAATTACCGGGAAAATGAATGATGCGTTTTTTGCATCACTATCGGGCAATCCGGTTACAGTTGACAAAATCCTGCACAACATCAGATTTGAAAAGAAAGATAAATCAGCATTGCTTTGTTTTGATTGTATGGGCTGGGCTGAATGGTTTTTATTGAAAGATGTTTTGCAGGAGATGAATCTTTCATTTGAAGAAACAGAATTGTTTGCCTTATTGCCAACAGTTACATCAATTTCACGTTCGGCGATTTTTCAAGGTTCAACCGAAGTGTATAACGTAAAAACACCAGGCAGAGTCTATGAAGAAAAAACTTTTGCAGCTTTCTTTTCTGAGAAAGAAATAAAGTATTTCAACGGAACAGACGCCATTACTGATGATTCTCTACTTGGCTATGACTGCATAAGTTTGCTGTTTACTTTCTTTGATGATATTGCACACGCTGCTCAGATTCCGGAAAATGGATTGGGAAAGCTATTGTATTTTGATGCAATAAACAGCTACCTCAAAAATTCAAACATAAAACAAGTTATAGAAACTCTTCTGGATAATGGATTTGCACTGTATTTCTGTTCAGATCATGGTTCCATTGTTGCAACAGGCAATGGTCAGCGGATTGAAAAATATTTGATAGACAATTTTGCAAAAAGAGCTTGCATCATTCCGGCTACATCCAGCGAACTTACAGAATTAAGTAAAGTAAATATCCCTTTTGTCTCAGATAAAGTTATGATACTTCCCGAAGGGAGGGAAATGTTTACTTATAAAGGAAAACAAGAAATTAATCACGGAGGCATTACTGTTGAAGAAATGGTAGTGCCATACATAAAAATAAAGAATTGAAATGATTGGCTACGACAGACCATTAAAACCGGAATGGATTTATAAAACCCTTCAATTGGTTCAACCAGGCAGAAAGCCGGAAGAATACTATGATGCTTACAATAGCATTGCAGTTGAATTAACTGGAAAAGACGGAAGACGGAAAACAAGAACAGTTTTATTTCGCACATTCATATATAGTTTTCAGGAAACAACAAGTATTATACAAGATAATATGCTTTTAAATCTTTGCAAACAAAGAGATTTTGAGTATATGAAACCTATATTGCTTGCGAAATTCATTATTGATTACGAAATACTTAGATTCTTCACCCAGAAATTTTATCAGATATTTGACCCTTCTCAGGAAGTAAGTTCCCCTGCAATAACAGCCAAAATGGTAGAAAGCTATGGAGATACAGAGATTATAAAACGCTCCACCCGTTCATTTCTGAAAACACTTTGCGATTTCAAAATATTAGAACCTGTAAATTCAACCAAATACCATCAATTACCTAAATCAGATTTGACTACAGAACAGATAAGAGATATTCTTAAACTCTATGCCATTGCAAATCATACAAAGCAAATAGACATTCAAAACCTTGATAAATCAATGTTTGCTTTCTATCAAACACCCGATTTAAATAAAGTGGCAAAAGAAAACCATACTTCTGAATGGGAGTATATCAGTGGGGTTGACAGAAAATTACTAATCTTAAAATAAGGATAAAATGGCAGAGACTAAAAGACATAAAGTTTTTATCAGTTTCCAGCATGGTTGTGAAGATACAATCCCTGAAGAATCAAACTTGTTTACATTTTTCAGCACTTATAATGCATTATCAAACAGTTTTTTACAATTTGCTCACCTCGTTGGTGAGGCGAACAAAATCAATTGAATATGAAAGACCTTACCAACTCAAATATTGACAGGCAGAACATTCTGAATAACCGCTATGCTTTAACCCAGATTCAAGAATACATCGGTTTACCCGGAATGTTATTTGAAGGCGAATTTCGTTTTACGAAAGAAATGGTTGCCAATTTCTTTGAAATTGACATTTCTACAATTGACAGGTATCTTGCTAAATATGAAGCTGAATTAAAGCATAATGGATACATTTTAACCAAGGGTAAACAACTGAAAGACTTCAAATTACAATTTGCTCACCTCATTGATAAGGCGAGCAAAACTCGTCAGCTTGGTTTATTCAATTTTAGGGCACTGTTAAATTTATCTATGTTACTTGTCGAAAGTGAAAAAGCCCGTCATTTAAGAAGTAAAATCCTCGATATTGTAATTCATACGATTAACGAAAAAACAGGAGGTGGCACTAAATATATTAATCGCAGGGATGAAGATTATTTAATAAATGCTGTCAGGGAGCACAAATACAGAAAAGATTTCACGAATGCCCTTAACCAATATGTTGACCTCGGTAATTATAAGTACTCTCTATATACTGACAAGATTTATCAGGCAATTTTTCGTGAAAATGCTAAAGAGTATAAGCAAATTCTGAAACTGGCAGATAATGAAAATGCAAGAGACACAATGTATGCAGAGGTTTTAAAACTAATAGCATCATTTGAAGCTGGGATTGCCTTTGAGATTGAGAAAAAAGCTAAAGTACTAAACCGGAAACTGCTTTCTTTTGAAGTTGACCAAATTGTAAAAGATTTTGCAGAACATCCCTCACAACTTCCCCATATCGAAGATGCCAGAATAAAAATGGCTTCCCGTGATAATTTTTTCAGAGATGCATTCCATCATAAACTCAAAGAGTACATAACATCTGTTAGCCCTGCTGATTTTGATAAATTCATTGGCGACCGCAGTGTTGATTTTGAACAACAGTTAAAGGAGGCAGAAGATGTTTTCAAACGCTTAAAAGACAGTGAATAATGCCAATAGTTTACATTACAGATATTAACGAGCTTGTCTCCTTACATCAGAAAACCATTGAGGTAAGTGGCGGTGGTACTGTTGGCATACTTAGCCTTAACTCGCTATGTGCCGCACTCGATCACATTCAGAACGATGATTATTACCCTACGTTTGAAGACAAACTAACACATTTGTTTTATGTAGCCAATAAAAGTCATAGCTTCCAGGATGGGAATAAAAGAATTGCAATTACAGTTGGAAGTATTTTCCTTTTAAAAAATGGCTATATCAATGCAGCAAAAGAATTTCTGTATCGTATGGAAATAATCAGTTATCACGTTGCAGCAAGCAATATTGATAAAGAATTACTGCATGAAATAATTACCTCTATTCTAAATGAAGCAGATTTTTCAGAAGAATTAAAGCTAAAAATTGCCTGTGCAATTTCTCAGGATGGGCAAGAAAATGAAGAATATTAAACAAATATGGCAGAGCAAAATCTTATACTAAACATTCTTACTTTCAACCATCCGGTTGTAAAGAAAGATTTTGCCTTCTACACCGAAAAGAAAAACGGCTGTTTGCCCATTAATCATTACGAGTTCCCTTTAAACATTGAAGAAATTATCCCTGATGCAAAGACACAAAAACTTCAACAACTTTATACCGATTTTGAAAATACCAGCGACAAGGAAGCCTTAATATCCGTTGACCTTACAAAGTGTACAAGGTTTGCAAAACATTATTACGCATGGCTCATTTACAACCATTTCAAAACCGTTGCAGATGTTGTAAACTCCAATTTTGTTAGAGACCTCGAAGTATGGTTTTACGACAAAAAAGAATCTTCAACTGAATACAACGCTTACAAGGTTTTTACCCTCCGGGTACAAATTGCCCGCAATGCAGCCACACCTGAGCTTATCATTTCCTATGACGGCATTTCGTTGGTTCATAAAAAGAGCATTCTTGACCTCGATATTGAAACAACCATGTTTAAGAGGGTTGTTTACGAAAAACAGATTTACAAATACGATAAACTGCCCGATGAAGCAAAGTACCACTGGGAAAACGTCTATCCTATCCTGAGCAATACCCTGAAATATGCTTTGAATATTCCGGTTCAGCCCAAAAGAAATGGAACCAACAGGTACAAAGTGTATAAATCAAACCTAGATTATTTCATTGGAACATTCATAAAATCAAAGCAATTCAGCAGTATTATTGCATTGAATGATGAAAATTACTTTAAAGTAGAAACAATCAGGATAAAGAACACCACGCCCGGCAGCAATCGTTTACAGTTCGGACAAGATAAAACCGATATTGTTCCTTATACCGGACTTATCGGTAATGGTCCATATTCTCATTGCCCGTTTGCCCATGTTAATATGTTTTTTATTTGCCACGAAAGCGAAAAAGACAAAGCAAACCTGCTTTACACCTATTTTAAAGACGGGTATAAGAACTTTCCCAAACTCAATCAATTGCTCAAAGTACCGGTTAACATCATCAAAGCCGACCAAATTACATTCACCAACAACGAAAATCCTTTGCCCGAAATTAGGCAAAGTCTGTTCAGCAAATCCTTTGACCCAAATATCCGTTACATTGCTATTTATTTAAGCCCTTTCGGTAAAAATCACCCCGATACAACCAAACGGCAATATTACTTTCAGGTAAAAGAAGAATTATTAAAATACGGCATAACATCGCAGGTAATAGAAACAACAAAAATATCCGACCCGAATTACAATTACAGCTTAGTCAATATTGGCGTTGCCATTCTTGCAAAACTCAATGGGGTTCCTTGGCGTTTGCATCGTACACTGCATAATGAATTGGTAGTTGGTGTAGGAGCTTTCAAATCTGTAAATTCTTCAAGTCGATATATCGGCAGTGCTTTTTGTTTTTCAAACGATGGTCATTTCAAAGGTTTTGAGTGCTATTCGCAAAACGATATGTACAAGCTGGCAGGCTCCATAAGCAAAGCAATAAAGAATTACCGCAAGCAAAATACAGAAGTTAAACGTCTTGTAATCCACTTCTACAAGACCATGAGCAACAGAGAGCTTGAACCGATAAAAAAAGAGTTGCAGGAAATGGGTTTGGATATTCCGGTAATCATCATCACCATTAATAAAACCGAAAGCAAAGACCTTGTTTTATTCGATTTGAATTGTCCAGAGCTTATTCCGGTAAGCGGTACATTTATCAGCATCGGCAGGAATCAGTTTTTGCTTTGCAACAATACCCGGTACGAAAACACCCTGCCAAAATCAACAGAAGGTTTTCCATTCCCGATAAAACTGAGTATGTCTGCGAGTGATAATAAACTATTGGAAGACGACAAACTCATAAAAGACCTGATAGATCAGGTTTACCAGTTCAGCCGTATGTATTGGAAATCGGTACGTCAGCAGAATTTACCGGTAACAATCAAATATCCCGAAATGGTGGCAGAAATCTTCCCCCATTTCGAGAGCAACACCATGCCAGAGTTTGGTAAGAATAATTTATGGTTTTTGTAAACATAAGCATTTGTAAAATGAGTAACAGTGAGCAATTAGATATTTTCAATTTGGCAGCAAAGTCAACACAACATGTTGTATTAGTTCATCCTAAAACAATCGAACCAAAACAATACGGAAGTGGTTGTATTGCATATTATAAGAAAAAGTTTTATTTACTTTCAGTTGCCCATGTTACTAACCTCGATGACTTTGCAACTTGCATTGATACTGGTGTGCCTCAAGAAGAATTAAAAACAAAATTATACTCAGTAGGTGGAATGTTTTACATTGAACAGTATCGTATTTCAAATATAGAAAAAGCCAAATTCGAGGAATTGAATGTCGAATTTGAAGAGACACTGGATATTTGCTTTACTGAAATAAAAGAAAATGTGAACCTATTGCAAAAAGAAATGGATTTTGGAGCATTTAAAATTGAATCAGGGAACAAAGTATGTTTAAATCTTGAACTTGCAGGCGAACCATCTTCTGACGAATTATTCATTTTCTTTGGTAATATAAAGCAAGATATTCAAGGAATTTTACTGAAATACCAGCCTACTTTTAAATATGATTTAGAATTTAAAGGCACTTATGGCTTTTTCCATTTGTTTAATACACCTGAAATTATTGAAGATGGTGAAGATTATGCCGGTTGTAGTGGTGCTCCAATATTAGATAGTCAGGGAAAATTAGTCGGATTAGTTTCATCTGTAAATCCAGGTTCAAAAAGCATTTTTGCATTTTCAATTTCAAAATGTCGTGAATTATTAGCAGCAGCAATAAATTCTGGTGCATTCAATTAATTTTCATCCCCATCCTTAAAAATCAATTACTTAATGTAATCTGAATCAATACGCTTATGGAAAATCAAATTATACAGAAATTTTTAAATCCATCTATCGAACTTATAAAAGAACTTCTTTTTTCAAAAAAATTCAAAGTTACCGGTGGTGCCGATTTTATTGATGGTAAAGAAATAGAAATAATCAAGGACAGTAAACAGTTTAAATTATCATTTGTAATACCGTGGAAAGAAAGAAAATATTTCAACTCTGCTTTAGATACTGTTATTTCAGAATACAGTATGCAATCCGAATCAGGCAAGGTTTTTCTTGCCCCTCTAAGATCAACATTGCTTAATAGTATCAATGAGGTTTCAAGCGATCCGATTAATAATTATGTGGATTTTATTATCTCAGGTTCATTATCTCAAATTACAACAGCACCAATTAATACATTTGATAATTCTTACCACAGAATACTTATTCCGGTTAATGATGACAGATTTTCATTCAAAGACTATCAGCATTGGTTTTTTAAAACAGATTTAAAGACTAAGAATAATGAACTAATCAAGATTAAAATAAAGGATTACGATTTTCATTTTTATACATTTAAAATTGATGACAAGGTATTTTGGGCTGTTGATTCCTTTCAGAAATTGGAATTTAGAACATTCCAGGAAATATCTTTCTCGATTTTTAATGCTTTTGGTTTCTTAGAAGGCGACCTTCATTTGAATGAGTATTACTATTTCATAAGCCCTGACCAAACTTTTCAAACTGATTTGCATATTTATTATTCTTCTGCACGTGATTCTATTATAACAGGATATGGTATATATACAACCAATCCTTATTCTGTTTTAGTTCCTTTGTACAAATCAAAAGGCGAAGAAGTTAATCATGAAGAAGTAAAAAAATGGTATGACAAATTGATTCTTTTCAATTCTGGTCATTTATCAAAACTTGCAGAATGTTTTTGGCAATACGATTCTCTTTCAAGAGCTGCTTTGATTGTTTTAGAAGCAAATGTTCAAGCATTGGAATTAAAAGCAGCTTCATACTGTGTTGCTTATGAAGCAATATGCCACACTATTAAAAATAAGTTTGGGATTGACAGCCCAAATGTTATTAATGAAGATATATGGAACAAAACGGTGAAGCCTGATTTTATTAATTTAATCAATAAATTACGGTCTGATTCGAAAATAGATGAAACTCAAGAAAGAATACTTTTAAGCAAACTAAATAATTGGAATCAGCCCACCAATCGAGATTCTCTTACAGCTCCTTTCAAAAAATATGGTTATAACCTAAACCCTCAGGAGTATAAGTGTATTGATAATCGGAATAAATTTTTACACGGTAGTTTGCCTGTCAATGAAAAAGATGAAACCGAAGCATTTCATGAATTATACTTTATTTCAATGACTATTCATAAGCTCATATATGTTTTAGTTCTTAAATTAATTGGTTTTGATGGTTATATTATAAACTACCCAAAACTTCATGAACATATTACTGGTGTTAAGTTACAAGAAGATGTTCTCGTAAAGATTTAGTGCTTCTAATTTACATTTTCCACGTGTCTATAAAATCCATCGCCCTCACTTAAAATGAAACGTTGCGGGGCTTTACTGTCTTTTATAGCCACTCCCCACGCCAGCCCTTCTGTTGTTTTTTTCTGTCACACTTTTTGCA
>Ga0116141_10005689_pt1 | contig 10402 bp, 8 predicted proteins | sample AD_UKC097_MetaG_FD_89744 | JGI IMG/M metagenome (GOLD analysis project Ga0116141, IMG submission 89744) | Active sludge microbial communities of municipal wastewater-treating anaerobic digesters from USA - AD_UKC097_MetaG | ecosystem: Engineered > Bioreactor > Anaerobic > Digestate | place: USA... | reverse complement strand
TGTATACAAGCCGAACGGCCTTTTGTGCGTGTAGTCGGAGTAATAGTACGGATTCGAGAAGTGTGGGACGAAGATACAGGCTCGCCCGTCATCCTTGAGTACCCGGACCATCTCGGCAAACAGGTGTTCGAAGTTCTGGACATGCTCCAGGAAGCTGCGGCAGTGGATTTCATCAACCGAACGGTCCGGCAGAAATTTCAGCCCGGCTTCCAGGTCCGCCACGATGTCCACTTGGGGCAGGTCGAGCCGGTCGATACCGATCCGGCCGGCCCGCTTCCGCGGGCCGCAACCCAGCTCGATAATCACCGGATCGTGCCTGCTCAGGGCGCTCTCAAGATCGATCTTCATTCGCGGTTCCATGACTACCCTCGACGCGTGATTTCGCTCCATCTCATCTCTTCCGCAGGCACTCCGCGATAAGCGTGCAGAGGCGACTGCCGATGACGCCCACATCGAATGCTTCCACCTCTTGTCGGCCGGCGCGTCCCAGAGCCATCCGCAGCTCGGGATTCGCAATCAGGTCGCTCAACCGGTCGATCCACTGGCCAGGGTCGCGCGCCAGGAACCCCGTGATGCCATCTCGGACGTATTGTGCATTGACGCCGACGGGCGAGGCGACCACCGGCAGACCGGCGGCTTGATACTGCAGGATCTTGAACCCGCATTTGCCTCGGGTGAACGGATCGTCCGGCAGCGGGGCAAGACCTATGTCCGCGGTCATCAGATCGGCGGCCTCCGTCTTGCGGGACCAGCGGCATCTTTCGACCTTCCTGGACGCCATGTCAAGATGCTCGTCACTGATCGTCCTCAGGATCAGGTTGTCAAACCGGCCCGCGAGACTCTCGAGGATCGTCTGAATCCCGGCGAGGTACTTCAGCGTGGTCTTGCTGCCGATCCAGACCAGGCGTACTCGTCCGTCGTCGTTGCGAGGTCTTGCTTCACGATACGGGCCCAGGTCCACGCCCGTGGGCACGACGTGAGCGTTTGAGTTGTGTCGCAAGGCGTGTTCTGCCAGGTAGGCGTTCCCGGCTATGACGACATCGGCCAATCGAACGGTGCGGCTGAAACTGCGAAGGCGGGCCCTTGAAATCCGCTCGGGCTCGCGATCCCGGTACATGACGGCGTCGTCGAAGTCATAGAGGATTCTTCTGGCGCATCTTCGCAGCGAGGCCGCGTCGAGCCAGTTCAGTCGCTTCTTGTGAAGAAACACTCCGTCGAAGCCCGCAGCGTGCCTGAACAGCCTCTGACGCCCACCGAATCCGGCGGGAAACGTGACGACCTCGCAGTCGATCCCGCGATCACGCAGCATGCCCAGGTAGACGGCGACCCGCATTGTGAAGCTTGCACGGTCCGGATTGTTGGTCAGTACGAGCAGCCGCATGGGCACTTTGCCTTGTTCCTCACCTTGACCCGCGTGTCTCGGAGATCGATTCGTAGAGGCGATGGGTCTCCCGGGCTACGCGGTGGACGGAGATCTTTGATGCCAAGTCGTCCTCGCGGATCGCGGCGGAGGCACTCTGGATGTTGGCGGGGTCCGCAAAGTGCAAGATCGCGTCGGCGAGGGCCGTGACGTTGTTCGGTGAATCGACCACGATGCCGTGCCGGCCGTCGACGAACTGGTCCACAGCGCCGTTGAAACGGGTGGTGATGACAGGCTTGCCGGCCGCCAATGCCTCGAGAATGAACCGGCTGGAAGGGTCGTAGAACGTGGGCAGGACCCCCACATCCGTTGCGGCGAGGGTCTCCCGGATATGCCCGACAGCGTCGACGAACAACACGTGCTTGTCTGCCCCGAGTCGTCTGGCAAATCCCTCGTACGAACGGCTCTTCCCGGCGCCGGCGACAATCAGCCCGATCTGTCGTTCGGCCCGGACGCCACACGCCATCTGCATCGCCCGGATCAGCGGCCGCAGGCCCTTCAGACGAAAATTGTGTGCCGCGAACAGGTACAGGACCGGTTCTTCTACTCCCATCGCGCCGAAGCGGGCGACGAATCCGCTGCGGATGCGATTGGCCACATCTGGATCGACCGGCGGGTCGATGCTGACTCCGTTGAGCGTCAGAGCGATACGCTTCGGGTCCGTCCTATAGTGTGCTTTGAACTGGTCGGCGACGTAGTGGGAAAGGGCGGCGACGACCGGGCCATCCGACCCACGGCACAGCGCGCGTTCCGCACGGAGCAGCTCGGTCCGTCGGGAATTGAAACAGGAGGTTGCCCGTTTCCAGCATCGCATGAGACAGCTTGGGTAGCTGGCCGCGTTGCGCAGCGAGGCTTCGGCATAGGTGCCCCCTCGCGGCTGGTAGAGGTTGGCGAACGCGAACGGCAGGACGCTGTGGACGATGTCGCAGGGGGTTTGGGCGAGGTGACGTTGCAGCGCGGCGCCGAAAGTTGCCAGGGAAACGTGTTTGCCCGGCGTATCTTGGCAGAGCACATGGAGATTGGGGCGGCCCGCCGTGCCCTTGGCGGCAAGCAGGTCGACATGCAGGCCCAGAGCCGACAGGGCGTCCGCCACCTCGAACATGGAGCGTTCGGCGCCCCCGAGAGCGATATCGGCTCGCTCGATGATTATGGCGACTCTCTTCACCATTCAAAGTCCACCCCGCGCGCCTTCGAGAAAAGGCGGTACGGCTCCATGTGTGACGTTGTGACGGACCATGCGCGCGGTCTTGCCTGCAACCTCGCGAAGGAACGCCTTGTCCCGCGGCACGAGTCTCCGACGCCCGGCGTAGGTCAGGTAGAACCGCAGGCGATCTGTTCTGGAGAACCGTGCGGCCGGCGAGGAGTAGTGAAGCTGCGCGATGTCCTTGACCTGAAATCGCCGTTGCAGGAAGGGTCGCGACGCTCTCGCCAGATCGATCAGGCAGAACTTGCCCGCATCCGAGCAGAAGATATGGGACAAGTACAGATCGCGGTGACGGTAGCCGGTTGTGTGGAACCGCCGGACGAATTCCGCAAGCCTGCGGATGAATACCCGGCGCGCCTGCAAGGTTACCGGCGCTGTGCTATCGAAGCATTCCGGCAGTCTTCGCTCGAGTGATTGCGAATCCGCGATCTCCTCGGTGATCAGGAAACTCCTCTGCTCGAAAAGAGCTCCCCACTGTTCTCCGCACGCCACGACACGGGGCACGTTGACCCCGGCTTTCGCCAATTGCTCGATCGCCCGGCGCTCGGCGGACGCGAATGAGCTTCGTCTGTGGTGACAGACCCAGTTCAAGACCTGCCGGAGCACCGGGGGCTGTTCGTAACGCTTCAGGAAAACTTTGACGGGACGTCCCGAATCCGAGGGCGTAACGTCGAAGCTCGCGCGGCGGCGGAACCGGCCGATGTTCGACTTGGCGAGATCACGCCATGAATCGAACGCGAATACGGCATCGAGCGAGGTCAGACCGAGTTCAGTGAACGCATCCTTGAACCGACCGGCCACGAAGAAAGCCGGCGGTTCCGAGAATCCGGCTTGCCGGCTCGCAGGATGTATTCTCGATGCCGTCTTCATCGCTCATTCACGAAGTAGTCGGAAATGACGCCCATGAACCGGTTGTACTTGATCGCGTAGTGGGACAAACCCTGCTCGCAGAATTGCCGCGAGTACTCTGCATCCTGCTCTCGCAGCGTCGGCGCCGCCTCCTGCCACTGGGCTTCGTCCATCCGCAGGAGACTCTCGACCTTGTCCCTATAGAAGTCTGCGGTCGGCAGGCCGGAGTGGGCGTTGACGAACCACGGCATGATCCGGCCGATCTTCCGGAGCAGGAAGTTGTGCTCCGAGTCGAATTCCAGGCAGGATTCATCGGTGAAGTTCTTGAGCCGCTCCATCTTCTCGGTGTTGACGTATCCGCCCTCGACACTGATCTCGTGAGCCCGCGTGCCGGGGAAGGGGAAGAAGTACGTCCAGCGGAATCGGCCCGGCCTGGCCTGGCCCAGCAGGCGAACCGTGTCGAGCACGTCCTCGGGGCCCTCGTGCGGAAAGCCGATGATGATGAAGACCGAGCTGTGCATGCCGTTCCGTTCAACAGCGGCGATGGCCTCGACGATGCTCTTGTTGGTCATGTGACGGTTCAGGATCGTCCGGCGGATCTTCGGACTGCCCGACTCGACGCCGAACTTCACGATTCGGCAATTCGCCGCCGCCAAGTAGCCCGCGCACTCGTCGTCGAAGAACCCGACGTGGGCGTTCACGACGAACGGCAGACGAGCGACCTTGCGGTACGCCTCGCAGAACTCGCGGACGTACGCCTTGTCGAACGTGAACAGGTCGTCGTCGAAGATGAACATGCGGATATTGCGGTAATTGGCGAGCAGATACCGGATTTCGTCGATGATCTGGCCGACGGTGAACCGTCGGATGTAGTGCAGGTCCTTGAAACTGCACTGCAGGTCCTTCCGATAGGCCTGGACCATCACGTGGTTGAAGCAGTACGTGCACGAGAACGGACATCCGCGGGAGGCCATCAGGCCGACCCAGCCGTGTTTGGCGTCGATCAGCCGCTGGAAGTCCATGCTCTCATAGTCCTTCAACGGCAACTTCGTCAGCTCGGGCAGTGGGCCCACCGGGTTGAACTGCGGCCGCCCGTCCCGCAGGTAGACCAGGTTCGACACGTCCTCGACGCCCTCGCCCCGCGAGAGCCTATCCACGAACTCGACAAACGCGTCCTCGCACTCGCCGCGAAAGACATAGTCGAAGAGGCCCGTACGGAGGATCTCCTCCGCATTCGCGAGGGTGTGAACGCCGCCGATGACGAAGGGGATCGGGAATCTCGGTCGGGCCCATTGGGCAAGGGACTGGGTGTAGGCCCACTGATTCGTCACGACCGAGAACGCCAGTACGTCCGGCTTTTCCTGCGCGATCCGTTGCACGAACTGCTCCTCGCCGGGCAGCGGCTCGATCTCTTCACAGAGCTGCCAGAACCCCACCGCATGTCCGGATCGCTTGAGGAGGGCGGCCATGTGAGCCACGCCGTAGTTGAAGCCCACCTGGGAATCCGTCGAGGGGTATATGAAAAGGACTTTCATCGCAGAGTGCCGGCGCGGCGGGCCGGCTCCTATCCCTTCCTGGCCTCTTGCGCCGAGCTATTCCCGGCTGCCCGGCCCGTCCGTACTTCCCGGATCTGCGGTTGTGGCGGCTCGGGTGCCCGGAGGGCCCGTTCCTGCATGATGCGGGAAATCACTTCGTTCACGTCGACGTGGTCCGAGTCGGTCAATGTGTTGACGTGCACGATCCGGCAGTCCGTCTCCCCGCACGCGCTCCACCGGCGGACGAAGTTCTTGTTGTTGCTTCCGGCGAAGATCGTCAGGGTCGGGGTGCGGGCGGCCGCCGCGATGTGCTGGCAGGCCGAGTCGTATCCGATGTACTCATCGCTGTGCGCGATCAGTGCGGCCATGGCGCCGATCCCGCATTCGATGGCGACGACCCCGTGCGGCAGAACGGGCGATTCCGTCGCGCCGAACGAGGTCTCCACGCCGGGGAAGCCGTGTTCCCGCGTCTCCGCGAGCAGCAGGGCGGATCGCTCCTCCTCGTCGGCCCCGAACCCGCGATCCAGGATGACCACGGTGCCCGGGACCGCCACGATCGCTCGCACGAGTCTCTTCTCGAACTCCAGGCTGACTCGTTTCCTCGGGTTCTGGCCGACCCCCAGATTCATGGCTACAATGTGCCGTGCGCCGGCGGCTCGCAGCGAATCGACCTTGGCCTTGGCTGCGGTCGTCACGGCCGGGGGCGTCCAGATCACCGGGTAGGCGAAATCGGGCACGCCAAACACGCTGTTGATCCACTGGTTCGTCCACTCGGCCATGCAGTGCCCGTTCGCGGTCAGGATATGGTCCCGCGTGTTGAAGAACAGGTAGTTGTCCGCGTGCATCACGGGCAGGACGCCGAGCTGGGAGATCCGCGAATCCGGATCGATCACGAGCACGTTCTCTTCGCCCTCGGCCAGCTCCTCGCGCAGGATGTCGAGCGTCGCGTGCCAACCGGCGAACCGCTCGAACAGCCCGCCGCGACGGGCATAGGCCAGCTCGCGGATTCGCACGTCCGGATTGCCACCGAAGAGTCCCTCCAGCTTGCGGCTGCCGACGATGACCATCTCCGCCTCCGGAAACAGCCGTCGCAACCGCTGGATCATGACGCTCAGGATCGCGACATCTGCGCCGAGCGTCACCCGCGACAGGAACACGATGCGGCGGGGGGGCTTGCCTGGGTCCCGGCGGTACTGACGCGTGTGCGTGGCGATGGCTCGCCGGTAGAGCGTTTCCGGCGTGACGATGCCGAAATCCGTCAGTTTCTCATTGAGGCCCTTGCCGGCAGGGACCGTCCGACAGTAGGAGATCACCTGGCACATCACCCGGCTGTAGATCTCGACGGGGAGGTCCTCGAAGTCGTCGCAGAGCTTCTCGACGACGATTTCGAATAGCGCGGTCGATGCGAGGTTGCTCAATTCCGCCTTCGAGTAGAACGTCGCCATCTCGCAGAGCAGATCGATGTACTCGGCCACGTACGTGCCGCTCTGGAAATGCTTGTCGATGAACGAGAAGGCGACCTGGCGGGCGAGATGCTGCAATTCGTCCGCGTCGGCCTTGCCGTCTCTGAGCTTGTGCCACTTCTTACGATAGATCGCAGGATCCATGTTGTTTATACGCACCTATAAGCTGCTCGGCAGCCGCAAAGACCTCGGCCGGCCGGATACCCCTCATGCACTCGTGCTCTCGCGGACACACCTTCTTGTGGCACGGAGAGCAGTCCAGTTCCTTCCGTACGACGATCGTATGGTCCAGGTTTGCCGCCGTGTACCGGGGATCGGTCGATCCCATGATGACGACCGTCGGCACGTCGAAGGCCACCGCGTAATGCCGCGGCCCCGTGTCGTTCGTGATGAACAGATTGCATCGCTTCACGAGCGGCTTGAGCAACTCCAGATCGACCTTGTCGGCCCGTGTGTCGATCAGATCGACTCCGGTTCGGTCGAGGATTGCCTGTATGATACCCTCTTCCCCCGGTCCTGAGAAGAGGATGATCCTGGCGTCGAGGCTCTTGTGCAGCAATTCGGCCAATTCGGCGAAGTACTCCGGCGGCCAGCATTTGGATGAACCGAAACTGGCCCCTGGGTTCATGCCGATCACGAAATCGTTCTGCGCGATCGCGTATTTCGCCAGGAGCGCCTCGCCTCGCTTTCGCACCGCCTCACCCATGAACAGGCTGGGCTTGGGGACTGTGGGCGGCTCGAGATCCAGCCACCGGCAGATCTCCAGGTAGTATTCGCTCATGGGGATGGGGACCGCCGTCCCATTGCGTGATGCGGTCGGGCCGCCCGCCAGCAGGAGGTTGCGCCATTCTCGGCGGTAGCCATAGATCCGCCGGACGCCGCTCAGCCGCATCGTCAGTGCCGACCGGACCGAGTTTGTGAGCAGGATCGCCGCGTCGGGCGAGAGCGCCTTCATCTGGCGTCTCATGTGCTGAAAGCCGGCCCAGGTCTTGTCGTTGCCGTCCACGAGGTCATCGAACCACGGCCCGTCGCGGACGATGCCCTGGGCGCTCTTTTTCATCACGCCAATGATCCTGGTCTGCGGCAGGTTGCTGCGCAGACAGTCGAACACGGGCGTGGCCATCACCACATCCCCCACCCAGTTCGGGCAACGGACCGCGAGGGTCTTCACATTCGCCAGCTTCGAGGTCATCATCTATCGGTGCATCATGTAGAACGTCAGGGCCATCATCTGCAACACGGCACCGAAACCCAGGGCCAGCAAGGCATTGTGATCCTGCCGATTGGGGCCGAGCAGGAACCACAGGGCCAGCAACAGGCAGAAGGGAACGAAGACCTGCACGATCCCGGCGAGCAACCGCAGCAGCGAAAACTCGGCGACGAATGCCTCACTCTTCTGCATTCGGCGCAGTTGCTCCAGGATGCTCGCGAGCAGTTGCTCGGTCTTTGCACCGGTCGTGGTTGGTCTCGCTGTGTGTGCCGTCGATTGTTTCTCGGCGTCCTTTTCCGCGTATTCTTCGACCATCGACAGAATCTCCACAGATCTGGCCGCCAGCGTATCGCTGTGGCTCGTCGGCGACTCCGTTGTCGGCGGGGTCTCCTGAGCCGAACGATGATATTTCTTGACGATGTTGACGGCTTCTCTCATGTTCACAGCGACGTGGTCGGGCCGACACTGCTCCGGATAGCCGGACTCGGAGCGAGTCGGGCTGATCAAGATGGTCTTGCACCCGGCGCTGCGGCCCGCCTCAATGTCCCGCTCGTTGTCGCCGATCATCCACGACTTCGCCAGGTCGATGCCCATCTCCTGGGCCGCCGTCAGGAGCATGCCGGGTTTGGGCTTGCGCAGGTCGCTGTCCTTGCGGTACTGGTCGATCACGCCATCGGGGTGATAGGGGCAGTAGTAGACCTTGTCGACCGCGGCTCCCTTGGCGGCCAGTAGCTCGCTGAGTCGCTCGTGGATTCTCTCGAGCATCTGTTCGGTCACGATCCCCCGCGCCACGCCGGACTGATTCGACACGACCACCGTCTTGTAGCTCAGGCCCCGCAATTCGCGCAGGGCCTCCGCCGCCCCGTCCAGCAGTTGCACCTGGTCGGGGTGGTTCAGATACCCCGGATCGTTGATCAGCGTGCCGTCGCGATCCAGGAATATCGCCGCGTTGGACATGCTATCCTGCACCTGTCTTACTCACCTCCCGCCCTGCAGAATGAAGGATTTCCCCTGTCATCTGCAACACTCCTGTTCCACGAGGTCGCAAATGATATGGTAGGCCAATTGGTGAATCTCCTGGCTCCGTGCCGTCACGGCCGCCTCCGCGCACAGGCACAGGTCCGCCATTGTCTCCAACTTGCTGTTCGGCCGGCCCGTGAACGCGAGCACGTGGGCACTCTTGTGCCTGGCCGCCTCGGCCGCCCGCAACACATTAGGCGAATTCCCGCTCGTGGAGAACGCCCACAGAATGTCCCCCGGTCGCACGAGCGCCTCGACCTGTCGTGAGAAGACGCTCTGGTAGTCGTAGTCGTTGCCGATACAGGTCAGCACCGAAGTATCCGTCGAGAGAGCCACCGCCGGCAGGGCCCTTCGCTCGACCCGGAACCGACCCACGAATTCCCCCGCGATGTGCTGGGCATCGGCCGCCGAGCCCCCGTTGCCGCACAGGTACAATGTGCCGCCCTCTCGGAGAGACCGCCCGATCATCTCGGCCATCGCGACGACGGTCGCAACGCCGGAGCCCTCGAAAGCCGCCGTCATGGCTCGATGGGTCTCAATCGCCTCTCGAATCCTCTTGTGGTTGGCTTCGCTCACGACGCACCTGCCCGCAGGGTCTTGATCCTCTCGATGGTCGCGGTTGAGCTTTTGCCCTGCACGAGTGGGGCGAGCAGGACCTTCCCGCCGTACGACTCGACGAAATCGGCACCGACTACGCCTTCTTTGCCGCCCCAATCCGCTCCTTTGATCAGCACGTCCGGCCTGATCGCGCGGAGCAGATTCAGCGGAGTCGATTCGTCAAAGATGACGATGAAGTCGGCGGTTTCGAGCCCCGACAGAACGGCCGCACGGTCATATTGGCTGTTGATCGGTCGCTGGGGACCTTTGATCCCCCGAACGGAATCGTCGCTGTTGAGCCCGACGATGACAACGTCCCCGTGGGCCTTGCAGAACCGGAGATACTCGATGTGCCCGCGATGGATCACGTCAAAGCAGCCATTCGTGAAGACGATCGTCTGGCCCTGGCCGCGTCGCCACTTGATCTCCTCGACCAGCGAATCGAGAGAGCGGAGTTTCGTGCTCTTAGCCCCGAACTGGCCTGCGACTTCGTGGACCAGTTCCGAAACGGTCACGGGCGTGGCCCCGAACTTCTCGACTTCGATTCCGGCCGCGAGATTCGCGAGGTGGGCGGCGGTCAGGTAGTCGCTGTCGGCCGCGAGGCCCACCGCCAGCGTGGCGAGCACGACATCGCCGGCGCCGGTCACGTCGTACACGTTACGGGGTCTGGCCGGGATCATCTCCCGCAGGTCTTCCGTGAACAGATACGCACCTTCCTTGTCCAGCGTGACCAGTACGGCTTCGAGCGACAGACTCCGGGCCAAGCGTTCTGCGACCTCTGCCGCGTCCGCCGCAGTACACACGTCGGCTGCGATTGCCCTCGATGCATCGCTGCGATTCGGTGTCAGCAAGGTGGCGCCGGTGTACTTGCTGTAGTCGTGGTTATGCATGGGGGCCACGAGGATTTTCCGACCGGCCGTCGTCGCCAGCCGGATCATCTCCCGGCAGACGGACGCCGGCAGCATCCCCTTGTCGTAGTCCCGCAGGCAGACGACCTCCACTTGGCCGAGGGCCGCCTTGTACCGGCCGAGGATCTCCCGGCAGATGTCCTCAGACAGCGGGTCGGTGCTTTCCTGGTCGATTCGCATCAGTTGCTGCCTGTGC
>Ga0116141_10005686_pt1 | contig 10407 bp, 10 predicted proteins | sample AD_UKC097_MetaG_FD_89744 | JGI IMG/M metagenome (GOLD analysis project Ga0116141, IMG submission 89744) | Active sludge microbial communities of municipal wastewater-treating anaerobic digesters from USA - AD_UKC097_MetaG | ecosystem: Engineered > Bioreactor > Anaerobic > Digestate | place: USA... | reverse complement strand
CTCAAGCTCGAACGGGGCCCCTTCGTCGAGCAGGACGCCGGTCACGCCTATGTGCTGGACGGCAGCACGGCGCGGCGCCGCAAGGTGCGGCTGGGCGCATCGAGCCTGGGCGAGGTCGAGGTGCTCGACGGCCTGGCCGAAGGCGAGCGCGTGGTCGTGTCCGGCAGCGACCTGTTCGAGCGAGCGGAAACGCTGCGCATCAACCGCTGATCCGCGCGGATCGCCATCCCCCGTTTTCCAAGGAGCTTCCCATGCTAGAGATGCGCCAGATCACCAAGGTGTACCGCACCGAACTGGTGGAAACCCACGCCCTGCGTTCGCTCGATCTGGTCGTGAAGGAAGGCGAATTCGTCGCCGTCACCGGGCCGTCCGGCTCGGGCAAGACCACCTTCCTCAACATCGCGGGGCTGCTGGAAACCTACAGCAGCGGGAAATACCTGCTCGACGGCGAAGATGTCAGCCACCTCGACGACAGCGCCCGCTCGCGCCTGCGCAACCGCAAGATCGGCTTCATCTTCCAGGGATTCAACCTGATCCCCGATCTCGACCTGTTCGACAACGTCGATGTGCCGCTGCGCTATCGCGGCATGGCGGCAGCAGAACGCAAGCAGCGCATCGAGGAGGCGCTCACCCGCGTGGGCCTGGGTTCGCGCATGAAGCACTACCCGGCGGAACTCTCCGGCGGGCAGCAGCAGCGCGCCGCCATCGCGCGCGCGCTGGCGGGCAGCCCGCGCCTGCTGCTGGCGGACGAACCCACCGGCAACCTCGATTCGCAGATGGCGCGCGGGGTGATGGAGCTGCTGGAGGAAATCAACGGCCTGGGCACCACCATCGTGATGGTGACGCACGATCCGGAGCTGGCCGCACGCGCGCAGCGCAACGTGCACATCGTCGATGGGCGGGTCAGCGATCTGGTGCGCGAGCCCGGCCTGCTGCGCAGGCCGGCGCTGGCCGAAGCGGTCGAGTGAGGAGAGGGACATGCTCGCCTACTACCTCAAGCTCGCCCTGCGCAGCTTTCGCCGCAACAAGGTGCTCACCGCGCTGATGGTGCTGGCCATCGCGCTGGGCATCGGTGCGGCGATGACCACGCTCACCGTGTTCCACGTGCTGTCCGGGGATCCGATTCCGCACAAGAGCGGGCGACTGTTCTATGTCCAGCTCGATCCGCAGACCCGCGAGGGCTACCAGCCGGGCGAAGAGCCTGAGTGGCAGCTCACCCGCTTCGATGCGGAAGAGCTGCTGCGCCAGAAGAAGGCCCCGCGCCAGGCGATGATGACCGGCGGAGGCGCGATCGTGGAGCCGCAGTCGGGTTCGAGCAAGCCGTTCCAGGTCGGCACGCGCTACACCTCGGCGGATTTCTTTCCGATGTTCGACACGCCGTTCCTGTTCGGCCAGGGCTGGAGCGCGACCGAGGACGAAGCGCACGCGCGCGTGGCGGTGATCAGTCGCGCGCTCAACGAAAAGCTGTTCGGCGGGGAAAGCGGCGTGGGCCGGGAGCTTCGCCTCGACGGGCACGCGCTGCGCATCGTCGGCGTGCTCGATGCCTGGAATCCCAGGCCGTCCTTCTACGACGTCGTCGGTTCCGCCTATGACCGCGAGGAAGAGGTGTTCGTGCCCTTTTCCACCTCGCGCGACCTCGTGCTGGGTCGACGCGGGAGCATGAACTGCTTCGGGCGCGAGATCGTCAATGATCCGACCGCGCTGAGCGCGCCCTGTTCGTGGATCCAGTACTGGGTGGAACTGGATTCTCCGGCCGATGCCGCCGCCTTCAAGACCTATCTCGACAACTACTCCGAGCAGCAGCGCGCCGCAGGCCGCTTCGAGCGCCCGCCCAACACCCGCCTGCGCGACGTGATGGCCTGGCTGGATTTCCAGAGCGTGGTGCCGGGCGATGTGCGTTTGCAGATGTGGCTTGCGTTCGGCTTCCTGCTGGTGTGCCTGGTCAACACCGTGGGCCTGTTGCTGGCCAAGTTCCTGCGCCGCAGCGGTGAAATCGGCGTGCGCCGATCTTTGGGCGCCTCGCGCCGCGACATTTTCCTCCAGTGTCTGGTGGAAGCCGGAACGCTCGGCCTGGCCGGCGGCCTGCTCGGCCTGCTGTTTGCGCTGGGCGGCCTGTGGGCGGTGCGACAGCGACCTTCCGAATACGCCGCGCTGGCGCAGCTGGATGGTTCGATGCTGCTGCTGACCTTCGCGCTGGCGCTTGCCGCCAGCGTGCTGGCCGGGGTGCTGCCCGCCTGGCGCGCGATGCAGGTGGCCCCCGCCCTGCAACTGAAATCCCAGTAGGTCGGGGCTACGTCCCCGACGATTCGCAGGTCGGGCCTGCGCGCCCGACCTGCACCAATCACCAACCACGGTCCCTTCCCATGGAAATTCGCCCGATACTTTCCACCCTGCGCCGCCACAAGACGGCGGTCGCGCTGATCGTGCTGGAAATCGCGCTGAGCTGCGCGATCCTGTGCAACGCCCTGTTCATCGTCAGCCAGCGCCTGGAAACGCTGGGCCTTTCCAGCGGCATGGACGAAGAACTGCTGGTCGAAATCGGCCTGAGCGGCATCGGCCAGCAGGCCGATGCCGATGCGCGCACCGCCGAGGACCTGGCCGCGCTGCGCGGCATCCCCGGAGTGGAGCGGGCCACCATCATCAACCAGCTTCCCTTCCAGAACGGCAGCTGGAACACCTCGCTGGCGCTCACCGCCGAGCAGGAAGTCCCGACTCTGAATGCCACCCAGTACATGATCGGGGAGCAGACGCTGGAAACCCTGGGCGTGCGCCTCGCGGCCGGGCGCGATTTCCTGCCCGAGGAGTACCTCAGCCGGCAGGCGCTGGACGACGGCACGATTCCGGCTCCGAGGCACTCGCCGGCCCTCCTCAGCAAGGCGGCCGCCGAACGCCTGTTCCCCGAGGAAGAAGCGCTCGGCAAGACGATCTACATGGCCAACATTCCGCTGACCATCGTCGGCGTGGTCGACACCCTGCTGCGCCCCAATTTGATGGACAACAACCGCACCTATGCGGTGATCTTTCCGCTGCGCATGAACTTCAACAACGGTGGCCGCTACGTCCTGCGCACGGCCGATCCTTCGCGTCGCCAGGAAGTGCTGGAGCAGGCACTGGTCGCGCTGGACAGGAACGATCCGAACCGTCTGGTCTGGCGCAAGCGCAGCTTCGAAGAAAGCCGTGCCGAATACTTCGCCGCAGACCGCGACATGATCGGCCTGCTCCTGCTGGTCTGCGGCCTCTTGCTGTTCGTGACCGCGCTGGGCATCGTCGGACTGACCAGCTTCTGGGTCGGCCAGCGCACCCGCCAGATCGGCATCCGCCGCGCGCTGGGCGCCACCCGCGGCCAGATCCTGCGCTATTTCCAGACCGAGAACTTCCTGATCGCGGGCCTCGGCATCGCGCTGGGCATGGCGCTGGCGTTCGGACTGAACCAGTTGCTCATGTCGCACTACGAACTGCCGCGCCTGCCGCTCGCCTATCTGCCCGTTGGCGCGCTGGCGCTGTGGCTGCTGGGCCAGATCGCGGTGCTGGGCCCGGCGCGCCGTGCGGCCTCGGTGCCGCCGGCCACCGCTACCCGCTCGGCCTGATTCCACTGCTGCAATCGCCACTAGAATCGCCCCATGCCCACCCTGCTCATCATCGACGACAACCCCGCCGTGGGCATCGCGCTGGAGACGCTGTTCTCGCTGCACGACCTGCGCTGCCTGCACGCCGGCTCGCCGCAGGCCGGGCTGGCCGTGCTGGAACGCGAGCCGGTGGACCTGGTGATCCAGGACATGAACTTCGTCGCCGACACCACCTCGGGCCATGAAGGCGTGGCGCTGTTCCACGCCATCCGCAAGGCGCATCCGGATCTTCCGGTGATCCTGCTCACCGGCTGGACCCATCTGGAAGCGGCGGTGGAGCTGATCAAGGCCGGCGCGGCCGATTATCTGGCCAAGCCCTGGGACGACCAGAAGCTCGTGGTCACGGTCAACAACCTGCTGGAGCTGGGCGAAAGCCGCCGCGAGCTGGCCCGGATGCAGGGTGGCGAACGCCAGCGCCGACGCGCGCTGGAATCCGACTTCGACCTGCGCGGCATCGTCTACGCCGACGCGGCCAGCGAAGCCTCGCTGCGGCTGGCCTGCCAGATCGCGCGCTCGGAGATCCCCGTGCTGATCACCGGCCCCAACGGCGCGGGCAAGGAACGCTACGCCGAGATCATCCACCACAACTCGCCGGTGAAGTCCGGCCCCTTCGTGGCGCTCAACTGCGGCGCGCTGCCCGGCGAGCTGATCGAGGCGGAATTGTTCGGTGCCGAGGCCGGCGCCTACACCGGCGCGGCCAAGGCGCGCGAAGGCAAGTTCGAGGCCGCCGACGGCGGCACCCTGTTCCTCGACGAGATCGGCACTCTGCCGCTGGCCGGTCAGGTCAAGCTGCTGCGGGTGCTGGAAACCGGGCGCTTCGAACGCCTCGGCGGCAACCGCGAGCGCCAGGTCAAGGTGCGCATCGTCAGCGCCACCAATGCCGACCTGCCCGCGCTCATCGCCGAAGGAAAATTCCGCGAGGACCTGTTCTATCGGCTCAACGGCATCGAGCTGGCCATCGCTCCGCTGGCCGCGCGTCCGCGCGACATCCTGCCGCTGGCGCGGCACTTCCTGCCGCCGCACAAGCGTCTGTCGGAATCGGCCGAGCGCGCACTCCAGCGCCACGCCTGGCCGGGCAACGTGCGCGAACTGCGCAACGTGATGCAGCGCGCCGCGCTGCTGGCGCAGGGCGATGTCGTGGAAGCGGTCGAGCTGGGGCTGCCGGCGACACCATCGAACCCGGTGCCGGCCAGCGCAGAGGAACCGGACCGCGCCAGCATCGAGGCGGCGCTTTCGCGCAGCGGCGGCGTGCTGGCGCAGGCCGCCGCCGAACTCGGGCTGTCGCGTCAGGCGCTGTACCGCCGGCTCGACCGGCTCGGCATCGCGCGCGGCTGAGATGGCACCGCTGCGCCGGCTGCCGCTCGGATCGCAGATGGCGCTTCTGGCCTGCGGCGGTCTGGCGCTGGCGGCGGTGCTGGCGGCCCTCCTGTCGATCTGGTTCGAGGCGCGGACCGCGGCGCTGCTCTCCTTCGCCACCAGCGCACCGCTCACGGCGCTGGCCATCCATCGCGCGCTGGCGCCGGTGCGGTCGCTGCTGCGCGCGCTGTCGGGCACGGTGTCGAGCTACCGCGACGGCGACTTCAGCTTCGGCATCGCCTGGGACGGCGGCGGCGATCTGGGCGCGCTGGTCGAGGCCCACAACGCGGTGGGCGAGGTGCTGCGCGAGCAGCGCCTTTCGCTGGTGCAGCGCGAGCTGCTGCTCGACACCATGGTGCAGAACACGCCCGTGGCGATGCTGCTGATCGACGCGGCCGGCCGCGTGGTGCTCGGCAACCTCGCCGCGCGCCGCCTGCTGGGCGAAGGCCGACGGCTGGAGGGACGCGCGCTCGAAGGCATCCTGGCGCAGGCCGATCCGGCCGTCGGCGAGGCGTTCGCGCGCGGTGGCGACGGCATGTTCACCGTGGGCCGCGAGGAAGAGGAAGAGGTCTACCACCTGGCGCGGCGGCGCTTCCGCCTCAACGGCCGGGTGCACGAGCTGGCCCTGCTGCGCCAGCTCACCACCGAGCTGCGCCGTCAGGAGGTGCAGACCTGGAAGAAGGTCATCCGCGTCATCAGCCACGAGCTCAACAACTCGCTGGCCCCGATCGCCTCGCTCGCGCATTCGGGCGCCGAGCTGCTGCGCCGGGGCCAGACCGAGCGCCTGCCGGCGGCGCTGGCCACCATCGAGGAGCGCGCGCGGCATCTGGAAGGCTTCATCCGCGACTACGCGCGCTTCGCCAAGATGCCGGCGCCGCGGCGGGCGCCGGTGCGCTGGATCGATCTCATCGCGCGGATCGGCGCGCAGGTGGATTTCGCGGCCGAGGTGCAGCCGCCCGAAGGCGTGGGGCACTTCGATTCGGCGCAGATGGAGCAGGCGCTGATCAACCTGCTCAAGAACGCGCACGAATCCGGTTCCGCTCCGGAAGAAGTCCGGCTGAGCATCCGCCGCGCCCCGTCCGGCTGGCGCATCGAGGTGCGCGACCGCGGCCAGGGCATGAGCGAGGCGGTGCTGGCGCACGCCCTGCTGCCGTTCTATTCCACCAAACGCCAGGGCACCGGACTGGGCCTTGCGCTGGCGCGCGAGGTGATCGAAGCCCACGGCGGGAGAATCGGGCTGAGCAACCGCGCCGGCGGCGGCGTATGCGTCGCGCTGATCCTTCCCGATCCCGACGCTGCATGGGCGGGCCATGCCTGAACGGCGCGCGCGTGGGAACGCAGCCCCGGATCGACAGGGAACGCTCAGGTTCCGGGCATTCCGGGCCGGCCGGCCCGGTTCAGGACGGTCGCTCCGAGGAAGGTCGCGCAGGCATCTCTCCGCGTGGTGCTGCACCGCAGCACAGTTGCCGCTCAAATTTGTTTCCTGTTACACTTGACAGGCTTAGCAGGACGTTTCCGCGCGGCTGGCGGCGCGTCTCCCCAAACCGGAAGGCAACCGTGCTCAACACCGTGATCCACGGCCGGCAACAGGCCCGAAAGGCGCTGCTCGCCCAAGTGCTCGCGGTGGCAGTCGTCGCGCTGGCCCTGCTGGCCGCAAGCCCGGCGCACGCGCTGGCGGCGGCCCTCGGCGGCGGCGCACTGGCGCTCGGAGGCTGGCTTTCGGCCTGGGTCGCCCTCGGCGGACAGACCCCGGCAGCGGCCGGACTGGCGCTGGGACGTCTGGTCACGGGTCTGGTGCTCAAGTGGGCGCTGCTGCTGGCCGCGCTGCTGCTCGGGCTCGCGGTGTGGCGCCTGCCCCCTGCGGCACTGGTCGGCGGCGTCCTCGTCGCGCTGCTGGCGCAGGTCTTGGCAATGCTGCGCCGCTGAACAGGCTTTCCCTTCAAATTCATCGGTTTTCAGGGTCCATCACATGACGGTCGAGGCGGAAGAACTCACCCCGGCAAGCTACATCGGGCATCACCTCCAGTACCTCGACAAGCAGGTCGGAGACGGCGCCTTCTGGACGCTGCACCTGGACACCCTCATCACCTCGGGCATCCTCGGCCTGCTGTTCTTCTTCGGCTGCTGGCTGGCTACCCGCAAGGCCACCGCCGGCGTGCCGGGCAAGTGGCAGGCCTTCATCGAGATCCTGCTGGAGTTCGCCGACCGCCAGGCGCGCGACATCTATCACGGCAAGAGCAAGCTGGTCACGCCGATCGCGATCACCCTGTTCTTCTGGATCCTGCTGCTCAACGCCACCAAGTTCATCCCGGCCGACTTCATCGCCAAGCCGCTGGAACTGCTCGGCGTGCACTACTGGAAGCCGGTTCCCACCGCCGACGTGAACGCCACGCTCGGTCTTTCGATCAGCGTGTTCTTCCTCACCCTGTTCTTCGCGCTCAAGTCCAAGGGCGTGGGCGGCTTGACCAAGGAATTCCTGACGGCGCCGTTCGGCAAGTGGATGGTGCCCTTCAACCTCATCCTCAACATCGTCGAGTGGCTGTCCAAGCCGGTTTCGCTCGCGATGCGTCTGTTCGGCAACATGTTCGGCGGCGAGATCGTCTTCCTGCTGATCTGGGTGCTGGGCGGCGCGGGCATTCTCGGAATGCTCGGCGGCGCCACCTTCGGTCTGGGCTGGATGATCTTCCACATCCTCGTGGTGCCGCTGCAGGCCTTCATCTTCATGATGCTGTCGATCGTCTACCTCAGCCTGGCCGAAGACAGCCACTGACGTTGTTGCTTTACCCGATTTTCCTTTCCTCAACCCTCAGCTATCCGTTTCGGAGTACACCATGGAAACTTTGACCGCCCTCGCTACCCTCCAGGCCTGGTCCGTTCTGGGCATCGGCATCATGATCGGCTTGAGCGCGCTGGGCGCCGGCCTGGGCCTGGCCATCATGGCCGGCAAGTTCCTCGAGTCTTCCGCCCGTCAGCCCGAGCTGATCCCGGTGCTGCAGGTCCGCATGTTCATCACCGCCGGCCTGATCGACGCCCCGTTCATCATCTCGGCCGCCGTCGGCCTGCTGTTCGCCTTCGCCAGCCCGTTCCTGAGCGCGCTGCAGGCCTACATCGGCTGATCGACGCCGGCCCGGTTGCGCGCTGATCGTCCGATCCGCGCGCCGCACCGGGCCGACCGGATCCCTTCCGGCGTCCTTGCCGGAAGCAACCCGACTCCAGGCAGAGCGTACCCATGAACCTCAATCTGACCCTGATTGCCCAGGCGCTGGCCTTCGCCAGCCTGATCTGGCTGATCGCGCGCTTCATCTGGCCGCCCCTGCTCAATGCGATCGAAGAGCGCCAGAAGAAGATCGCCGAGGGCTTGGCCGCCGCGGACAAGAGCCAGGAAAGCCTGGCCCGGGCCGAGGCGCAGATCGCCGAGCTCCTGCGCGAGGCGCGCAACAAGGCCAACCAGATCATCGACCAGGCCAACGCCCGCGCCAACCAGCTCGTCGAGCAGGCCAAGCACGAGGCGATCGCCGAAGCCGAGCAGCAGAAGACGCTGGCGCAGGCCGAGATCCAGGCGGCCACCTTCCGCGCCAAGGAAGAACTGCGTCGCCAGGTCGCCGATCTAGCCGTGGCCGGTGCCGAGAAGCTGATCTCCCGCCAGATCGACGGCAGCGCTCAGAAGGCCCTGCTCGACGAACTTGCCGCCCAGCTTTGATTCCGGAGCCTCGCGATGAGCACCGCCCTCACCCTCGCACGACCCTACGCACGCGCCGCGTTCTCGCTGGCGCGTGAGCAGGGCAAACTGCCGGCCTGGTCCGAACAGATCGGACTGGCCGCCGCGATCGCTTGCGACGCGTCGGTCCGTCCGCTGCTCACCAGCCCCGGCATGACCGCGGACGCGGCGCTTGCGCTGTTCGCCCCGCAGCGCGGCGACGATGCCGATTTCCTGCAGTTCCTGCGCGTGCTGGCGAGCAACGGCCGACTGCCGCTTCTGCCCGAGATCGCTCTGCTGTTCGAGCAGGCGCGGGCCGAAGCGGAAAAGGTCGTGAAGGTGAAAGTCACCTCGGCCGCGGCCCTGGGCGGCGACGAAATCGCTTCGCTCAGCGCCGCGCTGCGCCGCCGCTTCGGCAGTGAAATCGCCCTCAGCCACGCGGTCGATCCCGCCTTGCTTGGCGGAGCGATCATCGACGCGGGCGACGTTGTGATCGACGGCTCGGTGCGCGGCAAGCTCGACCGCCTGCGCACCGCGCTCGCACAGTGACGAATTTCTCTTGAACCTTTGCCGGCGCTCGCGCCGGACACCAGGGACACTCCCATGCAAACCCAGCTCAACCCGTCAGAAATCAGCGAACTGATCAAGCACCGCATCGAGAAGGCCAAGCTTTCCGCGGAAGCCCGCAACGAAGGCACGGTGACCTCGGTGGCCGACGGCATCGTGCGCATCTACGGTCTGGCCGACGTGATGCAGGGCGAAATGATCGAACTGCCCGCCGCCGCCGAAGGCCAGCCCAGCTACGCGCTGGCGCTGAACCTGGAACGCGACTCGGTCGGCGCCGTGGTGCTGGGCGACTACGAGCACCTGCGCGAGGGTGCCGTGGCCAAGACCACCGGCCAGATTCTTTCCGTGCCGATCGGCCCGGAACTGCTCGGTCGCGTGGTGAACGCGCTGGGCGAGCCGATCGACGGCAAGGGACCGATCAACGCCAGCCTCACCGCGCCGGTGGAGCGCGTGGCTCCGGGCGTGATCTGGCGCAAGTCCGTCGACCAGCCGGTGCAGACCGGCTACAAGTCGGTCGACTCGATGATCCCGATCGGCCGCGGCCAGCGCGAGCTGGTCATCGGCGACCGCCAGACCGGCAAGACCGCGCTGGCGATCGACGCGGTGATCAACCAGAAGGGCACGGGCGTCAAGTGCGTCTACGTCGCCATCGGCCAGAAGGCCTCGACGGTCGCCAACATCGTGCGCCGTCTGGAAGAAAACGGCGCGCTGGCGCACACCATCGTCGTGGCCGCCACGGCATCCGAGTCGGCCGCGATGCAGTACATCAGCGCCTACTCCGGCTGCACCATGGGCGAGTACTTCATGGACCGCGGCCAGGATGCCCTGATCGTGTACGACGACCTCTCCAAGCAGGCCGTCGCCTATCGCCAGATCTCGCTCCTGCTCAAGCGCCCGCCGGGCCGCGAAGCCTATCCGGGCGACGTGTTCTACCTGCACTCCCGCCTGCTGGAGCGCGCCGCGCGCGTCTCGACCGACTACGTCGAGAAGTTCACCAACGGCGAGGTCAAGGGCAAGACCGGCTCGCTGACCGCGCTGCCGATCATCGAAACCCAGGCCGGCGACGTCTCCGCCTTCGTTCCGACCAACGTCATCTCGATCACCGACGGCCAGATCTTCCTGGAAACCGACCTGTTCAACGCCGGCATCCGCCCGGCCGTG
>Ga0116141_10005682_pt1 | contig 10413 bp, 6 predicted proteins | sample AD_UKC097_MetaG_FD_89744 | JGI IMG/M metagenome (GOLD analysis project Ga0116141, IMG submission 89744) | Active sludge microbial communities of municipal wastewater-treating anaerobic digesters from USA - AD_UKC097_MetaG | ecosystem: Engineered > Bioreactor > Anaerobic > Digestate | place: USA... | reverse complement strand
TATTTCATATCTTTTTAATTTAATTCGCGGATTATTGTTTCCCTAAACTGTGCCGCTCGTCTTTTGTTTTTATATTTCTCGGCCGGGCTATTTATTTAACGCGCCATTTAATTGCGCCCAACGTTTTTCGGCTTGCCGCAGTGGGGGATTTTTAGCACTAAAGTTCATTAGAAGCACTACGCTTCGGTTAAGCACAAAAGTTTCATAGAAGCTCGTCAGCCCCCATTGCGGCAAACCGATGTTGGTGGCTGGCATTCTTATTTCCATTCTACCGTCAGTTTAGCGTTGTCTTTGGTAAAATAGTTTGATGTGTTTTTAAACGTAATTTCTGTCATTGACTTTGGGATGAAATTGCTGAAAGTTGCGTATTTTTCAACAGGATTTTTTTCGCTGTCAAAATCAAGTTCATAATTTTTGTTTTCGTCTATTAGGGCTATCATTGCATATGTGCCGTTTTTCAAGCCGTAAATGTGTCTGGTAGCCGTACCAATTACTGTTGTCCCTTCAAGATAACCACCTGTTACCGCTGCTTTTTTATTAAAATTCTTTTCACTGTCCATAACCGAAAAAATCAAGGATTTACCTGCTTCTGCCATAGGAATATTAATGTTGAAGTGAAAATAGTTTTGAGAAAAATAGGATTGTGTTACCAATTTTTGATAGAATTGATGTTCGCTTATTTCTTTGCTTAAACCCATATCAAATCCTAAATGTGTCAGCGATGCTGAAACTATTTCAAAATTTACTTTTTCTGAAAAAGGTTGTAATTTGTTGTCTAACAGCTTTTCTTTATTTTGATTGATGTTGAAGCAACTTAAATCTTGTTCAAAGTCAATGTTATTCAAATTGATTTGCTTAATTTCTTTGTTTTTGTGAGAATAAAAAGCAATGCCTTTGTTCTCAATATTGTACACAATAGACCATACCGTTTTAAAGTTCCCTTTGGGAATACTTACACTTTCTAATAACTGAAACGCAGTTTTTTCCGAATAATCACTCGGGTTTTGCAGTTTCTTTATTTGGTTTTCAAGTTGATGATAACGGTAAATTTCTGATGTGTTGTTTTGGCGAATACCTTGAATATTATCAATATACTTTTCAGAAAATGCAACCGATTTGTTGGTTATCGCTTGACAAACGTTGGGTTCTTTTTCGTAAATCATAGGTTTGCCGTCCAAATATTCTATGATTACCGATTTGCCATTTGTGTCTGCCAATATGTAATGGATTTTCCCTTTAATCGGATATATTTTTAGCGTTTCAACATTGGCAACAACTTCGTCAACGGTTTGAAAATTGTCCAATTGATATTGTATCCATTCCAATTCGTTCAGGTATGTTTTGTCTTCCGAAATATTAAAACGAGTATCTTCCAACCAAAGCATTTCCACTACAAGCCCTTTTTCATTCATTCCACCATAAGGCATTTCTTTTCCGTTTTGGTTGAACGTAATACTGCCGTATTTACTTGTCCAACTTGCAGGTGTTCCGTTATGTGTGAAGTACGCAACTTTGGTTATGTTCCTTAAATTTTTGATGATATAACCTTTGTCAAAAGTCCAATCGAAATTTTTGCCCAACAGGATTGTCTTTCCATTTTTTAGAACGAATGACGAACAAGGATATGCCGATTGCATTATTGTCGTCAAGAATAGAAGTGTCCAAAAATATTTTTTCATTCTTTCTGTCGTTTTGGGTTGTCGTTTATGCTTGCCACCAACGTTTTGCGGCTTGGCGTAGTGGCGGATTTTTAGCACAAAAGTTCAATCGAAGAACTACACTTGAACCTACCACAAAACTGTCATACGAAGCACTGAACCCGCCATTACGCCAAACCGCTGTTAGCAGTAGGCCTTCTGTCCACTGACCTTGCAAACCATTGTCAATACTACGTTTTTCGGTCTGTGTCGTGTCGGTTTGTGCGGTTGGGTATTTTTTATTTTCAGAAGGGAAGGAGATTTTTTTTAATTCAATTTTGTCTGCGTGGGAAAGGTGGAAGCTCTTTTGCAAGCTTTGGTCTGTGCTTGGGCTTGTGCGGCTTGCAAATGTGCTTACACCTGTGCGATGGTAATTATGAAACTCTAATTTTCTCATTTATTAATTTTGCTAAAACGTGAATAAATTCTGGAGCATAGTCGCCAATTTGTGTTTGTATTTCTCTCGCTACGTGTCTTGCTATTGCTCCTTTCTGTTGGTTGTTTACAGGTTTTATCAACTTAACTGCATCTGCTTCTAATGCTTCATAAAGTCCTTCTTTGCCATTTTTTATTAAGTCTTTTTTTACAGCCGTTTCAAAGTCAATTTCAAGTACAATAATATCAGTTTGAATTTCGGTCTTGCTCGTTAAGTATTTGTATGAATCAACATCATTGAAAAAGTCGTCTAATGTCAAGTTAAAACAAGTAGCAACATTTTTATTTGATTTCTCTTTACCGTTTTTGTTGTCGTTGTCTAAAATTACAATTGTCGGAATACCAAAACTTGCATAAAGTCGCCAGTATTTTGGAATTTGATTTTTACCTTTTACTTCAATTATTGAAATGCCATTTGCATCACAGTCTAAACCTAAAACAGATAAAAATTCGGGCAATGCCAATTCTTCTGTTTCTCCTTCAACTAATACCAAGCAACGGGCAAAGAAACCTTCGTTCAATCTATGGTTAGAAGTTGTTTTGTAAAACGGTTGAATGTTGTCAACATTTACTTTATCTGCTGGAACACCTGTCTTTGTTGCTATTTCAACCAATCTTTTTTTATCGGTTTGAACAAGTACGGTTTGCTCTTTCCCTTTGTTATCGGGGTCTTCTATTTTAATAACTCGTCCTATTGAATCAAAAAATTCAGTGTCAATAAATGAATCTGAGTGAGTTGAAATAATTACTTGTAATCCAGTTTGGGCTAGCTCTCTTAAAACTGTTGCTAAATGTCTTCTTGCTTGTGGATGAAGAAACAATTCAGGTTCTTCTAAAGCTAAAATTCCATTCACTTCACCACCGTTTTTAAAGTTCTTCGCATAACTTCTAAGTAAAGCAATCAAAATCATATTTCTTGCACCTTCGCCCAACTCGTCAACATCAATTGGTTTGTCAGATTGATTTGGGTCGTGTGCCAAAATTTGCATTGTCTTAAAATAATTGGCAGGCGTAAACGGCTTAAAATCTATTGCCATATGGCCTTTTCCACTTGGCAATAATTCTTTGAATTGATTTGAAAAGTCCTTTAAAAAATCGCTGAAGCCCGGAACTTTATGAAATGAAGCAATTACATTTTCAAAATCTTTTTCAATCTCTTGCTTTAATTCGTCTCCAATGCGTTTATGAAAAGCTTTTCTAATTCTGCCAATCAAAGTCCAATCATAAAAAGAAAGGTGCTTATCAAATGTTCGGTCTGCACCCAAGTATGTTGAAGGGAAATCTTCTTTAATTTGACTTGTGAATGGGGCTTTATTTGATTGCTGCCAATTGGTATAATAGTTTACTCCCCATTTGCTTTTTGTAGGCTGAAAATTTACACTTCTTCCATCGCTAAAGAATAGGTTAATTTCAATGTCGTTATCGTGATTGCGTAAATAAAAATCGTGGTCTTCTAATTTTTCTTTGCCATACCAAGACTCGCCACAAATAACATCAATGGCTCGAATGATATTTGATTTGCCAGCATTGTTTTCGCCAACCAAAACAAGAATGTTTGATTCGGGAAATTCAAATTCAATGTCTTTAATTGATTTGAAGTTTTTTATGCTGACTTTCTTTAATAACATTCTGCTTTGATTACGCTGTTAAAACCTTTGTACACTCTTCGCCAAACTGACTGATAATTCGCACAGCTATTTTTTGCCCTTTCTTTTTGATTTCAATTGGATGAGAAATATGTCCATACAAACGGTCGAAAGCTTCATCGTCAATTTCAATTTTCAAGGTTTTTTCAACTTTCTTTTTGGTGCTGTCTTTGGCTAAGTTGTCCAAACCTTTTTTCCATTTATCAAATTCAGATTTGTCGCCACCGCAGAAGAAAACTTGTTTTACCACAAAGTTGCTTCCGTCATAATCTTCGTCCACCATCCAATAAGCAATGTCGTGAACATTACGAGGTTTTACTTCGTCTTTGATTGGGTCGTAAATGTCTAATCCTTTTATTTCAACGGTTGCTTCTTTGCCTTTAATGTTTAAGTCAATATCGGGTTCGCCAATGGTTACAAAACTGGCGGCTGATTTTGCTGGTTTCTTTTTCAAACCTTCTTGCAACAAATCATCGTGAATGCGGACTTTGGTCACTTCAAATTTACCCATACTCATTGTTTGGGTACTGCCTTCAATATCGCTTTCAAAACTAAAACCAAGTATGATTAACCAACCTGCATCGCCACGCTGACGACATTCTTTTACTGCTTCGTTTACGGCTGTTTTGCTGACTGTGCCAAATTTTGGCCCGATATGGAAATAGGCTTTCTTTTCGCCAACTCCGTTCATATAAAAACCTTCTGCGTGTAAATACGAATGGCTCAATAACTCCACACTACGAAAAACAACCATTTCATCCTTTCTGCCGTTTTTAATTCCTGCACTCAACAAGTGTTGTTTAATCACTTCTTCAAATGCTCCTTCTTCTTCGTTTACTCTTACTTCATCGTCTAAATCTTCTGGACTAATTGGCTCAAAGTTTTGCAAAGTTTCCACGGTAAACGGACCACTTACACGAAGTTTACTTTTATCTTCTTGCGGTTGGTCAAACAAAGTTTCATCTTCTCTCGGTTCATTATTAGCAATTGAACCCAGTGTAATATGAGGTGCATTCTTATAATTAAAACCTAATCTTACATCATAATTTACTTTATCATATAATTCAAAGTATGGATAGATTTCTTTCATTAATCTTTGCTTCGCAATGTTGAGAGCAATACGACTTGTATCAATTGTTATCCAACGTCTGCCCCAGTGTTCGGCAACATAAGCAGTAGTACCACTGCCACAGGTTGGGTCTAAAACCAAATCGCCTGGGTCAGATGTCATTAACATACATCTTTGGATTGGTAAAGGATTAGTTTGAACAACGTATTTGCGTTCAAGGAATGAATTGACAGTATCTTTCCAAACATCATCAAGAACTCTTACAGGATAATCATCTAGGTATAACTTGTAGCCAAATGCTTTTCCATATTTGATTAATCTTTTGTTTTTAATCAAAGTTTCCATACCATCCTTGGTTGTTTTCCAACTCTTACCGTTTTTTGGTTTTGGGATTGTCTCACCTTCAAATTCAAATTCATAAATACAACTTTGCGTGCTACCTGAACTAACCAAATCTAGGACTCTAAATGGTCTTCCTTTCTGAACTTTGTATTTTTCGATATCGGATAGAGGATTAAACCTTTCAATTGTTCCATTAGGCATTTCTATAAGATTATAGAACTCTTCTTCAATTTTTCTTTCAGTATATAATTGCCGATACTTCACACTGTCTTTATTTTTTGCATACCAAATTATAATATCCCCTAATGAAGAAAGATATTTTGTTCCTAATGGAATTTTTGTTTGAAAAGATATTTGATTCATAAAATTATCACTGCCAAATATCTCATCCATTAAGTTTCTTACTAAGTGTGAGTTTTGAGATGAAATTTGAACAAAACAAGAACCGCTTTCATTTAATAATTCTTTAGCAATCAGAAGTCTATCTCTTAAATAAGTTAGGTAAGAATGAATTCCTAATTCCCAAGTATCACGAAATGCTTTTATAACTTCTGGTTCTCCTGCAAGGTCTTCATCACTTTCTTTAACTGTTCTATCTCCTAACTTGACTTGCCAATTACTTCCATAATTAATCCCATAAGGAGGGTCAAAATACATCATCTGCACTTGCCCTGCCATTCCTTCACGTTCCAGTAAACTTGCCATTACCAAATGGCTGTCGCCTTGTATCAATCGGTTTGTCCAGCCATCTTGGTGGTGGTAGTATTCGCTTACTTTTTCTATTTCGTCTTTATCTAAGGCATTGCCAAACAGTTCGTTTACACTAAACAAATCCATTTGGTTGCTTTGCGTTTCGGTAACTTTATAAAGGTTTTTAATCAGCGTTTCGGGTGCAATGTGTTCGTGGCGGTATAGGCTGCGAATGTCCACCCGCAATAAATCATCACGGTCGTCATTGCCGTATTTGTTGAGCCAAAACAATTCAGGGTCTTGCCCACGATGCACCACAGGGTTTTTAGGAAGTTCTAAAACCTTTTTACCGTCTTGCACTTTGGCATTGGCATCTTCGTAGCCCGCTTCTTCCTTGCTTGGAATATGGACACGTTTATCAGTTTTGTGTTTTATGGATTCTACTTTCTTTGCCATTATATACTCTGAATTTTTTCGATTAATTGATTCTTGATGTTTCGGATGTCGTTTGCCACTTCAATAAAATGCCATTCGGGATATTCGTATTTGTCCTTCAACGCATTTACCGCAGGTATCCAACGGTTTTCTACAAACCATTTTTTCTCTGCTTTGTCTTTGCTCATTCCGCTTATTTCTATCATCAGGTTTTTGATTGTGCCGTCTTTACTTTTTACTCGTGCAATAAAATCAGTAAAATATTGTCGGTCTTTTCCGTCTTTGGTGTAAGGAATGGCAAAACCAAGAAACTGGTTTTTTACATAACATTCTACCGTTTCAATTTCTTCTAATGTTTTTGCACAAATGCCTTCCCAAACGCTGTCCATTACCACATAATTGATGTGGCTTTTTGCAGTTGGATACACATCTTTTACTGTGTTTCCATTTACATATTTGGTGCTGCTAAACTTGTTGTAATAGTTAAACACTGGACGAATATGCTCGGTAGTATTGTTCTGCGGATTGATGCCACGGGCAATATGGTCAACAATTTTCTTGGGTTCTTCAAAGTAAAGCAGTCGTTTAAATCGTTGGTCGGTAATATTGAGCAACAATACTTTTTCATTATACCATTCTTCAACTATGCTTTTCAGTTTGTTGAATTTTTGGAAACGAGGGTTTCCTTCTTCATCGCTAAAATGGTATTTGATAAGTTCTTTGGTGATTAAGAAAATTAATTCTTGGTCACGTTTTTCCAAAACACTTTTTACCTGCAATTTTTCTTCTGATGCAGAAATTGGACTGGTCATAATGGTTTCGGTTGGAAACTTTGAACCATCAATTTCATAGTTTTCAATATTGCTGAAATCGTGTTTTATATCACCATCCAAATTCTCCACTCGGTAGCCAACCACATTCGGAAAATCAATTTCCATTTCTGCTTGTCTTGCAGGAATTGGTGCAATATGAGTTAAGTCAACTGGTGGCGGTGGTGGTTCGGTTTTTCCACCTTTAAACATTTTGAAAGGAACGCCAATAATGTGAGCATATTCAGGTGGAAATTTCTCAATTACAATTTTACGTTTATCGTCTGTTGGGTTTCCGTATTTGTCGTAGCCTTGCAAAAAGTAATTCATTCTACGCAAAGCTCTACCTGCCACTTGCTCACAAAGCAATTGCGAACCAAAGGCACGTAAACCCATAATATGCGTCACTGTGTTTGCATCCCAACCTTCGGTTAGCATAGAAACAGAAACCACACAACGAATGTGTGAACCCAATTTTCCTTGCTGTCCAACTGTGTTTACTACTTCACGAAGAATTTCAGCATCCGAAATTTTATCGGTGCTTCCTTGCCCATACATTCGGGCATAGTCTTTTTTAAATTCTTCTATTTCTGATGAAAAGATTTTTTTGAAATCGTCATTTATTTGCTCACCATTCTCCAAAGCATCGCTGTCAATAAGCAATGTTGGTGGTCGTTTCAAAGGTTTATTTGTTGCTGGGTCGTAATTGCTGAATAAATCTTTTGCACCTTGAACGGTTACTGTTTTACCATCAGCATCAACATATTCGTAACCTGCAATGTATTTATAAACTTCTTTTGAAACGCCTGTATTGTTACAAACAGCTATAAAAACTGGCGGAGCAGAAAAGATATTTGCCTTTTCTTCTTTGTGTTTTCTAATGCCGTTGAAATATTCAACATAGTGATTGTAAAACTGGTCTAATGCACCTTTTACCAATGAAGGAAGTCGGGGAGGCAATTCAATAAACTTACTGCCTTCGGCTGCTGCATCTTTCTTTTGGGTACGTTGTCCTTTTTTGGGTAATTCATCTTTAACGTGGTCGTATAAATTACGCAACACTGGCATTGTTAATTCTTGTGTGTTGTCGCTTTCAGGCAAGAAAGGAATTTTTACTAATCCGCTTTCTATCGCTTCAATCAAACCAAAGTCTGAAACAACCCAAGGAAATAAACTGTAAGGGGTATAACCCGAACCTGTCAAGTAATAAGGTGTTGCCGATAAATCGTAAACTGCTTGCAGTTTAAATTTCTTTGCTATTTCACGAAGTCCGCTAAACCAAACGGCTGCTCTTGCGTTTTCGTCACCTTCGTTGTCAGTCGTTTTTGCTTTTGATTTGGGTAAATAACAGTGATGTGCTTCGTCATTCAAAATTAATACTCTGCTTCCTGCTTTGAATTTTCCAAGTGTTCTTTTCACCACTTGCGAAAAATCTTCTTTGTTTCCAGTGTCAATTTTCTTGCCTTGTAAATCTACTTTGCCATCAAACGGACTGCGTTTGTTGCCTTGCAGAATTTTAGGTTCAAATGTGTGGTAATTGGTAATGACAAGTCTTGCATTCAAATTTTCCAAACGATGTTCCATATTGGCAGGAATCAACCCACGAACACGGTAATAATCTTCAATGTCTTTTGGATTTTTGTTTTTCGTATCAACGAACAAAACACCTAATCTGCTTTTGATAGTTACACCCGGTGCAACAATTAAAAAGTAATCGGCAAATCGGGTATCGTTTCTATATTCTTGTCTGTTGAAATAGTGGTAACAAATTAAACAAGCCATTACAACGGTCTTGCCTGAACCTGTCGCCATTTTAAAAGCAATTCTCGGAAGTTGGTCTGCTGGGTCGTCACTTACAGTTTGTTGTCCGTTGCGAAGCAAGTTTAAAATGTGTTGTCCAGCGTTTGATTTTTCGGCAACTTCGTTTATCCAAATAGCGGTTTCAACGGATTCTTGTTGGGCAAAGAATAATTTTTTAGTAACAAGTCTTTCAGGATTATTGAACCAAAAAGTCAAAAGTTCTTTAGTAACTCTTGTTGTGTTCGGATAGTTGGCTGTTCTCCATTGTCCAACTTCTTTACGGCAAAGGTTGATGATGTGAGTGATGTATTCTTCAGCATCTTCGTTCCATTCAAAAACTTCTTTTTGTCCCGTTTGTCTGGTTGGTATTACAGCCGAATCCGCTTTAAATATTCTTCGTCCTTTGCGAATATCTGTATAGTCCAAACTGCCTTCGCTGTCTGTGTTGTAATGCAGAAGCGGCTCTACATAAGGACTATTTAATATTGGATTGTCTGCACTCATATATTGTTAAATGTCGTATTAAAATTTATGGTCGTCTAAATTAGTTTTTTCTATTGATAAATCTGTCTGTGCGTTGGCAAAAAATGGCTCTTTTGGTTTTGCGAAGGGTCGGCTTGTGTGTCGGGCAAAACCAAATGTGCCATTTGTGCGGCTGTCTAAAATTGAATTAAAAAAAATGTGCGGTGGGGAAAATAAAAAATACAGAAGGGTCGGCAATGAGTGTCGGCTTACTCGTTGTCCGTTTGAAATATGGTCTGTATGTTGGTCACCTGTCAAAATGGTTTGTCTTTGTTAGTTAGTTTATGTTTTAGTCGTCTGTTTCGGTTCTGTTGTGTCGTCCAATAGGCTTACTGCTAACGTTTGGCGGTATGGTTAGTTGCCGATTTCGAAGCACTTTCCTATCAAGTTACAACTTCTTTTGATACGAGCTGTGACGCTCGAATACCCACTGCACCGGCAATTAACTATACCGCGTGTTGGCAACTGGTGTTCATTCATATCCGTCTGTTTGTCATTTATTTAGCTTTTATTTTCGTATCATTGTCAATATGCACCAACCTATCCACGAAGCACAAATTTATTTTGTTTTTTTGAGCGTGGGCAATCCTAAAACCGTCCTGAAAGGCGGTTACTCGGGCTGGAGAGGCGGAAGCTCTTTTGCAAGCCTTCGGTTTGAGCGTTGGCTCGTGTGGGCTTGCAAATGTGCTTACGACTGTGCGTTGGCTATGCAATTGCTCTTTTTCCAAATGTTTGCTTTAAATCGTTAATTACTAAATTAAATTTCCCATCAAATTTCTGGTTAATAGATTCGTAAGAGCCTATCAACCTTTCATAGATTGGATTGCCAAATATTTCTTTAATGTCAATTTCTCTATTAGAAGCAATGTTTGAGGCAAACACATCTTTAATTTTCTTTAAAATTACAATCTGTTCGTCTGTGAAATTGTAGGTGTGAATGTATGAAACATAGTTCTTTTCAATTCGCT
>Ga0116141_10005680_pt1 | contig 10414 bp, 9 predicted proteins | sample AD_UKC097_MetaG_FD_89744 | JGI IMG/M metagenome (GOLD analysis project Ga0116141, IMG submission 89744) | Active sludge microbial communities of municipal wastewater-treating anaerobic digesters from USA - AD_UKC097_MetaG | ecosystem: Engineered > Bioreactor > Anaerobic > Digestate | place: USA... | reverse complement strand
TTCGTTTAGCTTTAAGTATATCTTTAATAATATGGGTGGTGGTAGTGGTCTGGGCATTTTTCTGTAATACTGCACAGGAATATTACTACCTTGGACTTCTGGCAGGTCTGGCTATTGGAAGCAGTCAAGCTAATAGCAGGACAATGCTCTCAGTACTCACTCCATTGGATAAGCAGGCAGAATTCTTTGGTTTTTATACACTGGTGGGAAGAATATCTTCCATTATTGGTCCTTTTGTATATGGAGAAATAACTCGTTTAGCCGGAAATCAGCGTTATGCTATTATATCTTTAATCGTGTTTTTTATCGCTGGCTGGATTATGCTTCACCAGGTTAAGCTGGAAAGAGGAATTAAATTAAGTCAAGAATATGTATTTAAATAAATTTTGAAGGTGAGTTTATGATGATAGACAATCTGAGTAATTTACACAGGACAGATTATTGTGGTGATCTGAGGTTGGAGAATATTGGGAAAGAAGTGACCTTGATGGGATGGGTAAATAGCAGAAGAGACCTGGGCGGTTTAATCTTTATTGATTTAAGAGATGTTAAAGGTATGATACAGGTGGTGATTAATCCAGAACAGAAGGAAGCTTTTACTAAAGCAGAACGGTTGCGACTTGAATATGTAGTCGCAGCAAAAGGAAAAATAGTAGCTCGCACTCCGGAAAATGTAAATATAAATATTCCCACGGGAAATATAGAAGTAAAGGCAGAGGAAATCTATCTTCTCAATGATTGTGAACCCCTACCTATACAGCTAAATGAAGCTGCTCTGCCAGAAGAAGACCTCAGATTAAAATATCGCTATCTGGATTTACGCCGACCATCTCTGCAAAAAAATATCCTGATGCGTCATCAGATTATGCAGACTATGCGAAGCTTTCTTTCCCGCGAAGGTTTTTATGAGATTGAAACTCCTATTCTGATGAAAAGTACACCTGAAGGCGCAAGAGATTATCTGGTCCCGAGCAGGATTTATCCAGGAAAATTTTATGCTCTACCTCAATCTCCGCAGATGTTTAAACAACTTTTAATGATTGCTGGATTTGATCGTTATTTTCAGCTTGCCCGATGTTTCCGCGATGAGGATTTGAGAGCTGATAGACAACCTGAATTTACACAACTGGACATTGAAATGAGCTTTGTGACGCAAGAGCAAATCTTTGATCTGGTGGAAAGATTGATGCACACCCTTTTCTCTGAGGTGCTGAACATAGAACTTCCCATTCCCTTTTCGCGTTTGACCTATAAAGATGCAATGGACCGTTTTGGCTGTGATAAACCGGACTTACGATTTGGTCTGGAATTAAGTGACCTCACTTCCGTTATGCAAAACACTCAATTTGAGGTGTTTCGTTCTGCTCTTCAGCAAGAAGCTGTAATTAAAGCTCTTTGCATTCCTGAAGGTGCAAACTACAGTCGTACCAAACAAGATGAATTAATCAGACTGGCAAAACACCAGGGTGGACAAGGAATTGCTTTTGCTAAAGTTACAGAAAAAGGTCTGGAATCTGGAATAAGTAAGTATCTAAATGAAGTAGAAAAAAACGCAATAATAGAACTCACTCACGCCAAACCAGGGGATTTAATTGCTATTGTGGCAGATAATTATGAGATGACTTGTAAGGTTCTTGCTGCCCTCAGAAATACCATAGCAGAATGGCAAAATCTTATACCCGATAATACCTTCTGCTTTGTCTGGATAACAGATTTTCCCCTATTTCAATACAATGCAGAAGAAAAGCGATGGGAACCCGCTCATCATATGTTTAGCTTGCCCAGAGAAGAACATATTCCCTGGCTTTATGAAACGGATAAATATGGTCAGATTATAGGTCAGCTCTATGATTTGGTCTGCAATGGAGTTGAACTTTCCTCAGGAAGTATTCGTTGTCACCGTTATGACCTCCAGAAAAAGATTTTTGATATTCTCGGATTAAGCGAACAAGAACTCAATGAAAGATTTGGATTTTTCCTGGAAGCTTTAAAATATGGAACTCCACCTCACGGAGGAATTGCGCCTGGTCTGGACCGTTTAGTGATGATTATGACCCAAGCAGAATCAATTAGAGATGTTATTGCTTTTCCAAAGACCTTGAAAGCTACAGATTTGATGTGCGGAGCACCCTCTGAAGTTTCGGAAGAACAATGGAAAGAACTTCACTTAAAACCTGGCGAATAGCGGTTCTAACCAGTGGTGCCGGAAGAGGTTCCAATCTTCAAGCACTCTATGATTATTTTAAAAAACATTCTCTTCCAGTTGAGATTGCTTTTGCTACTGCTTCCAATAAAAATGCACCAGTGGTTCAATTATGCGATAAACTGAATATTCCTTGCTATATCCTGGCTCCCAGAAAAGATAAAGATTTTGAAAATCGTCTTTTAGAACTCTGCCAGCAAGAAAAAATTGACCTTATTGCTCTGGCTGGTTTTATGAATTTGCTTTCTTCCTCTTTTCTGGAGAAAGTGGGAATTCCTGTGCTCAATATTCATCCTGCACTATTACCAAAATATGGGGGAAAGATGATGTATGGGATGAATGTTCATAAAGCTGTTTTTGAATCTGGAGATAAGGTATCCGGAGTGACTGTTCATCTGGTTGATAATCAATATGATAATGGACCAATTATAGCTCAGATAAAAGTAGATATATCCGATTGCAAAAGTCCTGAAGAAATAGCGGCAAAAGTTCTGGAAATGGAGCATCAAATCTATGCTCCAGCTATATATAAGTTTTTAAATGAGCGTTAACAATAGTTGCACGATATCTTCATCGTTCCCCTATTTACTACGAAGGAGTATTAATACTGAGTGGAACGATGTCTTCCTAGTTCCCTAATTGGCAGATAAATGAGCTTCATAAATGATTAAAATTGCAATCGCTACACTGGGTTGTAAAACCAATACTGCTGAATCTGCTATCATATTAAGCCAGTTTAATCCTGAGAATTATACTCTTGTTCCCTTTGCTAGCACAGCGGATATTTACATCATCAATACCTGCACGGTTACACAAAGAACTGATTATAAAAGTCGCAATCTTATTCGTAAAGCACTAAAGCAGAAAAGACAAAATCCTGCAGTGAAAGTCATTGTCACTGGTTGCTATGCCCAAAGAAATTATGAGGAGATAAAAAAGCTGGGAGATATAGACCTCATTGTGGATAACCAAAAGAAGCTGGACCTGGCAGAACTTTTAAATAATGAGGACTATCATTTTCAGGATATAATGACAGCAGCGGAATTTAATTTTAAACCAGTTCAAAAGATGATAGAGCATACTCGTGCTTTTCAGAAAATACAGGATGGATGTGATTATCGCTGTCATTACTGTGCAGTTCCTTATGCTCGGGGTCCTGCTCGTTCTGCTAAATTTTCTGAAGTTCTTACTCAGGCAAGAATATTTGTGGAAAATGGATATAAAGAGATAGTACTAGGCGGGATAAATCTTGGATTATATGAAGATGAAGGTAAAAATCTGGCTGATGTAGTGGAAGCTATGGAGAAACTTGAAGGTTTAGAACTGATAAGAATAAGTTCTCTTGAGCCGCATCTTTTTTCTCTGGAGCTCTTAAAAAGATTAAAACAATGTACAAAAATCTGTCCTCACTTTCATATTCCTCTTCAATCAGGAAATGACCGCACTTTAAAAGGTATGGGGAGACCTTATAACAGCAGCGATTTTGAAGTTTTACTAAATCATATCTTTAGTTTTTTCCCTGATGCAGCCATCGGACTTGATGTTATTACAGGTTTCCCAGGTGAAAGCAGTTCAGATTTTCAAGCTACGCTAAATTTTATCGCAAAACTTCCGATAGCCTATCTTCATATCTTTCCCTTTTCTTGTAGACCTGGAACAGCTGCCTATTCTCTTCCCGAGCAAGTTTCCAAGCAAGAAAAAAACCGTCGTGCACAAAGATTATTACAGCTAGGGAAAGAAAAAAAAGAGTATTATAAACAGAAAATGATAAACGAAAAGATTCTGCTTAGAGGCATTCTTGAGAGTAAGGAAAATGAGATAGGCACAATTTTATCTGACCATTATATCCGTGCTTATACTTCCACAAATAAAAAAGCTGGAGAATTATTAAAGATAATTCCCCAGCAGTTATATAAAGATGGTGTATTCGGAGCTAAAGCTGAATGATTTTATCCGTTGAGGTCAGGTCATAGAAATCTCTTCTATTGTCTATAATATTAACCTTTTTGCGTTCTTCCAGATACCATTTATTCAGATGTTCCTGTCCAGCTTTTTCTTTAGCCTCTTTCATTAAAGATACTTTATTTTTTTCCCATATAGCAGGATCTGGTAATTGATGATTTGTGATTTTAGCCAGAAACCAGCGTGACTGGTCATCAATTAAAGGTGTAAAGCTATCTACAGGAGTTTCAAATAGTGCATTATCCAGAGCTGGAATTTTACCCAGCGAACTTATAGGATCTCCTTTTTTGTGTTTGGTGATTTCTATCACCATAAGACTATCCTTAGCAGCTTGTTCTAGATACTGGTCCGGAGTGAAATTTTGGATGAAATTATGGGCATACTCACTCATATAAGCGATTCTTTTATTTTTTGTAGCGATGTTCATAATTCTGCTTCTTTCATCTTCATAGGGTGTGTAATACACAGAAATGCTATCAGACACTTCGCAAATATAGGCATCTCCATTGGGTGCATAATAGATATTAGCAAGGGAACCAATTGGATTTTGAAAGGCAAAACTTACCAGATTAGCATCTCTTCCTATCCCTTTTATAAATGTGTCTTTTTCCTGGAAAACTCCACTTTCTTCAACCTTATATCCCAACTCTTGAGCAGCCCTTGATAAACCTTTTTCTTGCGCTTTTTGGTATAAGGTGAGAACGGTAGTTTTCATTTGTTGCAAGGTGTTTTCACTTGGTTCAATACGACGGAGAATATGCCTGGCTAATACTTCTTCACCGTTTTCACCTTGACGGCGGTCTAAAGTTTGAATTATATGCCAGCCATAATTGGATAGGATAGGTTCGGCAATTTGTCCCTGAGGTGTTTTGAAGGCGGTTTCTTCAAAAACTGGAATCATTTGTCCTCTTCCGAACCAACCTAAATCACCACCTTTCTCTGCAGAACCGGGGTCCTGAGATTTAGCTTTTGCTATTTCCGCAAAATCTGCACCGGCAAGTAAATCCTGATATATCTTCATTACCTCTTCCTTGATGGCTAAAGAATCCGCTGCTGAAGGTGCCCTGGTAATCTTTACATAACGATAACGACGACAATTATCCTTACGATATTGCTCTTTATTCGCTTCGTAATATTCTCTACCTTCATCTTCCGTAGCAGTTATAGAGGTTAATTTATTGGGGTCAAAATAGATTATCTGTGCATCTATCAAGTCATTATTATGTAACCATTCTTGATACACACTATCCTCACTGACGGTGACTTCATTTCTTATAGTATTCAACAACTTTTGATATTGATAGGTGGCTTTCACTTCTTCCAAAACTGCATTTTTGAATTCAGGAATCTTAGTTAGTGCATCTTCGTATTTTTTACGGTCAAACTTGCCGTTAGTCTTAAGTTCAGGAATTTGTTTTACAGCTTCTGGGGGGTTCTTTTTGGCTTCTCTCAGAAGTTCTGCTTGAGTGATGGTTATCTTACCTGCTTTAATTGCTTTGTCATAAATATAACGACCCACCAGTTCTTCCCAGCATTGATTATTTAATTTTGCCTTTTCTTCTTCAGAAAGTGGATGACCCCATTTTTTCTGATAATAGGCATAATAGTTGGAAAGAACTTTATTGTATTCTGCATAGGTGTAGGTAATATTATCTATTTTTCCGATCACGGCTTTAGGGTCTGGACTCTTTGCTCCCAGAATGGTTAGAGCAAAAATTATCAATAATAGAATTATAAGTTTAGGTTTCATTTATCTCTCCTTAAACTTCTGTTTTCTATATATACCATTTCTCTTCTTTTTTTCTTTATACTTCTTTGAACATCTATCTGTCAAGGCAAAACTGATTCAGACAGTAGTTAAAGCAAACAACCTTAAAACTTTAATTGAGTTAAGAAAAGTTTACGAATTGCCAGTTCTGCTGCTTTTTCTACTATCTCTATATAATCAAGTGCTTCATCCAGGTCTTTTCCGGTGCAAAGCAAACCATGAGATTGCCAGATTAGAGCCTTGCTATCACCGATAGCTTCCAGAGTGTTCAAAGCTAAAGCTTCGGAACCAGGAGGTGCATAAAAAGCAGTTCCAACTCCAGAAGGAAGATAAATGGGTAATTCAGGAAGAGCTTCTGCCAGCATCTTATTAATCCTGATTTTATTGGGATAAAAAGGTAATTGACTGAGCAGAATAGTATGGGAAGGATGACAATGGATAATCACTCTATCCTTTCTTCCCACTTCCAGAAAATATTGCTGAAGCCTGCGATGAGAAGACCATTCAGATGTAGGTTTAGCCTCGGCAGGATAATATCTTTCCTGATTAGCTTGTAATTGAACTAATATCAAAGAAGATATAGGGTCCTGTGCCATTTCCCTGTAACGGCTTCTGGTACGAGTTACCAGATACCATTCTGAGTTTGTTTCTTCCAGTTCATTTATTTCCTGGCGAATATTAAGAGAAATATTGCCTGCATTAGCTTCAGCCCAGTTATGTCTTATTATTTCTTGTGAGACCACACGAATCCTATCAATCAATTCTTTAATAGCAGGTGAGAGAGAGACAAGTTCATTCAAATCCATAATATTATATAATTATCCTTTAGTTTAATTTTTATAAAAAAAGTGAAATAGGTTCTCCTATAACACTTTGTCATCTGATTATATGTAACCAATCTCGCAGAAGAAAATCAAGCCTGCCTATTAGAAGTGAGATACGTGCCATAACTGTATAACCGAAAGAAGCACCGAAACTAACCATTAGAAACCAGATTCCTATCTTGGAGGGAATTTTATAAAATCCTTCCTGTTTTTTACTGAAATAGAAGAAATAAATGCCACAAATGGTCCCTATAATAAGAAGGATTGTGCCTACAATATCTACAGGAGATGAGAATTTGAAAGGATTGACCATTGTAGCCGCTATCTGACTGAGAAAATCTGATTGAAAAGCCAGAAGCATAGCAATAGCAGCTGTAGTCCCTATCATAATTGCCATTGGATAGTGACTAACCCATTCCAGTTTGGGAAACATACGCATCAACATCATAATTCCCAGAGCCATAGGAATGAGCAAAATCCAGTTATGGGTAAAATCAGTAAATAGCTTATTAAATAGATTCGGAATTAAAATATTGTATATAGTATAAACCAACCAGTAAGCAGCAGAAAGACCAACAAAAATTTGTTCTGCTAGCTTATAGAATGGGTTATCTTTATAAAGAAAACTGAATATGCTGAGAGTGAAATAAGCACTTAGCCAGATACCGATAGTCTTCATCAATTCAGCCATTTTTCACCTCCTTAGCCATTTTTTCTTTCCTTCTATTTCTCCAGACACGGATATTACCTGCAACAATTAAAGCCAGAATCAAAAGATGAGCTACGGATTGAGGATTCATTCCTCTACTGGCAGTTCCTTCATAACCCAGAAGTAATTCATATTCTGCTGCTGCCTTCAATCCGCCTAATAACCCGGAAAGTTGATTCTGGTCATTAACATAAGGTAAAAATCCGGGTGCACTGACAGCAGTAGTGCCACCTGCAACTGGAATGCCAAATTTACCATTAGCAGTCATCACCCAATCTCGTAATCCTGGGTCTCCTGCAGATAAAGAGACCACATATTTGATGTCTTTTATGGTCTTAATATTTTTCAAGAGGGGTATGCTATCGTAATCATTCATAGCGGTGTCCTTGGGGAAAACCGTCTTCAAATTTCTTCCCATAGCCTGAATAATGACCATACCACCTGGTTTATAGCCTAAATTAACATAATCCACACCATATACCTTTTCTTCATTAAATTTCTTCTGCACTTCTGCGAAAGCCATATCTGCCATCTGAGATCCCTGAGGCCACATAGCCATAGCAATAATCCGATGGTTTTTCCTCCAGGCGTGCTCAATGATAGCAATAGCCATCGGCTGCAGTTCGGTGATCGTTGAGGGATCATAATCAAAGGAAATGATGACTGGAGATCCTGCTGGAGTTGATTCTATCAGATTAAAGGCTTTTTCAGTTAAGGGAGTGCTGTGAGTCTTTAAACCGAGAGGGAATATTATAGGAATGGCTACAGCTAATACCAGCAGAAGGAAAATGATGCGTCGTTCTCTTAAGGTTTTAGTTAAATTGATATCTTCACTCATTTTTCTCCTCCCAGGTAGGACCTTTCAATTCCCAGAATTATCCTTAAAGAAGCGCCCACCACACCTAAAGCGGCACTAATAAGAATGGCTCTTTGAGCGGCAGTATTGGGATATTGCATAATAAAATCAGTTAATTCAGGTAAACGAAGGAAATGCAAAGAATCAGGAATCCAGCTGGTTAAAACTGTAGCAAAACTGGTTCTACCCAGCATCACAATCACAGCTGTAATCAAAAGCAGATTAGATTCAAAAGTACGCATTATGAAAGCACGATAGGCAGCAGAAGCAATGTAGAAAGCCAGGAGAGAAAACATCGTGGAAGATAGAGGCATAAAGGCATATTCAAATAGATAATCAAAAGGTTTTGCTCCTAAGCTTTCAGTTAACTTTTCTCCTTGACCCAGAATGCCAGGAGTGTTTTCCATACCCCAGAGCAAACCAAAAATCAGCATTACTCCAAAACTTATCAGAGTGGCAATATGGTATTTCCAGTCAGGTGCTTTTTGTGTTATTTTAGCAAGATTGGATTGAATCAAGCTACTCTGCCCTAAAAGAATAGCAAAGCTGGAGATAATCATAAACCAGTTAGTGAGAGTTTCTTCAAACATTCCAAAGGGTGTATGAGGAATGAAAGCAGCTACGAGAATGACTAATCCAGAAACGAAAGCGAGAAATTGAGGTATTTTGCTTTTCATCTTTAGAACACTCCTTCAAAGAAATTTTTGAACCAATCCATACCAATAATTTCAGCCATAATTCCAGCTAAAATCAGGATGATAGTGAGAAGTTTGCCAAAATCTTGCCCTTTTAGACTACCTAATTGTTGAGGGTCTCGTGATAGATAGGCAGAGGCGGCATAGAGTTCCTCTCCAATTAAGGTATAATCGCAGGAAACAACAAAGAAAGGTAATTGATGTGGTTGACCAGTTCCTGCGGTTTGAATTGCTCCAGTGATAAATCCTGTTTCCGTAAGGATTAGAGATTCTGCCCAGAAAGCTCCAAGAAAGAAATTCGCCGCTGGTAATTCACGAAGCATTATTCCATCTACTCCAGCCACAAATCCAAACTGGTCATCCGTAACATAAAAAATGTTATCCTCTTTATAGGCATCGGGTCTTCCCGCTTTTAGATAGCCATCTTTTACCGTTTCCCGAGCAGCTGACATTACCATAGAAAAACGACAGGGTACAAGAAGTTCAGTGCCGTATTCAGCTGATTTCATCGCTACCTGATTTAATATATTCAGAGCAGCAATAGTTTGAATATCACCAAGATCACTAATACCAGGTATAAAAAGGATAGGCTTTCCCTTTTCTGTGGCTCTTCCAATGGCTTCATCTATACTGTCCAAACCACTAATTCTACGGATAAAGAGTTCTTTTCCACTACGAGCAGATAAAATATAATAAAGAACAGAACTACAAATTATGATCAGAAGAATGAGAAGGGGAAGTTTATTCATTGCGAACCATTGCTGTTGAGTAGTGGTTTCGGAAAAAAGAGCAAGACTATCTCCTTTTTCCTTATTATATACTATTAGACGGTAATGGTATTGAGTGTCTGGAGTTAGACCAGTTTCTTTGAATTGACCTGATAGAGAAAATTCATTAAATATCTCTTGATAGACACCAACCGAATCAGCTTTTTGCAAACTTAAAGAATCATATTTAGCACTGAAATTCCATTTATGAAGAACGGCAGTTCCATCATCCCCGGGTGCATCTTCAGCAATATAAATGTCAGTTCCATCTGGATTAGCAAAGGCAAAAAAACTGATGAATAGAAATAACAGGATAAGGTGTAAATGTTTCATATTCACCTCTATAACATCTTAAGATTTCAAGTATAACTCCCTTAGAGTTTTAGTGTGTTCAATAATGGTCTCAACCTGCTCCAGTGTTAAAGCTTCAGCAGTCCCAGAAGAAAGAGTATTTTGAATTGTGTTCACTAATTCTATAGTTTGAGAAAGCAGGGGAGTTTTATCTTTATATTTATTCTGGATTAGGTTCAGATTATAAGCAAGGTCTTCCCAGGCATCAGTCTGCAAGGTTCTAGTTTTTTCCGTGCTATAATCCTTAGCGATAAGTTGTGCTATCTGATATGTAGATTC
>Ga0116141_10005679_pt1 | contig 10416 bp, 9 predicted proteins | sample AD_UKC097_MetaG_FD_89744 | JGI IMG/M metagenome (GOLD analysis project Ga0116141, IMG submission 89744) | Active sludge microbial communities of municipal wastewater-treating anaerobic digesters from USA - AD_UKC097_MetaG | ecosystem: Engineered > Bioreactor > Anaerobic > Digestate | place: USA... | reverse complement strand
CGAATCGCAGATTTGAAAGTGAACAGGAAAGTCAATGAAATCAACGATCTACCAACACCACCTCCGCGCCAGTGCTAGCTTTTCGTACCGTCACTTATTGCACTGAAAACGAGGAGACCCCGATTTGCACGAGAAAAGAGCCGGGTCTGAAAACCCACCCTTCCCGAACATGTGCCCCCGGGACACCGCCTGACGGGTGCTTCGACCCCGACCGTCGTCCGGACCGACCAGGATCAAACCCGGCGCGCGCGCAGCTTGGGCTGGCGCTGAATGAGCGCGTCGGCGTACGAATCGATCTCGAAGGTGATCGTGCCCTTGAAGTTCACGTGCTCAAAGTGCACCGGCCCGATGCGCCGAATCCAGTGGTCCTCGATGGGGTGCTTGATCGCCTTCCAGCGGTCCACGACATCCTGCATCTTCATGGTGTTCCAGGCGATCACAACGTTGGTCAGCAGGGTGTGGGACGTCGAGATGGTGCGCAGTTCATCGGCGCGGCGGCCACGCGAGACGCCCACACGCCCGTGGTACACGGCGCGCTGCAGTTGATGGATGGACTCGCCGCGGTTCAGCAGGGCGTGCATCTCGCGGCGGAACTCAGGAATGGTGAAGTAGTCGCACAGAAAGACGGTGCGCAAAAGCTTTCCCAGCTCGTCTGCGGCCGCGTGCACAGGATCCCCCCGGGCGGCGCTGCCCAGGCGGGCGATGGCTTCTGCGGCCGTGAGGCGGCCCTGGCGGATGGAGGCGATCAGGCGCAGCAGCTCCATCCAGCCGGCACGGATCTTTCGCAGCGAGACCTTGCCCACGACCAACCGCTCCAGTGATTCGGGGGGCGCGTCGCCCCAGGCCATGAACATCTTGCGCTCCGACAACTGGCGCAAGCGAACACACAGATCGAAGCCCAGCAGCTTGGCGATCGCCATGGCTGCGTTGGTGTAGCCATGGGTGTCGACGGCCAGCAGGGACAGGCGGATCTGGTCCTCACGCCGAGTGCAGTTGTGTGCTTCGACGCCATGCACCGCTGGCGCGGCCTGCCGGTCGTTGATGACGATGGGCTGGTCGTGAAACAGCGCCCAGGTGTCCAGCATGTGCACATAGATGCCCACCCCATGCTGTTTGCGGCGGTACTCCATGCGCGCCGAGTGCAGGTGCCGCGAGGTATCGAGCGTCATCGAATCGGAGGATGCCTTGTCGCCCTGGCCCCAGAGCATCGCGATCGGCATGCTCTGCTGAAAATCAATGATGCGTGTGTTGGCCTCCCGCAGGCGGCCGCTGGCCTCCAAGGCGCGCATGGCCATGGTAATCTGAGAGACTTGCAGGCCGGGGATCATGGCGCATACCCCCTTGGCGTTGTTCTCCGTCCCATGCGCGTACAGGGCGCCGTAGACCGCCTTCAGCTCACCAATGTCCTTGGCCATCCGGCCCAGCAGCGCCTGGCTGAAGCGGGTTTTGGCATCCACCTCAACCAGCATGTCGGCGAACTGCGCGCCGCCGATCATGTTGAACATGCTCTCGCGGGTCTTCGTGACCTGGGGTTCGACTTCAAGCGCCTGTATGGGTGCGATGCTGATGTGGCCCTGGTTGTCGATGGTGAGTGCGCCTTCCTCGACAGCTTTGGCAAGTTGGGCCAGGCCGGCGTCGACGCGCTCCAACACGCGACCTAGGAATTTGTCGGGATCGTCGGTGAGGCTCAGGGCTCGGATGAGCGACTTGTTCTTGCCTGTCCATTCCTGCTCAGACATCAGTTGATCGGCGCGACTGCGGTGTCGACTGCTGTGCGCCAGCCAGAGCTTTCCGCCCTTGATGCCCCTTCGCAGTGCCGTCGCTGCACTGACCTTCAGTGCAGCAAGAGCGAGCTTGCGGTCTGGCCTCTGCAACAACAGATGCCAGCCAGGGTCGGCAAAGGACACGTCGAGTTCCTCGGGCAGGCTGGTTGCCCCCCGTTTGGCCAGGTCGCGCAGCAACTTGAGCTGCCTCAGCGCCTTGTCCGACGCCTCACCTCTGATCTCCAGGATGCCCAGTGAATTGAGGAGCGCTGAGACACGTGGTGCTTCTTCCTTCACCAGTGCTTCGCGGACCAATTGGGCTCGCGTGCCAGCGAAGTTGGGCTCGTTTTGCGGCACCAGCTCGCGCATCGCTGCGACGATTTGCGCGGCGGTCAATTTCTTGTCGTAGAGGACCTCTTTGAGCTCCACCCGCTCAGCGCGTAAATCGACGGAGCTGTCGGCTTGCTTCTTGAGCACCTTGCCGGAGGCTTTGCGGTAGAGATCAGTGAGGCGTCGCGCACCCATCTCCGCAGCCAGGTCGGTCTGCTCAAGCAAAGTGACGTGCAGGAATGAGACCATCTCCAACTCGCGCTGTTCGGGGGACAGGTTCTTTGTTGCTGATGGTGTTCGATTGACCACCTCCTGGCTGTAGGCCTTTAACCGGTTCAGCGCAATCGCCGACAGCTTCCATTCGTGGACATGCAATGCCTTCAGGCACTCGATTTTCTTGGTGACCTCGCTCAGGGTGAGCTGGCCATGCTTGCCCGGTGGCGTTCGCAGCCAATCCAGCACGGTGTGCCCACCCGGTCCAGATCGTTTTGAGAACGTGTGCAAAAGCGCCCTGTGGATGTGCTCGCGCGGCACGCCTATGCGAATCGTTTCGAGCGCCGCATTCTCCTGGTCGGCAAATGCCGTGCGGGCCATGTCCCTGAGGTTTCGATCGCCAGGCAGCACGAGGCGGCGGTCGAAAAGCCAGTGCTCCGACTGATGCACAAGATCGTTCACCGAAACCGCAGTGGTGGCAAGCTCGCGCAGGGCATCGGCAAGCAGTGCTTTTGTGGTGTCGTCCACAACCGCGAAGCCAACGCGTTGCCGTGCCCAAAGCTGATGCTCGAAGCGGGTGGCCCGGTCCTTGTACAGCGACGTCACGGATGCGATGTCCGTCGCGCTCATGCCCAGTGTTGATGTCAGGTGCCGCAGCAGCACGGGTGGCAGGCCTGAGAGGGCATCTGGGTGTCGTCCAGTGGCGCGCAGCATTACCAGTTGAACGGCCGCGCCAAGCCGAGCTGTACCCCGGAAGCGGGGCGGGCGAAGCTCGTGGATGTCTTCAGCGCTCAGTCCAAAGCATTCTTCGACCTCGCGCCTGGACAGAGACTTGGGAAGGGTGTCGGATCCGACAAAACGCAGATAGAAGCCTGGCAAGCTGGTTCTCCCCATGGCCTGCGCAGTTCCAAGCCTTGTTGGAGTCTACGGAATTGTTCTCGTTGGTTCCAGAAGGTTTGAGCGAATGCGGGTTAACCCTCGGCTGCTAACCCGACTTTCCGCACCGAAATTGAGATCACCCCTACTTGAGCTTTTGAATCTGCTTGTCGCGCGCTTCGGCGGGCAGGCCTGCAAGGTAAGCCCAGCCTGCCGAGGAGGTCAGGATGGGCAGGCGCGAACCCATGCTCATGTTCAGTACCAGCGGGCCGTCGCCTTGTGCGCGCTTGACGATCAGGATGTCGTCCTGGTCGACCACCCCCAGAGATACAGCGGCGCTGGTCAGCTTGCTGATCTGGATCAACTCTGGCAACACCATCTCGCCGATGTCGGTGGAACCCAATGCATACTGGCCCAGGCCCAGCACGGCCATGCCGATGCGCAGCTTGTCGCTGTCGGGCGCCTGCATCAGGTAACCCAGCTGCTGCAGCGTGTAGCAAAGACGCCAGACCGTGGGTTGCGGGAGATTTGTCATCTGCGCGATCTCTGTCGTTCCCAACTGCGTGCGCGTCGCGTCGAAACAGCGAAGCACTGCCAGGCCGCGGCCCAGTGCGGTAACGAACTGCCGATCGGCGGTGACCTTGGGATCACGGGAGGAGGCAGACTTTTTGGGGGCGGTAGCAGGCATGGCCGCAGTTTACCCAAACGTTCGCGTGACGACAGTGCCGCGGTCGCGCACATGCGGGTCGGCCAGCAGTGTCTCGATGTCGTTGACGGGCGTGGCCAGCGCGTCGAACTTGTTCAGCTGTTCCATGAATTCGGCCTGGGTGTGGCGCAGCATCCACTGCGCGATCATTCCGTCGTATTCCTCCACGCGCTTCAGGTGATACCGGCCTGCGATGCCATGGTCAATCGCGCAAGCTTGTTTGACTGGGGAAGCACCCTGTCTTATGATCCATATTAATTGCGAATGTGCAACTCGCATATCGAGTTCTGTTTCGCCTTCTTGCGAGTTCTGTTTCGCCTTCTTGAGAGGATGCTGCGTGAACAATAAGTTGATGGAAGACAAGGTGGTGGTGGTGACGGGTGCGGGCCGAGGCATCGGCCGTGCCATCGCTCTGTTGATGGCTGAGCACGGAGCCAAGGTAGTGGTCAACGACCCTGGCGTGAGCGTCAGTGGCGAGTCGGGTTCCGAACGCCCCGCCGATCAAGTTGTCGCCGAGATCCTGGCAGCGGGTGGCCAAGCTGTGGTCAGCACCGACAGTGTGGCGGAATGGAGCAGCGCCCAGCGCATCGTGCACGCGGCCCTGGACAATTTCGGACGGATCGATTCGGTGGTGAACAACGCCGGAATTCTGCGCGATCGCATTTTCCACCAGATGACGCCAGAGGAGTTCGAGGCGGTCGTGCGCGTGCACCTGTTCGGCAGCTTCAACGTCAGCCGCTTCGCCGCCGACCACTTCAGGAAACAAGAGAGCGGAACGATGGTCCACATGACATCCACCTCCGGCCTTATCGGCTCGCTGGGCCTAGCCAACTACGCGGCGGCCAAGCTGGGGATGGTGGCGTTGTCAAAATCGGTGGCGATGGACATGGCGCGTTACAACGTGCGCTCCAACTGCGTCTCACCTTTTGCCAACAGTCGCATGGTAAGCACCGTTCCGACAGCGGGTGACGAGGCGCGCCGGGCAAAGGTCCAGACCATGACCCCCGACACGATCGCGCCTATGGTCGTGTGCCTGGCCAGCGAAGCGTCTAGCGGCGTGAGCGGCCAGATCTTCGCCGTGCGTCGCAATGAGGTCTTCCTCATGAGCCAGCCTCGCCCGGTACGTTCCATGCACCGCGGCGAAGGATGGACGCCACAGACGCTGGCTGAGCATGCACTGCCGGCCTTTCGTCCGTCGTTTACGCCGCTGGAGCGCTCGCGTGAAGTTTTTCCCTGGGATCCTGTCTGATGGCTGCAAACCGTGAAGCTGTGATCGTGGGCGTTGCCGATGCGGCGCTGCGCGACGGAATGCTGGCTCAACCGATGACGCCGTTGCAAGTGCAGGCAAAGGTGGCGGCCGCGGCCGTTGCCGATGCCAAGCTGTCGCTGCGCGATGTGGACGGACTTCTGACCGCAGGTCAATGGGGTGTTCCCGGCGTGGGCCAACTCCCCACGATCTCGGTGGGCGAGTACCTCGGTATCGTGCCGCGTTTTTGCGATGGCACCAATATTGGTGGCGCCGCATTCGAGAGCCATGTGGGTCATGCCACCATGGCGATCGAGCGCGGCATGTGCGAGGTTGCGCTGATCACATATGGCAGCACGCAAAAGAGTGCGCGCAGCCGCACGCTGGGCGGGCGTCCGCCCGCGCTTACGATGCAATACGAGACCCCCTGGGGTTTGCCCACGCCTGTGGGCGGCTATGCGATGGCCGCCATGCGGCACATGCATGAGTTCGGAACCACGAGCGAGCAACTGGCCGAAGTGGCTGTGGCCGCACGCGCCTGGGCGGGACTCAATCCTGGCGCCACACATCGCCAGCCGTTGAGCGTTTCCGACGTGTTGGCCAGCCCCATGATTTCGGACCCCCTGCATCTGCTGGACTCCTGTCTGGTCACCGATGGCGCTGGTGCCATCGTCATGACTACAGCCGAGCATGCGCGTGCGCTGGGCGTACAGCCCATCCACGTACGGGGGTTTGGCGAAGCGCACACACATTGGTCGATTGCGAACATGCCGGATTTGGCACGACACACCGCAGCCGAGTGTTCCGGACGCGATGCGCTGCGCATGGCGGGCGTGAGCCAAAGCGCCATCGACGTGGTGGAGATCTATGACTCGTTCACGATCACGGTGCTCATGACGCTGGAGGCTCTGGGCTTCTGTGGTCGCGGCGAGTCCGGGCGTTTCGTGGCCGAAGGCCGAATTGCGCCTGGGGGAAGTTTTCCGATGAACACCAATGGCGGTGGCTTGTCCTATGCGCACCCGGGCATGTACGGGATATTTCTTCTTATCGAGGCAGTGCGCCAGTTGCGCCGCGAGTGCGGCGACCGCCAGGTAGCCGGGGCTTCTACCGCGCTGGTGCACGGAACCGGTGGCACTTTGTCCAGCAGTGCTACTTGCATTCTTTCCCGGAGCTGAGCCATGTACGACAAGCCCCTACCCGAAGTCGACCACGATTCAGTGCCTTTTTGGGACGCATTGCGCGAACAGCGTCTTCTCATCAAGCGGTGTGCCGACTGCATGAAGTCACATTTCTATCCCCGCATCCTGTGTCCGCATTGCCATTCCGAGCGCGTCGAATGGGTGGATGCAAAGGGTCTCGGAACTATCTACACGTTCACGGTGGCGCGCCGACCTGCCGGCCCTTCCTTCAAGGATGTGGTGCCCTACGTCGTGGCATTGATCGCGCTGGATGAAGGTCCGCGCATGATGACTCGTCTGCAGTGCGATTCGCCCGAAGCCATTCGAATTGGCCAGCGTGTACAAGTGAATTTCGAGCGCGTCACGCCCGAGTTCACTCTGCCACATTTCAGGCCCGTGAGCCCATGATCGATCGCAAGTTCATTGGGCTGACCCTGCCCGAATTCACTACGCGGGTCGAAGCGGGAGCCTTGCGATTTTTCGCCAAGGCCATCGGTCAGACTGATCCCATCTATATTGACGAAGCTGAGGCGCGAGAGGCGGGGCATCCGGCTCTGCCGGTTCCCCCAACGTATTTGGTGTCGCTGCAGATTCTTCAACCTTCCACAGCCTGGCGCCAGCAAATGGGCATCGTGCCCCAGCGCGTTCTGCATGGAGAGCAGTCCTTTGTCTACCACCACATGGCGTACTGCGGCGACACCCTCCGTTTTCTCGGTCGCATCGCCGACATCTACGAGAAAAAGGACGGTGCATTGGATTTCGTGGCCCGTGAGACCCAGGTGTTCAATCAGGCCAATGTGCTAGTGGCCGAACTGCGCAGCGTGCTGGTGCACCGCAACCGCTGACGAGGGGCTATCCATGAAACAACTTTATCTTCACGCACTGGCGGCAGGCGACATGCTGCCCACCCTGACTTTGGAACCCCTCAACCGAACGACGCTGGCACTGTTCGCTGGTGCGTCCAACGACCACAACCCTCTCCACATCGATATTGACTACGCCCAACGTGCGGGCATGCCCGATGTGTTCGCACACGGCATGCTGTCCGTGGCCTGGTTGGGGCGTCAGCTAACCGACTGGTGGCCTCAGGAAAAGCTGCGCTCGCTGAGCGTGCGCTTTGTCGGCATCACGCGCCTGGGCGACGTCATCCGCTGCGAAGCTCAGGTGATCGAACTGACTGATGTGGCGAATGAGCGGCACGCGCGGCTCCAACTGAAAACCGTCAACCAGATGGACGAGATAAAGGTGCTGGGCGAAGCAGTCGTCGCGCTCTGATCGCAGGGCCGGCTCACTGGCCCGCGGACACTCGGAAAAAACGTAAGGGGAATCAATGGATTTCACAATTCCCAATGAATGGGTGGAGTTTGGCGATGCACTCATCAAGTTCATCGACCGCGAAGTCGCTGCGCTGGAGCATGAGCACCGCGTGCTGCTCGGCAGCGAACGCACCATCTACACCGAGGAGGGCCGCTACGCACCGGCCGTACTGGAGTTGCGCCGCACAGTGCGCAAGCGATCTGCCGAACTGGGCTTCTACACCGCCTTTGGCGCCGAGGCTCTGGGAGGTGGGGGCCTGGGCGCGCAGGCGGCGGTCTATGTCCAGGAACGGCTCAACACCCATTGCGGCCCTGGGCGCACGCTGGTGCAGGCTGTCGTCCTTCCCTCTCCCTTCACGAACGGGTTGTCGCCGGTGCTCAAGCACCTGGATCCGGACGTGCTTGCCGAGCACCGCGATGGGCTGGCCAGTGGCGACAAGACAATGTGCTTCGCACTGAGCGAGCCGGATGCGGGTTCGGATGTTTTTGGTATGCGCACGCGAGCCGTTCGCGACGGTGACGACTGGGTCATTAGCGGCAGCAAGCAGTGGATCACCAACTCGCCCTATGCCGACTACGCCATGATCTTCGCAATCACGGATGAGGAAAAGGTCGCTGCACGAAATGGCGGCATCAGCGGCTTCTTCGTGCGCACCGACACCCCAGGCTTTAGTGTGCCTAGTGTGATTCCCATCATGGGCCACCTTGGCGCGGATATCGGCATCGTGCACCTGGACCAGCTGCGCGTTCCCGACCGGCAACGACTGGGCCCGCTGCACAAAGGACTGTCAGTCGCCATGGGCGGTGTGAACACGGGCCGTCTGGGCCTGGCAGGAGCTTGTGTCGGTATGGCGCGCTGGGCGCTTCACCAGGCGCTGGACTATGTGAAGGTTCGAAAAACCTTTGGCCGCTTGATCGCAGAACACCAGGCGGTGCAGATCATGTTGGCCGAGTGCGCCATGGACATCTACGCGGTCAAGTCGATGCTGCGCCACTGTGCATGGCTCGTCGACGAAGGCCGCGATGCCACCAAGGAAGTCTCGATGGCCAAGGCCTGCGCCACCGAAATGGTGAGCTGCGTCGTGGACAAGGCAATTCAAGTGCATGGCGCCATCGGTTTGACCAACGAGCTGAGGTTGGAGGAGGCCTACCGCTGGGCGCGTGTGCTGCGCATCCCCGATGGAACTGCCGAGATCCAGCGCCGCACTATTGCACGCCGACTGCTGAGTGGCGATACCGAAATTTAGACCCGAGATAAAAGGAGACAAACGCATGCGACGTCGAACTATTCTCACCACACTTCTGGGTAGCGCTCTGGTTCCGGTACAGGCGCTGACCGGCACGGCCTGGGCACAAGACGCGGCTTGGCCAACCAGGGCCATCAAGATGATCGTGCCCTTCGCTCCGGGAGGAGCGGCCGACGCGGGAGCCCGCCTCTCAGCTCAAGAACTCTCGCGAGCACTCGATCAACCGGTGTATGTCGAGAATATCGGTGGTGCGGGTGGCACGGTGGGCATCAGGCAACTGGCGCGCGCGCGGCCTGACGGCTACACCATTGGCTACGGCCATGTGGGCACCTTGGCCCTTGCGCCGCTGATCTATCCCAACCCCGGCTACGATCCGCTGAAGGATCTCACACTGCTGGGCCAGGTAGGAAGCGTTGAGAACATTCTCATCGTTCTCCCGAGCTCACCTTACAAGTCGGTGGGCGACCTCCTTGATGCCGCACGGCGCAAGCCCGGTGGCCTCAACTATGGTTCGGCCGGCGTGGGTACATCCAACCACTTGTCGAGCGCGCTGCTGGCCAAGCTGACGGGCGCCCCCCTCAACCACGTGCCCTACAAGGGCAGCGCGCCTGCATTGACGGATCTGCTGGGGGGCAACATAGATTTCATGTTCGATACCCGCTCGGGCGTGGGGCCGCAAATCGACAGTGGCCGGCTGCGCGCCATCGCGCAGACCGCGGCCCACCGCCTTCCCGACTATCCAGACCTTCCCACCGTCGCAGAGACGGTGCCGGACTACGTTGTCTTGGGCTGGAATGCGCTCGTTGCGCCTGCGGGGCTGCCAGCCCAAGTCGAGCGACGCCTGTCCGACGCGCTGCGCAAGTACACCACTTCCCCTGAGTTTGTTCGCAAACTGAAGGAGTTGGGAACGCGGTTGGACTACAAGGACGGCCCTGGACTTCGCAGCATGATCCAGCAAGAAACCGCGCGATGGGAACCCATCATCAAATCCCTCAACCTCAAACCCAACTGAGAGAGAGTGGATTGCCGATCCCACGGTCCTTCCAAAAACGCAGCATGCACTTCATGACACCAGCAAAAGACATCCATCGGCATGAAGCGAGAGATGACCAAGACAGGAGCTTGTGCGCGCTCTTCGACCCTCAATCCGTGGCCATCATCGGTGCATCCGATGATGCCAGCCGCATTGGCGGGCGCCCCGTCATGTACTTGAAAAACTCCGGTTTTTCCGGTTCGATTTATCCGGTTAACCTCACCCGCGCACATGTCCAGGGATTGCCGGCCTATTCGTCGGTAGAGCTCATCCCGGGCGAAGTGAATCTGGCTATCGTGGCTTTGCCAGCCGACGCCGTGCTGGAGGCTGTGCGTGCCTGCGCGCGCACGGGCGTGAAGGTGGTCATCATCTTCTCTGCCGGCTTCGCCGAAAGCGACGAGGAGGGTGCAGCGAAACAGGTTGAGCTGGCAAAGATTGCTCGCGCCGCGAACATGCGTATTCTTGGTCCCAACTGCCTGGGCGCATTCAATCTGCACACGGGCTTCGT
>Ga0116141_10005676_pt1 | contig 10418 bp, 10 predicted proteins | sample AD_UKC097_MetaG_FD_89744 | JGI IMG/M metagenome (GOLD analysis project Ga0116141, IMG submission 89744) | Active sludge microbial communities of municipal wastewater-treating anaerobic digesters from USA - AD_UKC097_MetaG | ecosystem: Engineered > Bioreactor > Anaerobic > Digestate | place: USA... | reverse complement strand
TGTAACCCCACCTCATTGTTCGCTGTCTCCCTGCACACAGAGGTGATAAAGTATCGTCACGATACCCTAGACAGATTTCCGGCCAAAGGGCCGTCCGTTTCATCGTTCAACCATGAAGAATGCCCTTCTTTCGGGATGCGTGGCTCTGTTCCTGATCGCGTTTCTGGTGCTGCCCCTGGCTGCAACAGTCCGGGATGCCGTCTGGCATAACGGACATCTCACACCGGATTATCTTTTCTACACCATCAGCGACCCATACCTGCGAGGGCTTCTGGCCAACAGCCTCTTTCTGGCATTGATGGTCACACTGCTCTCGACCCTGATCGCCGTTCCCGCCGCCGCGACTGTCGGACGTTGGACCTTTCCCGGTCGAACTCTGCTCCTGATGGCTTTGCTCGCCCCCCTGATTATTCCCCCGTTTGTCGGCGCAATCGGAATGCGGCTGATTTTGGGACGATTCGGACCGATCAATCTCCTGTTGATCTATCTGGGTCTCTCGGAGAACGGGCTGGATATTCTCGGTTCGGGGAAACTTTTCGGGATTATTGTTATTGAAACCCTCCATTTCTTCCCGTTGCTCTTTTTGATGCTGTTAAGTCCCATGGCACAGACACGCGGTTCGCTGGAGGAAGCCGCTGCCGGACTCGGCGCGGGTTTTGGGTTGAGTGCCAGGAAAGTCCTGTTTCCGATGCTTCGTCCGACTCTCGCGGCGGGGATGCTCATTGTGTTTCTCTGGTCGCTCACCGATCTCGGCGCGCCGCTCATGTTCGACTACCGGTATCTGATTCCGGTCAAGATCTTCGACACCACGAGTGAAATCGGTTCATCTCCCGTGGGGTCCGCGCTGGTGGTCGTGCTTCTCGTTGTGGTCTTGGGGATTTTTGCGCTGTCGCGGTGGATTCTCGGCAGGAATGTCGCCTGGCGTTCAGTCAGGGAGTCCGCTTCGCATCCCGTGCCGCTTTTCGGTACACCCCTCTTTCTGCGAATGATGTGGCTTGTGCCGCTGGGAGTGATTTCGATCCTGCCGCATCTGATGATTATTCTCATCTCCATTTCAGGACGATGGGCGATGACGGTGTTTCCCGAATCGCTGACACCGGAATTTTATGCCCGCTGCCTGCTGGACCCGATTGGATGGGGAGGTCTGTCGAACAGTCTGTGGATGAGCGCCTGTGCCACGGTTGTGGATGTTGCCTTGGCTTTGATTCTTGTACATTTGGTGGTTCGGAAACGGGTGCAATGGGGGTGGTTGCTGGACCTGGGAGCATCTTTACCCCTGGCGATTCCGGGAGTGCTACTTGCGTTCGGCTATTTGAGCCTGTTCCTGGGAACTCCATTGTCCCCGATGAGCTCGGCAACGTCCATTCTGATCATCGCCTATGCGACACGCCGCTTGCCATACATGGTGAAATCCATCGCCGCGGGAGCCACGGCGATTCCTGCAACTTGGGAAGAGGCCGCGTATTCTCTGGGCGGCTCCGCGTTCCGGGTCTGGCGGAAAGTGACATTGCCCCTGTTGTTCCCCAGCATTTTGGCCGGGGCGATTATGGCGTTTATTTTCTCGCTGCTGGAAGTCGGATGTTCGCTGATTCTCGCCTTTCGTGAGAGTGACTATCCTCTGACCAAAAGCCTTTACAGCCTGTTCGCCCGGGCCACCGAGGGACCGCAAAGCGCCGCAGCCCTGGGGGTTATCGGCATGTTGATCCTGACAATGGGGCTGTGGTTCTCCGCTCGACTACTGGGACGACGGATCGCCGACCTGTTTAGACCGTTGTAGGCGCGCATCCGTCCCCCCCGTCCACAAAGTCCACGTTGTTCCCCGTTCCTTTCTTTCCTTTGCATCCCGCAATCCCCAATCTGCAATCCATTTCCTCTGCACCCGAGAATCTGTAATAATTACACAAACATCTTGGAGATCACAAATGACAGTTCCCGCAGGTTCATCGTCTGGCGGCAAGAGTTCGGGCGCGGATATTGCATCCCTCGGCGCGGCGGAGCTGGAACGTCGGCGGCAGCAGCGCGGCAGCGGCGAAGGCGCACCGGCAGCAAGCGCTGCACCGGCCGGGGCGACTCCGCGCGCTCGTCCACGCACTCCCACCGAGCGATTCGCCGCGCAACTCCAGGTCAGTCCCCGCAAAGATGAGTCCGGCGAATACATCCGTCTGATTCGCGATGGTTACGCTGACCGTGTCGAGGCCATGATTCGGGAGGCAGGACGGGACATCGAGGTCGGCAAAAAAACCGACCGATACTCCAAGGCCGCGAAGGACATCGTCTCCGAGTTTGAAACCAAGGCCAAAGAATTCACCAGCAAGGTCGAACTCCTGAAGCGGGTCGAGGAACGGATCGGCAACCTCCGCAAACTGGTCTCCGAGGAAGCGGATGCGGACGAAATCCAGAAGGTCCTCGGCCATGATCGCCCGACATCCGAGAAGGTCGCCCGCCTTCTTCAAGACACTCGACAATTCCGTGATGAATTGGTCAATCTTGCCATATTCATTTTCGACCTGAGAGATCGCCTGGATGAACAGGTTCGATCCGAAGCGAAGCGCGAAGAGCAACTCCGACTCCGAATCACGGAACTCTCCTCGAATCTGTCCTCTAAGGAACGCGTCGATCTGGAGGTCCAGCTCGAACGATCGCTGCGCGGTGTCAAACATGAACCCCGACTGGAGATTCTGGAAAAACTCGAAAAAAAACTGACCGAAGATTCTCCCGAAGGCAAGGAACTACGGAAGCAACAACTTCTCGAAGAGGCACGCTCCCACCTCCAGTCCGGCCATCCCGAAGCCGCCCTTCCGCTTCTGGAGCAGGCCCATGAGATCGTCATTACCAGTGAAGAAGTCCTCTTTGAATTGGGCAAGACATACCAGATTCTTGAACGCTATGACGCCGCGGTGGGAGCCTTTAACAAATTGCTGAAGGGGGGGGATGCCGTTGAAATCCTGGTTCCGCTGGCCCAATGCCTCGAGGCGCTCGGACAGACCGCCCAGGCCCTGCGCACCTACGAACGTGCCCTGGCCCTCCGCCCCGATGATTTGGGGATACGGATCGCGGAGTGTGTCCTGCTGTCGCACACCGGACGGTTCGATGAAGCCGTGCGGCGTCTGACCGATCTCTCCGCGCGTCATCCCGATTCCTCCGAGACGGTGTTAGCGCTTGCACGCGCGTATGCAAGCCAGGGAATGTTCCCCAAGGCGCGGTCCATTCTGGTCACCCTGACTCAACAACAACCCGAATGCCTGGATGCCTGGACCGAATTGGCCGACCTGTGTTGGCGCTCCAATGACTTCGACGGCGCGGAATCGGCCTCTCACAAAGTGCTCACGCTCGATCCGAATTCCTTCCAGGCACACATCCGCCTGGGGGACCTGGCCCGCATGTCCGGCGACTTCCGCAGTGCAGATGAACACTATCGGACGGCAGAAACACAGAATCCTGATGATTTCTCTGTTCTCTTGGGCCTGGGAGCGGTTCTCCGGGAGAAGGGACAAGCGGAGGATGCGGTCCGAAATCTGGAGCGTGCCGTTGCGATGAATCCCAATGACGCCGAGGCATTTCATGAACTCGGCATGGCTTATCTGTCTAAGGGAGATGCTCTCGCGGCGGGTAAGGCCATTCAGCGCGCTGTCAGTCTCAATTCCACCGCCTGAATCCTGCCTTCCGAATTCAGACTCCGCTTCCGCCCATCCACAGGCTGGAAACCTCAGGACTGGTCTCTTCCTACTCCCGCAGAATAGAGACGTCCGGCGATTTCGTACACAGTCAGCGGACTGGAATAAATCGGGACTTCGAGCAGTTCGGCCTGCCTCTTTGTGTCGTCCAGAACGGGCCGTCCACCTGCAACGACAATTGCGGCCACATCCCGTGTCTCTGCCACCGCGACGATGTTCCGGTGATTCTGCACCGTGATCCACAGGCTGTTCTCCGGCGCATTCGCCAGGACATCCGATAACAGGTCGGAACAATAGACTCCCTCCACCGGCCCGGAGCCTTCTCCAACTACCGGGACAGCGTCAATCAACGCGACGGCTTCCGAGACGGTCTGCGGTTTCTGGTTCGTCATGTGTTCTCCTGTACTGCATGGGATGCCGGGGCGGGTGGATTAAACAGGATTTTCATGGTGACCGTGGTTCCGGAGGCCGGTGCGCTGATGGAAAACTCGTCCGAGCAGCGTTTCATATTCGGCAACCCCATTCCGGCACCGAATCCGAGGGCACGAACCACCTCATTCGCCGTGGAGAATCCCTCTTTCATCGCGTCGTCAACATTGGGTATACCCGGTCCCCGGTCTCGCGACAGGATGGTGATACCCTGACCCGAGAGAAAAGCCTCCAGAATGCCGCCCATGCTGTGAAGAATCACGTTGACCTCCACCTCATAGGCGGCGATGGCGGCACGGCGGGCAACATCCGGCGGCACTCCCCGATTTTTCAGCGCTTTCTTGACAAGGCCCGCAAACGTTCCGGCTGCATCCAGATCCATCGGCTCAACCCGGACTTCAATTCGTTCGATACCCGGTCTCTCCTGCGTGGCAGTCATGGACCGCGCCAACAGATCCGCTTCCCGCCGCTCTGCCGCTTTGGCCTCTTCGTTGAGACGCAGCATGACCGCGCGCGTCACGTCATTGTTGGTCAGCATTCCGACCAGCACATCATCCGCATTCAAGACCGGCAACCGCCCGAATCCTTTTTTCTGAAGCTCCTTGACAGCCTGGATGAGAGGAAATTTCTCCCGGACTGTGCAGACCTTCTGGGTCATCCACTTGTCAACGGGGGCGTGAATATCGTTCGCAACCAGGGCCTCGATCACATCCTGAATACTGACCAGGCCTGCAAGTTTGTTGCCGTCGGTGACAATGGGGATTCCGGAAATGCGATGGTCACGCATGGAAACCTGGGCTTCCAGCATGGTGGCATCCGGTCCCAGGACAATCAGGTTCTTCGACATGGCGTCCCGAACCCGCAGGTCATACAGGGCTTCATGGAAGGGAGTGTAGGAAACGGGATCGATGCGGGTACGCATGATTACGAATGGGCCTTGCTCTCTTCGGATCGCTTTTCATCGACCAACGGCGCAAGTGCAACACAGGACTCAAACAATTGCATGGAACATCGCCAAACGGGGATTCGACTTTTCCGGGCAGCCTCCAGGGTGGCTTCCGGCGGAGTCTTGCCTCGAACAATCACCACGCCGAGCGCATCGGTGGCTTCGGCCACCCGGATCACCTGGGGAGTCACGAGACCGGTGAGAATCACAAAATCGCGTTTCTTCGTGGCCAGAATATCCGAAAGCAGGTCTGCCGCGCAGACATCGTGCACCGAATACGGATGGCCCGGTTCGGGGGCCACCAGCGGCTCTGCGTCCAACAGCTGAATGATCTCTTGAAGTTCCATTGCGCAATCAACTCTGAAAAAACCATCACCGTTCAGAGAACCGATGGTTCTGTCTTTTCACTTTCCGCGTTCAAGCCGCTCCATCCGTTCAGGAACGCAATCTTCTTTCCATTCCGAAATTCAAGGAAGAGAATCGCCGACCCGGCGCTGGAGACTCCCGAAATTCCACACTACACACCGTAAGCAACGGAGAGACATACAGTTAAGAACTGGGATAGTCCGATCGACGGCTCGGCCGCTTTATGATGGTTTTACCCAATTAGCGGGCAATATGCAAGAAACGTCAAGAAAATCAACCGCGTACAAGCATTCCGTCGCATGGAATTCCGCCCATAGATCTGTTTCCCGCTATGCACTCCGTTTCGTTCCCGTCCGTGCATTCTTGATCATCGTGATGGCGTTTCCGGAGTCGTTGAATGTGACTTCATCCATGAATGTCTTAATCAGCAGAAGACCCCGTCCGTGACTCACCAGGTTATCGACATTGGAGAAATCGTTCGGCAGGGATCGGTGGTCGAATCCTTTGCCCTCATCCTGAACGGTGTATTTTGCCCGTTTGCGGTCGATTCGACTTTTCACGATGACCTTTCTGGAACAGAAAGGCGTCATTGTGCTCCGATTCCGAACTTCTTCGTCATACCGAACCAGATCGGTCAGGGTGGTTCCTTTCATCTCAGAGGAGATTTCGAGATTTCCGTGCACGACTGCATTCACCAGGGCCTCATCAAGAGCCAAACGGATGTTTTTCAGCTCGGCATGAGTGCAGATTCCCAGGACAACCAGCCGCGCAGTCAGAAAATCAATCAGTGGCAAGGCATAACGCAAACTGCTGGGAAGGATGAAAGATTGTTGCTCTTCCTCGAAGAACTGGAACAGTTCCTCGCCGAGTCGCTCACGCTGGCGCATGGAGAGAATCTTCTCGGCAATCGAGGCGACATTTTCGACATCGTTGGGTTTCAGGAGAAAGTTCGACGCGCCCAAGCGGAGAGCCTGGATGACATCCTCTTTGCTGCCGTAGCCGGTGATGATCACAACCGGCGTTTCCGGGACCAGTTTCTTCAATTCCGCCAGGAGGCGCAGGCCGCCCATTCCGGGCATTCGCAGATCGGTAAACACCAGGTCCACATCTCGATCCGAGCAGATCTGCAGCGCGGTTTCGCCATCGCCCGCGCTCAACAACTCATAGTGATGATTTTCGGAGAGGATCTCCACAAGGAGATCGCAAATCACCCGCTCATCATCGACAATGAGGATGGTTCCCTCATTGCGTTCTTCGCCCGAAGGCAACAGGACATCGGAGAAGGAATCGGAGGGGGGGTGAGTCATTTCCGTTGTTTGTCGAATTAAGTCTGTTTCTCAAGAATCGTAGAGAGATACGAATGAATCGCCGTATCGTATTCCGCCGTGTGCCGGAACGCTTCCACGGCAAGACGACGGCGAGTCAGCAAACTCAATGTGGCATCGTACTCGCGCATTTCGGCCAGGATCGGTCCATATTCCGCCGGATTGACCAGAACGGCCACACCTTCGTGGTTCTTGGCTGCGCTGCGGATCATGGTCGGACCGCCGATGTCGATATTCTCAATCGCCTCCTCCAAGGTCACATTCTCACGCAAAATCGTCCGCTGAAACGGATACAGATTGACAACCACCAGGTCGATAGGCGGAATGCCATGCTGAACCGCCTCATGCATCTGGGCCTGGTCCTCTCGTCGAAACAGGATACCGCCATGGACCTTGGGATGCAGGGTCTTGACCCGACCGCCGAGAATCTCCGGCGATCCGGTGTAATCGCTGATCTGGGTCACCTCGACTCCTGCCTGACTCAATGTCCTGGCGGTCCCGCCGGTGGAGATAATCTGAACCTGAAGTTCGTTTAGCCCTCTTGCCAATTCCACAATTCCGGTCTTATCCGAGACGCTCAATATGGCACGTTTGACTTTTCGTCGATCCAATGCCCCACTCTCCTGGTCGGTTCTGTTCTTCTTGATTGAGATGGGTCCCGCGAAGTATGAAAAATCCCGGGGTTGATTCGCTTTCCAATGAATCGTATTCAATGGAGATTCCCCAGGAACTTTCCATCACTTCACGATAAAATCAGAACAAGGATACCACGACAGACCCGATCTTGTCACGAATGAGGCAGGGTTTTCATGAACAGACAGAAATTCCTCACAGTTCTCATCCTCCCGATTCTGTGTTTCATGGGCCAGGGATGTGCCACCCCAAGGCTGAAACCGGCGCCGCTGCCGGAAGCAAGAACTTCCGGGGACGGTTCCGTGCAAGTGGTCGAGAAAGAAGGCATTGTGCTGGAAATTTCCCAGGGACGAAACCCGTCGGGAAGTGGAAGCGAGCTGGTGACTTTTGATGTCATTGCCCACAATCCCGGTCCGCAGGAGGTCGAGCTGCTGATTGATCGCGCGGTCTTGACCGACGGGATGGGAAATCAATATCAAAGCATGGTCGTCCATGAAGTGCGTGTACGGACATACGCCTGGAGCACGGGAAGTATCTTCTATGGACGTCCCTGGGGCGGATTCGGCACAACCGTTCCGATTACGATCCCAGAGAACGCGAGTTACACGGACCGGAATTTCCCGACAACCCCTGTGTCCATTCTGCCGCGATCTCAAATACGCGGCTGTTTCTTTTTCCCCTGCCGGATCGGCAACACAACTTATGTCCGGCTCCTCGTCACCCGGCTGATCAAGGAAAAGGACGAGCCGGGATCCAGTCCCGATACCCTCCGGGTCACCTACCGCAAAGTCAATTACCAGTTCGAGTTCGATGTTGTGAAATAGGGGCAGGTAGATTGTGGATTGCGGATTGAAGAGGGGGATGGAAGGAGAGCTGGAGTAGGCGTGACAGGTCCGGTGGGGGATGGATTCCTCCCCCGAAGATCGGGGGAGGCAAGGTGGGGGTTGACCGCATAGCACAAGACTCCGCGACGTGGCGATCTCAGGCTTGCTCGTTCGAACAACGAGATTGCACCGCTTCGCTCCCCCGGACATCTCCCTGACCGTGGCGCTTCTTTCCTAATTTTTGACCCATCTCTCAAGAAATCGGGAACAAAACGGTTTCCAAACGCCTAATGGGAGATAGAAAGGTGGATTGTATTGTGTACGGAACCGGATTGAATACGGTGTACGGGAATGGGCGCTCCGGAGAGGGGACAGTTTCCCTGCCCTGGTGGAGGATCGGTACGGTTTTCGAAGATGTCCGGAGCGCGGTGAGGTATGTTGTGTCGGCCCCGATGACGGGGCAGAATAGGTCAATCAGGTTTTGGAGATGGGGTTGGCCGGTGGTGATATCCAAAGAAGAGACAGGCGATATGGCCCGAGCGTTTCGGCGCGGAGAAATCTGGGCGTTTCGACGTGCCGCGGAAGAGTATTTCGGGCCAATCGCGAATTTCCTGGCGCACCTGGTTGGGAGCTCCGATACCGCCGAGGATCTCGCCCAGGAGGCGTTCTTCGCTGCGTTTCGAAGCCATCATACCTTCCGTGAGAACGCACCGCTGGCACCGTGGATCTTCCGCATCGCCCGCAACCTGGCGTACAAAGAACTTAAGCGCAAGGAAAGGCGGCTCCATTCATCCCTGGATGAAATCGCCGAGGTCGATGGGATCGAACTGTCTGCAGAAGAGCCGACTCCTCGCGAGAGTTCGGTCGCAGCGGATCTGGCGGAGCGAATCAACCGTGCCCTGTCCCGCATCCAGCCGGACTATCGCGATGCAGTGATTCTCCGCCTGCTCCAGGGATACTCCGGGGAGGAAGCGTCCACGCTCCTGGCGATCCCGGTCGCCACAGTCAATACACGAGTCCATCGTGGAATCCGACAACTTCGGATAGCACTTCAACGAGAAGGAATCGACGAGTCCTGGCTGCCGAAATAAGCACTCCGGGACCGACGAAAAAGCAGATGATGAACTGCCGCACCGCACAAAATGAAATGGAGTCCATGGCCGCGTCCGGTTCGGGCGCGGTCTCCCGGGATCTTGCGGAGCATCTGCGGCATTGTGAATCCTGCCGGAAAGAACAGGCAATCCTCACGGGTACATTGAATCTACTGCGTTCCCGGGAACCATGGACTCCGAAAGATGGATTCTATGACCGCCTCACACATCAGGCCCTGAAAGAAAAACAGCGGGCCGTCACGCGCGCGCAGGCCGACTGGTTCGCCAACCCGTTTCTGCGTTCCTTGCGAGCGCCCCGGGCGGTCCCTGCCGCATCGTGGGGGTGGGCGATCGGGATGGCGGTGATTGTTCTGGCGGCAGTCGGTGTCTACTGGGGCGTTCGGGATTATTCGACTCGATTGGGGAAAATGAATTTTGTGATGGGGGCGGTACACACGGCTCATGGCTCCGCCCCATGGTCATTGGCTACGGATGGCAGATCGGTTCGGCACGGAAGCAATGTCCGCACCGCCACGGATGGCGAGGCAATCGTGACTCTCTCCGACCACTCATCCGTCTACCTTGGGACATTCTCCGAGGTGTCTTTCTCCCGTGAACGGCATGTCGAGCTGAAATCGGGAATGGCCTGGTTCGAGGTTAAGCCAGGGGAAACGGAATTCACGATAGAGATTCCGTCCTATGGGTCCGTTCGTGTCCTGGGAACCTCGTTCGGGATTTACGTGGACTCGAACGCCGATGAATGCTCGGTGGCGGTGGCCGGTGGCCGGGTCGTGGTGGATGGACAAGAGGGCCGAGCCGTACTCTCCGATGGAGAGGAAGCGGCCATCTCTTCGGGCCGGGGGCCGGTGAAACGGTCGCCGCAACACCTCCGAGAACTGCTGGATCTTCGGGAGAAGCTGGTTGAGAAAAGGAATGAGTACGATCTCAAGAAATACTATCCGTCTCTCGCAGCCCCATTGCGATAATCTGCTGAGAAAGATCGCCCGCACCCGTCATTCCGAGGAGCGAAGCGACGTGGGAATCTCATCGTTGAAGCGCACAGGCACGAGATCGCCACGTTTCGGCTCCTTCGCAGACTCAGGAGCCGAAACTCGCGATGACGAAACGGG
>Ga0116141_10005675_pt1 | contig 10420 bp, 5 predicted proteins | sample AD_UKC097_MetaG_FD_89744 | JGI IMG/M metagenome (GOLD analysis project Ga0116141, IMG submission 89744) | Active sludge microbial communities of municipal wastewater-treating anaerobic digesters from USA - AD_UKC097_MetaG | ecosystem: Engineered > Bioreactor > Anaerobic > Digestate | place: USA... | reverse complement strand
TCGAAGGATCAAGTTTTACAATCCCTCCCCTGCCGGGAACATATTGCTTCTCGATCGAGGCAAGTATCATGTTCTCTTTTGTTATAACGGTGGAACCATCAAGATCAGAGCCTGTATAGTAATCGAAATCGATCTCCATCTTTTTGATATCGATACCGTAGATATGTCCCGCCCCGGATGCGATGAAAAGCCTGTCACCTAATCTTGCCGGACTGGCTTCAACTACTATGTTGTTTCCATGTTTCGCGGCATCCGAGTCCTCGAACAGCTTAACCTTTCCAAGAACCTTAGGCTGCTTAATACCATCGAGCATCACCGCGTCGCTGATTTTACTACTGAGGAAAAAGCCATATCCGCTTTCAACCGCGTTGAAGATCATGCCATCACCGAGGTAGAGGGGTGAACTGTCGTTATCGCGGCTGTAGCAAACTGATTTGGGGACATTGAAGCGCCACAGTTCTTTTCCTGTTCTGTAAGAAACAGCCCTGAAGCTCGGGATTATTTTCGATCCGGCAACCGAATTGCCATTACCGAGTCTGCTCCCCTGTAGTAGAACTATTCTATCCTGCTCAGGAGCCGTTTTATCGATATAAACCGATCCCGCGCCTTTCATGATGTCGTCATTCTTATAGCGCCATACTTCTTTCAGTCCTTCGGCCTCAAATTTCCGGAGGTACTGGTCGTAACCGCCGAGAACAAGCATTACTTTTCCGCCTTCAATATAAACGGAGGGCTGTCCTGTCCATCCTGCACCACAGAATGATTTACGCCTCTTGCCTACAACAGATTCTGAACAGCCAAGGCGAAACTTCGATTTTACCTTGAGTTTATTAACATCTCCTTTACCATAAAAACGGCGGAACTCGTTGCCGAGAAAGGTCGACATCATGATTTCCGTGTTGCCGTCAGCCCATGGATTGTCGACGGGCTCAGGTTCAGGACCTTCAAGAGGCTGATTTTTACTCTTACCGTTACTGCATGCTGAAAGTGAGATAGTGCCGGCACCTGTTGCCGCTACCGCGCCCATGATACCGAGCGCTCTGAGGAATTCTCTTCTGGTGGTCATTTTATTAAAATTTTGTTACGAAAAATGAACCGTAATTTACAAAAGAAAGGCGAGTTTTTTCTGCTATTTCCGTAGCCGGTTGAAGTAAAAGAGGGAGCCCACGAGAAGACCGGTTATCATCGGCTCGATCTGATAAAGATACCCTGCCGGATCGAAGGAATCGCGGACTAAGATCCACACTGTCCCGGTTACGGGCACCGAGATCACCTGAAAGAGTGTGGCTGTATGCCCCAGTCTTAGACGGGGAAAATACGCCCCGGTGATAAGAAAAATGAGTGACGGCACAAATAGTGACCCGATGTAATACCAGATGTCAACTATCGAACGGAAACCTACACCCAAGGCAATGGCTATACTCGTTGAAATCACCATACCGGCAAATGAAAATAACTTTAGTTTAAACTTCTCAGGGCTCACCACTTCCCTTACTATATCATTTGAGAAAGTCACCCCGCTTAGAAAAATGAAACTGTTAAGCGTTGTATAAACAGTTGCAAAAAGTGAGGCGAGAAAAAGCCCTCTGATTCCTGAAGGGAGGTGTTGAAGCGCAAGATTGGGAAAGGCAGAGACAGGATCCGCAAGGCCCGGGGCCAGAGCACGGGAATAAAGCCCCGAAGTGTTGGAAAAGGAATCAAACACGAACCAAAGCACGATCGAGATCAAGATTCCGTTCCGGGCAACATTCGGGCTTTTCGCTGAATTAACCCTCTGGTGAAAGCCCGGGTCGGCAATTGTCCACGCCGCCACAAGATACCAGACCAGCAGATAGAAAAAGCTGCTCCCACCTGTAAGAGATAGATGCCCGGCGGGGAGATTACCCTTCAAAAATTCATAACCGCCGAACTCTCCCGAAAGATAGACAACAGCCGCGGCGAATCCCGTGAACATGAAGAAAAAAAGAAAAACATCAACTTTAATGTTTGATCTGAATCCGCCGATCGAAAGATAAATGATCAAAGGTACCGGTATCACGACCATCATCAGATCGACTGATGTGCCGAAAATGGTTGCAACTATCTGCGCGGCGGTGAGAAGGTAGGGCGCGGGTGATGTTATGATAAAAACGAGAACTGATGCAACAATCGCGATCTTTCCACCGTATTCAGCCTTAATCTTTGCGGGGATAGAAAGAAGCCCGGTGGCCCTCACCCTCCCGGCAAAAACGAAGGCGAAAATAAAGGCAAAGATGTAGTATGGCAAACCCTGCGTAAACCATGATGAGATACCATATCGGTACGAGTATTCTCCTATCCCGAGAATTCCGCCGTACCAAGTACTTACATTAACCGCGACAAAAGCAAAAAGCCCCATCTCCCTGCTGCTGAGTAAGTAGTCATCGGTAGAATCTTTACCCTTTCGTGCAGAGTAGAATCCTATTCCTACAGTACCTGCAAGAACAAACCCGATTATCATCCAGTCAATTAGAGTCAATACTGCCGCTCTCGATCACTTTTTCTATCTCCCTCATCATGATCCCGGTACCTCCCTTAACGATCACTTCAAATTCTCCGGTAAGGGCTGAATTACTGGTCCCGTCTCGAACTCCAAAAGGGAGACTCTCGTTGTTCAGCGGATATGCCAATCCAATGGTTGTGAACCTTGTTTTGTCGTCTAATCCAAAGAGTGATACGGTTTCTCCAGGAATGCCTTTAACCTGTGTATGTCCGGTGATTATCTGCATACAACTAGACTCGCTCAACAATATTATTGTGATCTGTTCGTTGTACTTGAACGCGATACCTAAATTGTTGAATGAATGATCGAGCCTGTCACCGGTGGCACCCATTATCACGCAACGGGTGAATCCATCCCTGATTGCAAGCTTTATGCACTTCTCCATGTCTGTATCATCCTGGCGGTCGATCTTTTCGATCACTGCTTTTCCATCGAAATATTCCAAAGTCGCGGGGGTAACTGAATCAAGATCACCGGCAATCAAATTGGGCTCAAGCCCAAGGTCCCACGCGGTGTCAGCGCCACCATCGGCACAAATCAGGTAAGGAAAGCCATGCGAAGAGAAATACTCAATCTGCTTCTTTTCAGGTGGCCTGCCGTTCGCCAGGATGATACATCCTCTCATCCTATATCTCAACTTTCAGCGTGGTCATTAGGTTTCTTCCCGCCGCGGGGAAGAAGTTATCCCATCCGAAGCCGTTCATCAGATACTTTTTGTCTAGGAGATTGTTCAACTCGAAGGTGAGTTTGAACGCGGTTCCATAGAGCGAATACTGCATACCGGCAGATAGATTGATGACCGTAAAGGGATCCACAGTTAACTCGTCGAAACCGTTTCCTTCCGGGTTTGTTGAGTTATCTGTGTACTGAGTTCCCGTATGGTTGAGGTTTAACCCGGCAAAGAAGTGTTCACCAACATAATTCAACGCGGCATTAAGGATCAACTCCGGAGCGTTTGCGATGTAATTATCGACTCTGGAAACAGGCAGGCCATTGCCGTCATATTCAGTGAATTCAACATATCTGTTGCGGCTGATGTTACCGTTCAAGCTTAACTGTAACCTCCATGGGAGCCGCACTACGCCCTCGAACTCAAGCCCCAGATGAAGTGTTCTGCCGGCATTTCCAACTCTTGGCTGACCAAATACATCCAAACCACCGGAAGGCACTATCTCATTCTCGAAGTTCATATAGTAGAAATTAATGCTTCCGTTAAAGATATTCCAGGCAAACCGCGAGCCGAGTTCGATATTAAGAAGTGTCTCCGGCTTTACGAGAGGCTCATTAAAATCATAGGAGCCATCCGGTTTTTTGCTGAACTGGGGAACAACTCCCCAACTTGCCGACTCGGCCTCATACAGGTTCTTCAGGGGTGGTTCCCTCTTCGTAAGAGCAACTGATCCATAAACCGATATGTTGCCGGTTACTTTGTAACTTAGACCTAGTTGCGGATTTACGAAAAGATAAGGTGTCGTGAAGTCAGTTCCTACGAATTTTTCATCGTAGAGCCTGTACTTCTGGTAAACGGTCTGTAGCTTTAATGACAATCCGAGATCAGAGGTAATGTTGTGCTGCAAACCAATGAATCCTGAGAAGATTTCCTTTCCTCCTTTGTAATCGTAGAAGTGTTTGTTCCCTTTCTCGCCCACCAGATCAGCAGGTAAGCCCGAACCCGACTCGATCCTTCCCCAGTGAATCGATCTGTGGATCCTCACTTCGCCACCGGCAAGAAGCTTGCCTGATGAATAACGGTACTCAACCTGTGGCAACCAACCGAATTGGTCATTATCAACGAAAGCCCTCATCATGATATCAGCCGGAATCGTGACCGATGGATCGATCCTGAAATAATCGTTTGTGCCATAACTCGCGTTGAAGTCGAAAAAGCCGTCACCCGACATGAAGAAGGGTGTTTTTCAACCAAAGGTTATCGCCAAGTTTAATGTCATGCACCAGTGATACTTGGGGCTGATTTAGCACCTCCCTGTCCTGTGAAGCCGCGCCATAATTGTACCTGCGTAAATTTTCATCACCGTTCATGCTCTTACTGATCCCATAGAACGCGAGACCGTCTTCCTGTGGTCCTCCGAAGGCGCTAACTGAGATCGACTGAATATCATCGAAATATGAAGCACTAACGAAAAATCTGTAAACCTGTGCCCACGACCACTCTCTGTAGCCGTCGGTCTCCACTTTGGTTCCACGAATCCTGATCATAAACCTGTCGGCAAGCAAACCCGAATTGGCACTCAGAGAGTACTTTCTTGTGTTGAAACTTCCTGTTCCCACTTCGAACGCGGCTCCGGGCTCAACGAAGGGTTTATTGGTAACAAGGTTTATCGACGCGCCGATCGAGGGCGGTCCGTAAAACGAAAGCGATGCCCCTCTCTGAACCTGTACATCTTCGAGTGAGTTGGCGAGGTCGTAAAAGTTAAGCCAGTATACCGAGTGATCTTCAGGATCGTTCTGAGGCACACCGTTTACAAGCACCGAGATTCGCCTCTGATCGAACCCCCTGATCCTGATGTATCCATAGCCGATCCCGGTTCCCGATTCAGAGTAGAAAGAGGTCGAGGGGAGAGAATTCAGAATGGCCGGGATATCCTTGGTTACCGAGATCCTCTCTATCTCCGCCTTCCCTAAGTTTGAGAAAGAGATACTGCTGTTTTTGTCACCGGCGCGGGAGCCTGTAACCACCACTTCAGGTACCTCTACGGCATCCTGCTTCAGGTTAATGGTGTAAGTGCTCTTGTCGCCATTCACGGATATCAAGAGGCGCTCGGTTCTGTATCCAACAAAAGAGCATATGATCCTCCACTCACCGGGAGGCATGTTTTTCAGCGTAAACTTTCCGTCTTCACCTGTAACACCCGCGAAAGGAAGCTCTTCAAATTTCACAACGGCCCCTCTGAGCGTATTTCCTTTGTCAGCGTCACGGACGATGACCTCGAGAATCGAGGAGACCTGGGCAAAAGTAAAAAACGGTAATGCGATTAAAACGAGCAGAGTTTTCCTGATCATTTTTATTCCTTTGTATTTAAAAATCAAAAGCCGCTTTCCAGAGGGGTAGCTGAAAAGCGGCTTAAATCTGTTCCCTACGCCGGTATTACCCGGATCAGGTTCAAGGGTTTAATCTCAGCCCGTAAAGGGCACCCCTACATTCAACTTGCGTTGACGGTCAATATGTTAAAACGGACAGTACCGTTATTTCTTCTTTGATTTCGAAGTGGTGCCGGTTTTTGTCTTTGTCGTGGCCTTTGAATTCGTTTTGCCGGTCGATCCCTGCTTTACGGCAGTTTTCTTTGTTGTTCCGGTCTTCGAGGTCACGGCTTTCTTGCTTGTCTTCGAGCCGTACTTGGTTCCGTAGCTTGTACCTTTCGATTTAGTGGTCTTCTTCGGAGCCTTGTAATTGTTCGAATTTTTCTTGTAATAGTTGTTGTTCTTGGTAACTGTTGTTGTTTTTACATCAGTTACTGTCTTGTTCGAGTAGATCTTGAGGTTTTGCCCCGCAAGGAGGTAGTCGCTTGTCAGGTTATTCCAGGTCTTGATATCATCGACATTAACGCCATATTTAACGGCGATAGCGGCGAGGTTATCATTGGCCTGAACCTTGTAGGTATTCAGTGTGGCAGTGTTTCTTGCTGTGTTGTCACCGTAAGATACAGGTGCGCTCCCGCCACTGTAGATGGTAAGCTGCGTGTTGGCGTAAACAAGACCATTGCGGATCTTGGTACCGTTCCACGACTTAAGATCGTTAACTGTTACCTTGTACTTGTCGGCGATCTCCGCGAGGGTCTCACCATATTTTACCTTGTGGTAGTAGGTTTTCGACTCGCTTACAACAGCAGTGGTTGTGGTGGTTTTCTTAACTGAAGTGCCTGCGATAGCAGCGTATGAATCATACTTGGAAGAAGGAACATTAACTACGAGTTCCTGACCGCTTTTCGCGTTCTCGAATGCAGAAATGTTGTTCCATTTTCTCAACTCGCTAACAGTAACATTGAACTTCTGGGCCACTTGGATCAGGTTTTCATCACTCTTGATCGTGTAACGAAGTGTCGCTGTTCCCGGTTCTCCATTTGAAGCATACTGAACAGTTGAACCGTTACCCTTAAGACCCGCGAGAACCTTGTCAGATGCTCCTGTCGGAACTCTCAGTGTGTATTCACCAGTGGCAGGGGTGTTGTTCTGAAGAAGTTCAGGGTTAAGATCTTTAATGTCGGTGAGGGAAACACCCGCGAAATTTGCAACCGCGATAAGTGGTGTGGTTTTACCAACTGTGATAGTTTCGTATTGGAATGCTTCCTGGTATTCTACCTCACTAAGCCCAAACTTCACAGGATCCATTGCCACGAGTGTGGCGGCGATGTATGCAGGAACATAGTTTCTTGTTTCCTGTGGAAGAAGCTGCTGGATCGACCAGAAATCTTTTCCGTCACCCCTCTTCAACGCGCGGGAAATCCTGCCTTCGCCTGCATTGTATGCAGCGAGAGCGAGATGCCAGTCGCCAAGTGAGTTTTTAAGGTCGCGAAGATGTTTTGCCGCAGCTCTTGTAGCCTTTACGGGATCTTTTCTCTCATCGATGCTGTAGTCAACCCGCAGGTCGTACATTTGTCCTGTCCCTCTCATGAACTGCCACGGACCCATGGCGCCGGCGATCGACCGCGCGTTTGGATTGAGACCGCTCTCGATGAGGGTAAGGTAAGCCAGTTCGAGCGGCACGCCTTCCTCTTTAAGAATGGGGATGATAACGGGGAAGAATTTCCCTGTTCTTCCAACCCACTGTTTGAAGAAGTTTTTGCCTTTGCCACTATAGAAAGCAATCCACTTTTCAACCTGTTCGTTGATTACAAGGGGTATTTCGTGTGAATTGTATCCTGTGGTGGTGTTGGCCGCGGCAACTTGCTCGAGTTCCGCCGGTGAGATTAAGAGATGTCCGGCAACCAGTTCCCTGTCCCCGCTCTTGAGGATATCTTTGAACGCGTCAACCGATACATCTGCGATACTTTCGTCGATGTTGCTGACTAGGGAGCTGGTCTCTTCCATAATAAGGAATTTGAGCTCCGCGAATCTGGGATTGGCGTCTATGCCGGGGTAATTGTCAAGCACATTTATTATCTCGACTGCTGAAGTAAGGCTGTTTATGGCCTCCTGGGTCGAGTTCTTCTTCGATTTCTCGACAGCTTGCTGATAATAAGCATATGCTCTGTCGAGTTCCTGCGGTACGATGTCTTGAGTGCTGATGTTCTGTTGCGTTTCAGGTATTGTTACCTGTGTATTTGTGGTTTCGGTCCCCGAACTCCAGAAACAACCGGAAAATCCGAAAACTGAAACTGCAAATATCAGGAGTACTGCTTTACGCATTAAACCTCCTCTGGTTTTTTATGAATGAACAAATAAACTACTTATCAGTTCGATTAAATTTCCTATAACGGAATATTGGAATGCTTTTTCCCGGGATTCTTGTCTTTTTTGGTCTTGAGCAACTGGAAAGAGTTGATCAACCTTATCCGGGTGTCCGCCGGTTCTATTACATTATCTATAAAACCTCTTTCGGCGGCGGTATATGGATTCGCGAATTTCTTAATATACTCGTCAAGTTTTTCATTGAGCGCGGCTTCGGGATCCGGTGCTGAAGAGATATCTTTCTTGAAGATGATCTCAACTGCCCCTTTCGGCCCAATAACAGCTATTTCAGCTGACGGCCAGGCAAAATTGAAGTCGCCTCTTATATGCTTCGAGTTCATAACATCGTAAGCGCCGCCATAAGCTTTTCTGGTGATCACAGTGATCTTCGGAACTGTTGCCTCACTGAAAGCGAAGAGCAGTTTCGCTCCGTGACGGATGATGCCATTCCATTCCTGGTCGGTACCCGGTAAAAATCCAGGTACATCCTCTAGCACCAGTAGCGGAATGTTGAACGCATCGCAAAATCTAACGAATCTTGCACCTTTTACTGAGGCGTTAATGTCAAGCACGCCTGCCAGCACTGATGGTTGATTGGCCACAATCCCGATGCTCATCCCGCCCAGCCGGGCGAATCCGCAAACTATGTTTTCGGCATAGTTTGCATGTACTTCAAAGAACTCTTCTTCGTCGACGAGTAACCTGATCACTTCCTTCATGTCATATGGCTTGTTGGAATTGTCAGGTATAATGTTGTTTAGACGCTCGTCCCTCTTAATAGTTTCCTTCTGCAACGGACGCGACAAAGGCCGGTCCTTATAATTCAGGGGAAGGTAACCCATTAGATTCCTGACATTCATCAGGGTTTCAATTTCATTGTCGAAAGCAAAGTGTGCAACACCGCTTTTTACGGAATGTGTCTCCGCGCCACCCAGATCCTCGAACGATACATCTTCATGTGTGACCGTTTTAACGACATTAGGACCCGTAACGAACATGTAACTCGAGTTCTTCACCATAAAGATGAAGTCGGTAATCGCGGGTGAATAGACCGCTCCTCCGGCACACGGGCCAAGAACAACACTTATCTGTGGCACTACACCACTCGCGAGCGTGTTCAAAAGGAAGATATCGGCATATCCGCCAAGACTGACAACCCCTTCCTGTATCCGGGCTCCACCTGAATCGTTCAAGCCGATAACAGGTATTCCCGTCTTCATCGCCATCTGCATTACTTTGCAGATCTTTTCGGCGTGTGTCTCGGAGAGTGAACCTCCGAAAACTGTAAAATCCTGACTGTAAACCGCGACCGGTCTTCCCTCTATCGTACCGAAACCGGTAACAACGCCATCGCCGTAAAATGTCTGTTTATCCAGACCAAAATCTTTGGAACGGTGTTTTACAAAAACATCGATCTCTTCGAAACTTCCTTCATCGAGCAGCAGTTCGATTCTTTCACGCGCGGAAAGTTTCCCCTGTTTGTGCTGTTTAGCGAGCTTCTCCTCGCCACCACCCTTTTTTGCCAGCTCTCGTTTTTCTCTAAGTTCAGCAATTTTTTCGTGCATTTTTCTTCAGTAACTGCTTATATTTCAGATGGCTCTAGGGAATTTTCGAAAAAACCATAATTCCGTTAAGCTAAATTAATATAAATACGAATGATATGAAAATTATTTAAAATTATTATGAAGCCTCCTTTTTTACTCCTTTATTTGATCTTTGTCACTTTTTCTTCAGTTTACGGGCAAAACAGCCCGTGGATCAAGGAAGGAGAGATAGGAAATTTTAGAAGCGCAACTTCATTTTCTCTCTCCCCCGAAGGATTCTTTTTCGTGGCCGATGCCGGGGCAAGTCAGGTGCTCAAACTGAACAAAGAAGGCGCCGTGTTTAACACCGCGGGAGGTTACGGTTGGGATGCCGGGGGCCTTACCTCGCCGGTTGATATCTGCGCAGAGGCTGTCTATGTTCTGGTGGCCGATGAAGAGAACAACAAGATAAACAAGTACGATAAAAACCTGAACCTCGCGGGTACTGTGTACAAGAAGGAAAGCCTTATTACTGATGAAATTTTCGGCTATCCCCTTTCCGTGGCAGTATCCACCCTGGGTGATCTTTATGTTCTCGACGGAGAGAACAACAGGGTTGTCTACTACAACTTTTTCGGCGACTATAAAGGTAACTTCGGCGGTTTCAACTCAGGTTTCTACACGCTCGACCGTCCCCGGAGGATCACAGCGCTTAAAAACTCCCTCGCCGTTCTCGACGGAAGAGACCTTGTGATCTTCGATCTGTTCGGAAATTACATACAGAAATATCAATTTGATGAAAAGTTCATCTCGGTAAAAGCGTTCGATGGAACTGTCACACTGACCTCACAATATGAAATTTTAGCCGCAGTCGATGGATTTGATCTCGAATTTAAGAAACTGGATGTCAACGAACACATCTACTTTGTCGATTCAATCCTTGCGGGCGATAAACTCTATATTCTTACTG
>Ga0116141_10005673_pt1 | contig 10422 bp, 10 predicted proteins | sample AD_UKC097_MetaG_FD_89744 | JGI IMG/M metagenome (GOLD analysis project Ga0116141, IMG submission 89744) | Active sludge microbial communities of municipal wastewater-treating anaerobic digesters from USA - AD_UKC097_MetaG | ecosystem: Engineered > Bioreactor > Anaerobic > Digestate | place: USA... | reverse complement strand
TTCATAAACTACCAAAGAACCAAATAATTACAAATCCAACCCAAAAAACCCCAAAACCCAACAGAAAGTGTGCGGGGGAAGGGATTCGAACCCTCGAAGACCTGCGTCACCGGATCTTAAGTCACTAAGAGCCTTCAACTAGAAAAGGAGGCAATTAATGCTTTATTTTAAAAATAAATACTTTAATAAAGCTTTTTTAGAAAAAGATTTAGTAAATCTGACCTTAAAAATAAGGTATCTTGGAGGAAATCCCTTTGGAAGAAGACTTCTATAGATTTCTTAGGGCCAATAAAAAACTTGCAGGTACCACATCAATAAATCTGATTACAAGGCTGCCAAAGGGATGGATGGATTGGCGTGAAGATGAGTTGCATGAATTCTATTTTGAAATACTCGATTCAAATAGACATTCCTCTTCAAGCAAGCACAGTGCCCACTATGCAATAAAATATCTCTGCGAATTCAAAGGGTATAAATTTGATTATAAACCACCTAAAGTTCACCATAAGAGAAGACAATCAATTGAGCCTGAAGATGTATGGAAGATTTTAGAAGTAATAGATAATGATAGAGATTTGGCCTTAATTTTAACTCACCTATATACTGGCTTAAGACCTACAGAAATTTTGGCCTTAAAAAAAGAAGATCTTGACCTTGACAAAGGTACAATTATAATAAAAAATACAAAAACATACCAGGACCGCATAGTTCCAATTCACAAAAAGCCTATGATGGCGTTAAGGAAGTATATTGCCAAAAGAAACGATGATTGTCCATCACTTTTTTATTCTATCAGAGAAAAAACTCCAATGACAATGTACGCATATAGATTTGCACTAAAAAAATATTCTAAAAAAGCCGGGATACGAAAAGTCACTCCATATCAGCTCAGGCATACTTTTGCCACCCAATTTATTGAAAACGGTGGAGACGTTCTCATTCTTAAAAGCATAATGGGCCATTCGAACATTAAAACTACTGAAGGCTATGTCCATGAGAATACGAGGATGATTATGAAAGGCTATGAAAAAGCATGTCCTGAATTTTAAATTTTTTATTTTTCAATTAAACAATTTTTTGATTTTGAACTAAAATAATATTTTATTCTTTCACGATCTTCGACTTCTTGTTTACTTTTATGATAGATTTCAATTAAGATGATTTTATCTTTCGTAAATGCGTATATAAGCCTAAATCCGCTTGAGGATCCCTTTCCTTTAAACTCTTTAGAATAAAATTTCCTCAATTTATATATCGGAGCTACTATTTCTTCTCCTAACCCAGAAATTCTTTTTGATCTTGATTCATTAATTGGTTCAACTTGTAATACTTTTAATGCAGTATCTAAATCTTTTCTAAGATTCCTATACTTCTTGGAGAGTTTAGTTATGTCTTTTTCAAATTCTGGCACTATCTCAATCACAAGTTTCATTCTTATCTTCTCTTACTGAAGTTAAGTCATTCCTGTAAAAAACAAGATCGTAGTCGATTACCGCTTTCTCGTCAGTAGCTTTCCAAGGGATATCTTCATGAGAAAAAGCACTAATTTGAGATGCATTTAGATATCTTAGTTCTTTTATAGTATCTTCAATTACTTTTAATTCCTTACCCTCAAGGCAGCTTACATCAGGATCTTCTAATGACAAATATTTTTCTTGTTGGTGGCCAAAATAATCATTATCAATCTTTTCTATCCTTCCTTCTTCTATTAATTTAGCGATAACGGCATCGAAGTGAACCGGTGCTGGACCCATTGGTAACTTGATATATTCCTCTGCAGTAAGAGGATCTTCATATATTTCATAATAATTGAAGTCACAAAAATATAAATGTTTGTAGAGTACGGTCTTACCAACGTGTGGCAGAGCGCCAACTTCATTTATTATATAATGTAAAACCTGCTCTAGTTTAACAATATTGGTTTGCATCATTAAGTATTAGTCATGTCTTTTTTAAATAACTTTCGGTAGTATTTGGGTATTTATGTAATCTAACAATTGCGCATAAGGCTAATTATGCGAAAGAATTTATACATTTGTGTTTTATTTTAAACATATGTATTATCTTTTACAGAATTATTATCTAAAAATAAATTTAATAATTTGCTACGTATTTGCTACAAGTTAATATAAATTATGATACGTTTACTATTCTAGATGTACGAATTAATGAGTTTTGTTAATCGTGGAAAAATTAGGCGTAAAATTCTTGAAAATTTATCCAAACCTATGACTCCAACAGAACTTTCTCATAAAATCCAGACACATCGATCTACTACTAGCAGAGCTTTAATTGACTTGGAAAAAAAAGGACTCGTTCATTGTTTGACTCCAAATGAAAGAATGAGCAGGTACTATGAAATAACTGATTTGGGCCAAAAAATAATACTAAAGATTTTGGAAGGTATTTAAAATGGCATTTAGAACCCCTATCAGAAGGAAAACACGACAAAGATCCGGATTCAATGTAGCTGGAGACACACCAGGGAGTGAATGTAAAATTAAAAAATCGGGAAGAATAAATATAAATTCTTCTACTTTTTCTGTAGTATTCTCTAAAAAAGGTATTACCGTTCTACCTTTATTTGAGAATGAAAAAGGAATAATTTTTTTTGGTGCATATTTAAAACCTCAAATTAATTTGAATGTAAGAATGAATTTAACATATGATATTGAAAATTCTTCAGAAACTATATCTAGAACTCTCCCTATTATTGCCAATCGATGGAATAAAATAGGGGTGTTTCAAGAGATAAATATTATTAAAAAAACAGAAGTAAATTCTATTCAATGTGAGCTTACTCTATTAAGTGAGGATACTAAAATCGAATATATTGATATTTTTGGAATTAATTTAGGGCCAATTGATTATTATTATTTTATAGAAAATGAAGTTGAAGATACATTTTATGAAAAGATTAATATATACATTCCAGAGATATCCTATCAAAATTATGATAAAATTAATTTTGTCGAAAGTACTCCACAATTGATTTTTGCTGATGGGGATCCTATAATAATTAAAAGTTGTAATAGATGTTCTAGATTTTTGCCCATAGATGCATTAAATGAAAGAAATACTCTTTCATTTAGTAATCATTGTGTTAAAAGAGTACCTTGTGTTCATGCTGCCTTTTCAAGATATATAATAAAAGAATCAGATTATGATGAATACCCAAAAGAATTTCAAGGTATAATTGAAGATAAAAAAATTATAATGCGTAATGGCTATCAATTAGAATGTAAATCATGTAAAAAGTTTTTTGTTAATGCGCCTCTTAACCCTTTGAGAAATTCAACTCAACATAGAGAAGATTCTCTAAGAAGGAGAGCAATTGAAGTTTTAGTAGATACTTTGCTTGATAAGCAATGGATATACCATAAATTTAGAATAGAACATCATAAAGAATTTGATAAATATATCTGGGAAAAATTTGATAAAAAATGTTTCAAATGCTCACACGTTCTAAAAAATGAGAATGAAATGGATCTAGATCATACCATGCCCTTGGCATCTTTTTGGCCTTTAGATAATAGTGCCACTTGTTTATGTAAAAAATGTAATAGTCTAAAGTCAGATAAATTCCCAGTTGAATTTTATTCAAATGACGAGTTAAAAAAACTGTCAAATATAACAGGGTTAAGTTTTGATACTTTAAGCAAAATAAGTTTAAATGTAATTGTTGTTGAAAAATTAGTTGACAGAATTGATTGGTTTTTCGACGTTTTTTTAGATGATAAGGATTATCAAAAAATTAGAGACGGTAAAAGGACATCCGATCTTATATACAAAGCAATTTTAAAACAAATAAATACGTACTACGAACCAACTTTAGATTTGGTAGAATTATATAAAAAAAGAACTGGAAAAATACCTAAAACTATCACTATTTAATCATCTTCCTTCTGTAGTATTAAGAATTGATGTTTGTGAGTAGCTCCTTGATCTCTAATACCAAATTTTTCTTTTTTACTAACGTCTTCATAAATAATAGAAAGTGTTTTTAGATGATGAGTTTTTCCCATTTTTGATAGTTCAAGTCCCATATCTAAATTTTTAACTACGCCTAGATGCATTATACAATATCCTTTATTTTTTAACAAAGATGAAAATTTTTCTAAAACTTTATCAAATACTTCGATACCATGACTTTCTAAATAATCATCGGTCTGTTTCATTTGTTCTTTGTATGAAATACCATTAAACCACAATCTTATACGATTATTATATAAAAATCTAGTGCTGTTTATAAAGGGAGGTGAGGTAATTATTTTATCAAATTTTTTTGGATATTCAAAATTTAGAATATTACCTAGAAAAACTTCCCCTTCACAAAATTCTTCATTTAGAGGTTTACTAAACATTCTATCTACCTTTTCAGTAAGGCTTTTTATCAAAGATTTGTATACAAAGTCTCCTCTTGGGGCATAAGGGGTCACATTGTGGGAAATTCTACTCAAAGCGTAAGGTCTGTTTCCGTGTAATATATGCATTAAACATGCTCTAAGAAATGCATAGTCGTCTCCATTTATTCTAAAAAACTTAATTGCCAAAAGAATATCTTTTAGAGTATCTGGATGATAGAATCTTTTTATATATTCATCAGCATACTCGAAATCTGTATCGTATAACTCTGTTGTTTCAATATAATCTCCGAGTTGCTTAATTTGTCTAACAATTTTGTCTTTGTCTTGCTTTTTTAATTTAGCCAAAGTGGTAGTATATGCTATTGGATTAATATCTAAGGATACAGTTTTAATGCCTTTTTGAGCAATTTCAAAAGGTATTGTACCTACTCCTGAAAACGGTTCAAAAATGAGATCATCTGCATCTGCAAATAACTCTGCAAGATAATATGCTATTCCAGGTTTAAGTTTACTTTGGTAGGAGCATAAAGAATGTAATGGATGGCCCCACCCTCTGCTAGAATAAGGTTTTTCCAAATATGGCAGCTTTTCTAAATTGGATATAGATTTATCAATATTAATCATTTTCTCACAAATATAAGACTTTCTCTTAACTTCATCCCATTCTTTGAGCGTCTTTCTCTTACTACGTTAATATTCTCAATTTCAAGATTATGAATTTCACAAATCTTTGCTAAAATTAAATCAGTTTCTATATGATTTCCTCCAAATTGTGAATCTCCAACAACAATGACCCCTCTTGCATCATTTTTCATTAGTCTTTTTATGTTTTGAATTGCTAAATCCATATCGTTAAAATAACCTCTAACCATAAGTGGAATTCTTCTATCATAAGCATTTTTCTTAACGTTTTCTATTAATTCATTAAGAAAACTTAAATCAGTAGAATAAATATTCTTTGAGTGAGTAGAATTTATTCCTGCAATGATCATTCTAGTTCTTAATTCTTTTAAGTCAGCATCTGTTTTTATCATTTCTAAAAAACCCATTTCTAATTTTGTATTTCTATCATAATTTGTCCCGTTAAGATATGGTGGTGATGTAATAAAAAAATCCACCGTTCCAAAATATTTTTCAATAGCGGGGCTAACATTACAAATATCTTCGTTGAAAAAATATTGATTTGGTCTTTCTTTGTATTTAAATTCAGATAGGTTATTTAGTGCTTTTACTATTTTATCGTTGTATATTTGGAATACATCCAGCTTGTCTTGTTTATTCTTTTTATATCTTAAATCTACTGCACGTACCATATCAGATATTCTTACCAATATTGAAGCTAGATGCAACATGAAAAAATTTTTATAATTTTCTTCAGTGATATTCTTAATTATGGCTTCCTTAATAATTAAGGCTTGATGAAGATTCTCAATATTAAAAAATGGTTTCCCTATTATGAAAGGTGGAATTTCGATATTTTTTATATTATTTTCATAATTAATTATTTTTTTATATTCTTGTTTAAGTTTTAACAAATCTAAGCTCAATGAATTATTTTTTACTTTACCTACAAAATCCATGAAGGGGTTTACTTCAATAGAAATTGATGGGATACCTTTTAAGGTGCAACTTAACGCTGTTGTTCCACAACCACTAAAAGGGTCTAGAACTAAACTATTCTTTTTGGCTTCATAAAAATCTAACATTTTATCAACAAAGGGCTTTGAGAAACCTTCTGTGTATGGGTACCAATTGAAAATACCATTTAATTTATTCAATTTATAAGTGACACTGAAATCTGAGTCATCCATATAGTTTAGTTTATTTCTTAATCTTTCCATTAACTAACTCCCTTTCAATAAATTTTTCTATTTGTCTAGATAATATTATTCCTTCTTTCTTACAATATTCAGAATATTTATGGTATAATTTAGAATCAATATGGATAGTAACGTTTTTACGTTCTATATCTTTTGCCATATAAGACCTCACAAATAATTTATTTGTAATTATTTATATTTAAATATAACGTTTATTTTATATTCAATTTTTTTTAAAATTATTATTTCAAGCTTATTCTTTTATATATGATTTAGTAGAGGTGATTATGATCCAAGACTATAATTACGGCCGCATTATTGAATATTTAAGTGAAAGAGATGAAATTCTTTCAGAAATTATTATTAAAATAGGGGCTTGCACTTTATCTTCAAATAATGATTATTTTTCTTCTCTTACTAGAATAATAATAAATCAACAACTTTCCATAAAAGCAGGAAATGCAATTTATAATAGATTAATAAAATCAACGGAGAGATTATCTCCACATTCAGTAATGAGTTTACATGAAGAAGATTTTCGCAAAATTGGAATATCAAGAAAAAAGCAATTATATCTAAAGAATTTATCTGAACTATTTATATCAGACGAGATAGATTTTAATATTTTTTTTAAATTAACCGATGAAGAAATTTTGAAAAAACTTCAAGAAATTAAAGGGATTGGAAAATGGTCGGCCGAGATGTTTATGATATTCTCTCTTAATAGGCTGGATATACTACCGTTAACTGATAGCGGATTCCTTAGATCTTTTCAGATAAATTATAATTATAAAAAAGATAACCTACAGGAGAATATACTTAAACACGGCAATAAATGGAGACCTTATAGGTCTATTGCAGTATGGTATTTATGGCAGTCTATTAATGAAAAGAAAGTAGTTTTTTAATATTACACTTAAGTCTTGTTTTTATTGGCCTTATCCGCCTCATTAATGTCCTTGCTCTTCCACAAAGAGAGGATCAGAAAAGTTGTATGCGTCATTGATCTAGTTAGATCCTTATCACACTCAATGCAGAGCAGATCAAATATTGGCCTTAAGATTGAGAGGCTGTCAGATAAATAAAGCACGAACTCATAGTTCCAGCATGGATCTTCTCCATATTCCAGGATTGCATACCTCCCCTTCTCGCCTAGGATATTGCAAATCTCCTCGCCTTCATCAGCCTCCATGAGCGTGTACCCATAGATTAATCTCACGCATGGCAGCTCTTCATCCCCTACATACGCCCTGTACTCGATGAGATTCCTTGCTATTTTCCCACCTTCTCATCTTCCATGACGCTTATGACGGTTTTATGCCAATTTACAAAACTTTTAAAGTAAATTCCCCTACTATAAGTTTTAATAGAAAAAAGCGTCATAACCGTCATAGCGTCATAAGATCTAAGCAGGAAACTCACCCTTGTAGCTCTTCTGCAAAAGATCAAACCTAGTCTTGTTGATCTCTATGCCTTCCCAGTACCTGCCGTCAAACTCCCTTGATTTCTTAAGGCCAAGCTGGGAAAGTCTCCTCCCGAAAGACTGCTGGGATATAGTTTCAGCCCTCATGCAGTAGCAGTAGGTCCTGTATGCGCCGTAAAGCTCTCCTGCAGGGGTCTTTGCTATAACGCCTACGTTGCACACATCATCTAAAAAGTCCTTCAACGGTTCCATTTCGTCCTTGTATTCGGTGTTTGCAAGGACGACTATCTCCGGCGGATTCAGCCCTTCTGAGAGCCATTTCATGCATCCCTTTACGGCCCAGTTCAATATCCCTGGGAGCTCCTCGTCAAGCTTAGACTCCAGGGTCTTGTCCCTTTTCTCATTAGGTACGCGGTAGTTGAAGGGTATGGTCATCAACCTACGCCATATGGCAAAGTCGCTTCCCCGAATTGTAGGCTTGTTGTTTGAGATCATCCATAATTTGAATTTAGGGGCAAAATCAAATATCTCCCCATATAAGAATCTGGCGGTAATGCCTTCGTGGCCCGTCACCCTCTTTATGAAATCCTCATCTAAGTATTTGCCCTCGGCAATCTCTGATGATCTCACAAACCTAGCGCCCTTTAGCCTTGCAACATCATTTTTAGGGCCTCCGTCAAACTTCTTGTCCATGAACGTTGAAGGGTCCGCATCCTTTGCATACTCTCCGAGCAATGCCATGATAATGTTTAGGAAGGTAGTCTTCCCGTTCTGGCCCAGGCCGTGGAGAAAGAAAAGGACCTGCTCACGGTCATCAGAGGTCATGCTGTACCCTATGGCCTTCTGGATGTAATCGATTAGCTCCTCGTTTCCCTCGAAGATCTCACGAAGGAAATTCTCCCATAAGGGACATTTTGCATCCGGATCATATTTGACATTGGCAAGCTTTGTGATGAACTTCTCCTTCAGGTGATCTTCAGAAAACTCGCCGGTCCTGAGATCTATTATCCCGTTTTCAACATTCAGGAACCACACGTCCTTGTCGAGATCATCCGGCGATATCGGGAGCTCATTTGTTGCAAGCTTAACAATCGCTTCAATTCTGTAGGAGCTTTCTGAGAGAAAAGCCCACTTTGATAGCTCTCCTTTCTTAGTATAATCCTGCTCTATGGCAGCTTCTGCGTTTATGCTACGCACAGTGTCCTTGGCAAGCCTGTATATGGCGCCGCTATCATCCTTTAGCCACCTTTTTCCATCCCAGACTATCCATTTCTTCCAGAGGTGGCAGTACCTTATGACATCCCCGTAGTGGTAGATCAACCTTTCAGAATTGCCAAGGTCGGTCAAGGCAAAAGTGTTCTTTGGGAAGTCTGTCGTTATCCTGTCCACTTCCCCCTGGTCGAGAGGCTCCTCGCACTGTGTTTGATTGATCCTTGATATCGTGTCCCTTACAGCCTCTGGAGAAAGGCCCCTGTTCCTCAAAACTCCGGATATCCTTGTGAGCTCAGAATTCCTTTTTCCAAGGGGGATTGTTGCTTCTTTGGCCTTATCTTTACCCTCCTTCTCAGAAAGTATCTCAGATAGCCAGGTAGGCGTGTCCTCTAAATCATGACCAAAATCAAAGATTGACTTTTCCCACTCGTAGACCTTGCCAGAAGGATGGATACTTGGAGGCGCAACAATGATCCCTCCCTCGCACCTTACATCAACGCCTGGAAGAATGCCAGCACATGTGCGAAAGATTCTATTGGCCCTAAAGTAATAGTGCTTGCCACGGCTAGATCTTGCAACTGGGGTGTTTATCGGTGCATCTTTAGAAGCAATCTTTAGTGATTGGCGCCCCTCTTCCCCGTCAATATCCAACACCAAGAGCCTGCTGATTGAACCTGTGACAATACCAATATTAGCATTTGGCCACTGGCTCCACCACCTGTCTATATCACTTATATCTACCTTCTCAATCTGGTACCTTCTCCATGGGATAATTGCTATCTTGCCCTTTTCTCTAAGGGGGATTATGTTTAGGCCTAGATAAAAATACTTTATGGCCTGATCAAAGAGAGGATTGATCCATACACGCTCAGGTACCTCATCATATGTCCTTGCAAAACCGTTCTTGAGCAGTATGTCAAAAGCCTTGGCAGAAGATTTTGGGACGTTTACTATCTGCCCCTCGCTATAAGGGCCATATGATCTTCCATCATCCCCGATAAACTCCTCAATATCAGAAAGTATTTCAATTAGAAAATCAGAATCAGGCTCTTTTTTAGGATCTTCATCAGTCATTTTAACACCGGCAAGTATCAATAAGCTTGCCCCGTTGACTATATTGTTTTAGAGGGAAGGGTAGAGAATTAGAAAACAACTAAAAAAATAAAAATGAAATTATTGTAATTTTAAGGCCAACACTAAACTAATAATTACTGCAATCTGGATATTTTTGAATGTTAATTATACTTGCAGAACGAGAGCTAATTCTTAAGGCCAAATTTGAAGGTGATGGTTTTTTGGGTCAGATTCGTTAAGTATTTATCTGAAATGGTATATTTTCCTTAAGGCACTTATACAAACATCCGGTGACGTAAGGCCATAAAAATACTGAAAAACTAGAAATTAAATAAACATCTATAAAATATGAAAAAACCATAACAAACCCATAAATCCAACCCAAAAATCATCAAAACCCAAAAGAAAGTGTGCGGGGGAAGGGATTCGAACCCTCGAAGACCTGCGTCACCGGATCTTAAGTCCGGCGCCTTAGACCATGCTCGGCAACCCCCGCTTAGAAAAATATCCAAAGGTATCTTTTATA
>Ga0116141_10005670_pt1 | contig 10427 bp, 6 predicted proteins | sample AD_UKC097_MetaG_FD_89744 | JGI IMG/M metagenome (GOLD analysis project Ga0116141, IMG submission 89744) | Active sludge microbial communities of municipal wastewater-treating anaerobic digesters from USA - AD_UKC097_MetaG | ecosystem: Engineered > Bioreactor > Anaerobic > Digestate | place: USA... | reverse complement strand
CGGTAGCATGGCGGTGCATTGTGAATCCGAGAACGGGGCGATTCTGTGGACGAGAAGAACGCGCAGATATACCAAGGCAATCTGGCCGCTCTTCGGGCGCGATTCCCTGCGCTTGCCGGGCGGATTGAGGCAAAGCCGGAACCGAGCGGGTGTACCGTGATCGGAACACCGTCGGGATTTCCCGCGCTCATTGTCCCCACACCGGGTGGGGAGCAGGTGCTCTATCACAGCCGCCATGATCCCAAGCGGGAAGCGATCCGGTGGGCGGAGTCGCCCGGGATTCGCGATTCTTCGCGGATGATCCTGTTCGGCCTTGGCCTCGGATACCATGCCCTCGCGCTCCTGATGGGGAAACCACGGGATTATCTCTGCATTGTCGAACCACGTCCGGATATTCTCCGGGCGGCCATGGAGTGGGTCGATCTGCGGCCCGTTCTGAATCATCCCAACGTGTTCCTTTTGTGCGGGGAGCCGCCGGAGAACCTGTACCGGGCGATTCTGTCGCGAATGGGGGAGTTTCTTTCGACGGGATTTGACTTTTACATCCTGCCGCCTGCTGCCCGTGCCTGTCCCGATGATTTGCAGCAGGTTCAACGGGAAATGGAGCGTGTCAAGGAAGCCTATGATGGAATGCTTCGTCACATGGAAACCACGGGTCTGCGGACACAGGAGCATCTTTTCCGCAATATCCCCGCGATGTACCGCGCACATCCTCCATCGGTTTTGAAGAATAAGGCCGTGGGATGCCCGGCGCTCATCGTTGCCGCCGGGCCGTCACTCAATAAGAACATCGACCAGATCGTGTCCGCTGTAGGACATGCGGCGATCTTCGCCGTGGACACCTCTCTGCGGCTTCTTCAGGCACGCGGGATCGAGCCGCATTTTGTGGTGACCAAAGATCCCTCGGACTTGAATGAACGTCATTTTGAGGGGATTGAGGATCTGGAAAAGACTTTGTTTGTTTTCGACCCACAGGTATCGCCGCGCCTCACAGAAAAGTATCAGGGTGCTTCGATCTTCCTGCCGCACCGATGCCGTTGTTTGCACCGGCATCTTCCGGGACGGCATCTCGTGGATGATGACCTGTTGCCGTTCAGTCAGACGGTGGCATTGGCGGCGTTTCACCTGGCTCGCCTGATGGGGTGCACTCCGATTATCTTTGTGGGATTGGATCTCGCATTTCCGCCGGGGTCCGGGAGCAGCCATGCCGCCGGGACCGCTCTGGAAGCGGAGGTTTCGTACACAGATTCCGGGGAGATGGTTTACCGAAGACCGGAAGGAAACGACGCGTACCGGGAACAGGTGGAGATGGTTCAAACTCCCGGCGTAGATGGCGGCATGGTCCCCACCAGCCCGACTTTCTACGAGTGCATCCGGTTCCTGGAGGGACTGCTGGCCGAAACCGGCGTGCATTGTGTCGATGCAACCGAAGGCGGCGCTCGAATCGAGGGGACGGAAATCATTCCGTTTTCCGAGGCACTGGAGCGATACATGCGCGACGGGCGGAACGTATGGGGTATGCTGGATGCGATTCACCAGGTTCCGCTGCCGAAAATCCCTGGTTCACTTCTCATGGACCTGGCGGGAATTGTCGAGGATGCCGTGGAGAAGTCGCATCGGGGACTGGAGGCGATTTCCAATGTCTCTGTCCGGGCCGACCCGAAGGAGGTCGCTTGCCTGTTGGATCGTTTGCAGGCGATTCGAGAAGAGATTGAGCAGGGATTCCGGCTGTACGAAATCCTGGAACTGGCGCTGGAGCGCCTGTTTGTGACTATCCGAGCGCCGGGATATTTTGCGTTGAAAAGCGATCTCCCGTCGCAATTGCGCCTCTTGGATCGTTATGTCCATTATTTCAGCGAGATTCACCGGGTCGCATCCGTGTTCGGTCCGCTGTTGAGGGAGATGGGGGGAAGGGAATCATCTCGAATTCCTGTGTGACATTGCCTCAAGAGTCCATTTTTGTGATAGGATAGATGCCCGATACAATGTGCCGGATGTTAAGTTGAGGGAACCATGTGCGCGGACATCAACGAATGGGAATTGGTGGCGGAAGTCGCCGGGTGGATCAATGAGATCCTGACGAAGGACGAGTCTCTCCCGTTCTCGAAGGCAAAATGCGAACAGAAGGAATCCGGATCGCAATCTCGTCGGGACTTGACTTTGCTGGGCAAGAACGAAACCGTCGTTCTGACAGGGGAGGTAAAACTGCCTTATCGGGACGATGGCGGCAGTCCCTACAATGAGAACCTGGTGCAGGATGCACGCAAGAAAGCACAGCGTGCCAAGTCGAATTTCTTCTTTACGTGGAATGTCAATGAATTTGTTCTCTGGGAAACTTTCCCTGCAAGTACCGCACAGAGAGACCGCAAATTCAAGTACTGGAGTGTGACTGATGTCCACAAGCCTTCCCACTTCGAAGCCCCCAGCACGGCTCATAGGATTCGTTCCTGGCTGACAGACTTTCTCAGTGAATTTGCGGAGATCCTTCGCGGCAAAAGACCAATCGGGACGCAGTCCCCCGATCAGAAGTTTATTGAAATCTTGGAATCCGCACTGAATATGCCGATTCTGCTCAATCGCTCCACCCTGGAAGATCTATACAAGAATTCCCGATTTCAAAGCGAATTGGACAAGTGGATGCGGGACGAGCAGGGGTGGATTATTGATTATAGCCCAGAGGCGATTCGGGATAACATGGAACGGGCCTCCAAGTTTGCCTGTTATGCCCTTGTCAACAAGCTGGTCTTTCATGAGGCATTGTTGAAGCGTCACGGGGCGAAAATGGAGAAGCTCTCCGTTCCCGATCATATTGACACGGGGAACAACCTGAGATTGCACCTGGAAAGGTATTTTGCGGAGGCGAAAATGGTAACTGGGGACTACGAAACGGTTTTCGGAGAGGAGCATATCGGAATTGGGAACCGAATCCCTTTTTATTCGGATAAGGCCGTTCCCCATTGGCGGGAGTTAGTCAATCAAATCCATCGATTCGATTTCTCAAGAATCGACTATGAGGTCATCGGGAGTATATTCGAGCGTCTCATCAGCCCGAATGAACGGCACAAATACGGCCAGTTTTATACACGGGTTGAGGTGGTGGATCTCATCAATAGTTTTTGTATTCGCAGGGGAGATGAGAGAATCCTGGACCCGGCATGTGGAGGGGGAACGTTTCTTGTTCGTGCATATGCGCGAAAACGGGAACTCGATCTAGCTCGCAAACACGGTTATCTTCTAAAAGACTTGTTTGGAATTGACTTGTCGCAATTCCCGGCTCATCTGACTACGATCAACCTGGCGACGCGTGACCTGATCGACGATGAGAATTATCCGCAGATTCTGCGAAGCGATTTTTTTGATGTCCTTCCCGAAAAACCGTTTGTTGTTTTGCCGAAACGAGCCGAATCAGCTGGGTTGGGGAAAATTCAACATCGTACGGTTGAAATGCCTCCCCTGGACGCTGTCGTAGGTAATCCGCCATATATCCGCCAGGAACAGATTCCACAGGACAGGAAATCCTACTATCAGCAACTGCTTCGAAACGAGTCTCGATTGGAATTATCCGGTCGCAGCGATATCCATTGCTATTTCTGGATTCACGCTGCGAGCTATCTGAAAGATAGCGGATATCTCGCATTTCTGACCTCCAGCCAGTGGCTGGATGTTGAATACGGCTTCCGATTACAGGAATGGATGCTGAAGAATTTCGAAATGGTCGCTGTGTTGGAAAGCCTTGAGGAACCCTGGTTTGTCGGTGCTCGTGTCGTGACCGCAATCACCGTTTTGCGGCGTCAAAAAAACGAGGCGAAGCGGATGAATCATCTTGTGCGATTTGTTCAATTCCGCCGTCCGATTGGTGAGATTTTGGGGCATGATGGAACAACGACCGGTGCATTCCAGGCGGTTGACAGATTTCGGAATGAAATACTTGGATTAAAATCGAATGCGGTCAATGAGTACTATCGCGCCAGGGTTGTCCGCCAGAGAGATCTATGGAATGACGGGGTTTGTCTGGGGATCATGATGGGCAAATCCGGCGATGCCGAAGAAGAAGATGGGCGATCCCAGCATGGGGATTACTATGGCGGCAAATGGGGTGTACATCTCAGAGCGCCGGATCTCTGGTTTGACTTACTCGACCGGTACGGCTCACGGCTTGCTCCGCTTGGCAATATTGCGGAGATTCGTTTTGGCGTCAAGAGTGGAAGAGACGTTTTCTTCTTCCCTGTCGATTGCAGTATGGAGTGCCTGAATCGGATTCAGGACCCTGGTCCGTTCGAGATTGCATACGGAGTGCCCCGAAGGTCGGTCCAATCGGGCAAAGTAAAGCTGGTCCGTTGTGGCGAGGGGCGCGGTCGGATTCTTCCTATCGAGTCCAAGTATCTCGAACCTGAGATTCACAGCCTCATGGAGGTCAAGGGATTTGTTGTTAAACCGGAAGACTGCAATCGACAGATCCTTGTGGTCTCCGGAAAGAAATCCAAACTGAAAGGAACGTACGTTCTGGACTATATCGAGTGGGGCGAAGAGTGTGGTTACCATGAAGGTTCAACCTGTTCATCGCGGGTAACCGAAAAGAGGGAATGGTACGACCTGACAGGGCATCGACGAACGCCGATATTGTGGCCGAAAGAGAGACAATATCGCCATATTGTCCCGACAAATGATCACGCTATTCTTGCTAACTGTCGGTTCTACGAGATTTATCCTCAATCCTTGGAAGATTGCCCTGATTTGTGGGCCGGTGCACTAAACTCAACGTTTGTCTTGTTGTCTTCTCTTCAATTCGGACGTCCTGTGGGAAACGAAGGTAATTGGAGCACGATGATCGTCGATGTCAATATGATGCTGGTTCCCGACCCGCGCAAAGGAACCGAGAGACAGCGTAAGCGTGTCGCGAGGGCATTCGCGAAGATGAAGGAACGGAACGCCCTGCAATTTCTCTCAGAGAAACGCCTGCGCGAGATGGCCTATCGGCAGAAGGACCGCGAATGGGACCTGGAGAATCTCTCCGATCAGTCCGAGCTGGATATGCCGGATCGTCGTGAGTTGGATGATGCAGTCCTGGAACTTCTGGGAGAACGCTCGAAGAGTCGGCGTGAAGAGATTCTCAATGCGCTCTATTCCTACCTGCGCGAGTTTTTTGAATCGATTCGCCGAAAAGAAGAAAAGGCGATTGAAAACAAGAATCGAGCCAGACGGCACGGGCAGGCAACGCCGAGAGAAATCGCTGCTCAAATCTTTGACCGAATTCATGAAGCGGAAAGTACACTGTTACGAAAGTATGATCCCGATTTTCTCGATCGAACGAAGACCTATGATACGATTGAAATCCCGGAAACGGGGCTGGCGAGACAACATGAGAGCCTTTTTGAAGCCAACGGAGTTTCCTTTGTGAAAGGCAAGAAGACACTCGATGTGCTAAGGACGAGAATCCCGGAGCAAGATCGTCTTGTCATCTTTCTGGCGAACTCGGGGTTCCGGGGATTGATTCGGATTCCCCATGAAGCGGAGGAATGCCGCCGAGTCCTGCGCGAATTCCGGGACTTCGTCCATGAGCGAGATCAACGGATCCGGGAGTTGATTGACAAACGAACGGCGGATGAGGACATGCAGGCGAAGATTCGTGACGCCCTGATGCCCATGCTGTCGGCCAAGTGACGGGATGTCCTGAGATGGCGGGACCATATAGTCCGGCTTGACGTCTTGTTTCTTCCGGCGCAGGATAGTGACGTATTCAACTTGGAGTACTAAGTCAATGGAAAGTGATATCAGGTTTTTCGCGGACGATATGGTGGGGCGACTTTGCTGGTGGCTCCGCATGATCGGGTACGACACGGCCTACGAGCGGGACATCGAAGATGAAGAACTTGCACGCCGTGCGCAAGAAGAGGACCGGATTGTTCTGACACGGGATACCACCCTCGCCGAACGATACCCCGACCTCAGCGTTCTGGTTTTGCCCACAGACCGCCCGGAGGTCCAACTGTGGCTGGTCCTGAAAACCTACCAGCTGGACTACGACCACGCCTGGTTTTCGCGCTGTCTTGTCTGTAATGACGAGCTGTTGCCTGTGCATAAGGAAAAATACGCGGAACGGATTCCACCGCATGTGTTGGAGACGTTGGACGAGTTCTGGTACTGCCGGAGCTGCGATCAGCTGTTCTGGAAGGGGACTCACCACAGAAACATGATGATGAAACTGGAACGTCTGAAGGAACGTCTGCAGAAAATGGAAGAACAGCGTGGCCGATAAGGCGACGTCCGCTCAGGTGCGCAGTTTCGGGTCGAGTGCATCCCGCAGACTATCTCCCACAATCGAAAACGCCAGCGACAGAATGAACAGGAACACTGTGGCCCCGGTGAGAGGCCACCAGACGCTGGGCTGACGGGCCAATTCATCCTTGGCCGCCGAAATCACCTGCCCCCAGGTCGCCAGCGATGGATCGACTCCAATTCCCACGTAGCTTAGGAACACCTCCAGCGAAACCGCCTGCACAAAACGAATGGTGAACGTGATGATGACGATATGGCTGACATTCGGAAGGATATGGCGGAAGATGATCCGGGTATGAGTCTGCCCCAGGGACCGCGCGGCAAGCACATACTCCCGCTCCTTGTGTTTGAAAAATTCCGCTCGGACCAGGCGGCACAAGTCTACCCACGTCGTCACCCCGATCACGATCAGGACATTCATCATGCTTTTATCCATGAACGTCAGCAGCGCGATCAGCAGAAGCAGCTGGGGCACGGATGCAAATGTGGAATAAATCCACACCACGATGTCATCCACAATGCCGCCGAAATATCCGCCCAGCGACCCGATCACAACCGCAATCGGAATGGCGATCAGGGATGTCACCACGCCGATGATGAAGGCCCACCGAAGACCATGCAGCAGAATCGACAAGACATTCTGCCCGTCGAGGTTGGTTCCGAGCGGATACGCCCAGGCCTCTCGTCGCAAGAGGCCCACGATTCCATGTTCCTGCAACTGAATCAACACGGTCGGAGGGTGATAGGACCAGTCCCTCCCTCGTCGGAGCCGGATCATGCCGTGCATTTCCGCCGACTCCAGCGCCAGGCCATTCGATAGAAGCCATATCCACGAGTCGAGCGCGAACGGGCGCACAAGTTCCTCGCGCTGCATCCTCAGCAGAAAGGCCGAAGGTTCCCCAATCTCGATTCGTCGCAGGCGGTGAGTTTCCGAGACATCCTCTGCAAGAATGCCGAAATGAACCAGCGCCGCCAGTACAGCGCAGATCGTAATAACTGTCAGCGAAATCATCGCCAACCGGTCTTTTCGCAGAATTCTCCATACTTCTCGCCAGGGCATCGCTTTTCTAACCTACTCGTACACGGGGATCGACGATCCCGTACAGGATATCCGCCGTCAGATTCGCCAATACAAACAGCAAGGCTCCCAGAAACACAACCGCGCGCATCGTATTCAGATCCGCATTCTGAATCGCCTCCAGCGTAATTCCGCCCAGCCCCGGAATCCCGAAGAATGTCTCCAACAGCAAAGATCCCAGGTAGAGGAACGGAATGGACACGGCCCAGCGCGTGATCAGAGGAATCAGTGCATTTCGCAGAACGTGGCGGAATAGAACCGTATTCTCGCCTAGCCCTTTTGCCCGCGCCGTCCGCACGTAATCCTGGTGGATTTCATCCAGCATCAGTATGCGGTTGAACCGAATGCCTACGCCCATCGACAGTCCCACGTAAATCAGGATTGGAAGCGCCAGGTAGGCATATCCCGAAAGACCGGTGTCATAGCCCGAAATGGGAAAATACCGCCAATCCGCCGCCAGAAATTTCTGAAAGAAGAGGATTAGCGCAACGGAGTTGAAGCTCATCAGAAACACGGCCAATACAACAAATGCCCGGTCGATCTTCGTCCCCCGATAGAGAGCACAGAACAGGGCCAGAAATATCGTGATGATCTCGCTCAGACAAAACGCGGGAACCATCATCTTCAGGGAGGGAACCATGCCGCCAAGCAGAACCTGGGAAACCGGTCGGTCATCCCGGTCGCGCCCAAAATCGAATGTCAACAGATCGAGACCATAGCGCAGGAATAGAACCGGCATTGCCACGGGACGGATATCCTCATCGGTAATCACCGTACCTGGTGACGCCCGTCCGGTCTCGATTTCCTTCGTCTTGCGAAGTCCCTCCTCCGTATACACACAGAATCCTTTCTGTATTTTCCATTGACGGACAGTCTCCGGATTTGCAGCCTTCTGGAGCTCCTTAATGGCCAAGGCGTCGGGTGTATTGATGACATAAAATAAGGTAAATGTCAGCAGAATAACCCCGAAAAGAATCGGGATCGCATACAGAATTCTTCGAATGGCATACAACAACATAGACGCTATCCTTGTTGTTGATCTACAATCTTATATACAAATGCGCCAACGATGGCCAGAAAGACAAGAACGAACAGGATACCGGGGGGCCAGAAGATGGCGTTCCTATCTTCTACCTTATCTCGCCTCCTATTCGGGTCCGAAGTCGTGTATCGGTATTCTCTGGTAGACATCGGGATCGGCTTTGTGGGCGAAAACCAGTCATGATACAGGACGAACGGCCGATTGTAATATAGATAGATCCACGGCGTATCCTCGTCAATGATCTTCAGCATCTCCCAAATGATTTCGGATTTCCGCTGCCATTCCTCCGGGATAGAGTCGGAAAGAACTTGTAGTTCCTCATAAAGACGGTCATAGCGGTCGTTTCGATATGCGGCGTAGTTCACTCCCGGACGGCGGTTCGGGCCGTAGAGCAGCTGCAACACATTCTGTGCATCGGGGTAGTCCATGGTCCAATTGGCATCGTACAGTTGGCCTTTGCCTTCGGAGGCGCGTCGGAGAAATTCGGGAAATGTCTGCAAGTTGCATTGCAGTCGGATACCGATCTCTTGCGCACAGATCGTGTAGAATCGCGCGATATCCCTTGTTCCCTGGATTGCCGAACGAAATTCGACCGACAATTCCAGGGGTGGCCCGTCCGGGGATTCCCGTGTTACCCACTCTCCCGATGAATCGCGACTGACAGAATATCCGGCCTCTTGCAGCAGATCGCGGGCGTGCTGAGGATCGTAGACACCCCATGATGTCCGACAGTCCGGGTCGAATCCCCTTACGCCGGGCGGGATCAGCATGTTCGCAAGTCTTCCTCTTCCGTTCAAATGAGTTGAGATGAGATACGCGCGGTCCATACACAGACTGATCGCCTTGCGCAATTTCTTGTGTCGCTCATCGTAGCCGCCAACCAGTTCATCCTCCATGTTGAACACAAGATAGGTAATACTTGGATCGTCGCAGATCTGTAAGTGGATTCCCTGGTCTCGGATCTCCCGTGCCAACAGTTCATCCGGCGACGCGGTGCTGTTGTTCGAATTAGCCGTTCCGACAAACGCGCGGTCGAATTGTTCCTTGTTGATTCTCTCATAGCAGTCGATGGTTCCTGCAAGGAACTCCATCCACATCGTGCTGGCTTCCGGGATAATCAGAAACTGGATTTCATCCGCGAGCGGCATTCGTTTACCGATATGAGGCGCAATGTAACGATCCCAATCCTTCGGCTCCAGCGCGCCCTGCTGTTCCCATTTCAGGCGAAGCGTTTCTTTGTAATGGTCTTGTTGCATGTCGGATGAATCCAGCTGCGGAAAAAAATGTTCTCGGTATTTCGGATTTCGTGTCCAGATCAAATGCTGCTTCTTGACATATTCTTTCAGGATAAACGGTCCCGTGCCGACCGGGTGACGGCTGAAATCAGGGCCGTATCGCACCGCTGCTTCGCGGGGGACAATCGCCGTATGGCAGGCTCAAAGCCCACAGGAGTTGCGGATAGGGAGACAGGAGGCGGATCTGAAACGTGTATTCGTCGAGAATCGGCAATCCTCCCACCGGTTCATCGAAAAGTTGTTCGCGTGTTTGCGGATCGGTGGTAGCCAGGAATCGGCTGCGCCAGTCATCCAGCCCCAGCACTTTATTCTCCAACACCCAGAATCCTCCCTGCGGGAGCGACATGAGACGTTTGAGCGAGTAAATCGCATCCCGTGCGGTCACCTTGCGTCCCACTCCGTTTGGAAAACACGGGTCATCCTGGAAGAAAATGTCATCGCGGAGGGTGAACGTATAGGTTTTTCCCCCATCGGTGATTTCCGGCATTCGTCGGGCAAGGCACGGTACGAGCTGCGGTTCCAGCGGGGAGGGGTATTGATAATCCACCAGCGAGTCATACACCAGGCCGCATTGTCGCCCGGAATAGACATCTCCGGCGCGGTGCGGGTCGAGAAACCGGGGATCTACGGACAGCGCGAGACGGACCACGTGCCTATCCCCATCCTGCTTTGCCGACACAACCGCTCGTGAGCCACAGGAGAGGGAAAGAAAACAGACAATCAGGACCAGCGCGTT
>Ga0116141_10005665_pt1 | contig 10431 bp, 12 predicted proteins | sample AD_UKC097_MetaG_FD_89744 | JGI IMG/M metagenome (GOLD analysis project Ga0116141, IMG submission 89744) | Active sludge microbial communities of municipal wastewater-treating anaerobic digesters from USA - AD_UKC097_MetaG | ecosystem: Engineered > Bioreactor > Anaerobic > Digestate | place: USA... | reverse complement strand
TCGGGTATCCTATCTGTATGGAAACCCTGTGGATTTAGGAAGAATGCCCCTTGGTTGTGCGGTGGAGCGACGGAATGGACAAACGCGTTCTCGAATGGCTCAAGCCAGCCGACTACGACATGGGCACTGCCGAGTTCATGGCCGAGGGAGGCCGGCATTTCTCTGCAGTGTTCATGTGCCACCTGGCTGTAGAGAAGGCCCTGAAAGGACTGTATGAGCAGAACCTGCACGAAACACCTCCAAAGACGCACAACCTGCTCTCTCTATTGCTCAAGATCGGCTTGAGACCAGATGCAGAGAAGGGCACATTCATTACGAGCCTCAACCAAGCCAACGTCGCCACACGTTATCCTGAGGATATCGACAAGCTGCAAGATAGGTACACACAGCAGATCACCGTGCGGATTCTGACGCAGACCAAGGAGACGTTGGAATGGATAAAGAAGCAGTTCTGAGAATCATCTGCAGTTTCGCCAAGGCGTTGGAAGCCAAGAAGGTCAAGCCCCAGAAGATCATTCTGTTCGGCTCCTACAGCACGGGCACCCAGCGTGAAGGCAGCGACATCGATCTGGTGGTGGTTTCGGACGACTTTGCCGGAAAGGACTATTGGGAAAGAATTGACGTTCTCTCGACCGCGATTTACACCGTGTTCGCTCCCATCGAAGCTACCGCCATGACTCCCCAGGAGTGGGAAAGCGGCGAGTCTCGCATTGTCGACTTTGCCCGCAACGGCGAGGTCGTCTACGGCTGAAGCCCTGTACTGCCTACGGACAGCATTCCGTCTTCAGGTAGAGAGCCTCCGCATAGGGCGAGCGTCCCCGGTCGCCTGAAAACGTCGTGCGAGGACGCACAACGCACTTCATCACCGTCACTCCGTCAGCAAGGTCACAGCGTCCTGCGCTTGCGCAGCCAGCCAACAAGACCCATGCCGATGCCGCCAAGGACCACCGCACCGGGGGCCGGGATGGCACCCGGAAACGAGAAGTTGTCCAGGCGGCTGAGTTCGTTGCCTTCGAGCCAGTCCCCACAGACTTCAACTGACACCAGATTCGACATCGTCGTCACGAAATCAGCCAAGGTCGGCGAGAACTCGCTGCCAATCATAGCACCATCTACGTCGACCTGGCTGGCTATCCAGTCAGGGCCAGGCCCCAGCACGATCTCATAGTGCGTGAAAGAACTCGTGGGGGACTCCGTGGGCCTCCAGTAGAACAACGACATGGTATCTCCGCGCAGCCAGAAGAGAAACTCGTCCCAAACCGAACCCGGCCCACTTGTCGACAAATCAAACGAGACCGTGTCGCCAACCGCATAGCTCTTGTTGCCAAGATACACTGGTGGTGCTCCGAAACTCCAGCCGTTAGGCATAGGAAGATCCGGATCTTCGCCCCAGATGTGCCCGTTCGGGTTTCCCCCTACGGAAGACCAGGACACGGAATACTCTTGAAGTATCTGCCGTGTATCACCGTCACACGCCAGTTGTATCCAGCCTTCTGGCCCGAAATCGAACGTGCTGACGATAGATGCCGCCTCCACGATCGGGTTGCCGAAAGCGACCGTGATGCCCAACATGAAAATAGCCATTGTGTACGTTCTCATTCTCACACCTTCTAATTACGACCATAGCTAACCACATTAGTACCAACGTGACTCTCCTCGCTTTGGACGGACGAGATGGGCGCACGGTACCCGACCGACGGAATGCCGCCGGCGTACCTACACCAAATCAAGAGATCAGGTGGCGGGCGCTTCGAGAGAGATGATTCGCACGGATTCAGGCCCGCGGTCTGCATAATTCTGTTGTGGACATATAATACCTTCCGTTAGCCACATCCTGCCTTTGTGCGACATTGAAAGACCCCCTTCCCTTTGGCGTGACGGTACTCGTCATCCTCCGTGACACAAGGCCGGACTCCGGATCCGACCAAGAAGCAGTATTACATTCTATTCGCATCCGCCGGCCTTTGTCCATCCGTATGAGTACATATTTCTCGAGTTGACACCGTCATTCTTCACTTGAGAACGGCTCTGATCGAAGAAACTTGTGCACAATCGTGGCATGGGCATCCTGCCCATGGGTCATCGGCAGGATGCCGATGCCACAAACTCTCACGGGCAGAGCCTGCCCCGCGACGGCGGGGGATGGCCCTGGGATTCATGGGCGGGACACCCATGCTACATCAGGCGAGCGAGGACGCTCGCCCTACTCAAAGGGGCGAATTTGCCGCCGCGATTCCTGTCCTGCCTGGCAACAGTGACTATCTCGTCTATCATGCCATTGGCCCAAAGCGCAGAATGTCTCCCGCACGCCCGCCGCAGGTGTGTCTGAACTGCCTGCGCGGGCAATACAGTGCCGAAGTGTGACTCCTCGACTGGCCACATGCTATGTTCGGAGGGTATAGTCTGTGCAGGTGTCGGCCTCAAAGGCAGATGGTTAGTCATGGGGCATCATTGGAGCAGAACATCATGAGCATAATCCGGGTCGCGATGTGTCAGATCGTTTGTGTGGACGGGGACCGGCGAGGGAATCTTGCCCGGATCGATCTGGCGGCCGAGGAGGCCGCACGGGCCGGGGCCGAGATCGCGTGCTTTCCCGAGACCGCCCTCTACGGGTGGGTCAATCCCGATGCGCACCGCCGGGCACACCCAATTCCCGGCAAGGATTCGCGGCGTCTCTGCGAGATCGCGAGCCGACACGGGCTGTATCTGTGCGTGGGCCTGGCGGAGAAAGCGGGAGAGAACCTTTACGACTCCGCGCTGTTCATCGATCCGCGCGGCCGGATTCTCCTGAAGCACCGCAAGATCATCCTGCTCAGCGAGTTGATGACGCCGCCGTACACCCCCGGCAGCGAGGTCCAGGTTGCCGAGACACCGCTCGGCAAGATTGGCGTGATGATCTGCGCCGACACACACGAGCAGGAGATCCTCGCGAAAATGGCAAAGCTCAAGCCCGATCTCGTTCTCGTGCCGTACGGCTACGCCGCCAAGGAAGAGGCGTGGCCCGAGCATGGAAAGGCACTGGAACGCGTCGTCACGAATACGGCCACAACGTGCGATGCACCCGTGATCGGCACGAACCTGATCGGCCAGATCACGCACGGTCCGTGGATCGGCCGGACCTACGCCGGTCACAGCGTCGCCGCCGACAGGACGGGCAAGATCCTGGCCTGCGGCCGGGATTTCGACAGGGACATCGTGCTTATTACGGTGTCACTGTAGGGACTTCGACAAACCAATGGATTGCCGCTTGCCCGAGAATGACCCGGCGGTCAGATGTCCTCCACAAGTCTGCACGGGAAGGCGGAGCGATGCCGACCCCACTCCTGCGCGGTCTGCATGACGATCAGGCTCGCCAGGGTTTCCTTCGTGTCCTCGGCCTGGGCGTCCGTCGTGCCGGCCTGCTGCCGAGCCGGCTCCTCGCGGGCGCACGCCGACGACTCCGAGATCTTCTGGCGAATCGTGCGGTATCTTTCCTTGAGCAGATTGAGGAACGCCTGGGCGTCCGCGGGCTTGACGCAACCGACGGTCGAGCAGTGGATGTCCGCATAGAGCTTCAGGATCGCGCTGAGTCGCATCTCGCGACCGGCGCCTTTGTCCCACGGCAGAAAAGGCAGGCACGCAAAATCCAGCCAGAACGCCTCCTTCGGCGAGTAGCCGAGCCCACGAAGATCTTTCACGTGCTCTGCATGCATCCAGCGAATCGATTGCAGGATGTCGCGGAGCCAGTCCGGCCGCAGTTCCTCAAGCCTGCTCGAACGCGGGCCGTGATGAGCCCTGCGAGCAGACGATAACATCGTACACTCCCCTCACTTTCCGTGACGGCGCGATAGTCAGCCCCCCTCCGACCCATTCGGCCGTACCAGGATGAAAACTCGAAATGCAGGAAACGAACCCACCTGCCTTGCCTGCCCATTTTAACACTGTCGAACACGAAGGCCAGTCCCCAGTGGAGGAAAAACCGATTTCCGGCCATCAAGAGCAGCTCATCGCCTCGGCGAGATAGGCAGTGGCGGGCGTGGCGGCCGTGGGCCTTCCCGGTCCCCGATCCACGGAGCACAGCAGCAGACGAACGTGGCGTTCCTCTTCGGAGACCATGTTGTCGATCATCATGCGGCTGTCCGGGTCGCGGACGAAGCCCTTGAGCCCCATGTAGAAGATGGCGACGCCCTGGGCCCGCCGGCTCGCGTCGCGGACGATCTGCTCGACCGTCTCTTTTCCGGTGAGCGTGTCGCGCGACGTCGGGCGGGTCACGAAGCAGGTCAGACTCGCCATAACTTGTGGATTGGAAAGGAGATAGTTGTCAGGATCGAAGACGCCGAACTGGCCCGTTCGTTCGGAGTACTCCTGCCGAATTCGAGCCCAGGCGCGCTGGTGTTTGCTTCGCCAAGCTGCCAGGTCGTAGCAGACGTTGCGTTGTTCGGAATCGTCGAACTGTTCCGCCATGTGCAGGAAGAATCGAGCGGCCTTGTGTTCCACCTCCTCCGCGATCCGCAGGACCTCGAATACGTTGAATTGTACATCCTCGGAAGCCCCTGTGCTGGCCTCCGATTGACGGTGTGTTTGAGGTCGTTCGGGGATTCGGTTCTTATGCCACTTCCACATGTCCAATTCCTATGACCGCGTTTTCAGGAGTCCCATCTATCGGATCGTACGGGGGGACTGCTAAGATCGCGTTAAACCACCATTAGCTTTTGACGAATTTGCAGGATGTCCCCGGGAACGGGAACGTGTTGATTTCTCAGGGGGCCGAGGGGACAATAGCAGGCCAAGAGCCAGGTTCAGAAAGAGAAAGGGACCGACATGGGCAGGTTTGCATGGATACTCGTCGCCGTGGCCGCGTGTGCGGCCGGCTGCACACCGGCACACAGAGTGCACGTGAACACGTACTCGGACCTAGCCGAGCCGTTGAGCCAGACGACGCCGATCTATATTGCAGCCGACCCCAATTCCTCAAATCCGATCCTACGCAGGCAGATCGCCGGCAAGATTCGGGATTTGCTCGAAGGCAACGGCTATCATCCCGTCGAGAAGATGCAGGCCGCCACCTATGCGCTCACGTTTGAGATGGGGATCGACTCACAGCGAGTGGTCGAATACACCCCGATGTACGGTCCCGGCGCCGGCTATTACTACGGCGGACGAGGGAGGCGCTTCGGCTGGGGATTCGGCTATACCACCTATGTGCCGTACGTCGATACGGTCTATACCCACTGGCTCAAGATCAGGCTGTACGCCGCCACGGACGCGGACCGACAAGCGGATCCCAACGGGGTCTTCCGGCCGTCGGACGGGAAGATGGTCTGGCTGGGAGAGGCTACGCTCGGGACCGGCAGTCCGGAGGCCCGCGAAGCCGTGAACTACCTGTTGGCCGGGTGCCTCGAGTACTTCGGCGCCGACACGCGGGAGTGGATCACCGTGGCGATTCGAGAGGATGACCCTCGCATTCTCGGCATCACGGCGGAGTGAGGATGGAGCCGATCTGCATCATCGGGGCCGGGCCAGCGGGGCTGATGGCGGCGATCTGGGCGGCGCGCAATCAGGCGAAGGTCCTGGTCCTGGAGGCCAACTCGACGGCGGGACGCAAGCTCCTGCTCACGGGCGGGGGCCGATGCAACTTCACACACGCAGCCGGCCCGGAGGAGATCGCAAAGGCCTTCGGCAAGCCGGGACGATTCCTGCGGCACGGCCTGTACGAGTTCCCACCCGACGAGGTCCGCGAGTTCTTCCGGTGGCGAGAGCTGCCCAGCACGGTCGAATCCGATGGCTGCGTATTCCCCATCAGTGACCAGGCAGCCGACGTGCGCAATATCCTCGTGGCCGAGGCCGCGAAGCTCGGCGTGCGAATCCGGTACCAATCTCGCGTACAGAGCGTCGTCGCTACGGACGGCGGCTTCACGGTACGCGCAGAAAACGGGCAGATTCTCGCTTCGCGGGTCATCCTGGCCACCGGCGGCCTGTCCTGGCCCCAGACGGGCTCGACAGGCGACGGCTATCGCTTCGCCGCAGAGCTGGGCCACGCCGTGGTCCCACCCAAGCCGGCGCTGGTCCCTCTGATTGCGCGGGAGCCCTGGGTGAGCGATCTGGCGGGCGTCTCCCTGGCGAACGTCAGGCTGCGGGCGACCGTGGACGCACGCGAACTCACTGCCGTCGGCAACATGCTGTTCACCCAACGCGGCATCGGCGGTCCGGCGGCCCAAGACCTCAGCCGGCACTTGACCGATGTGGTCTTTCAGAACGCACACAGCATTGCCATCGAGATCGACGTCTTGCCCGGCTTGAACGAGGGACAGTTGGACAAACGGCTGCAGCACGGATTGCAGGCCCAGGCGAAGAAGAACGTGGCGAACGTCTTGTCGGAGTGCCTCTCGCTCCCGAAGCAGCTCCTGCAAACACTATGCCTGCTCGCCGGCTGCGGCCGCGGTGCCCTGGCAGGCCAGCTCCCAAGCGAGAAACGCAGGCAACTCACGCAATGGATCAAGAAGCTGCCTCTGTGCATCACAGACACTGAGCCGATAGCCAGAGCCACGGTCACCCGCGGCGGGGTGAGTCGGGACGAGATCGACCCCAAGACCATGGAGTCGAAGATCCGGCCGGGACTGTTCTTCGCGGGCGAAGTGATCGACTTGGACGGCCCCTGCGGCGGCTACAACCTGCAGATGTGCTGGTCCACCGGCGCCCTGGCCGGCCGCTCGGCGGCAAAAACCCCAGGGCAGATGAAAGAGTCCACGTAGGGTGTGTCAGACCACACAGTCTCTCTATTTCGCAGCCGGCTTGTAGTACTCCAGTGCCTCGGGGAGCAATTCCTGGAGCGCTTTGATCCGGCTCGCGTCGGCCGGGTGCGTGCTGAGGAACGCGGGCGTCGAAGAGCCTTCCCCTTTCGCGGCCGACATCCGCTGCCAGAAAATCACGGCCTCGTGCGGGTCGTAGCCCGCCATCGCCATGAAGATCGTGCCCAGGCGATCCGCCTCATACTCGTGCTTGCGGCTATAGGGCAGCAGGACCGCCACCTGAGAGCCGACGGTGAAGGCGCTCGTGAAGATGTTCTGTGTAGTCTCTGGATAGTCCTTCAATGCCGTGGACAACGCCACGCCGCCCAACTGCACGACCAACTGCTGGCTCATCCGCTCCGATCCGTGCTTGGCAAACACATGGGCGATCTCGTGACCCACCACGACCGCCAACCCTGCTTCGTTCTGCGTCAGAGGCAGGATGCCCGTGTAGACGACGACTTTGCCGCCCGGCATGGCGAACGCATTGACGTTGGGGTCGTCGACGAGATTGAATTCCCACTGGTAGCCCGCGAACGGGTCCTTATCGCAGTTCTCCTTGCAGTACTGGTCCACGGCGGCCCGAATGTTCTCCCCCACCCGCTTGACCATCGCGGTCTTGGTGGCGTCCGTGCTCAGCTTGCTCTCGGTGATGAACTGGCTGTACTGCTGGACGCTCATCGAGTTGATGATCGAGTCCGGCACGAAATTCAACTGCCGCCGGCCCGTAATCCCCACCTCCGAACAACCGGCCGCCAGAAACAGCAGACCGAGCAACGCAACGACAACAGGACGCACAGCCTTTCTCATGGCAATCCTCCTTGTATCAGCAACGGCCTTCCGGCATCGACCAACACTCAGAAACGGGAACGCAGACGCTCTCGGTTCCCACACCCCACCATTAAGCCCCTTGGACGGCTGTCATGCAACGGATTTTTTGCCCATCTGACCCATCGGCAGGACCCGACCGCCTCCCCGCAGGGATGCAAGATCGAGAGAATGCACGATTGACACAAACGGCAAGAGGTGGGAATCTCCTCTGCAAAAGAGACGGCCGATATCCTGCATCTCTCGTGGGTCGGATGGACGCCGTCGGATGGTTCTCCGTTGGGCCATCCATCGGTCGCACGGTTCGTCGGGAGGGATCTGCCATGTTCGAGTTGCCGGAGTTCGTCACGCTGGCGAAGCAAGTCAATGAAACCCTGGTCGGCAAGGTAATTGAACGCGGAAGCCTGGGCAACGCTGCCCACAAGTTCGTCTGGTACAACCGGACTCCCGCTGACTTTGCAGCCCTGACACGCGGCAGGACCATCGGGAGGGCTCGCTCGCGGGGGAAATGGCTCTTTGTCCCCCTGGAACCCGGCTATATCCTGACCCTCGGCGAGTGCGGCGGCAAGCTGTTGTTCCATCCCCCCGATTCCCAGACGCCCAAGAAGTACCATCTGTATCTGGCCTTCACGGACGGCTCCGCTCTGACCGCCACCACGCAGATGTGGGGCGCGATGGAACTCTACGAACAGGGCCAGGAACGCAATCGCCAGTACATTCGCGATATGCGGCTGACTCCCGCAGACCCCGACTTCACACTCGATTACTTCTCCTCACTCATCGACGAGGTCACACAGGGGGAGAAACGGACGGCTAAGGGGCTGCTCACGCAAGACCAATTGATCCCCGGCCTGGGAAACGCCATTGCCCAGGATATCCTCTTCCGGTCGAAACTGCACCCCAAGCACCCGATCGACGACTTCACCTCGGCTCAAAGACGGCTGCTCTACCGCACGATCCTCAAGACGGTCAACGAGGTCATCCAGAAAGGTGGACGCAACGACGAGTACGATCTTCATGGCCACGCCGGCGGCTATCGGCGCATCATGGACAAGAATGCCGCCGGGCGTCCCTGTCCGGAATGCCGTACGAAGGTGGAGAAGATACAGTACTTGGGCGGTGCGTGCTATTTCTGCCCCCGTTGCCAGCCGGGGCCTCACGGGCAAGCCCCGCGGCCGCGGAAATCCAAGACCTGATCTGCGAGGATCATCTTGACCCGGCCCCCCAGGGATATACGATCCCCTTCGGGCCACGCTCGAGTACGGGAAACTCGGCGTGGATGGTTCATAGATGTAAAACGGAAGCCAGGGTTGACCACGCGAATCGATGTCACGGAACACAGACGCATTGTCGTCCTGACGGGCGCGGGAGTCTCCGCCGCCTCCGGACTTGCCACGTTTCGCGGCCACGGCGGTCTGTGGAAGCTGTTCGATGCCGAGGCCTGCGCCACTGCAACCGCCCTGCGAACACAGCCCATCCTCGTCTGGCGGCTCATCAGCATGATGCGGCGCGCCGCAAAAGCAGCCAAGCCCAATCCGGCCCATCAGGCCATCGCCGATCTGCAGGGCAAGTTGAGTGACACGCAGTCTCTGACGGTGGTGACTCAGAATATCGACGGCCTGCACCAGAAGGCAGGAAGTCGGCGCGTGATCGAGCTGCACGGCCGGCTGAGCCACACCCGCTGCACGAACCCGCGATGCAGGCTGGAACCCTTCGAGGACTGGGACCTCTACGAGACCGAGGTCCCCTGCTGCGAGCGATGCGGAGCCGTGCTGCGACCGGACGTCGTGCTCTTCGAGGAGATGTTGCCCATAGACGCCTACCATGCCTGCGACGCCGCGGTGCACGCGTGTGACCTGTTCATAGCTGTGGGAACCTCCTGCACGGTCCACCCCGCCTGCAACTTCGTCTTCACGGCCAAAGGCCGAGGGGCCAAGACGGTCCTCGTCAACTTGGAGCCCCCGGAGAACGCCGCGTACATCTTCGACGAAATCCACCTCGGTCCGGCGGAAGAACTGCTCCCGGTATTGCTGGGGTAGCAACCTGACATTGGCAAAAGCAAGCCATGCTCTACGAGGTTTGGACTTCCGCCTTCAGGCGGTTCCGGACCGCGTGAACGCGGGACTCCAAACCGATAGGCACAGGTGCATAGCCGTATTTGCGGCTTCCCGGAGAGTGACGAGACGTTGCCCCGACTCTGTCATTCCTGCGCCAAGCAGGAATCCAGAAACCGTGGTACGCGACATGTCCCAGGAAGTGGATTCCCGCCCCCGATCGGGTCGAGGGCAGGCTTTGCGCGGGGATGACAACCCAGGGTCTCCGTGAACCCGTACGGCACATGCGAATGCGGTTATGCACCCGACAGGCACCCGCCGACAAGGATCATCTTGACCCAGCCCCTCGGTGGAGTGTACGATCCTCTCTGAGGTACGCCTATGAACGGGAAACTTGCGGTAGACAAGGACAAGATCGCCGACTTCTGTCAGCGGCACCATATCACGCGTCTGGCGATCTTCGGCTCTGCCCTGCGGGACGACTTCAGGGAGGACAGCGATGTTGATGTCCTCGTGGACTTCGAGCCGGATCATGTACCCGGTTTCTTTCGGCTGTTCGATATGGAGGAGGAGTTGTCCACCCTGTTCGACAACCGCAAGGTGGACCTGCGGACCCCAGAGGACCTGAGTCGTTACTTCCGGGACAGAGTCGTCGCCGAGGCGGAGATCCAGTATGCACGTGGATGATCAGACCCGGCTTGGACACATGCGCGACGCTGCTCGTGAAGCGATGGAGATGGCACGCGGCCAACACAGGGGAGATCTGGACACAGACCGCAAGC
>Ga0116141_10005663_pt1 | contig 10433 bp, 18 predicted proteins | sample AD_UKC097_MetaG_FD_89744 | JGI IMG/M metagenome (GOLD analysis project Ga0116141, IMG submission 89744) | Active sludge microbial communities of municipal wastewater-treating anaerobic digesters from USA - AD_UKC097_MetaG | ecosystem: Engineered > Bioreactor > Anaerobic > Digestate | place: USA... | reverse complement strand
TCAGGCTGTCGGAGGTTGATGAGATGATTCAAAGCCGGTTTGAGGCTGAGGAGATGGGCTCAAAAGAAGAGGGGTTATGGCCTCAGGAGTTCCGTCTGGAATAGGTGTCTATTTCCAGAACCGCCACCCGTTTTTTGTCTTGGTCTCTTTTGTGATGATATGGCCATAAGTGTATCAAGTTTTGCATGTTATCTCAAGACAGGACTTTAGGTTATTTATACACTAGCCGCTGTATCGTTGTATATGCAAGAAAAAGATGGTTGGCTAATAATAGATGAACCTGGAAACCCCTATTGTTTGAAAGATACAACATATGCACAATTGCGCATATTTAAAACTGGAGATAGATTTTATGGTGAGGTACATGGTGGTAGCTATGAACGTATAACACTTAATGCAAATGGAAAATGGGAAAGTCATTACTTTTATAGTATTCATAGAAAAGATGGTGGTTTTTCTGGTGGTGGCACAACATTTCCTATTTGGGTAAGTGATAAGGAAATTCGGTCTATCGATGAAATGAAGTTATTTCTTGATGCTTATGTTCAAAATTGGAATCCTGATACGATCAAAGAACGAAAAGAAGATTACGAAAAACAGCTCCCTGAATGGCTAAAGAAGGAATTATAAATAATCTCCTCAACTTTTTTGGTAAAAGAATTCCATCCATAACGCTTCTTATTTCCAGAATTGCCACCATCCCTTCTTCTTGATCTTCTCATCCCCTGGTTTCAGAGATAGCTGGCCTTACTGATCAGGGATCTAAGAGATCTCCTGCCATTTGAAGCGATGATCCGATAATTACAAAGCTTGATGTAAGTAATAGGTCTCTTGTCGTGTAACTCGGAGCCCATTCTCTATTCAAGGCTTCACGAATATATTGCAGTAAGGATAACCGTGTTCTGCCTCTGAGAAAGTCCCAAAGGGGAGCGCCTTCTGGCCACCTAAATAATGCTCCATGGATTAACCAGAGCGAAGCCAAAACGTTTATAATAAATCCAATAAATTTTAACGACCTACCAAGACACATAGTTTCTCCATTTTCATTTCCAGAATCGCCACCAATGTTTCGCTCTAGCCTCTTCCTGTGATGGCGTCAATGGTAGCTGGCTGATGCTTTGGCAAGACTCGTGAAAATAGTAAATATGCCTTCTAAATACCACGTTTGGCGCAATACTCATCAAGGCTGATGAAATCACCCTTTTCACGTTCTATTAGTGCATGGAGTTCTTCAGCAGTGGACTCATCGTCTTCATCAAGGGCGGCAAGCATGAATATCATTTTCAGCGCCGGCTAGCCCGCATACGTCTCAGTTCTTCTAATGTAATTCCCTCAGATTTATGCTCCTGCAAATACTCGTATTGGGAATCAACGTATGCCGCCTCACTGTAATCTATCATCTCATCTTTTGCTTTTACGACGGCTGCCATTCAATGATCACCAGGCTTATTTAAGTTGTTTTTAATATATACCTTCATCGGTAATCCGAATCACCAGAGCGAGGGAAGGCTTTTGTGATGTGTATTATCTTCTCGGATTCGTCAACAAAGTATTCTAGTCGTTGCCGTCCGATCCTCATTCGATACATTGCTGGTGATTTGAAGCCGCCAAGCTTTTTGATGTCTGCGAGTGGGCGGCGCATGTAGGGATTCTCCTTGAGTTCTTCCACATGCTCTTCTATCTGACCATAGGTTTCGTCATCCAGCTTAAGCAGATATTTTTTGGCCTTTGGCATGAAGATAACCGTGTAGGGCATGGTCTACTCCAGTTCTCCCTTCTCCTTCAGCTTCTTGATATTATCGGCAACCGTGCTCTTGGAATAGCCCAATTCCTTTCCCATTGCCACCAAGGACGGCTTCGGATTGAGGCCATACAGCTCTTTGAGCTTTGCCAGGGCTATAGGGTCGTTGGACAATTTGGCCTTTGGGCCCTTGGGCCCTTTAGCCTTTTCGCCCTTTGGATCTTTGGCTGTGATAACTTCGGGGTCTTATGCTATTATGTCATTGGCCACTTGGGTCAAAGGGCCCTTTAGCCCGTTGTCACTTTCGCCCTTGGGCTCTTGTGCTATAGGGACATTAGGTTCTTGGGTCGTTATGTCCTTGTGCTCTTTGGCGGGGCGGGCCATAATGTCCAAGATCTCTTTGCACTTCGGACAGGCTGCCTTCAGGATGAGTTTGGAAGCGGTATCTTTCAGGCTATCGCCGTGCAGCATGGCCTCAACTTCCAGGGCCTTGAAAGCTTCCGGGCTCAAGGTCACTTTGTCCCTTGTGTCTTTGGGCATAAGGGCTAAAGGGCCTTTGGGCTATTTGGTCCTTGTGTCCAATGGCATAATATACGATAGGCTCTTGCGGTTGGCAATAGATTGCATGATGAATTGAATCTTTAAATGGAATGAATTAGCTTGTTCAATAGGACCGTTGAATAGAATTGGGCATATTCTCCGATCCTCATTATCTCTCCATCGAAGCCCTCAAAGGAGATGTTTGAGATCTCAGAACGAACGGGTCGCTTGGTTTTGACCAGGGAGCGAAAGGCTTCAATCGCTTTATCCTCACCATCAGCAAAAACAAGAACTTCCTGGCCGTCATCACTTTCCGTATTGTGGGCCTCAAACATCCTGATCCTGTTGGACATGGCCATGCTCATCAGGAAGTATCTGTAGCCTACATCATGGACCTTAGAGCCTGTAATCTTGATCTTCAGCTTCATGGTCACTCATTGATATGCATTGGCAAGATATTTGGTTGTTTCCTCAAGCTCTGCTGTCCTCAGCTAGTAGTTCATTTTTTCATTTGTATCTTATTTGTGCTTTCTATTATGTAAAAATGGTTTATTGATATTGTTTTCCGGCCAAACTACTTAACCTTGCACGTAGAATAAGTTCTTCATGGCAGGAGTCCTTGAGCAGCTATTCAGGCCACAGAGAGCAATGAGTCAGAAGGCTATGGAGCTGGAAGTCGCCAGGGAGATCCTGGCTGAGGTCTTTGGGGTCAGGCTTTCGGAGGTCGATGAGATGATACGATGTCGCTTTGAAGCTGCAAGGAAAGACGATACGGATTCTAAAGAAAGCGGGCTATGGCCTCAGGAGTTCTGGCTGGAATAGTGCCCTATTTCCAGAATTGCCACCACTTCTTCGTGCTGACTAGTTCTTCCCTGATTGTATCCTTGACCGAGTTATGTAAGTTATCGTCAACAACCAAAGTCCAATCGTGTATCAAGATCTTTACTTTGTCGCTCCCACAAACCTGAACTTTTAGCTTGGCAGCATCAAAATCAGGACGCATATCCTTTATCAGCGCTTGTTGTTTATTTATTGCAAAATCTCTGCCTATATCCCAGGGGAGCTGTCCAAGTCTTCGTAATTCAGCATCAAGACGCTTCGCTTTTGTGATCTGGTCTATGAACTCAAAATACACTTGCTTCTTTAGTTCGAAATGACGTTTACGTTCTTCTATTGCTAATGTCACAAAATAGGTAATTAAGCCACCAATGATCACGACAAGGATTGGTAGCCAATCTAAGATCCGTAAGGTGGATTCGTTAGTAATCTGGCCGGTTAAACTGACGGGGATGCCCGCAATTTGACCTGTTAGGTTGACATCCATTCATGATCACTTCCAGAATTGATACCAATGCTTTGCCTTGATCTCCTCATCCCCTGGCTTCAATGATAGCTGGCTGATGCTTTGGGTGAGCTGAGCCACATGGCCGCGAAGGAATGAGACCTCATCCTCTTTGGACTTCAGAGCCGATTCTATCTTCTCTTTTAGCTTTTCGGCTTCATGCAATTGCTCTCTGATTTGGTCGATCTGAGATTTTAGATGTTCTAATTCAAATGTTTTTGATTCAAATTTCTTATCTCTTTCAGCAATTTGATTTTCCAGAGTATGAATTTTCTTATCTTTCTGGAATACTTCTACTGCTTTCGAATCTAATTCATTCTTGGCTTCTGCAAGCTGGTTTTCAATGGTAGGAACACTATCTTCTAGGTGTAATACCTTTTCAGATAGCGATTTATTTTCATTGATCTTTTGGGATAATTCATTGTTGATTCTATTGATATCGTAATCCTTCATCCTACTTTGGCTTTCAATGGTAGGAATACGTTCTTCTAGCTGTAATACTTTATCAGATAGTGATTTTGCTTCTTCTGATTTTATCGTTAATTCTTCATTTAGTCGATTGATATTGTTTTTTAAATTCCTACCAGTTCCGATGTAAAAATCAATAGCTTCAACTACAAAGTGAGAACGACTCTTCCCCATGCGTTTTGTCTCTGCTTCAATGGCTTCCATTGTAGAATCAGGAACAGAAACACTCATCTTTTGCATGTATCCTACTATTGTCGGATGAATTTATAAGATTATCCTACTTGGGTCGGATTTAGGTAGGATATGTGAGCATAAAAGTAGGAATCAATATCAATCGAGCCCTCATTTAAATTCTACAATTTTTATGATGCACAATTCGGTTTACTTGGTGTTCATGTAATCCTAACACTTATATTTGGTCTATCACCCATATTTAAATGGAACGAGGGCCGAACTGCCAGCAGCCAATGTCTTATACCTCTTATTTTTCATCGGCTCTCTTTTCCTCCTGTTCATGCCAAAAGCTCTTTAGGATCAGCTGTCATGAGTATTGTGGGGTGAGAGATGATAGCAGCATACAGGTATCCCCTTCTCATCCCGGACATTTTTCGTCAATCCCTGCAAAAATGCCATAGAAACATTTTATCGCTTCAAATGCCGCTTCAAATCCGGCGACATTACAGCCCACAACTCAGGGAATTCATATTCGATGTTTCCGAGAACTTTCGGGGCCTCGCTGTATGCAGGGTCATGACGATCTACATATAAAAATATAATATTGTCTTCAATAATCGTATAGACTATAACAAAATTGCCTGCAACGTGTGCACCGCGAGCGTATTTTAGATTGCCTTTTTTTGGTTTGCCTGTTGTTGTGGGGTTTGCTGCGATTTGTTTGATTTTTTCGTCTATTTTGGGTTGTAATGATTTATTCTTTTTTATTATATCTTTGTATTTCTCTCTAAACTCGATAGTTCGTCTGATTTTATACGGCATAGAAAAGAAGATTACTCCGGGCTATGGAGGTCGGCTAGTAAATCATCTACATTATCAAAGGTTTTCACCAAGCCGGCGTTGTACTGCTTCATGCTCCTGACCACACCGGCCTTGAACTCTTCCAACGCAGGGTTCTTAGCAGAGATCATCTGTACTTCTTCTGGGGTATCTAAGCATGTCATATTGTTCTCTTACACGTTGTTTTAGTATTTATATTATTGTTTGATCGCCAAGGCTTCAGCCTTCAGCTTCCTGGCCTTCTGCAGGGCTTCGCTTTGACTCATCTTCTCACAGCTTCCTAAGTGCACGTTCCGAACCTTCCCGCCTTCTCTCCAGTTTGCCATCCAGTAGTGATAGTTCCGGCTGCCTTTCTTTGTGGTCTTGACCTTCTCCATTTGCCAGAGATGCAAGTCTTCCAGCCGGGCCGCTACCTTCAGAGCCTCAGCTTCAGCCTTCAGCTCATCGGCCTGGCCTTCCAGCGCCCTAGCCTTGTGGCTGGCATCCGGCAGGGCCTTAGCCACCTTCGTCATTGCTTTTGCCCTCCTGGCCAGCTCCCCGGCCTCTTTTCTCATGGCCTTTTGCTCCAATATTTTCTTATGAATTTTCTTCTTCAGACATGTATTGCGTTGTTTTGCATATTATCCTTTAGCGTGATGTACTTGGTTTTGATTCTCCTTCGGCTATAAAAGCCAAGGCTCGTGATATCAGCGGCAACATCTTTGACTCGGCCTCGATCATGTAGCAGCCTGGCCGAACACTTCCGCTCCGGTTGCCCGAAGTTAGCCCGACTATTTTGGGAGGAGATCCAGAATCACTTCCTCGGCAGTGGTTGAGATCGCCCAGGGAAAATCCTCGATCCTTTATGAAAATTCCCGAGGGATCAAGAGCCCGGATCTCTTCGACCAGCGACTTGATCGGCTGCTCTTCGCCCTCTATGATCGCCCCAAAGCAGGTTTCTTTGACTTTTACGCCATATCCTGATTCATAGATTATCGTGGATATGTCTGAAGGGAGGATATCGGTGCATTCGGGGGAAGTTATTATGTACTTTGTGACCTTCACATTCTCACCTCTACGATAAGCTTGCCCAAACCTGAGGTTACATACACTGCTCAAAGCTGGGTCGTGGGTGAAGGCTACTGAAAATCATCATGGGAATCGAATGCATTGGATTCACTTTGGCAGTATGCATCGATTAAGTCATTTGTTATCGCTTTTCAGTAGCTCACGTACGCGACCCATTTCAGATCCCCCGTATAATTGCTCAAAGATCTCACATTCCTCTTTTGAGACTACAGCCTCTTTCCAGCATCGGGTCCCGGAGTTTGGTTAATAAGCTCTATTGGCTCCAGCAGCCAGACTCCATGTAGTGGCATTTCTGATGGAAGTTTCCCTCTCATGGCTTGGAAGATTGGTCCGTCAGTGCTAAACACCTTAGGGCGGCACCTTATCTGATACGCATCTCTGCCTTTGACGGCCAGCACTGATACGAAGCTATGGTTTTTCAACGCCCTTTCAAGGTTAGCATGTGTTTCATTCATCATAATCTTGCCAAATACAATTGAGTCAGATGATGGTGCACTCAATGACCCCAAGGGAACAGAATGCAGCAAATCCTCTCCAGAGAACGTTGAGAGAATCTTAATCGACTGCGGATCGTTAATTAAGTTCATGACATTACAGGGCAATTCCTTTGTCATTATATCACCTCATTGATTATTCATAAAGTTCCACCGCGGATTTATAGTTATAGGTAATTTTATTATACTTGAGCTGGACAGACTCACGCATATGCGCAAGGATAAGATTGAGGAACGGCTTGCCCAAATTGAACAGGATATTCGGACCTTAAAAAACGATCATCGGGAAGGCATTGATGAGCTACTTGAGAATATGCGCACATTCCAGAATACCATCATCGAAGAGAGGATAGACGCTATTCGGGAGCAGCTCGCAAAAAGGTATGAGAGACTGCTCGTTGACCTTGTGCTCAATAATGCAGAAAATAGCCTTGATAGGCAGTGCCGGGATCCTTGCGTCAGGCGCAAAGAGTGTCATGATTTCTTTATCTCCAGTCTCCGCGATATGACAAAAGCGTCTGATCAATGCCAGCCAAATAGCCTTGAATCCGGAGATGATGAGCTTTTGGCCAAGAATCCAATTTTTGCCACGCCTCCCTGCAAAGACTGTTTCCAGACATTCTTGCATGAGAAGGAGATGCTCAAAAGGAAACTCGACCACCTGGCCGACCTCAAGCAGTCAATGGCCAGAAAAAATGGAGGCACGTTTATATCAGAGCTTCCGTGTGATGCAGTGATCTCCAATATTGTCGACCCCCTTTCACATGAGATTCGGTTTGCGATGCTCAAGGCATTATCTACAGGGAGCATGACATTCAAGCAGCTTGGTGAGCTGACGGATTCGAAGGGAGGCCATCTTATTTATCACCTCAACAAGCTCATTGATTCTGGACTTGTAATAAAGACCGATGCCGGGAGGTATTCTCTCACAGATAAGGGATTAGGGATAATGGAGCTGATAAAAAAATTGTATGCTAACCAATAGTTAACAGGTCGATTCACGGATCATCTTTAGATCAAATTCCGTTGCAGTCTATAGTATCCGAGGAATATTCAAGATGACTACAAAATTACTGGAAGACCTACTGGTGTAGGCCCGGCCACTGCCAAGAAGCTTCGTGAGGCGGGCTTCAATTCTATCGAGGCTATAGCCGTTGCCTCTCCTGAGGAGTTGGTGGCTGCGGCTGAAGTCGGTGAAGCGACAGTTGCCAAGATTATCGCAGGAGCACGTAAAGCAGCGGACGTGGGCGGCGTTGAGAGCGACGACCGCATACGACCGCATATTAGAGCGCCGCAAGCTGGTAGGAAAGATCAACTACCGTCTGCTAGAGTTTCAACGACCTTTTAGGCGGCGGCATGGAGACACAGGCCATCCGTCGAACTCTAAGGCGAGTTTGGCTTCGGCAAGACCCAGGTTGCCCACCAAATGGCCATAAATGTTCAGATGCCGTTGGAGATGGTCGGCTTGAACGTCTCCGTTATCATCATTGACACCAAGAACATCTTCCGTCCCGAGCGCAATGCATGTTACACGCACTTGAATATAGTATCTAATCAGGCTGCTATAAGCGGCCAGCACAATTTTATAAATATGCTTTCGAGGTCGTAAGGTATACCTTTGCGCTCTAGATTCTACAGCGCATTTTTGATTTCACTGATAGCATTTAATCGATAACGGGCAATTGTCGATAATTCATTCCATAGTGTCTGGAATGATCAGTTAGGCAGAAGCGAAAATAGGGCCTGTTAAGTGGATGCCAAAAAGAGAGATGGATTCTTACAGGTTACACGCACTTGCCTTCAACTATCTTGATATCCTCTTCTGTCAGCCCGTAAAGCTCGTAGACCAAGGCGTCTATCTGTCCATCTGTGGCCTCTATTTGGCGCTGGAGAGAGGTCTGCTCATGGGGTGTGCGGGCCTCATGGAGCTGCTTGTGGAGGGATAACATCTGATCTACCAGGGAGACCATGCGATCATGGCGGGTCGCGTCTTGTGGGTCAGAGAAGTTGATGGTGCGTATCGGGAATGTTTCAATATAAACGCTGCCAAGCGTGTAATATCCTCCTCTGAGTTCTGGGATAATTCCCTTCATAACGAAATATATAACAGAACTGTTTAATATTCCCAGAAGATATTTATCAGGTAGCGTCATCATGAAACAGGTTTTATTCAGATACGAACCAAGTTCATCTAAAGTAAACTCGGGCTGCATGCACACATCTGGATATACCAACTTCGGTTTTTCGAACTCCATGTAATAATCGCAGGCTCGAAGCTCCCACCAGTATTCTCCTTTGTCATATCGTTTTTGGGCTGCTTCTGCAAAGGGCATCAAATGATTGGCGATTGCAGGATAATTCTGACTTAGCCAGCCAAATGCATCCTTAGCGCCATTTGACTTTTCTTTGGTCCAGCCTCTTGGCATCAGAATTAGGTACTTATTGCTGACAGGCTGCTTGTATCTCTTTATATTTCGCCCAGCAGGGAACGACTTGATCAGTTCTGCACTCGTTGGGTCTTCAGCAATCAGCTTCTCTCGGGTTTGAGCATTTATGACAAATGCTTCATTAAGTCCAGTTAATATCCCTCGATAGATCTTTCCGCCTACGTATTCTCCAAGCTTCGTGCCTTGTGTGCTTATTTTAGCTAACAAGGCCATAGTTTTCTCATTTCGCAGCGACCAGCCAGTGTCGTCAAGAGTTGATTGGTTCACGTTGTAATGGTTCTCTTTGGTATAATCGCTTAGGTTCTGGAAGTCCAATGACTTAACCAAAGTCATCTCGAAATTATCACAGGGCTGGCTCTTGGTTATGCGTATTATACATGGGTAGGTGGTGACTCCTTCAAACACAGGTAGATCTCCAAAATCTATTATCTCCTCTATGCACTGCTCTTTCAACCAGGCTCGTAGTGGCTGGCCATAGTTGGCCCTCATCCATTTGTTAGCCACAATGTAAGAGAAGATGCCTCCTTCTTGGAGGAGAGATACACCGCGTTCTATGAAGTAAGCATATAGGTCCGCAGTCCCTTGGTAGACCTTGTAATGCTTCTGGAAATAGCTCTTGAACTCTCCCAAACCTTCTTGCCTTACATAAGGCGGATTGCCTATTACCACACTAAAACCGCCTCTCTGGAAGATCTCCGGGAACTCTTTCTCCCAATCAAAGGGATTGATCCGATCAATCTCCTCCTGTGTTAGGCTTGGATTATCCTTCAGGATGTCCCAGCCGATCAACGAATTGCCGCACTTGATGTTATTGCTCAGGTCAGGCAATGCCCTCTCCTGGAAGAGCGTAAGCTGCTTGGAGATGGTCTCCTCGTTCTCGCCCTCCAGCACCTTCAGCAAAAGGGAGAGCTTTGTAACCTCTACGGCTTGACGGTCAATGTCCACGCCGTAGATATTGTTCAGCAAAATCCTCTTGCGCTCTGCAGTTGTCAGCCTCCACTCTCCGCCCCGGCCCTGGTAGATGGGCAGATCGGGCTCTTTCTTCCGGCCCTTCTTGCCCGTCTCAACACCTGGAAGCAGCCGCCTTATCTCAGGAGATGAAGGTTTTAGGCCACTCTGCAGCAACGGCACAAGATTTTGGACATACCAGTCTCTATGCCAGTCCAGCAAGTACTGATAGGCCACAATGAGAAAGGACCCCGAGCCACATGCAGGGTCTAAAACGGTGATTAGCACCACTTCAAGCGGTGTCTTGCCTTTCAGAATTTTGCCTAACGTGTTTCCTACGATGTTTTCCACAATGTAGACCGGCGTGTATT
>Ga0116141_10005661_pt1 | contig 10434 bp, 8 predicted proteins | sample AD_UKC097_MetaG_FD_89744 | JGI IMG/M metagenome (GOLD analysis project Ga0116141, IMG submission 89744) | Active sludge microbial communities of municipal wastewater-treating anaerobic digesters from USA - AD_UKC097_MetaG | ecosystem: Engineered > Bioreactor > Anaerobic > Digestate | place: USA... | reverse complement strand
TAAACGATACGGAAGGTGGTGTAATCTCCGTATTGGGTTTTAATATGGGTATCTCTTGTCCTCCTTCAACATCAAAATCGATTCGTGGCGTAAGTGAAAGTGTTCCTAAAGATTTCTTCACTGTAGCATGAATCAGTCCATACAATAGTTTCTCATCTTGAAACTTAGCTTCTACTTTAGTAGGACTGATGTTTACATCAATTGTTTTTGGATCTACTTGTAAATGAACAAAAAATGCAGGTTTATATCCTTCAGGAATCATCTCTTTATAAGCACTTTCGATAGCATGTCTGAGATAATAGTGAGTTATAAAGCGGTTATTTACAAAGAGATACTGATCATTTTTTCTCTTTTTAGCATTTTCGGGTTTTGCGATAAATCCATTAATTTTGGTTTCTCCCACCTCTTGTTCAATTGGAAAGAGTTTATCTTTAATATGATTTCCAAAAATTTGAATTATTCTAATTTTAAAATTGGAAGGAGTAAGTTGTAAGAGCAACTTTTCATTATGAGAAAAAGTAAAACTTAATTCAGGATGTATTAACGCAATCCTAAAGAGTTCCTCCTCAATATGAGAAAACTCCACGGAATCTGATTTTAGGAAGTTTCTACGAGCCGGTACATTATAAAAAAGGTTTTTAACAGCCACAGAAGTACCTTCAGAAGTAACAGTTGGAACATGTTCCGTAATTTGTGTTCCCTCAATAGCAACCAGGGTCCCAATCTCTTGCTCTGCTTGCTTTGTCTTTAATTCCACGTGAGCAATAGCTGCGATTGATGCCAAAGCTTCACCGCGAAAACCTTTGGTTTTTAAGGAGAAAAGATCATCAGCAGAATTAATTTTGGAGGTAGCATGGCGTTCAGAACAGAGTCTTGCGTCACTAAAACTCATTCCTTTACCGTTATCTACAACCTGGATCAGAGTTTTACCCGAATCTTTAATAATAAGTTTTATTTGCGTAGCACCTGAATCGACACTATTTTCAAGAAGCTCTTTAACAACAGAAGCCGGACGCTGAATTACTTCACCGGCAGCAATTTGATTAGCAACATGATCTGGAAGAAGATGAATAATATCAGACATATCTAAAATTTAGAAAGGTGAGGAAGTTAATTTTTAAAGCAAAAATTTATAATACACATAAAGAAGTACAACAAGAATCAATATAATCCAAATAAGCGATTTGAAGTTGGATATTCCTTTCCTTCTACTTTGTCTTTTTTTATCCCAACTGCGATGTAATCTTTCTGCAAATTGATCTCGATCAAACTCTTTGTCTTTAGTTTTTTTATCCTCTCCTTCAACGTAAAATTGTGGAATATAATTGTATTTTCTAACTTCTGGTCGTTGAAAAAATGAAAAGTTCATACCTATACTATATTTTTGACAAAAATACATAAAAAACGCTACAAAATTTATTAATAAGAATAAAAATGACTTTCTTTTTTCCAATTTCTGGAAGTATCGCCCCACTTTTTAAACAAATTTTGTTGTGGTTCCAGCATACTCCTTGATTGTCAAGAGTTCTTGACGCTATGATGTCTTCTGAAAAAACTGCGATCATATTATTTTAAGTATCATTAATTTATGCACTGACTATTCTTTCGAATCAAGATGTAAAAGTATAAAACATTTCTTAATTGCGCAATAACCAAAATTATTGCCTAATTACGCAATAATTTAATTTTCACTCTTTATGCGATATAAACAATTGTTTTTATATTTTTGCAGATAAGATGAAAAAGAGATTTGATAGTAATTTTTTTAAGGTTATTCCAACACCCTTTAAGCCTGCGGTGGGAAGAATTTTAATTTCGGTACCCTTTTATAGTGATTCTTTCTTTTACAGAACAGTTGTGATACTTACTGACTACGATAAGAAAAACTGTGTTGGTATAGTAATAAATAAGGTTTCACAGTTTTCAGTAAATGAAATTGTTTCGAACATAAATCTTGAAGATCCGATCTATGTTGGTGGTCCGGTTAGTCACTCGCTTGCATTCGCTCTTCACAATTATCCTCACCTTGAGAGAAGGCAAGAGTTGATTAAAGGTATTTATATTGGTTATGATCAAAATTTAATCTCATTCATGGAAAAGAAAGGGGTTCCGGGTCTAAAATATAAATTTTTTGTTGGGTATTCGGGATGGTATCCTAAACAACTTGAAAATGAGATAAAGCATAACTTGTGGGTGGTTAGCACTGCTGACTCAGAGTTAATTTTAGACACTCCTGCAGATCAAATCTGGACAAAAGCAGTTGAAAAATTAGGAGAAAACTATAGTCATTGGCTTCAACTACCTTATGATCCAACTGATAATTAAGTTAAAAAAACAGAATTATTGAAGAATTTCTTGTACTTTTGCAGGTTATTTTTATAGCGGATTAATTAGGAGTCGGAACATGCATATTGAAAAAAAAATAAAAATAAAACCTCAATCAACTGATTATCAGGTTGATATTCCTGCTTTAGAAAAGATTATTATAGATTGTAAAGGAATTTCCGGTGGATTAATTCCACTTCTTCAAAGGATACAAGATAGATTTACCTTTATCCCTCCTCAAGCTTTTAAATTGATTGATAAAGAGTTAAATATTCCTGAAAGTGAATCTTTAGGGGTAGCTACTTTTTATACTCAATTCAAATTAAATCCTACAGGAAAATATACTATCAAGATTTGTAAAGGAACGGCTTGCCATGTTCAAAATGCAAATAAGATATTCGATGTTATCTCTGAATATCTGCAGATTAAACCCGGAGAAACAACTGAAGATCAGTTATTTACATTGGAACTTGTTTCTTGCTTAGGTTGTTGTTCTTTGGCTCCGGCTATCATGATTGGGGAAGAGACTTATGGAAAACTGGATGATCGAAGTGTCATTTCTATTATAAAAGAGATACAAGATAGAGAGTCAAAATAGCTTATTTTTGATATTATGAATCATTTGAGAGTTAAAGTGGGTTTAGGAAGTTGCGGAATTGCCGCAGGTGCCCAAAAAATATATGATCATTTAGAATTAATTCACAAAAATAATCCTGAACAGTGGAGTTTGGGAAAGACTAACTGTATTGGAATCTGTTATTCTGAACCGCTGGTTCATATAGAATTTAATAATGAACTTTATATATACGGAAATATTACACCAGTTGGATCAGAACAAGTCATTGAATCATTTCTTCAACACAATACACCTCCCTCAGCTTTCTTAGTCTATTCTACTCAATTAGCTGCTAGTGAAAACAATTTTATAAACAATCAAGTCAAGTGGGCACTAAAAAATTGCGGGATCATTAATCCTGAAAAGATTGAAGAATATGAACAAATGGGAGGATATCAAGCTGTTTTAAAAATCAAAAGTTGGAGTTCTGATCGAATAATAGATGAAATTGAAAAGAGTGGATTAAAAGGAAGGGGAGGAGGAGGCTTTCTCACTGCCACCAAATGGAGGTTAGCTGCAAAACAAAATAAAAAATCCAAGTATGTGATCTGTAATGCAGATGAGGGAGACCCCGGTGCTTTTATGGATCGATCTATTCTGGAAGGTGATCCTCATGGGGTACTGGAGGGAATGATGATTGCCGGTAAAGCCATAGGAGCGACAAAAGGAATTATCTACTGTAGAGCTGAATACCCTTTGGCTATAAAAAGAGTTCAAATTGCAATTGACCAAGCCAGGGAAAAGAATTATCTTGGCAAAAACATCTTTGGAATCAATGGATTTGACTTTGATATATATATTAAAGAAGGAGCCGGTGCATTCGTATGTGGTGAAGAAACCGCCCTCATCGCATCCATTGAAGGAAAAAGAGGAATGCCTTCTAAAAGACCCCCTTTCCCTGCAATAAAGGGAGTTTGGGATCTTCCCACAGTGATCAATAATGTAGAAACTTTGGTTAATATACCAACTATCATCAATAAAGGGGCTGAAAACTATGCTCAATTAGGAACTGAAAAAGCCAAAGGAACTAAAGTTTTTGCCATTACAGGAAAAGTTAAAAAATCAGGATTGGTAGAAGTACCTATGGGAACACCTATTAGTACTGTCATTTATGATATTTGTGGTGGAACTGCTGATGGCAAGAAAATTAAAGCAGTGCAATTGGGTGGTCCATCCGGTGGTTGTGTTCCCGCTCATCTTTTAGACACCATTATTGACTATGATGCAATCATAGAAACCGGTGCTATCATGGGTTCCGGTGGAATGGTTGTAATGGATGAGTCCACTTGTATGGTTGATGTTGCTAAATTTTTCCTTGCTTTTACTCAAAGTGAATCATGCGGAAAATGTACATTTTGTCGCATTGGTACGTTGAGAATGCTGGAGATTTTAGAAAAAATCACAAATGGGGAAGGGGAGTTGGAGGACTTAGAAATACTCGAGGATTTAGCCATTGAAATACAAAGCAATTCTTTGTGTGGATTGGGACAATCAGCTCCAAATCCGGTACTATCCGCATTGAAATATTTTAGAGATGAGTTTGAGGCTCACATTATAGATAAGAGATGTCCGGCATTACAATGCTCTGCACTAATCAAATATGAAATCATTGCTGATCATTGTGTAGGTTGCTCTCAATGTTATAAAGTTTGTCCTTCCAATGCCATTGAATCAGATGCCAATAAAATACACCACATTATAGAAGAAAACTGCATTCGATGTGGTGCATGTTACGATAAGTGTAAATTTGATGCTATTGTCAGGTCTTAAAAAAACAAAATAGAGTATGGCAGATTATGTAAATATAACAATCAATGATAATCCGGTTCAAGCACGTGTTGGAGAAACGATCCTGCATGTTTGTCTTGATCAAGGCATAGAGATTCCTCATTTGTGTCATGATCCCAAACTTAAACCATTCGCAGCTTGTTATGTTTGTGTTGTTGAGATCAAAGGATATAAAACCCATCAACCCTCTTGTTCCACTCTTGTACAAGAAGGAATGGAGATTTACACAGATACTCCCGAAATTATTAAATCTAGAAAAAATGCACTTGAACTATTGCTCAGTAATCACTATGCAGATTGCGTAGCGCCTTGTACTCAAGCTTGTCCGGCAGGTGTAGATATTCAAGGATACCTTTCCTTAACAGAAAAGGGACTATTCCAACAAGCAGTTGAATTAATTAAAGAGACCAATCCATTACCTGCAATCTGCGGACGTGTATGTGTAAGACCCTGTGAAGATCATTGTAGAAGATCATTGACAGAGGATAATAGTCCTGTAGGAATAGATTATCTCAAACGTTTTATTGCCGATTTTGACCTGGTTTCCGAATCTCCTGTTACGCCCAAAATCAAACCCTTAAATGGGAAAAAAGTAGCTGTTATCGGCTCCGGACCTGCCGGATTAACAGCTGCTTATTATCTTCAAATTGAAGGAATACAAGCCGACATCTATGAACGTGCTTCGAAAACAGGAGGTTGGCTCAGATATGGAATCCCGGAATATAGACTTCCAAACGCTATTATTGACCGGGAAGTTGCGAACATCACTAAACTGGGAGTTAAAATCTTCACCCAAAGAGAATTGAGCACAAATCTTCAGATTGAAACATTGGATAGGGAATATGACGCTATATTCCTATCTATTGGTGCTCAAATTGGAGATTTACTGGGAATAGGGGAGAAGAGTGCTCCTAATTTGGTTTCAGGCATTGATTTTCTCAAGAAAAATGCAGAAACGAACAACAACATAGATTTAAGAGGAAAGAAAGTTGTTGTGATTGGAGGCGGTAATACGGCAATGGACTGCTGTCGTACAGCTAAACGTTGCGGCAGCGAAGATGTTTGGGTACTCTACCGAAGAACTGAAGCGGATATGCCGGCCAGTCCTACGGAAGTTCATGAATCAAAAGTGGAAGGTGTTCAGTATCAGTTTTTAACAGCTCCTGTTGACGTGTATTATGATGAGAAGGGGAATCTGACAGGACTGAAATGTATACGCATGAAAGCTGAAAAGAAGGAGGGTTCTCGTCGTTCGACCATTACACCAATTGAAGGTTCCGAATTTGATGTAGCTTGTGATTTGGTATTACCCGCTACCGGGCAAAAGCTGGAAAGTCAAGTTTTAGAACATATTAACGACTATTACAAGGGAGAATCATTGCGATTAAATAAGTGGAATACGTTGGATCCGGATCCCAATACGCTCCAGATGAATATTTCAAAAATATTTGCTGCCGGAGATGTTGTTACAGGGCCAACCAATATCATTGAAGCAATCGCGGGTGGTAAAAGAGCGGCAAAAGCAATGACTCAGTATGTTTTGGGCGAGCCGCTACAGGTGGCACCCCCCCAATTTATCAGTTCTAAAGAAAACTTTACAAAACAAGTATCAGAGCAATATTGTGGAAAATACACCCCTACAACAAAAAACGAGATGCCCGTTTTAAGCGAAAAAGAACGTGATAATTTTAATGAGGTTGAACTGGGGTATCAAACTGTTGAACAAGTGGTAAGTGAGGTTTCTCGTTGCTTAGAATGCGGCTGTTCGGCGTTTTATGATTGTGATTTACAAAAATATGCAACTCAATACGAAGTGGATCAAACTCGTTTTAAAGGAACGTATCAAACATTTGAAACTCACAGTGTTCATCCCAAATTAGTATTGGATAATCATAAATGTATCCTCTGTGGACGATGTGTCAGGGTTTGTAATGAATATTCGGGAAATCGTGTCTGGGGCTTCTTTAAACGAGGATATAAAACCTACATTGCACCTAATTTAGAGGGTAACTTACTGGAAAGCAGATGTGATGCTTGTGGTTTATGTGTCGATACTTGTCCAACCGGGGCTTTGACTGAAAATTATATTTTCAAGGTTTTACCTGTTCCTTACAATCACCTTCCGACCATCGATCCATTTGGTTCTGAAGGATTTGAGGTTGATTTATTAGAATATAAAGGCAATATTTATGGTGCCACTTCAAGATCCGGAGTTGTAAACCACAAAGGACTCATTAACCGTGAAATCTTCTTTAACTACTCCACATTTAATAAAAGTAATCGTATTACCCAACCGATGGAGAAAATTAATGGAGTTTGGGAGCCGGTTAGCACAGAACGGGCTTTAGAAAGGATTAAAGAAGAGGTTCAAAAAGTGAAAAGTGAAAATAATTTCATATGGATTTCTCCTGAATTGACGAATGAAGCAATCTATACCATTCAAAAATGGGGTAGGGTAGCTCTCCACTCCAACACTATCGGATCATCTTATTTTCAGCATCGAACCCAACTATCCAATCCCGATAAAAACGATATTCTTCCTCTAAGTGAGCTAGATGATACTCATCAAATTTTTATTATTGGGGGGAGCCTCCCACAATCCCACCCTGTGATCAGTCACTTGATACAAAATAATAGGTTTCATAATCGGTCAAAATTGACTCTTATCACTACAGACCCTGAAGATAAATACTCACTTAGAGTTGATACAACTCACTATATTAGAGATTATTATGCTTTTATTAAGGCAATCAATCACTACTTAGTTGCGTATAATAAGGCTTTCGGAATATTTGTTGAAGGATTGGCTTCTCACAAAAAAGAGTATTTCGACTACATGATCTCTTTAGATGCTGACGATCTCTATTCAAAGGCCGGTGTTTCATTTGAACTCATTCAACAGATTGCTGTAGAAATACTGAGAATTCCTGAAACTGCTCTAATTATGAGCGAAACAGAGATTGATGAAAAAACGTTGGTAGAGGCTCATAATCTAATGTTATTGACTGAAAAACAGGGTAAACCATCTTCCGGAATTATCAACCTCAGACCCTCTTGTAATGCACAAGGACTGTATGATATGGGAGCTATGTATCAATATGGGCCGGGGAATCGCAAAATTAAGGGAGAGTATTTGGATTTACTTCAAGAAACCTGGGGAAACATCAAACTCTCTACTCAATTCAGTTCTATTGAAAATCAACTTCAGTCAGAAGGGAGCAAAAACTTTTTCGTTTTTGGGGATGATCCAATAAAGGCGGATCCTTCAATGATTTCTCATTTTGAAAAGGCTCAATTTGTTATGTTACAAACTATTTTTAAAAATGAAACAACCCTTTATGCTGATTTATTGATTCCTGCTAATTTTGGAATTGAGATTGGGGGGAGTTATACTTCCTCGTTTAAAGTAGCTCAAAGTTTTAAAGCTGTTAAAAAGCCTACAATCAAATGGAATGATTATCAGTTCTATGCAAAACTTCACGAGGCTTTTGACATTGAATCACCCACAAATAGTTCAGATATCTTTTTTGAGATGCTCTCATTTCTCCAACCGGATTGCTGTAGTGGAGGAAGACATCATTTTAAAATTACTGAATAATGATGCATTTTATTGAACTCTTTTTTATTGCAATCGGGCTTTCCATGGACACTTTGGCTGTCTGTATCCCTGCCGGGATTGTAACAAATAAAATGTTGCAACCTCATAAAATGAAGCTGAAGTTGATTCTATTAATGGCTTTAATGCAATCTTTTATGACTTTTGCAGGATGGTTAATGGGCAACTCTTTTCATAGCATAATTCAAGATTTTGATCATTGGGTTGCTGCCATTTTACTTTTTGTAATTGCAGGAGGGATGATATACGAGGGATTAAAGAAAGAAACCGATGGAGAGAAAAAAATTAATTTTCACTCTAATAAAACACTATTCATTCTAGCATTTGCAACCAGTATTGATGCTCTCGCCGTTGGAATCTCCTTTGCACTCCTCGACATGAACATTCTGTTTCCTGTAGTTATTATAGGTATTGTTACTTTTTTGTTTGCGTACCTTGGAGTCCAAATAGGAAGTAAAATAAAAGATTTTAAACGATTTAAGATTGAAGTTTTGGGTGGTGTCATTCTAATTATGGTGGCCATAAAAATTTTAATTGAGCATACTGTTTGTACTATGTAAATAATTTTAATTATTTTTGTAGATTCTATTTTAAATACTGTAGAACCACACTTTACTATTAATAAACAGATTACCAATCACCTATGAATAACGACAAAAATAAATGCATCGAAAATGAATCCATGAACATGGAAGATTACGATGAAAATATAGATGTAAATATACAGTTTGCACCCAAAAGTGAAACTGATAAGATAACCAGTAATCCTTTTTTTACCAGGGGTTTTTCTGCTATTCCACCAGTAGATCAATGTCAACCGGAAGAGTACAAGCAATCTTGTTGTAAATTAGCCAGTCACGACTGGGTAGATTACATTAATCTACCACAACAATTTAACTATTACCACATTGTTGAAGTTAGATTTAAAAATAGTCACAAAGATTTCTTTCTTTTGCCTGAAGAAGGAGTCTTTAATGTTGGTGAAATTGTTGCTGTAGAAGCTAATCCCTGACATGATATTGGAATTATTTCCATGACCGGTGTTTCAGTTAAAAGACAATTAGCTGCAAAGAAAATCAAACCTGAAGATGTTTCTAAAAAATTGTATCGACACGCTAAAATTTCTGATATTGACAAATGGATAGCTACTGTTGATTTGGAGCATACTACAATGCTATCGTCTCGCTATATTGCATGGGATTTAAATCTTGAAATGAAAGTCAATGATGTTGAATATCAAGGAGATGGAGGGAAAGCCATTTTTTACTATTCTGCAGATGAACGTGTTGATTTTAGAACATTAATTAAAATATTAGCAGAACAGTTTAAAATCAGAATTGAGATGAGGCAGATCGGTGTTCGTCAGGAAGCTGCGCGTCTTGGAGGTATAGGTTCTTGTGGAAGAGAATTGTGTTGTTCTTCCTGGTTGACTAATTTTCAATCTGTTTCTACAGTATCTGCTAAAACGCAGCAACTCACACTCAATCCTAAAAAAATAGCAGGAATGTGTGGTAAGTTAAAATGCTGTTTGAACTTTGAACAAGAAACCTATTTACTTGAATTAAAAGAATTTCCTCAACCTAATATATCCTTACATACTAAAAAAGGAAAAGCACAATTTAACAAAATTGACATTTTTAAAAAGGTTGTATGGTATAATTATGTAACAGACCCCAATTTCATTTTTGCTATTCCTCTTGAAAAAGTTCATCATATAATTGATATGAATAATAAGGGAAAAAATCCTGAATCGTTGGAAGAGTTTGCTATCGTAAATCAGAAGAAAGTAGATGAAGATGGAGGGTACAGCATAGATGATTTGAAAAATATTGAAGATCGTTAATATAATGAAATTACAATTCTTCTATTCCATTTTACTGGCTTTGAGTTTATCTTCCTGTGGAAGAACTATTTTATTTGAAAAAGCTGATCATCTTTCGGATGAAAAGTGGGAGAGTAGCCATATTTTAAAATATCAATTTAAAGTTGTAGATACAGCGCAGTTTTATGACATTTTTATCAATATTCGCAATAGTACTGATTATCCTTACCAGAATCTATATCTTTTTCTAACTCATCAATTTCCTTC
>Ga0116141_10005659_pt1 | contig 10435 bp, 8 predicted proteins | sample AD_UKC097_MetaG_FD_89744 | JGI IMG/M metagenome (GOLD analysis project Ga0116141, IMG submission 89744) | Active sludge microbial communities of municipal wastewater-treating anaerobic digesters from USA - AD_UKC097_MetaG | ecosystem: Engineered > Bioreactor > Anaerobic > Digestate | place: USA... | reverse complement strand
TGGCGGAAAGCCTCGACGTGCTGGCGGACAAGATCGAGGCGAAGGGATCCAACGCCAAGCAGGCGACCATGGATGTCCTGCGCGAGGAACTGAAGGCGATCAAGCCGATCCTCTTCAACGGCGACAACTACTCCGGGGAATGGGAGCGGGAGGCGGAGAGACGGGGCCTTCCCAACAAGAAGAACACACCCGCATCGCTGCCAGACATGGTATCCGGCAAGGCCGTGAAGCTCTTCGAGAAGCACCGCGTCCTTTCCGAGGTGGAGCTGAAGTCCCGCTTCCACGTGCGGATAGAGCGCTACTGCAAGAAGCTCGACATCGAGGTCACCACGCTCATGAGCATGGTCTCCAGCCAGGTGGTTCCCACGGCCCTGGAATACCAGTCGAGCGTCGCCTCGTCCATCGACGAAACGATCGAAGTGCTCGGCGACGGCGCCGACATGTCAGCGCAGAAGGAGCTTTTGAAAGAGACGGCGCAACTCATCAACAGGATAATCCTGACTAACAGGACGCTCGCGGCAAAGCGCGCCGAGGCAATCGATATCCCTGACGAAATGAAACGCGCCATTTTCTACTGCAACGAGATCAAGGGCGTCATGGAAGAGCTCCGCTCGCTCTGCGATGGCCTCGAATACCTGGTTGACGACGAGACGTGGCCCATGCCGAAGTTCTGGGAAATTCTCTTCATCAGCTGACATAACCCCTGCAGTGCGCCGGGCGGCGTTAACGGCCGCCGCCCGGCGTTTCGTTTACCCTCCGACCATCCCCTTTCGTCAGCGGTATATATCACCCCGTACACGACGCTAGAGCCTCCTGAAAAATGACATTTTTCCACATCTGTGCTTTTTTACCCGGCAGCGCCCGTCAACGACCCCGAAATTCAACCTGTAATCGCTCACTTTCCCGGCTAAAGGTTGACAAAAGTAACTCATGTATCCACCATGTTCGAAATTTTCCGCGGAAAGACGGGCCGCACAACGCGGCCCGGAACACTACGTACTGCAAGAGAACCGAATCGCCATGTGGTCATTTTTCAAAAAGAAGCACCCGGTCGTACTCCCCGCAAGCCGCCACACCATGTCCAACGCCTTCGTCGACAGGGAAGTGATCGACATCCTCACGCGCCTCCGCCGCAGCGGCTACGAGGCGTACCTGGTGGGCGGGTGCATCAGGGACATTTTACTGGGCAAGAAGGTGAAGGACTTCGACATCGTCACGGGCGCCCACCCGCGCCAGATCAAGCGCCTGTTCAAGCGCTGCTTTCTCATCGGCAAGCGCTTCCGCCTCGCCCATGTCTACATATCGAACGACAGGTTCATCGAGGTCGCGACTTTCCGCGCGCTGGTGGACCCGGAGGACATCCCCGTCGACGGAAGGCGCTACGCCGAGAACAACGTCTTCGGCACCATAGAGGAGGACGCGCTCAGGAGGGACTTCACCATCAACGCCCTCTACTACAACAGCGCCGATTCCTCCATAGAGGACTACACCGGCGGCCTCCGTGACCTGGAAAAGAAACTGTTGCGGTCCATCGGCGACCCGGAGAAGAAGTTCCGCGACGACCCGGTTCGCATTATCCGAGCGGGAAGATTCTGCGCCCAGCTCGGATTCAGGCTCCCGCGCAAGGAACTCAGCGCCGCCGTCAAGTGCGCCCCCTGCATCACCGAGGCGAACGCCAACCGGCTCCTGGAGGAGTTGTACAAGATACTCCGCTCGGGCGCTTCTGCAAAGTGCTTCGTCAACCTGAACCTCTTCGGCATACTGCCGCTCTGGATCCCGGAGCTCGCCCGGGAGAGTGTTCTCACGCCGCTCCTGAAGCGCCTCGCCGTGCTGGACGGCCGGCGGCAGCGCGGCAAGGAAATATCGAACTGCGTGCTCCTCACGGCCCTCCTCTTCGACCTCTTCGAGGAATCGGGAAGGAAAGCCGCCGAGCGCGGCGGGTTCCAGGACGCCTTCGTGGCCATCCGGCGGGACTTCAACGATCTTGCGGTGAGGATGCGCATTCCCAAGAAAGAATGGGACAAGGTCGCCAACACCGCGGCGCGTCTCTGGTCCTTCACGCGTCCCGCGAACAGGAAGTGGAAGGGTGAAAACAAGTTCGTCCACAGCCTGTACTTCCAGGACGCCATCAGGTTCTTCGAAATCTACGCCGAGGCCACAGGCGGCCTGGAATCGCAGCTGAAATACTGGTGGCAGCGGGAAACGGAGGCCGGCCCTACGTCGCACTCACACGGCACCTCCCACCCCGCCCATCCGCACACGGCCACACATCCTCACGCGACCGCCCATACGCCGCGCCACCAGGCCCACCCGGCGCCGCATCCGCACACCGGTCCCGCGAGGGAAGAGGGAGGCACTGACGAAGTGAAGAAACGCCGCAGGCGCCGCCGTCCCCGCAGGAGAAAGCCTTCAGAAAGCCAGCAGGCACCACAGGCGCCGCAGCCGCCCCAGGCATGACATACCGGCGCGGCCGCGGCCGCGCCGTCCCCATCCCGCACGCCGAACCCAGCCTCACACCGTGATCGTCGATGAAAAAGTTGACAGATACCGCCATGTCGGAATATCTGTCATCCGACACGATTGAATGACGAGGTGGCGCACCATGAAAAAAGTTGGGTTTATCGGCTGGCGCGGTATGGTGGGTTCGGTACTCATGGACCGGATGCGCGAGGAGAAGGATTTCAGGGGATTCGAGGCCCTCTTCTTCACCACGTCCCAGGTGGGGCAGAAGGGACCCGACGTGGGCTTGGACATCCCTCCCCTGTTGGATGCCTCCGACGTAGACAGGCTCGCGCAGATGGACATCATCGTCACCTGCCAGGGAAGCGACCATACCAAGGAAGTGCACCCAAAACTCCGGGCGAAGGGCTGGAAGGGATTCTGGATAGACGCGGCCTCGGCGCTCCGCATGAAGCCCGACAGCATCATCGTCCTCGATCCGGTGAACCGCGACGTCATCGACCGGGGGCTGGCCTCGGGAGTGAAGGACTACATCGGCGGCAACTGCACGGTGAGCCTCATGCTCATGGCGATAGGCGGGCTTTTCAGGAGGGGCCTCGTCGAGTGGCTCTCCACCATGACCTACCAGGCGGCCTCGGGCGCGGGCGCGAAGAACATGCGCGAGCTCATCGCACAGATGGGGGTGATATCGGCCGGCGCGAAGAAGCTGCTCGACGATCCCGCATCCGCGATCCTCGATATCGACAAGAACGTGTCCGACACGATCCGCGGCGCCGGCATGCCCGTGGCGAACTTCGGGGCGCCCCTGGCGGGGAGCCTGATACCCTGGATCGACAGCCTCCTGCCGGAAACCGGACAGACCCGCGAGGAGTGGAAGGGAATCGCCGAAACCAACAAGATCCTCGGCACTCCGTCCCCCATCCCGATCGACGGGATCTGCGTCCGCGTTGGCGCCATGCGCTGCCACAGCCAGGGACTGACGATCAAGCTGAAGAAGGACCTGCCGATCGATGAAGTGACGTCGATCATCGCCGGTTCCAGCGAATGGACGAAGATCATCGGCAACACGAAGGAAGAGACGCTCAGGGGTCTGAGTCCCGCTGCGGTCAGCGGCACGCTCACCGTTCCCGTGGGCAGAATCCGGAAGATGAATATCGGGCCGGAATACGTGACGGCATTCACCGTTGGCGACCAGCTCCTCTGGGGCGCGGCGGAGCCGATACGGCGCATACTGAAAATCGTCCTGGAGCACCTGGGATAGAATGCAGAGGCCGGGAGTGATCCTCCCGGCCTATTGTATATCATCCCGCCGCCGGTTGTAATCCCGGATGAGGCGGGCCAGCTCCTTGTCCTTCCGCTTTTTCTCCATGCGCGCCTTCTCGTCCACCCGGCTTTCGAGGAACGCCATCTCGCGCCTGAGCCTGAGATAATTCTCCAGCCTCCCGGGATCCAGAGCACCGTTCGCTGCCGCTTCCCGGACGGCGCATCCCGGCTCGGAGTCGTGACGGCAGTCGGCATAGCGGCATCCCGCGGCGAACGCGTCGATGTCGCCGAACGACTCGTCCAGTCCCGCTGCGTCCCAGGGCATGAGCTCCCTCATGCCGGGAGTGTCTATTATCATCCCCCCGCCGGGGAGGAAGAAAAGCTCGCGCGACGTCGTGGCGTGCCGTCCCTTCCGGTCGTCGTCCCTGACCTGCGCCACCTTCTGCCGCTCGTCGCCCAGGAGCCGGTTCACGATGCTTGATTTCCCGGCGCCCGAAGGACCCAGGAGGCAGGCGGTTGCGCCGGCGGGAATGCGGGAGGTTATCGCGGCAAGCCCTTCGCCCGTGAGGGCGCTCAATGCCACCATGTCGCAGCCGGGGATTCTTTCCGAGAGATCCCGGACCGTGTCCGCGGCGTTTGAATCGAGATCGCACTTGTTGAGGACGATAACGGGGCTGATACCGGAACCTCCCGCCAGTGCGAGATAGCGCTCGGCGAGGTGAACATTCAGGCGCAGAACATCCTGGACGATGAACATGACATCGATGTTTGCAGCCATGACCTGCTCCGCGGCCCGCTTTCCGGGAGTTTTCCGCGACAGGAAGTTCCTTCTCGGCAGGAGTACCATCACCAGGGACAGGTCGTCGTCCCCGGTCGCGCGGACCAGCACCCAGTCGCCGACCACGGGAAGTGATTCATCGCCCTGGTAAAATTTCCCGGAGAGAACACCCTTCAGCTCTCCCGCTTCCCCGGCAAGTGCACTAGTGTCGCGCGATATCGATATCACCCGTGCCGGAAACGCGTTCCCGGCATCATGTCCTTCGAGATGCCGTTCGAAATCGGCGTGCCACCCAAGTTTTTCAAGTTTTTCCCGTATCATGATTCTGCCGTTCCCTTTGTTCAGTTGAACCGTTCCATCATCGCGCGTTCAGTTCCTTCACGCCTGTCCGTCGATACATCCGCAGTATGCGTTCCTCGTGCGCATGGAGCGCGGCAAGGCCGTCACGCCCCAGCTCCCTTTCGAGTGCGCGTGTGAGGTCCCGATACTGCTCCTTCGCATGAGGATACCCCGGCGCGGCGGCCCTGAACCTCTTCAGCGCCACGCGCGCAGTCAGGGAATGCACCATCTTCCTGTTGAACTCCACGAACCCGTCCATGCCGCTCCAGCCATGTGCGATGACATGTTCTTCGTTCTCGTGTGACAGCTCCATGATGCGGTTTTCCGCATCGGGCAACTCCCCCTTCTCGCGGAGGGCGGCAATTTCATTGAGCCGCTCGATAAAGGCGGGAAACGTGGCGATGTACTTCCTGATGTTGCGCTCGGTGAACTGGAGCTCAAAATTCACAGTGGGAATTACCACGACTGCCGGCACTGGCGCACGCTGCGCCGGGACCGGGGACGCGCATCCCCCGAGGAAGGCGGCCAGCACCATGCCGGGAAGCAGCAGCACGGCGCGCGCATGATACCGCCGGCCCACGTTATCGTCCCCGTCCATCCGTTTTCCCTCCGCCCGAAAGCCGGTGGACCCGCGCTTCCGGGATGAGCTCCTTCACTGCCCCGGTGATGTTTTCTTCCTTTGTGAAGAGTACGACCTGCCAGCCCTGGTCGCAGTGGAACTTTTCCAGCAGGGAAAGGGCCCGCTCCACCCGGGTCCAGTCCAGGGAATGGAACGGCTCGTCCAGGACGATGATTCCTTTCTCTTCGCCGTCCCAGGAACGCAGGGCCAGGGCGAGGCGGGCCGCGAGGCAGAAGGAGTCCCTCGTCCCGGTGGAAAGGTCCGCCAGAGGCCGCAGGTTCCCGCCCGCGTCGGCGATCTCGACGGCGCCGTTGTCAAAGTCCCGGAGGGCGACGTGGCGACCCACCGGAAGGATCCCGTCCATGAAGCGGGATATGTCGCCGCCGAGCTCGGCGAAAACGGCATCGGAATCCTTCGCCATCCCGGCGAAGACGTCGCGCGCCACGGCGGCGGCCTTCCGGTCGAGGGTGAGCTCCGCGATCTCCACGTCGAGTTTCCTGAGGGCGGTTTCCTTCGCGTGGATCTGTTCTGGCAGGTCGCCCAGGGAGCCCATGACCTCGCCCTCGCCCTTGTCGATGGCGCTGCGGAACGAGGCCTGTTTCGCCGCGAGTGTCTTCTCCTCCTGTTTCAGCGCGGCGAGCTCCCGCTGGAGCCTGGTCATCTCGGCGTCGGTGATTTTTTTCACCGGTGATCTCCTCCCGGAGCCGCGCCGCGCGCAGCTCACACTCCGCCTTGAGGCCGTCAACAGTCTTTGCGCCTAAGCGTTTCATCTCGGCGTCGAGTTCTCCGGCAAGCCGGCTGAAATTCTCCCAGGCGGAGGCGTACTCACTCCGGAGTACGGCATATTCACCGGGATCACGCACGCCGAGGGCGGAGAGCTCCCTGTCGAGGGCGGCAACGGCCGCTGTCAGCGACTCATCCGCGGCCGCCTCGTCGCGCTTCACCCCTTCCAGCGCCTTCCGCGCGGATGACTCCTCCTCCCGCAGCAGGGTGAGTTCCCCCGCCGCCGCATCGCACTCGCTCTGTACCGCCACGAGCTCCCGCCCCAGCCCCTCCACCGTGGCCGACGACAGCTCTATTCCGGTCCTGGCGCGCCATTCGTCCTTCAGGCGCTGTATGAATCCGGAGGGATCGGGCGACTCCTCGACTTCCCGGGTCTTCCTCGCGAAGAAACCCATCACCAGGGCGATCACCGCGCCGCCCACGAGGGCGGCCACGGCAAGATATTTCTGAGGCACCATGATGAACCCGGCAATCCCCGCGGCCACTGGAAGCGCCGCCAGCGCCAGGAAAGTTTTCTTCCACGCCGTGACCATCCTGATAACGGGCCGGGGAGCAGAACTTTCGATGGTGGCCGAAAGCTGGGACGCGACGAAAGCGCGCCCCTTGAGCGCCTCCACGCGGGCGCTCCGGTGGGCGATCTTCCCCGCCAGTGCGTCCAGCTGCCGCGCCGCCGCGGCCACCTCGCCCGCGAGACGGGTCTTCTCCGCACGGCGCCCGTCGACGCCCGCCGACAGCGACCTCAGTGTAGCGGTTTTGTCGTCGGCGTACCTTTCCAGGCGGCGCACCCCGGCCTCCAGCGCGGCATGCCTGGCGACCAGTTCCATGGCGCGCACCACGCCCTCGCGCTCGCGGATTTTCCCCTGCTGCTCCAGCAGTCGCTCCTTTTCGCGGAGCGCCGCCTCCGTCCTTTCCGCGGAGGCGGCGACGGCGTCGAGCTCGGCCTTTCTCTGCCGCAGGTTCTGTTCTCCGGAGAGTATCCCCGCCTTGCGCGACTTCAGCGATTCGAGCGCGGCCGTGAGCTCTCTCCGCTCTTCCTCCAGGCGTTTCAGTTTCCGCATGTGCGCCGTGGTGCCGTTGTCGCTGGCGAGCTTCTCGAATTCGGAGGCGAGCATGCCGGGGTCGACACCGCCCGTGAATATGGAGGACTTGACCCTGTCGAGCCAGTCGCCACCGCTGGAGAGGTCGAGGGCGATATTCCCCGCGCCGATTGCGTGAAGGTTGATAAACTCGTCCTGGTCGATCTCGATCCGGGAGCCGTCGAACACGAGCTCCGATTCGCGCGCCTCGCCGTACCTCGCCGCCAGCCGCCGTCCCGCGGTCGTGGTGCGCTTCGGCCTGCTGATGTTGTCGAAGATCGCGTCGAAGATCGTGGTCTTTCCGGACTCGTTTTCACCCGCGAAGACCGTCACCGGGGAAAACGCAAACGCCGCGTCCCGGAACTTGCCGAACGACTTCAGCCGCAGCTCCTTTATCATGAGCGGGCCTCCAGGAGTTCCTTGATTCGGAGAAGGCCCAATTCCCTGGCCCGGAGCCATGCCCGTACGTCAGCGGGATCGTCACTCCGGGGACCCGCCGATTTCCACGTGTCGAGGAACTTTCTCGCGATGGGCTGGGCCGATATCCCGTCGAGGACGGCCAGGTCCCTTTCCGCTTCCACGCGCCGCACCCGCCGTCCGATATCCGCGGTCAGCGCGTCGATCGCGTCACCCGCCACCGTTTCGTTTTCCACGACGCCGAAAAATCGCAGGCTCACGTAGTCGTTGCGCCCCCAGGCGCGGGTTTCCGGCGGCAGCGCGTCGATATCGCCCCCGAAATTCACGAAAAGATCGAGGGAGCGATACTCTCCCGCGGAGGAAAGCTCGCGGGCGGAAACGCGGACGGCATTCTCGACATCGAGGAGCGCCACGCGGCGGGGGCCGTACTCGTTCCTACGCCAGACCCGGGCAGAGCCGGGATAGACGATGTCCGTGGCCCCCTGGCGCTGGGAGCGGCCTGCGTGGATGTGGCCCAGTGCCGCGTAGTCGGCGCCGTGCCGCTGAAAGAGGTCGGCGTCCATCACCGCGGCCCTTGCGTCGGATTCGCCGTCGTCGCCGGTGTAGCTCATGCCCGCGACGATGCCGTGGGCGACGGCTATGCGCACGGGCGCCCGCTTCGCAGGGACCTTCCATTCGGTGTAACCGCGGTAATCGGGCTGATGGGGCACTGCCAGGAACTCGATCCCTTCCCGGCAGATGAGCCGGAAGAAAGCGCCGTCGAACTCGACGCAGTTCTCCGCGGCGATGCCGAGATCGAAGCTCGCGAGTTTCCTGGCGCCGCGGCCCAGGTCCTCGTGGTTGCCTGCCACAAGGATGACCTCGCAGGCGCCGCGGAGGGAAGCCATTCGCTCACGGAACCCGGCGCGCAACTCCGCGGCATCGTCGAAGGAGTTGAAGGTATCGCCGGCGAAAAGGAGAAAGGCTGCGCCCTCCGACTTCGCTAGGGAGACGATTTCATCGAGAACGGCAAGTGAGTATTCGCGCTCGCCGGCGGGTTCTGCGGTTAGATGGAGGTCCGCACAGTGAAGCACGCGTATCATGCATCTGCTCCTTTGGTTTGAGTGTGGTAATGGAACGACGGAACCGGGATACACCTCCGGCGCGATAGTAAATATACATGGTGCGGTATGACAGATAGCGTCAGGGGTATCGTTATTACGCCCGCAGCGTCGACCAGCCGGCAAGTCATATCAGGCACCTTTCCTTTTTACGCACTTGTAAGCGGCGATGAAATGATCACCGTAGATAGCGTCCTCCAGGTCGAAGCCGGCGCGATAGAGCATCTCTTCCATGATCCAGTCGAAGGTTGAGTATTCCGCCCGGATGTGGCGGGCGAAGTTCACGCGGAACGATTCGCCGCCTTTCTCCGCAATTTCCTTCACGGCGTAGTCGAGGGACTTCTCGTAGCGCTCGAGCGGAAGCGAGAAGACGACATCGCGGAGGAAGAAGCGCCCTTCCGGCGGCAGGAGCGCGGCAATGCGCCGCAGGGCGACCTGTTTCCAGAAATCCGGAAGATGGTGGAGGGCAATTTGCGAGACCGCGCACCGGGCCGGCTCGCCGACGTGCTCGTAGGTGAGGAAACCGGCGCGCACGAACTCGATGTTGGAGAGGCCGGCGGCGCGGGCTTTTTCCGCGGTGAAGTCGAGCATTGGCTGCGAGATGTCCACCGCAACGACCCTGCCGCAGCGTGCAGCGGCCCTGAGGGCAATGGCGCCGGTGCCAGCCCCGAAATCCACCAGGGTGGATCCGGGGGCCGGTTCCAGGTAGTCGAGGACCTCGCGCGCCTCGGCATCGGGGTCGCGGATGAGCGCCATGCGCTCATCGTAGGCCCGCACCTCGGCCTGGCTTTCATAATCGGTGCCCGCATGATGGAGTTCGTTGTACTGCCATTCCGGATGTGTCGTGGTCATGCCTGGTTCTCCTCCCGGCATTTTTGTGCGGGGATTTCGAAGAATCGTCAATAGATTTTTGATGATGTGATGGTTTTTCGGGTTCAGGTGGGCGGTGCGGTGAGGAGGGTGGTAGGTATTCCCCAGTAAAACACCCAACAGGTAACATCACCAACGTATATTTTTGAAATGGCATAATTATGATACCGATAACTATCCACATCCCCTTTTAATTTTATCAGGAATTCATCGAGATACAGCCTAATGGCTTCCGCGATGAGAAACGACACCGACATCTTCCCCACCTTCTTCAAATCCATGAAAAAGTCGTACTCGTCACGCCCCACCCAGAGATGGAGCATCCTCCACTCCCCCGCCTCCCTCCGCTCCTGGTACTTCACCCTCCCCCACACCGCCTCCCTCTTTGCAGTCCTCAGCGCCATGTATTTCAGCATTGCCGATATCATCGCGCTCAAGGTTGCGCCCGTATCCTCCGCTGCGCGTGAAAGCGCCTCGTACTCGTCACGCCCGATGTTCACTGTCGTTTCCTCCATATCTCCCTCCTTGAAAAACGCATCTTCGGGCATTAATACGATTCACCCCGCCCCCGCGTTGAATTTTTTTGCACCTTGGCCGGTTTTTTCGTACATTACAACCAGCGAGGCGCCAGATGAAAATCGAAGTGCGGTGCTATGCGGGCTACAGGGGAAATGAACGCCCGGAGATGTTCGTCATTGGCGGGCGGACAATCGAGGTGGTGCACATACTC
>Ga0116141_10005648_pt1 | contig 10447 bp, 9 predicted proteins | sample AD_UKC097_MetaG_FD_89744 | JGI IMG/M metagenome (GOLD analysis project Ga0116141, IMG submission 89744) | Active sludge microbial communities of municipal wastewater-treating anaerobic digesters from USA - AD_UKC097_MetaG | ecosystem: Engineered > Bioreactor > Anaerobic > Digestate | place: USA... | reverse complement strand
GGCACGTCGCAGGTGATGCCCGGGTAGCGGTTGTCGCGCCACGTGCCGCCGATGTCGGACGCGCGCTCGAACACGTGCACGTCGGTGTGACCGGCCTCGCGCAGCTTGACCACGGCCATGATGCCGGAGGCGCCCGCGCCGATCACGGCGATCCTGAGTTTCCTGGGTTCTGTCATGCCGATTCCTTTCGTTCGGTTGCTGACCGCGGGCCGGGTTCCGGGACTGTCGCGCGGGTCAGTGCCCGCCGAGTTCCTTCCGTGCGCGCGCCTGGAGCAGCACGCGCTGCACCTTGCCCGACGCGGTCATCGGCAGGCTGTCCACCACGACCACGTGACGCGGGATCTTGAAGCTGGCGATCCTGCCCTTGCAGCGCTCGAGCACCTCGTCGACCGTGCACGTCATGCCGGCGCGCGGCACCACGTAGGCCACGGGCACCTCGGCCAGGCGTGCATCCGCAAGGCCCACCACCGCCACCTGCTCGATCGAGGGCACGAGCTTCTGCAGTTCCTGCTCGACGGCCGCCGGCGAGACGTTCTCGCCGCCGACCTTCAGCATCTCCTTGTAGCGTCCGAGGAACTGCACGAAGCCGTCCGCACGCACGAGCCCCTGGTCTCCGCTGTGCAGCCAGCCTTCGGCGTCGATCGTGCGCGCGGTGGCCTCGGGATCGCGGAAATAGCCGCGCATCACGGTGTAGCCCCGGTACAGGATCTCGCCGGGCACGCCGGGCGGCACGGCGGCACCGGTCTCGGGATCGACGATGCGGATCTCGACCCCCGCCATCGGACGGCCCGACGTCTCGCAGCGCTGCGCGCGCGTATCGTCGAGCGTGCAGATGCACACCCAGGCCCAGGTCTCGGACATGCCAAGCCCGGACACGGTCGGACACAGCCGGTCCTGCACTTCGTGCGCCACCGCGTTGGAGTTCTGCATGCCGGCCGGTAGCGTGCCGAAGCGCAGCGACGACACGTCGAGCCCGAGACGATCGCAGCTGCGCATGAGGTCGGCGTAGTGGGTCTCGAAGCCGTGCAGTCCGTTCACCCGCTCCTGCGCGATCAGGCGCACCGCCTCGTCCGGGTCGAACGCGTCCATCACCACCTGGCGCGCGCCCGTCACCATGCACGCCAGCACCATCTCGCTCAGGCCGTACAGGTGGAACATGGGCAGGAAGTTCAGCACCGTGTCGCCGGCCCCGATCGGCCACTGCGCGGTGCGCTCGCGCACGTTGCGCAGGCAGCTGTGGTCGTGCATCACCCCCTTGGGGTTGCCCGTCGTGCCGGAGGTGAAGACGATCAGCGCGATGTCGTCCGGCTGCACCCGGGCGGCGGCCTGCGCGAGCGCCTCGGGCGCGACCCGTTCGCCCTCGGCGAGGAAGCGCGACCAGGAGCGGGCCCCGCCGGTGTCGTTCGACGACACCACGACGATGTCCTTCAGGTGCGGGAACTGCGCGGAGCCTTCGAAGCGGTCGCCTTCGAACTCCGGCACCACGGCACGCAGGATCCGCTCGTACTCGATCGGGCCGGAGCGGTCGACCGTGATCATCATCCGGCACTCGGCGTGACGCAGCACGAAGGCGAGATCGTCCTGGCGATAGCGCGTGTTGAACGGCACCGCGATCGCGCCCACCTTCTCCACCGCGTAGTACGCGACGATGAACTCGGGCCGGTTGGTGATCCACAGGCCCACGCAGTCGCCCTTGCCGATGCCGCGCGCGAGCAGCGCACGGGCCGCGCGGTCGACCGCGGCGTCGATCTCGGCGAACGTCAGGTGCGCGCCCTCGAAGGTGACGGCCGTCGCGTCCGGCCACTGCAGCGCCGCGGCGTGCGGCAGTTCACCGAACAGGCGAGCGGCGGGCGCCGTGGTCGGGGGGGCGGAATCCTTCATCGGTGGTTGATGTCCGTTGTTGCGTGGCGGTGCGGATCGGGGCGTCGCCGTGCGGCGCACCCGCCGGGACGGGACGGAACGGGTTCAGGTCCCAGAAACCATACCGGCGAGTAGCTGTCGAGTGTAGCGGGAATCGCGCGATGCGCGCCGACCGTATTCACCGGCCGTATTCACCGGCCGTGTTCACCGACCGTGTTCACCGACCGTGCTTGCGAACCTGCTCACGAACCGTACGTACCGACCATGGTCACTGACCATGGTCATCGAGCACGCGCCACGCCCCTGCGGACCGACCGCGCGCAGCGCTCAGATCCGCCGCGCCGCCCCCGTCCAGTAGGCGTCGCGCAGCAGACGCTTCTGCAGCTTGCCGGTCTCGGTGCGCGGCAGCGTCGCGCGGAACTCGATCGATCGCGGCACCTTGTACGCGGCGAGCTTCTCGCAGCACACGCGCAGCAGCGCCTCGGTCAGTTCGGGGGGCGACGGCGCGCCGGGCGCGGCCTGCACGATCGCCTTCACCTCTTCGCCGAACTCGGCGTTGGGCACGCCGATCACGGCCACGTCGTGCACCGCAGGGTGGGCGGCCAGCACCGCTTCGATCTCGGCCGGATAGATGTTCACGCCGCCGGAGATGATCATGTCGATCTTGCGGTCGGTCAGGTACAGATAGCCGTCGGCGTCGAGCCAGCCGACGTCGCCGGTGGTGAAGAGGTCGGCGCCGCGGTGCGCGGCCTCGGTCTTGGCCGCGTCGTTGTGATACGCGAGCCGCACGCCGCGGCGGCTGCGCAGGTAGATCGTGCCCTGCTCGCCGGCGGGCGCCTCGCTGCCGTCGTCGCGCAGCACCAGCACGTCGGCCAGGAAGGTCGCGCGCCCCACCGACGCCGGCCGCTGCAGCCACTCCTGCGACGAGATGCCCGTGACCACCGACCCTTCGGTCGAGCCGTAGTACTCGTGGATGCACGGGCCCCACCAGTCGATCATCGCGCGCTTCACCTCGGGCGGACAGGGCGCGGCGCCGTGCCACACGCGCACCAGCGAACCGCCGTCGAAGCGCGCCTTCACCTGGGGATCGAGACGCAGCAGCCGGATGAACTGCGTGGGCACCAGGTGCACGTTCGTCACGCGATGCGCATCGATCAGCGCCAGCGTGCGCTCGGCGTCGAAGCGCTGCGTCATCACCACGCTGGAGCCTGCGAGCATCGGCTGGAACGACCAGGCCCATTGCGCCGAGTGGTAGTACGGACCGGCCAGCAGCGTCGTGCCGTCGCGCGGCAGCAGCAGCGAGGTCGCCAGACCTTCCGCCATCGCGCGCAGCGACTCGATGGGCGGCGGGCCGCCCGCACTGCGCACCACGCCCTTCGGCCGGCCCGTGGTGCCGGACGTATAGAACATCGGACCGCCGGCGGACGGATCGGCGGGCTCCGAGTCGTCGGGCTGCGCGGCGATCAGCGCCTCGAACGGCTGGAACCCGGGCGGGCAGACATCATCGGGCCCCAGCAGCGCACAGGCCCGCAGGCGCGCGCCGGCGGCCGGCACCCGCGCGAGCGCCTGCACCGCGACCTCGGCGAAGCGCGCGTCCGTGAACAGCCCTATCGCGCCCGAGTCGGCCAGCACGTGCGCCAGTTCGTCGACGGTGAAGTGCCAGTTGACCGGCACGAACACGATGCCGGCATGGCTGGCCGCGGCCATCAGCTCGAACACCGCCCGGCTGTTGCCGGCGAACAGCGCGATGCGGTCGCCGCGTCCGAGCCCCGCGGCGCGCAGCGCGCGGATCAGCCGGTTCACGCGGCGGTCGAGCTCGGCCCAGGTGCAGCAGCCGTACTCGTCGATCAGGGCGGGGGCGTCGCCGCGTCGCTGTGCGACGGGCGCGGTCATGGTGGCCATCGGCGGATCCTGAGGCGTTCGTGGAGTTCAGGCTCGACTGTAAACGCGGATCGACCCGGGCCACGCGATCGCCCTGCGGGCCTGAACCGGCCTGAACCGGCCTGAACCGGCCTGCGCGGGCCGCGCGGCCCGCGGCGCTTCAAACGCCCAGGTACGCGCTCTGGATGTCGGGCGCGCTCGCGATCTCGGCGGCCGTGCCCTCGCGCACGATCTGTCCGACCCGCAGCACGTAGGCGCGGTCGGAGATCTTGAGCGCGGCCCGCATGTTCTGCTCCACCAGCAGGCTGGCGATGCCGCGTTCGCGCAGCGTCGCGATCGACGCCAGCACGAACTTCGACAGCACCGGAGACAGGCCCAGCGAGGGCTCGTCGAACAGGATCAGCGAGGGCCGGGCCATCAGTCCGCGGCCGATCGCGAGCATCTGCTGCTCGCCGCCGCTGAGGCTGCCCGCGCGCTGGGCGATGCGCTCGCGCAGGCGCGGGAACATCGTCAGCACGTCGTCGACGGTGAAGACCGGACCGTTGCCGAATGCGTCGACGATTTTCAGGTTGGCCTCGACGGTCATCATCGGGAAGATCTCGCGCCCTTCGGGCACGTGGGCGATGCCCAGCCGGCTGAGCTGCCACGGCTTCATGCCCGCGATCGAGCGGCCGTTGAACAGGATGTCGCCGCCGCCCAGCGGCACCACGCCGGTCACGACGTTGAGCAGGGTGGTCTTGCCGGCGCCGTTGGCGCCGAGGATGGCGACCACCTCGCCGGCACGCACGTGCAGCGACACGCCGCGCAGCGCAACCACCTTGCCGTAGGCCGCAGACACGTTCTCCACGCGCAGCAGGTCACTCATCGTCGGCTCCCAGATAGGCTTCGATCACTTCCGGATGCCGGAACACCTCGCCGGGCGGGCCAACCGTCACCGGCCGGCCGTCGACCATCACCAGCGTGCGGCGGCACAGCGCGCTGATCACGGTCATGTCGTGCTCGACGATCACGATCGTGCGGCCCGGCTCGATCGCCCGCACCAGCTCGACGAAGTCGGCACTCTCCTTGCCGTTCATGCCCGCGGCCGGCTCGTCGAGGAACAGCAGCCTGGGGTCGTTCATCAGCGCGATGCCCACGGCGAGGCGCCGCTGCACCCCGTACGCCAGCACGTTGGCCGGCCGGTGCTGGTCTTCGGTGAGCCCGGTCAGTTCGAGCACTTCGCGCGCCTTCGCCTCGAAGGCGTCGCGGTCCCGACGCCAGGCCGCACTGTGCAGGATGCGCCCCAGCACTGAATGCGAGGACGCCGCATGACGGCCGAACAGCAGGTTCTCGCGCACCGTCGCCTCGCCGAACACGGCCGTGCGCTGGAAGCTGCGCGCCACGCCCTGGCGGGCGATCTCGTGCGGCGGCACGTCGTTCACCGGGCGGTCGAACAGGAAGACCTCGCCCTCGGTGGGCTTGGTGATGCCGCACAGCACGTCGAACAGCGTCGACTTGCCCGCGCCGTTCGGTCCGATGATGCCGAAGACCTCGCCGGTGCCGATCTCGAGGTCGACGCCGGCCAGCGCCACGACGCCGCCATAGCGCTTGACCACGCCGCGCGCGCGCACCGCCTCAGATCCCGGACGGTGCACGGCGCCCTCCGGTGAAGCGGTCGGCGACGGCCGACATCAGCTGATGCAGGCCGCCCGGCGCGAAGATCATAATCAGGATGATCGCGCTCGAGAAGATCAGGATCCGCACGTTGGGATCCATGTTGAAGAAGTACGGGATGATGCTGAAGATCATCGCGCCGATCACCGGCCCGACGAGCAGGCGCGATCCGCCCAGCAGCACCATCAGCAGCGCGTCCACGGTGTTGCTCACCGCGAACACCTCGGGCGTGACGATCTGGGTGTACGGGATGCACAGCGCGCCCGCCATCGCGGCGATCGGCGCGCTGAGCATGAACGCCTTGAGCCGCTGGCGGAACACGTCGACCCCCATCGAGCGGGCCAGGTGCGGGTTCTGGCGCACGCTCTCGATCGCCGCGCCGAAGCGCGAATCGCGCACCGCGGCCAGCACGACCACCGTCGCCACGAGCAGCACCGCGCACACGAGGAAGTAGCCGCGCGGCTCGGAGAGGTCCACGCCGGCGAACGTGATCGTGGGGAACCCGAAGATGCCGAGCGGGCCGCCGGTGACGTGCTCCAGGTTCATGGCGGCCACCAGCACCACCCCGGTCAGCCCCCAGGACACGATGGAGAAGTACGCGCCGGTGAGCTTGAGCGTGAGCGCGCCGATGACCGCCGCCGCGGCGACCGACACCGCCATCGCGATCAGCAGTGCCAGCTCGAACGGCAGGCCGAACGACTTCATGCCGATCGCCGCCGCGTAGGCGCCGAGGCCGAAGAACACGCACTGCCCCAGCGGCACCTCGCCCAGCCCGCCGAGCATCACGTTGATGCTGAGCGCGAACAGCGCGAACGCGCTGGTGTAGCCGGCGAGGGTCACCACGAAGGGATTGGAGACCAGGGTACCGAAGGCCGCGATCACCAGCAGCCACGCGACGATCAGGTGCGCTCCGTTGATGCGGAACGCGCGTGTGGAGGACATCTTCAGTACCTGTCGAGTTGCGCCTTGCCCCGCAGGCCCTGCGGTGCGAAGAGAAGGATGGCGATCACGAGCACCCAGCCGAGCGCCGGCGTCCACTGCACGGACACGTAGGTCTCGAACAGGGCGTTGGCCAGGCCGATCAGCAACGCCCCGAGCATCGCGCCCGAGATGCTGCCCATGCCGCCGAGAATGACGACGATGAAGCTGGTGATCAGCGACCCGTTGCCCATGGTCGGGAAGACGGTGGTGATCGGGGCCAGCAGCCCGCCGGCCAGGCCGGCGGCGCCGACCCCCAGCATGAACGAGATCGTGCGGATCATCGGCACGTTGATGCCGGAGTAGAGCGCGCCGCGCGGATTCTGCGCGACGGCGGTGATCTGCTGACCGCGCACGCTGCGCTGCAGCCACAGCCCGAAGGCCGACAGCACCGCCACCGAGACCAGCAGGATGAACACGCGCTGCCCGGCCACCATCAGGCCGAACACCTCGAGGTTCGACTGCCCGAACGGCGAGCGCACGGGGTGCGGGTCGGGCCCGGCGATCAGCAGCATCAGCGCCATCAGCACCTGGGCGAGCGCGAAGGTGACGATGAGCGAGCCGTGGTTGCCGACCCCGTAGAGGCTGCGCCGAACGATCGACAGCTCGATCAGGAACCCGACCGCCACCACCACCGCCACGGCGATCGGCAGCGCGACGAGGTACGGGACACCGACCGACAGCGCAAGGAACACCGCGTACGCGCCCAGCGCGTAGAACGCCCCGTGCGCGAAGTTCACGATGCCCAGGATGCCGAACACCAGCGTGAGGCCGACCGCGATCACGGCGTACCCGGACCCGACGACGAGTCCGTTCACCAGCGTCTGCAGCAACAGGTCCATGACCGCGGCGCCCCGTCAGTTGCGCGACTGGGTGAGCAGCACCAGCTGGCCGTCCTTGACCTGCTGGATGTAGAAGTACGGCGCGCTGGCGCGGCCCTTCTCGTCGAACTTCAGCATGCCGCGCGGCGTCGGCCACGGGTTGTCACGCAGCACCTTCGCGATCTTGGGATAGTCGGAGTCGGTGCCCGCGCGGTTGAGCGCCTCGGCGATCACCTTGATCGCCTCGTACGCCACCAGGTGGACCTTGTTGGGGTCGACGTTGTGCTTCTTGCGGAACGCCTGCACGAACGCCTGGTTGGCCGGGCTGGGCTCCGACGCGACGAAGATCTCGCCGGTGATCACGCCGTTCATCGCGCCTTCGGCGGGCTTGAGCATGCCCGGGGTGACGACGCCGGGCGACATCGCTTCGTGCTTGAAGCCGCCGAGCTGGCGCACCTGCTTCCACAGCTGGGCCGCCCGCGACGGGTACGCGTCGGACACGTACAGCAGGTCCGGGTTCTGCGACTTGACCTTCGTGATGATCGACGTGAAATCGTTGGTGTCGGCGTCGTACGTCGACACGCTGACGAGCTCGATCTTCGCGGCGGCCAGGCTCGCCTTCAGGTGCTCGAGCACCGTCTTGTTGAACTCGGTGTTCTCGCCCATGTAGGCGGCGGTCTTCGGCTTGAGGACGTCGGTCAGGTACTTGTTGAAGGCCCGCGAGTTCATCGACACCGTGTTGTTGACCTGGAACAGGAACGGGCTGCCCTGGTCGGTGATGGCGTCGGCCTGCGCGCCCATGTTCACCTGCAGGATCTTGTTGCGGGTGACCGAGGACTCGGCCAGCACCACGGAGCTGTTCATGCCGCCGGTGATGACCTTCGCACGGCCCACCGTCATCAGCTTCTGCACCGCGGCGACCCCGCCCTGCGGCGTGCCCTTGTCGTCCTCGTAAATCAGCTCGAGCTTGCGCCCGCCGAGGATGCCGCCTGCCGCGTTGACCTCTTCGGCGGCGAGTTCGGCGCCCTGGCGGCCGTCGTTGCCGTAGGTGGCGGCCGCGCCCGACAGGGGCATGGCCAGGCCGATGCGGACGGGGTCGGCCGCGAAGGCGGTGGCGCAGACGGACAGCGACAGGGCCAGCGCGCCGGCGCCCTGCAGCATGGTGCGACGGGTCATGGAAGTCTCCTCGGATGGATGGACGTGGACGGTGGATGCGGCCGGACGGATGCCCGGCCGTGGGGACGCGTCAGAGATTGCGGCGGAACAGGTCGAACAGGCGCTCGTAGTGCCGCTCGCTGGCGGCCTTGTGATAGACGGTCTTGCGGGTGTGGAACGCGAAGCCGTGGTGCGCCTCGGGGTACACCTCGATGGAGGCGTTGATCTTCGTGTCGGCGATGATGCCCCGCAGGCGGTCGATCACCTCCTGCGGCGCGTACTCGTCGAACTGCGCGCACCCGAAGTACATCTCGCCGCGGATGCGCTCGGCCAGCAGGTGTGCGGAGTCGGGCAGGTCGGTGATCAGACGGGCGCCGTACATCGAGGCCGAGGCGGCGATCCGGTCCGGGAACGCGCCCGCCACGCGAAAGACGAAGCGCCCGCTCATGCAGTAGCCGACCGCACCCACCTTGCCGGGCCGCGCGGCGGCCTCGGTGTCGAGGAACGCGAACATGGCCTGCGTGTCCTGCTCGACCATCGTGTTCGTCAGGCTGCGGTTGAGCTTCCACATCAGCTCCAGCGATCCGGCGTAGGCCGGGTCGTGGATGCGGTCGCCGTCGAGGTCGACGCTGCGCGCCATCCGGTAGTACAGGTTCGGCATCAGCACGTAGTAGCCGACCGTGGCGAGACGCCGCGCCATGTCGCACAGCTCCTCGCGGATGCCGAGCGAGTCCATGTAGAACAGGATCACCGGATGGGGACCGGGGCGGTCCGGATGGAACACCCAGGTGTTCATCTGACCGTCGCGGGTCGTGATGTCGACGGTGCGCTCTTGCATGCAGGCTGTCTCCTCGCCAGCGCTTGTGATTGGCTGGTTCGCCAACAAGTCTAGCAAGCCCCTCCGCGCCGTGCAACGCGCGTCCGGGCTTGCACCGTCTTGTGGAGTGCGGCCGCGTGCGGTTAGCCTACGGAGCCCGAACCGAACGCTCCGGCGGCCGCCTCCGATGTCACGCGCGGCACTCCGGAACCGACCCGATGCGCCTCGCCCGATGACCCAGCCCCGAGAGCCCAGGACCCCCGCCCCGACCGGTGCGCCCCGCAAGTCGACGATGCGTTCCGAGCGTCGCGCCCTCGCCGAGCGCCGACTGCTCGACGCAGCCCGCGAGATCGTCGCGGCCAAGGGCTGCGTCGGCATGACGCTCGAGAAGGTCGGCGAGGTCGCCGGCTACAGCCGCGGGCTCGCCGCACACCACTTCGGCAGCAAGGGCGGCCTGCTGATCGCGCTCGCCCATCACCTCGACGACACGTTCAAGGCGCTGATCCACGCCGGGCCGCCGCGGCGCGACGGTCTCGACGCGCTCGAGGGCTTCATCACCACGTACCTGGGGCGCAAGGACTCGCAGTGGACCAACACGCGGGCCCTGCTGCTGCTGATGGCCGAGTCGCTGATCGACGACAGCGGCATGGGCGACGAGATCGCCGAGTACAACGCGCGCGTGGTGCGGTACGTCGAGCACCACGTGCGCGCCGGCATCGCGGCGGGCGAGATCCGGCGCGACGTGCAGCCCAACGTGGTGGCTGCGCTGATCATGGGGGCACTGCGCGGCGTGATGCTGCAGAAGCTCAACCGCGACTCGAAGCTCGACCTGAAGAAGGTGAGCCGGCAGATGATCGACCTGCTCGTGCGCAGCCTGGCCGTGGCACCAGGCACCGCGCCGCAGGCCGCTGCCCGGCCCGCGACGCCGTCCCGCACGCGCGCGTCGGCGCGCACGGACGGCAATGCCGGCACGGGCGGCAAGAGCGGCAAGGGCGGAGCCGGCAAGCGCCGCGCCCCGCCTGCGCCCGATCAGGCGGCGTAGCGGCTCGCCGTCATCAGGGTCCACAGCGCCTTCGGGCCGGCCGCCGCGTAGGCGGTGCCGATCTTCTCGCCCCAGAAGGTCTCGCTGCCGAAATCGCGCCGCCACACCCACAGCCGACGCGTGTAGTGGTGCAGGATGTGCTCGTGGGTGAACCCCATCGCGCCCATGCACTGGTGCGAGATCGCGGCGATGCGATGGGCGAACTCCGACGCCTGCGACTTCGCGGCGGCGATCGAGAAG
>Ga0116141_10005638_pt1 | contig 10458 bp, 8 predicted proteins | sample AD_UKC097_MetaG_FD_89744 | JGI IMG/M metagenome (GOLD analysis project Ga0116141, IMG submission 89744) | Active sludge microbial communities of municipal wastewater-treating anaerobic digesters from USA - AD_UKC097_MetaG | ecosystem: Engineered > Bioreactor > Anaerobic > Digestate | place: USA... | reverse complement strand
TCACGTCGGGCTTGAACCGGAAGAAGGAGTGGATCGTCTGGCCGCCGACGTTCAGGGCCGCCACCCCCGTCGGGGCCAGGACGGCCACCCGCTTCGCTGTGGTCTCCTTGAAGTGCTGCAGCAGCGTCGACTTGCCGGTGCCGGCGCGGCCTGTGACAAAGACGTGGCGGCTCGTCTCCTCCATCAGCCGCAGCGCCCGCTCGAAGGGCGCGGTGAACTCGAGCGCCAGCCGGGGGGGGATCTGTTCGGGGTTGCTTCCTGATTGAATGGCGGGCTTTCGTGCCATGGGGAGGCATTACTGCGGGGCGGGACGGAAGTCAATACCCCAAATCCAACGATGAGCCGACGTCATCGCGGTGAGCCGAAGCCCCGAGCGCAGCTTGGGGGGGTAGCGTCGGGAGGCTTTCCGACGGTTCCCTTCCCTTCGCAATGACCCATGCAATAAAGCGCCAAGCTTCTTATCGCTGGATTCGGGCAATAGCGAAGTCCGCCTGACGGATTCGCCCGGCCGGGATCAGCCGCTGATTAATGTCAATAATCAGGCCTGACCCCGAGGCTCCCCTTGCGGCCCGCGCCCTGGCCGATCGCCTGGAACGGGCCGTGGGTCTGCTCGGGAAGGTCATCGATCAGACCCGGCGGCGCATCTTGAACAACGAGAAGGTTCCCGCATCCGAGAAGATCGTCTCCTTCTTCGAGGAGCATACGGACATCCTCGTCAAGGGCGGTCGGGACACCCTGTACGGGCACAAGGTGTTTCTTTCCGGCGGCGCCTCGACGCTGATCCTGGATTGCCTGATCGAGCGGGGCAACCCCGCCGACAGCGATCGGTATCGGCCGCTTCTGCAGCGGCACGAAGAGCGCTTTGGGCGCATGCCCCGCCAGGTGGCCGCCGACGGGGGGTTCGCCTCGCAGGACAATCTGCGTTTTGCCAAAGAGCATCAGGTGCGGGATGCCGTTTTTGCCGAGAAGCGCGGCCTGTCCGTTCCGGAGATGGCCAAGAGCCGCTGGGTCTACAAGATGCTGCGCACCTTCCGAGCCGGCATCGAGGCGGGCATCTCGTGCCTGAAGCGGGCCTTTGGCCTGGAGCGATGCAGCTGGTCGGGATGGGGCGGCTTCAAGCAGTATGTCTGGAGCAGCATCGTCTCGTACAATCTGCTGGTGATGGCCCGCATCCGACTGGCCGAGGTCTGATCCGCAGAGACCGCGGCCGCTTTCTTCGCATTCAAGGCGGCGGTGCGTCCTGCTGCGAGAAAAAACGGCGATACGAACTGAAATCCATGCTGTCGCGCAACGGGCAGTGGTGTTTTCATCGGTCTAATCCGCGCCGTTGACTTCCCGGATATCATTCCCGGTGAAAAACCGGGGTTTCCGGATGGGCACTAAGCTAGTGTCTTTTCCCAGAAATATATTTACATAGCCGTTCGATTTTCCGGAGGATCGAATCGGCGGTGGCGGTCCAGACAAAAGGGTTTGCTTTCGGGTTGTAGGCACGAACGAAGCGGTCGATTTTGGCCACGAGGTCCTTGACGCCGCGGAAGCTGCCTCGTCGGATCGCCTGCTGGGTGATCAGGTTGAACCAGATCTCCACTTGATTGAGCCAGGAGGCGTAGGTCGGCGTATAGTGAATGTGATAACGAGGCTGGGAGGCCAGCCATTGTTTGACCTTGGGATGTTTGTGCGTGGCATAGTTGTCGACGACCAAATGGAGGTCCAAATCCTTCGGGACGCTTTAGTCGATTTGGTTGAGGAACTGGAGAAACTCCTGATGCCGGTGTCGCGGCTTGCACACGGTTGTTACCTGACCCGAAGCCACGTCCAATGCGGCAAACAGGGTCGTGGTGCCGTGGCGCAGGTAATCGTGCGTCACCCCTTCGACGTAGCCCATGCCCAAGGGCAAGAACGGTTGTGTTCGCTCCAGGGCCTGCACTTGACTCTTCTCGTCGACGCAGAGCACCATGGCCTTGTCGGGGGGGTTCAGATATAACCCGACGATGTCCCGGACCTTCTCGACGAAGAACGGATCCGTGGAGAGCTTGAAGTGCTTTTGTCGGTGGGGCTGAAGCCCGAAGGTCGACCACACACGCTGTACGGTGGACTTCGACAGCCCCGTTTCCCGGCTCAGCAATCGGCAGCTCCAGTGCGTGGCGCCGTTCGGCCGGGTCTCGAGGGTTTGCCGGATCAGCCGGGCGATCTGATCGTCGTCGATGGTGCGCGGCGCTCCCGGCCGCAACTCCTCGTAGAGGCCCATGAGGCCCTGGTCGATGAAGCGTTTGCGCCACTTGATGACCGATGGACGGGAAAGTCCCACGGCGGTGGAGATCGCGCTGTTGGTCATGCCTTCGGCGGCCATCAGCACGATGCGTGCCCGCCGGGTGAGGCCTTGCGGCAAGGAACGGGATCGAACCATCGCAGTCAATTGGTCGCGCAACTCTGGTGTCAAGGTCACATCCTCCTGGGGTTGTCTCGCCATAGGGCCCTCCTGTTTCGGATTTTGTTGACCCTATCACAGGAGAACCCATATGTGAAGTTATTTATGGGACATTACATTAGCATTTCGTTAGCCCCTTGTTGTTTCTGGTCGAATCTGGTATGCAGTGAGATACCCAAATCACAATTTATTCAAAACATATGAATCCATGAAAAATTTTCTTTTTGCCCTTATGGCCGTCCTTGTCGGATGTTCATTAAAACCTTCCTATGAACGGCCGGCCCTCCCTACAGCGGCCATTTACCCTGATGAGACTGTTACGGCCAGACAGGCCGCTGTCAGGGTCGACCAAGTCGGCTGGCGCGAATTTTTCGCTGATATCAGGCTTCAGGAAGTTATCCAGCAGGCGTTGGAGAACAACCGCGACCTGCGGATCGCGATGCATCGGATTCAGGAGGCACGCGCGTTCTATGGTATTCAACGGGCCGACCAGTTGCCCAGCATCAGCGCCGGGGCCTTCTACAGCCGATCGCGTACCCCCGCGGGTTTGTCGTTGATCGGAAGCGCTTATACATCAGAGCAATATCAGCTTTCTCTGAGCGTTAGCGTCTGGGAACTGGATTTCTGGGGACGGGTGCGCAGCCTGACGGAGGCGGCCCTTGAATCCTATCTTGGAACCGAGGAGGCGCGCCGCGCCATAGCCATAAGCCTGGTGGCTCAGGTCGCCAATACATACCTGATTGCCCGCGAACTCGATGAACAAGTCGCCATTGCGCAGCAGACGCTTGCCACCCGGGAGGATTCCTGCCGCATCACTAGGCGTCGCTATGAAGTCGGATCTTCCTCCAAGCTGGATGCAGCCCAGGCCGAGACGCTTTTGAGTCAGGCGCGGGCCGATCTGGCTTCTTTGCTGCGCCTGAGAGATCAGAACCGCAATGCGTTGGTTCTTCTGGTCGGCGTACCGGACCTCACTTCCGAGACCCGGATGCTTTCTCAAATAGAGCTCGGCTTTGCGAGAGAAATTTCCGTGGGCCTGCCTTCGGATTTGCTGATCAACCGTCCCGACATTCTCGCCGCCGAGCATCGTTTAAAGGCGGCCAATGCCGATATCGGCGCCGCGCGTGCGGCTTTTTTCCCGAATATCTCACTGACAGGTATCCTCGGCACGGCCAGCGCTGAGCTGAGCGGCCTGTTCGGATCGGGGAGTGGCATCTGGAGTTTCCAGCCCAACTTGATCATGCCCATCTTCGAAGCGGGCCGCCTCCGGGCGAATCTTGACTTGGCTGAAGCGCGCCGCAATATCGCGGTCGCCGATTACGAGAGGACCATTCAGGGGGCGTTCCGCGAGGTTGCCGACGCGCTGGCTGAGCGCCGCTGGCTGCTCGAGCAGTTATCTGCCCAGCGGGCGACCCTGACCGCCCAGACGGAACGTGCGCGTCTGGCCGCTTTGCGCTATCAGAACGGCGCGGCGCCATACCTGGAGGTGCTCGATGCCGAGCGCGACCGGTTTGTGGCGGAACAGGCGCTGGTGCAGGTACGACGTGCGCTGCTGTCCAGCAGCGTCAATCTTTACTCGGCACTCGGAGGGGGAATTCCGCAGTTCGTGCGACAGCCACATTAGTCAGTCCATAATAGAAAGGACGCTAAGACGCATATAGAGTGGATGGCGTATGAAAAAATCCACGGATGATATCCGGACGCTTGAGCAAGGAGCGCAGTGCCCCCAGCGCCATAGACATCATGTCGGCAAAGGAGAAGATGCCGGCACGGCCGAGCCGGTGCGATTTGACTTCCCGCCAAACCCCTTCGCCCGGATTCAGCTCCGGACTATACCCGGGGAGCAAATACAAACGCAGCTTGCCGTCGTAGCTCTTCACCTTTTCCGTTACCTTCTTGGACTTGTGCACCGGATGCCCATCCCAGATCAGAAACACGGGGGTCTTGCTTCCCACCATCAGGCGATCCAAAAAGCGGCAGATGACATCGGCATTCACCCCCTTCTTCTCAATCATGAACCGCATCCGGCCACGCCGATTCACGGCACTGATCATGTTGAGGCGGTATCGCGCCCCCGTGCTTCGCACCACGGGCGTTTGCCCTTTGACCCCCCAGGTCGTCCCCGCATGGTAATCGCTGCGAAGGCCCGATTCGTCGGCAAACCAGATCTCCGCTTTCATCTGCTTGGCTTCTTTTTCAATCGCGGGATAATCCTCTTGAACCCACTTGCGCACGCGCTCCGGATCTTGCTGATAGGCCTTCCACAACGGCTTCTGGGCCGTAATGCCCAACTGGGCCAGAAGGCGGCCCACCGAATTGGCACTCAATCGAATCCCGTATCGCGTGTAGATCAAAGAGCCAATGGCATTGCGGGTCCACAAGGCAAAGGGAAACTGATACTGTCGCGGGTCTTTGCCAACGACGGTTTGATAGACCCATTGGATCATGTTGCCTTTCAGCTTGCGCGGGCGGCCGCCGCGCTTCTTGGCATCCAGGGCATCCCAGCCGCCTGCCCTGAACAGGGCCAGCCAACTATAAATGCACCCACGGCTGAACCCCAGAGTCTTCACCACCACTTCCGGGCTCTCGCCGCTTTGAACCATTGCCACCGCGCGCTTGCGGAGCTCCGTCAGGACATCATGCGTCAGCTTTCGACCATCCATCTCTTTCATGGTCGGTGTTATACCACATCCGCTTGAAAATGTCTATACTATTATGGACTGATTAATAATACAAATGGAGAGCCATGACCCCAAGACAGAAGAAATGGTTAAGGATGCTGGCAGCGGCGCTGATTCTCATCGTTCTGGGAATCGTCGCCTGGCAGCAATTCGGCAGGGACGAAGGTGACCAGGGCCTTGTCAGCGGCAATGGCCGCATTGAAGCGGTCGAGATCGATATCGCGGCCAAAACGCCCGGCCGGGTAAAGGATATCCTGGTTCGGGAGGGCGAACTGGTCAGGGCCGGGCAAGTGGTGGCGGTTCTGGACACCGAGGTATTGGAGGCCCAGCTTCGCCAGGCCCAGGCGCAACTCAAGCAGGCCGAGAGCGCAGTGGAGACGGCGCGCAGCCGGCTGGTTCAGCGGGAAAGCGAAAAAACAGCGGCAAGGGCGCTGGTCTGGCAGCGCGAGGCCGAGCTGGAGGTTGCCCGCAAACGCGCACTGCGCTCATCGACCCTCGCTTCCGAGGGCGCAACCTCTCAGCAGGAAGCAGATGACGACCAGGCCCGGGTTCAGAGCGCCGAAGCAACGGTCAGCGCGGCCAGGGCTCAACTCGCCGCCGCTGAAGCGGCAGTCGCAACGGGGCTCTCCGAGATAAGCGGTTCTCGCTCGGCCGTTGACGCCGCCAGGGCTACGGTCGAACGCATCCAGGCGGATATAGAGGACAGCTCTCTCAAGTCTCCCCGCGAGGGGCGGGTACAATACCGTGTCGCCCAGCCCGGGGAAGTGCTCGGAGCAGGCGGCAGGGTGCTGAGCCTGGTTGACCTGAGCGATGTCTATATGACCTTTTTCCTACCCACGGCTGCAGTGGGACAGATCGCCATGGGCACCGAGGTAAGGCTGATACTGGATGCGGCCCCGAACTATGTCATTCCGGCCAATGTTTCGTTCATTTCCGATGTAGCCCAGTTCACCCCTAAAACCGTGGAGACCGCCGCCGAGCGTCAAAAACTGATGTTTCGCATCAGGGCGCAAATCCCCCCGGACCTGCTCAGAAAACATATCACCCAGGTAAAAACAGGGCTTCCCGGCGTTGCCTACATCAAGCTCGATCGCAATGTCCCATGGCCTGCCAACCTGCAGGCGAAGGTGCAATGAGTGGAACGCAACCCTTCAAGCGAATTGACCGCGGCCCTGCCTGGTCATGTGGCCCGACTGCATGAAATATCCCTGCTCTATGACAAGGGCAAGACCCGGGCGCTTGACGCTGTGAGCCTGAATATCCGGACCGGCCTCATGGTCGGCTTCATCGGCCCGGATGGGGTGGGCAAGTCCAGTCTGTTGTCGCTTGCGGCGGGTGCCAGGGCGATCCAGACGGGTCGATTGGAGGTCTTGGGCGGCGATATGGCTGATGCCCGGCACCGCCGCGCGGTTTGCCCGCGTGTGGCATACATGCCTCAGGGACTCGGCAAAAACCTTTACCCGACCCTATCGGTATTCGAGAATGTGGATTTCTTCGGCCGCCTCTTCGGCCACAGCCGCCGGGAGCGCGAGCGCCGGATCCGGGAATTGCTCGACGCGACGGGCCTGATTTCCTTTGTCGACCGCCCCGCCGGCAAGCTCTCCGGCGGCATGAAGCAGAAACTGGGCCTGTGCTGCGCGCTGATCCATGATCCGGATCTACTGATCCTCGATGAGCCGACCACTGGCGTTGATCCACTCTCCCGCCGGCAGTTCTGGGAGCTGATCGGACGCGTTCGCGCCAGCCAGCCCGGCATGAGTGTCCTGATCGCCACCGCTTACATGGAAGAGGCCGCGCAATTCGACTGGCTAGTGGCCATGAACAACGGGCGCGTGCTGGCAACCGGGGCCCCTGCGGAGCTGCTGGACGTGACCGGCGCCGGGACGCTGGAGGAAGCGTTTATCGCCCTGCTTCCGGAATCGCAGCGCAAAGGCTACAGACCCGTCGTCATACCCCCTCGTGAGATGGCCGACGCCGAGGAGGTTGCCATTGAGGCGCATGACCTTACGATGCGTTTCGGTGATTTCACCGCTGTGGATCATGTGAGTTTCCGGATCGCGCGCGGCGAAATATTCGGCTTCCTCGGGTCGAACGGGTGCGGCAAGACCACCACCATGAAGATGCTCACAGGCCTGTTGCCGGCCAGCGAGGGACAGGCATGGCTCTTTGGTCACCCTGTGGACCCGCATGATTTGGGTACCCGCCGGCGGGTCGGCTATATGACGCAGACCTTTTCACTTTACACTGAGTTGACGGTCCGCCAGAACCTCGTGCTGCATGCGCGCCTGTTCAGCATACCGGAGGACCGGATCGAGCCGCGCGTGCAGGAAATGGCGGAGCGTTTCGGCCTGAGCGAGGTTATGGACAGCCTGCCTGACGCCCTTCCCCTTGGCAAGCGTCAGCGATTGTCACTGGCGGTGGCCGTGATTCACGGTCCGGAGATGCTGATCCTGGATGAACCAACCTCGGGGGTTGACCCGGTCGCGCGCGATGCTTTCTGGCAGATCATAATCGACCTCGCGCGTCAGGACAAGGTCACCATTTTCATCTCCACCCACTTCATGAACGAGGCCGAACGTTGCGACCGGATATCGCTCATGCATGCAGGACGGGTACTGGTCAGCGATTCACCGGCGGCTCTGGTCGCCGCCCGCGGGGTGAACTCGCTGGAAGAAGCCTTCATCGGCTATCTGGAAGAAGCCGTTCAGGAAGCGGCGCCCGAGACCCCGCAGCCGTTCACTCCGGTCACGCCCCCGCACGCCGCAGAAGAAAGCAGGAGACTGGACGTCGGGACTGCTTCTTTCAGCTTTCGCCGCCTGCTCAGCTACGCCAAGCGGGAGGCCCTGGAACTGCTCCGTGATCCGATCCGCCTGACCCTTGCCATGCTGGGCAGCGTGATCCTGATGTTCGTGATGGGCTACGGCATCAACATGGATGTGGAGGACCTCTCTTTCGCCGTGCTCGACCGCGATCAGACCACCACCAGCCGCGACTATGTGCTCGACCTCTCGGGTTCGCGTTACTTCATTGAATGTCCGCCGATCCGGGACTACGAGGACCTGGACCGGCGCATGCGCGCGGGTGAAATCAGCCTCGCCATCGAGATTCCACCCGGTTTCGCCCGAGACCTGCGGCGCGGCACGCCGGTTGCCATCGGCGCCTGGATCGACGGGGCCATGCCGTCGCGGGCCGAAACGGTGCGCGGTTATGTGCAGGGAATGCATGCGCACTGGCTGGCGGCCCAGGCAAGACAGGTTTTCGGCTCTGCCGTCACCGGACAGGTCGTCATAGAAACGCGATTTCGCTACAATCCTGATGTCAAGAGCCTTGTGGCCATGGTGCCGGCGGTCATCCCGATTCTGCTGATGATGATCCCGTCCATACTGACCGCATTGTCCGTCGTGCGGGAAAAGGAACTGGGATCTATCGTCAACCTGTATGTTACGCCGACGACCCGGCTGGAGTTTCTGCTGGGAAAGCAGATTTCCTATATTGTCCTGGCAATGATCAATTTCGTGCTGCTGTCCGTACTGGCCGTATTCGTTTTCCGCGTGCCGCTCAAAGGCGGTTTTCTCACGCTTGCCGCGGCGGCCCTGCTGTACGTGATCGCGACGACCGCAATGGGCCTGGTCATTTCAACCTTCACGCGCAGCCAGATTGCCGCCCTGTTCGGCACCGCAATCCTGACCCTTGTGCCCGCCATGCAGTTCTCCGGGTTTATCGATCCGGTTTCCTCTTTGGAGGGAGTGGGCCGGGTCATCGGGGAGATTTATCCGACCACCCATTTCCTGACCATTGCGCGCGGGACCTTCTCCAAGGCCCTGAATTTCTCTGATCTCCATACCTCATTTCTGCCGCTGCTGATTGCCGTGCCCGTTCTGATAGCCCTGAGCGCCGCGCTGCTCAAAAAACAGGAGAAGTGATATGCACGTATCCAACGTACTGCACCTCGGCGTAAAAGAACTCCGCAGCCTGATGCGGGACGTGGTCATGGTCGCGCTCGTTATTTATTCCTTTACCATTTCCGTCTATACATCCGCAACGGCCAGGCCGGAGACCCTGAACAAGGCGCCGATCGCCATTATCGACGAGGATCGATCGCCGCTCTCCGCGCGCATTGTCGATGCCTTTTATCCTCCCTATTTCCTGCCGCCGAAGCTGATCAATCAGGCCGACGCGGATGCGCGGATGGACGCCGGCCTCGACACCTTTGCCCTTGATATTCCCCTCGGATTCCAGCGCGATTTGCTGGCTGGCCGCAACGCCGTGGTACAGCTTAACGTCGATGCCACGCGGATGAGCCAGGCGTTTACGGGCAGCGGATATATCCAGTCCATCATAAACGGGGAAGTGAACACGTTCCTGCAGGGCTACAGAGCAAAGGACAGACCGGCCGTGGACCTCGTTCTGAGGGCGCGCTTCAACCCAGAGCTGAACCAGACCTGGTTCGGCGCTGTGATGCAGATTATCAACAGCGTGACCATGCTATCCATCATCCTGACGGGCGCGGCGCTGATCCGCGAGCGCGAGCACGGCACGGTGGAGCATCTGCTCGTCATGCCGGTAACGCCTTTCGAAATCATGGTGAGCAAGATATGGGCGATGGCGGCGCTCGTGCTTGGCGTCTCTCTCTTTTCGTTGCTCGTTATTGTCCGGGGGTTGCTCGCAGTACCGATCGAAGGCTCCCTGCCGCTGTTTGCCGTCGGTACCGCGCTGCACCTGTTTGCCACCACCTCGCTCGGGATCTTTCTCGGCACGATTGCCCGCTCGATGCCGCAATTCGGGCTGCTGATGATGCTTGTCTTGCTGCCGTTGCAGGTGCTTTCGGGAAGCGCGACACCGCGAGAAAGCATGCCGGAGTTCGTCCAGTTCATCATGCTGGCGGCGCCGAACACCCATTTCGTCATTCTCGCCCAGGCCATCCTGTACCGCGGCGCGGGACTTGCGGTCGTCTGGCCACAGTTCATTTCCCTCATCCTGATCGGGAGCGCCTTGTTTTCCTTTTCCCTGGCGCGCTTTCGTAAAACCATCGGAACGATGGCATAAAACAGAATTCGCAAGGTTCTCGGGTCAGGTGAGGGAATGACAGCGGGACAACAAACAGGCAGGATACCGGCAGAGGTTATTACAAGGGGCGAAATGGCCGTCTTCAGTAAGACAGGTGAGTCGGCGGTCATTTGTCTTTCAGGCAACTGGAAAAGAAGCGCAGAGTTGCCGGGGGCCGAAACGTTTCGGAGGAGGCCCGGGCAACACTGAGAAGGCCCAGACCACCTCTCCTTGAAGCTAAAATGAGGCGCTGATTTAGAACTTATCCGTAAATAATGCCTGCTTTTCTGAAGGCGACGATGGCTG
>Ga0116141_10005631_pt1 | contig 10465 bp, 6 predicted proteins | sample AD_UKC097_MetaG_FD_89744 | JGI IMG/M metagenome (GOLD analysis project Ga0116141, IMG submission 89744) | Active sludge microbial communities of municipal wastewater-treating anaerobic digesters from USA - AD_UKC097_MetaG | ecosystem: Engineered > Bioreactor > Anaerobic > Digestate | place: USA... | reverse complement strand
ATGAGTCATTTTATGTCATCAAAATTATGGAGAAAAGACATCCTTTATATTCAATAGATGAAAATTTCTGGGATAACCTTTTTAGAAAATAAGTGAGCAAATGCTTCTTCAGAATATAAATGATCGAAGAATATCCGAAGAGTGGTTGCTGTCGAAAAAAAACTCAAGTTATCATAGGAAAAAAGTTGAAAAAATTTTTGAAAATTGCATTCATTTGTTGTTTATTGATCTTGCTTGTCATTATTGTAATTTTTCTGGCTTGGTATATTTCTGTTGCCGAAACACTTCCGAATGTGGATGATCTTCAAGGAAAGGCTTCCCAATTTGAAACAGCGGATATTCTAGATCGAAATGGCAACCTGCTTTATGAAATTGTCGATCCTAATGCGGGAAGGCGGAGTTATGTGAATCTAAATGACATTTCTCCTTATTTAATCGCGGCAACGATCGCTACAGAAGATAAAGATTTTTACAGTCATCCGGGTTTTGATGTGATCGCAATATTTCGAGCAGCGATTCAAAATTTCAAAAGTCATCAGACTGTTTCAGGTGCTTCAACAATTACACAACAGTTAGCCAGAAATCTGTTGCTTTCTCCTGAGGAAAGAAATGAACGCTCGATAAAGCGGAAAATGAAAGAGATTTTTCTTGCAGCTGAAATTACCAGACGTTATTCAAAAGATCAAATTCTGGAACTTTATCTAAATGAAAATTATTACGGGAATTTTGCTTATGGCATTGAAGCAGCCGCACAGACTTATTTCGGCATTCCCGCAAAATTCCTGAATTTATCACAATCCGCTTTTTTAGCAGGTCTGCCTCAAGCTCCAGCGGTTTATGACATTTATACCAACCGTGAATTAACCTTACAACGTCAAAAAGATGTGATGCTATTAATTTATCTTTTAAGCAAAGAACGGGGTTGTATTTATGTCAGTAATTCCAGCGGAAAAGTTTGTGTGGATGAAGTATCTTTCGATCAGTCAATAAAAGAAATGGAAACATATAGTTTTAAGGAAGTCGAATTTAAGATAAAGTATCCGCATTGGGTGAATTATATTCGGTCTATTTTGGAAGAAAAGTATGGAGCTCAAAGTATATATCGTTCCGGCTTTACTGTTTACACTTCGATTGATCCCGAGTTGCAAGATCTTGCACAACAAATAATTACTAATCAGATTAATTCGATGAAGGAAAACAACGCGAAGAATGGTGCATTGGTTGCTATACAACCCGAATCCGGTGAAATCCTTGCGATGGTAGGCTCTCCCGATTTCAATGACGAACAAAACAGCGGGCAAATAAACATGGCTATATCGCCCAGACAACCCGGATCGGCTATTAAACCGTTGATCTATGCGGCAGCGTTCGAGAAAGGGTGGACACCGGCTACTCTTGTTTGGGATATTGAAACCGCTTTTTCTCCGACTGGAGATCCGGCTGATCTGAATTACTCAGATCCCTATATACCGGTGAATTATGACGGAAAATATCATGGTCCTGTGTTGGTCCGAGACGCCTTGGCAAATTCCTATAATGTGCCTGCCGTAAAAGCACTCGAATATGTTCATGTTTATGATGATCCGGATACTTCGGAATCCGACGGCTTTATCAATTTTGCAAAACGATTTCATTTGAATACCTTTGATAAACCGGGATTTGGACTTTCCTTAGCTTTAGGAGGAGGAGAAGTTCCTTTATTGGATCTGACAAATGCATTTTGTGTATTTGCGAATTCAGGCAATTATGTTCCGGTAACCCCAATTTTAAAAATACTAAATAGTAAAGGTGAGATTATATACAAAGCCGAACAACCTGAGAGGGAACAAATAATAAATGAAGAGTATGCTTATCAGATTACTTCTATTTTATCCGATTCATCAGCCAGAGCGCCGATGTTCGGACAAGATTCTGTCTTAAATCTACCGTTCCCGGTCGCGGTAAAAACCGGAACGACCAATGATTTTCGAGATAATTGGACAATCGGATATACACCTGATTTAGCTGTGGGTGTCTGGATCGGAAATGCGGATTATTCTCAGATGATTGATACAACCGGTGTCAGCGGAGCCGCGCCTGCTTGGTCCGAATTTTTCCGCATCGCGGAGACTGTCGTTGCTGTCGTTCAACCGTCTGATTTTATCAGACCGGCAGGAATTGTTGACCGATCGATCTGTTCGATTTCCGGAACCGATCCGTCCCGATTTTGTCCTTCCGTAAAAAATGAAATATTTGCTTATTACCAACTTCCCTTGCCGTCATCCGAAGACCTTTGGAAACCGGCTTTGATTAATACATGGAATGGCAGATTGGCGAATGAATATTGCCCTGAATATAATGAAGAGGTAATAACGATAAATGTCAAAGATCCTTCTGTTCAACAATGGATTTCAACTACGGCGGAAGGTTATAACTGGGCAAAATCCGTTAATTTAATCAGTCCCGATAAACCGATTTATTTTACGCCGACGGATTATTGTGATCCGAACAATACCGGCCCTACGATCCAATTTGTTAATTTAGCGAACGGGATGCAAATTACCGATGATGTTATAGAAATTTATGCCGTTATTAACGCTCCCGATGGAATACAATCATTCAGCCTTGATTTTGGAAAAGGGACCGATCCGGAAGAATGGTACGTAATCACGAACGGAATTAACCGTCAGATTTTTAATCCGGAAAAGATCGGCGAATGGTATTTATATGGAATGGAAAACGGACTTTATACTTTAAGGCTATATGTTACAAGCCCAATCGGGACGATTGCCGAACGAAGAATTGTATTGTCGATCGATATTCCAACAAAACAGGATGCCGAAACGATATTGGTACCCGTTTATGGGACGGAAGAATCAATACCTGATTTCTTTGAAAATTATCCATAAAATAAACAGGCCAAATTCTTTTAGGGCCTGTTTATTTATCTTATTTGTCAGGAATGTTAATTATTTATTGATTGCACAAAAGTGACCTTTCCACAATTTTGGATTTCAATTTGATATGCATCTTTGGGAATATAGATCGTTCCGCCTCCGCTGCCTAAATAATTGGAAATAATCTCCCCTTTAACTCCGGTTATTTTCCAATAACATTTTGTTTTATTCGGTTCGGTCCTCCAAATTCCCGGAGCAATTTCCGGACCGATCAAGTAAAAGCCATCCGTCTTATCCGCTTTTAGAATACTACTGTCGACTGTCGGTGTAACTTGAACAATCCGAATAACCGGAGTGTAAGTCGGTTGAGCGGTATAGGTAGGTAATTTAGTAGAGGTCGGATATATCGTATAAGTTGGATAGGCTGTGTAAGTGGAAAGGGGTGTGTAAGTGTTTCGGGGGGTACCGGTCGGCAACGGAGTATATGTCGGCAAATTTGTATACGTAGCCAAGGGAGTATAAGTTGGAAGTTTGGTATATGTTGACAGCGGCGTATAAGTCGGTAATTTCGTGAAAGTCGGATAGATCGTATTGGTCGGTAGCGGCGTATAGGTCGGTAATTTTGTAAAAGTCGGGTAGACGGTATAAGTTGCCGGCGGAGTATAGGTTGGTAATTTTGTAAGCGTGGGATAAGCCGTACTTGTCGGCAATTTTGTAAAAGTCGGATTTGGAGTATAGGATGGTAATTTTGTAGAAGTCGGAATATTTTTTAAGGTCGCATTAATTGCTGATTCTACAGTCGATTTTATTTCTTCTTCCTTGGGTTGACAACCGGAAAGTAAAACGGCAAAACCAACGATGATGATCACTATCAGCAGATGGAATTTTGAGACTTTTCCAAAGAAATAATAACTTTTTCCAGACATTTTGTCTCCTTTCTAAAGGCCAATCAACTGTAAATCTTTTTGGACTTTTAAATTTTACCAAAATATTTCATCATGAAAGAAAACTCTTGTTATCCTCGATTTTAATCAGGATAAAAGGCATGAAAACATATGACAAAATACACTGAAATAGTGGTAATTATATTCTCCGATTACTACGGTTCCCATAAAATGATCCTTTTTTTGAAAAAACTTTCCTTTACCAGGATAATTCTTTGGTTCAAAGATCCGCGAAAAATCAGCCCTATTTTGACTTCTTTATTATTAAATGGGCCGTCTACCAGTACATCACATTCGAGAAGAAATTTCATGCGGGACGAATTTGATTCCATTAATAATTCTTCCCATTTAAAACCTGTATATGCCCAAATGTTTTTTCCGCGATTATGTAACTCTTTTGCGATCAGCGCGGCAGCCTCGGCTTGATAAAACGGATCACCTCCACTGAAAGTAATTCCTGTTATTAATGGGGAATCAGGCAGCGTTCTCAGCAAATCCGAAACCGTGAATTCTTCTCCTCCGTCGAAAGGCCAGGTTTGAGGATTGTGGCAGCCGATGCAATGGTGGCAGCATCCTTGGAAAAACAGTACAGTACGAAGTCCGGGTCCATCGCAAACACTTTCCGGGACAATTCCCGATAATCGAACTTTACACATAATATTATTCCTATTTATGCGGACGACGATCTTTTAATTCTGCTTTCTTCGCATCATTAAATCGATCGATTGAAGAGAGATAACCTGTGATACGGCGGATCCGCCGGATATCGGTATTGCTGCATACCGGGCAGTTTCCTTCGATTACGCCATGAAAGCCACAAACGGGACATTCATCAATCGGGAAATTAATTCCTCCGTAGCCGATTCCGCTTTCATTCATATGTCGAATTATTGCTTCGATCGCTTCCGGATTATAAAGCGGCGGTGCGTCTAATTCCACATAACTGATATGGCCGGCATTTGTGAAAGCATGATAGGGTGCTTCAATTAAAATTTTATCGAATGATGAAATCGGATAATAAACCGGAACATGAAAGCTATTTGTATAATAATCTTTGTCGGTTACGCCCGGCAATAAACCGAATTTTTCTTTATCGATCGAGATAAAACGTCCTGAAAGTCCTTCGGCAGGCGTTGCCAATAGTGTGAAATTCAGATCAAACTTTTCCGAAAAATAATCCGTCATTTTCCTCATAAACTCTATTATTTCCAGTCCTAATTTTTGAGCATCGTTTGATTGAGCTTGGTGATATCCGGTTAATGCAATAAGTGTTTCCGCTAATCCGATAAATCCAATGGAAAGTGTCCCGTGGCGGATCACTTCTTTGATCTCATCTTGGCTGCCGAGTTTTTCTGATCCCAAATATAGACCCTGTCCCATGAGAAAAGGCATATCTTTTACTTTAAGGTGTGATTGAATTTGAAATCGATGCAGAAGTTGACGAGAGGTAAGTGTCATAACTTCCTCCAGAAGAAGATAAAATTTCTGAATATTTCCTGCGGCACGAATGGCAAGTCGCGGGAGATTGACAGTGGTAAAAGATAAGTTTCCTCGTCCGTCACTTACCGGTTCTCCATGTCGATCCGAAATAACGCGTGTGCGGCAGCCCATATAGGCTACTTCCATATCAAAAGGCTTGTTAAACGGTGCGTCCATGAAGGAAAACGTTGGATTCATTCGGGAAGAGGAAACTCTTATTGCCAATTTAAAAAGATCATAATTCGGATCTTGCGGATCGAAATTGATGCCTTTTTTAATTCGAAATATGATATTAGGGAAGATCGGTGTTTCTTCGTGCCCTAAACCTTTTTCATAAGCTGACAAGAGATTGCGGGTAATCGCTCGTCCGACTTCGCTTATATCACAACCCAGATTAATTGAACTAAACGGAACTTGAGAACCGGCGCGGCTATGCATTGAATTTAAGTTATATACTAATCCTTCCATTGCCTGATAAATTTCATTTTCGTCCGCATTGAAAACAAAATCCGCCATGTCACGATCAAAGTGAGCAAAGGATTGACCGCCGTGCATATCATTTTGCGAACTTTGCAAAATAATAGCCGCAAGAGCAGCGGCCGATCCGATTCGTTTCGGAGGACGAATATATCCATGTCCGGTATTAAAGCCTTCATGCAATAGTTTTCTTAAAGGAATTTGAATACATGTCAACGTTTTTGAATAATAATCCAAGTCATGAATATGGATATCGCCGTTGCGATGCGCTTGAGAAATATCTTCGGGAATCAATCTGGAAAGATAGTATTGTCTGCTTGCTGCGGAAGCAATTTGAAGCATTTTTGCTGAAGGTGAGTTACCGACATTCGCGTTTTCTCGGCTTGTTTCAACAAGAATATCCGCCACGGTATCCATTAATTCACTTTTCCCTTCGCGAATACGGCTCCGTTGGGAACGATAAAGGATAAATGCTTTTGCGGTTCGGGCATGACCGGTTTCAATTAATATTTTTTCAACAGCATCCTGAACACCTTCAACGGTCGGTATTTTCGATTTGTCCGTTTCTTTCTGTAAATATATAATGACTTCTTGAGCCAATTTATGTGCTAAAACCTGATCGCTTCCTCCGACAGCTTGAGCGGCTTTAAATATTGCCACAGCTATTTTTTCAATATCAAAGGGAACGATTCGTCCGTCCCTTTTTTGAATAACTTCAAATTCTCCTTTTACTGAATGACAGTTAATTTCAGACAAGGCAATTAAAGAATTTTCAGTTATAAGCAGATCTTTTTGATCATATTGGTTTTTCATTTTATGCCTCATTTACGTGTTTCGTCGAATTTCTTTTTTTATCGATCAAAATAAATTCTTATGTCTCAGATATTATGCAAAATGGCGCAAATAAAAACTGGCGTTTTACTTGACAGCATTCAAAATTCAGTGAAGACTTTTGTAAAAAAAGTTTTCGCATTATATAAATCATCATTGGGATTATAAGAACATAAGCAACTCCTCGTAAACTGATTAAAAAAGCTCACCCTGATGAAGGATGAGCTTTATGAGAAAGTTGCTTTACAACTGTTTTTGCTCAACCCTTTAACGCGAAGGGCGTTTTAACCACAGACAGGCATTCGGGCTTTAACCGTTGCGCGACAGCGCCGGAATTTCACCGGACTTTCCCTGATATTTCAATCATCCACGACAGACGATTCTGTGAAGCTTTCTTCAAATTATAACAGTAAATTTAAAAAAAAGACTTTTTCATTGCCGGTTTACAAAACCTTTGGGTTAAACGGATATATTCCCGATGATGGATTTAAATCGGATATTAATGAAAAAAATAGACTTATTAAAATAAGTAAAAAAGAATTATATAAATGTGATTTAATAGTCTTTAAAATATAAGCTTTGGAAATCGAAAAAGGAGGAATATGGAAAGGAATATACCACGTGATGCATCAGAATCTATTGATTTTTATTTACGCACAATTTATTCTGTCTTGCGTTCCAAGTCTGATACGAGAATCAGCGTATTTGAAGAAGCGCATTCCGGAATGGATTCGATGATGCATCCCGATGCTCGATCCGATTTTCCGGATTACAATGCTTTTATCTATAGTATCCTTCGGCTGCCGGAATGTTTGATAAAAGTTCAACGTATTATTCTCGGCCAAAATATTAAAATGTTTGCTGAACAAGGCTATTCCGATATCGAAAAATGGGAAGTAGTCAGTGCGAGAGCAAGACGAAGATATTGTCTTTATAACAATTCCGATACATTGGCTTGTTTTATCACCAGCAGATCTGATATCGATGATTTAATTCCGGAAATTACTGCCTTCCAAATTGAATGGAATAAGTTTCATTATCTTTTAATGAAGGTTCCCGATGAATACTTGAAAAATATTGATCCTAAAAACGAAACGGAATATCGTTTTATAGCGGAAGCGATTCTATCTCCGGTGGAAGATCTCAATCGGTTGTATACAATTTGGGGGAAAAAGACAGGGACATGGCTGCTTGAGATGAAAAGGCGTGTCTCTGAGCTGAGAGTTAAGTTATTGGACAGTTCCTCTATCCAATATTCGAGGTCAGCTAATAGTTGGATGAAGAATATTTTACAAGAAATGCCTGATATAGTTGATCGGCCGATATATTTTGTCTCAAGCAACACGCATAGTATTACCAATATGATCTCGGGATATGCTCTCTCCAAAGAATCCGAATTAATTGATTTTCTGAAAAAAATGGACGACCAGTCCCTTTTTCATGAATGGGATTTAATCAGCCGAAATAAACTTTCTGCAAAAAAAGAGAATCTTCTTTATTATGTTCTAAAAAAATATCAACAAACTCCCGCGGGAGCATACACAGTCAAAGAACAACAGGAAATTGAGAACGGAGGGGGTATATTTCGCATATCCGGATACAATACTTTTGATATTGAGACACAAATCATTGAATTATCGAAAATAAAAACAGAGAATATTGATCCGCGCATTAAATTGGATAATATCGAAAAATTGAAAAAAAGTGAAGCTATTCTTTTTAATATTGACTATCCGTTAGGCATGACTGCTTTTAATGTTATGACAAAGTTTGCGGAAGAATTTGAAGATGTCCGCGGCATCTACATTATGGGAAAAGCCGCATCATTAAATGGGATCTATGGAGATGTCATCATTCCTACCGCGGTTCATGATATTCATTCGCAGAATACCTATCTTTTTCAGAATTGTTTTACGGCTTCTGATATTGAACCTTGGTTGGTCTACGGATCTATCTTAGACAATCAACGGGCGGTTTCCGTATTTGGAACTTTTCTTCAAAACCATCGTTTTGTCGAAACTTTATATCAGGGCGGATATACGGATATTGAGATGGAAGCCGGACCGTATCTTTCCGCTATTTATGAAATGGTACGGCCGGATCGTCACCCGACAAATGAATTTATAACCTTATATAATAATCGTTTTGATTTAGGAATTTTGCATTATGTTTCAGATACTCCGATGAGTAAAGGAAAAAATCTCGGCGCCGGTACACTATCCTATTTTGGAATGGATTCGACTTATGCAACTTCTATCGCGATTCTCAGGCGAATATTTACTATCGAAAGTCATTTTATAAAATAGGATTTTTGAACCAAAATCTGAATAAAGGATTCTTTTAATGAGTCAAAAAAGTCGATTCATCGTTATTATTTTGATTGTTCTCCTTATGCTTTTGATAATTTTAATTTATGGCGTTTTTATGAATGTTCAATCCGGTGTGGGCTTTCTTTTTATACCGTCAAAGTCTTATACGCCAACCATAACCGCTACACAAACCATTACTCCGACTATAACATTTACTCCCAGTAAAACACTCGATTTGAATCTGCTGAAGACAAACGCTGTGAATACGTATATTGCCGGTAATTTGATTCAAACTCAAAACCAATTAAACATCGCCACATCAACCGGGACACCCGATGTTTCTGTTATTAGAACGGAAGCGGTAAACAGAGCGATCACCGAATTGACCGAAACGGAAATGGTTGTAAGGGAAACAGAAAAGTGGATGCCCCAAATCAATTCAAAAGGATTTACCGAGAAGATTCTCGGAAAAGATCAAAGCATAATGGTTCTCATCGATGATGTTTCTCGATCTTTTTGGATTGATAATATGAAGTAACCAATGCATCTATCAGAAATGTATTAAAGACGGTAACTGCTCAATTATCGATTCCAATGTGGGAGAAGAAATCTCTCAAGATACGTTTAACTCTTTACCGGTCGTCAATGTATCTTGGAATCACGCAAAAGATTATTGCGAATGGGCAGGGAAAAGACTTCCGACTAAAGATGAATGGTTGGAAGCAGCCGGAGTCGATAAGGATTTCCTTTATCCGTGGGGAAAACGAGTAACGGAAGGGATGCCGGTAAACGCAAACGAAGAAAACGGAAAGCCGGTAGCTGCGGATACCTATCCTGAGGGGTGCAGCTTTTACGGTGTATGTAATTTATTGGGAAATGTATGGGAATGGGTTGCTTCGTCAAATCCGGAGCCTGATTCCGAGCAGCAATCGATTATGGGCGGCGGATGGCGGACCTTTTCTGGCGATCTGAATAACAGGATTGAAGGGAAAATGAACAAAACAGAATCAGCTGATGATGTCGGTTTCAGATGTGCGTCGGATATAGAATAAGATTGAAAAATTTTGGCATGATTAAAAAATAGAGAGGTTTTGAGAATAATATCCCCCAACCTCTCTATCGATTCGATTTTTTTATTACGGTTTCATATATTTTATGATCGGCCTTTGAATGGGAATTCGATTAATCTCCGGAATTCTATTAAAAATAGTATTTAGTTCCCTGATTCTGAAAGCCAATTCCGGAGTTAAATCCGATGGTTTAAATTGATAACACCAATTTCCTTCGGCTTTACCGGGGAAGTTCATTCTTGCTTCCGGCCCTTGTTGTAAAATATCTTGTAAAGGAGCAATCGCATATACCGCGACTGAACTCCATACGCAGCGAACCATTTTCCATGCGATATCTTCTCCGTTCGACATAAGGTATCTTCTTGCGAAGTCTTTTTCGGATTCCGGCGCGGTTTGATACCAACCGATTGCGGTGTCGTTATCATGTGTACCCGTATATGCAATACAGTTTTGAATATAATTGTGCGGCAAGAAAAGGT
>Ga0116141_10005630_pt1 | contig 10465 bp, 9 predicted proteins | sample AD_UKC097_MetaG_FD_89744 | JGI IMG/M metagenome (GOLD analysis project Ga0116141, IMG submission 89744) | Active sludge microbial communities of municipal wastewater-treating anaerobic digesters from USA - AD_UKC097_MetaG | ecosystem: Engineered > Bioreactor > Anaerobic > Digestate | place: USA... | reverse complement strand
CATGACGCTGCCCACCGAGCTGGTCACGCCGGAAATCTGGGACCTTGTCATCGATCTGAACTTCAAGGGCGTGGCCTACGGCACCTATGCCGCCATTCCCGTCATGCGGAAGCAGGGGTTCGGACACATCGTCAACACCGCTTCCATCACGGGACTTGTCCCGGTGCCCTATCAGGCGCTGTATGCTTCAACAAAGGCCGCGGTGCTGATGATGACCGAAAGTCTGCAATACGAACTTGAGAACGAGGGCCTCTCCTTCAGCGTCGTATGTCCGGGCAATGTGGCCACGCCCATCTTCGGGCAGATGGCGCCGCCGCCCGACGCGATCTCGGTGGAGGATGCCGTGGATTACATTTTGGCCGAGGTGGAGAAGAAATCTTTAGAGATCGTCTTTTCCCAGACCTACCGCGATATGGCAAAACTGTACCGGGAGGACCGCCCGGCGTTCGACAAGCTCGCCCGCGGCATCGCGGACGAGCGGCGGGAGAACTATCGCACCAAGGGGACCTATTATTGATGCGGATAAACAGGACGTTGCCGCAGCGGCATCGCCCTGCAGGGACAACCGGATGGCGATGCGGATACCGGCGCCAAGGCCGCAGATCAGGCTGATATACAAAACGATCGGGCGCTCGGACACTGTCGCGAACCATTCAGCCGGCAGCTGCTTTTGCCATTCTTTGAACTTGTACCAGAAGATATACGAGGAAGAGCAGCACGCAGCCGTTTGCCGCCAGTACAACGCCCAGCACAAGACCCGGGAAGATGCCGGGAATCAGCATGGATGTCCCAAAGAGGATGGCGAGAACATTCATCGCCAGTGTCGCCATCGTAATCCGCACTTGAATTCCGGGCGCCGGTTCCGCCGATTCGGGCGCTTTGAGCGCCGGAATGACGATTTTTACAATTGCGGCAATTCCGCCGGCGAGGTTCAGAAGCCCGATCAATACGGTGAGCCATGCGACCAGAATTCCCGGAATGATGCATGACGCAATACCCAGGGCCGCAAAAACGAGTCCGCATAGTACCATCAGCCGCGACCGCGGGAATGGGCCCAGGGGGGTGTTTCCGAAAGCAATCATCTGAACGGCAAAAATCACCATCATCAATCCAAGCTGAGCGCTTCCGGAAAACGGCAGCAGCCCGAGATTTACCGGAATCAGGAGAATTCCAAGAATCAACATGAACAATCCAAGCACCATCAGTATGATATTGTCAATCGACACATCCGCTGTGGCAAGCAATCCTGTTTTTTGAATGCCTGTGGATTCGCCTGAATCCGGATAAGCCCTGTGAATTTTCTGAAGGATCCATGAGAGGTACAGAATGGCCAGACCAAAGACCAGTGCTGTGGCGGCCGTCTGAGGGGTTGTGATTAGTTCCGGCTGATACAGGATCGCCGCAATGACAATGGACAGGGTGTATACCAGCGCGCATGAGATAATCAGATGATGGAAAACGCCCCCGTATTTTTGCCAGGTCTGGAATTTGCTTTTTGACAGAAAGAGTTGCAGCAGCAGGAAAATTCCACCCAGCCCGAAACAGATGATCAATAGAATTCTCGGGACGCTTCCCATGGCGTGCGGAATAAAGCAGGCGACAATACCGATCGCAGCGGTCGCAGCTCCCGCGATGATCAAAAGCCAGGATCTGGGGGCATCTCCAAACGGTGTTTTTCCAAGGGTAATTGTCTGCAAGGCAAACACGAACAAAAGCAGACCCAACAGCCCGTTTTCATAGTACGGCAGAATGCCGGCATATACCGGAAACAGGAGGATTCCTAAAATCAGCATGGTCATGCTGCCGATAAGCAGAATGACAACCTCGAGTGAGAGCCTGGAATCCTGCAAAAACCAGTTGTTCGCCATGAATCCGCCTCTTGAAATATGCGCTGCCGTAGTCCTTTATGCGTATATCAATTTCTCCGAATTCGGACAATATTCAAGGAAGAACCGCCGAAAAAACAATGGCGCTTCAAAACAGACGGCGCATGAAAGGCTTACCGCCGCACATGCGCCTGCTGCAGGCTTCTGTCCGGGTTCTGCAGGTCTTCGGACATGCTGACGCCTTGAACTTGAATTTTTTTGCAGTGCCATCATGCCGTCCCTCAATTTTGACTTTGTACCAGAACGAGAAAACCGGGGCGGCGAGATGCGCGTTCATCGTTGTAAATATTCGATGTGATGATTTTATCAACTTCGTTCAACAGGCGCAATTATTCCATACTCGGGCCGAAGCCTCTTCCGCTGCCAGGGCTGTAATCTCCATGCATCATCCCGCGATGGCCCATGCCTCCCCAGAATCGGCTCCAGGAACCGATTTCCGATACATCCTTGGGTAAGGTGCGCGCAAAGGACAAAAGGTCGAGGAGCTCCTTTTCGCTCCATTCATTGATGATTGCCGAGGGCATTCTGGTGCCGGGTTGTCCCGCTCTGACCTTGTGAATAAATTCCCACGGATTACTGCTGGCGATCGTTCCGACAAACTCCGGCTTTTCGGCGTCTCCAAAGTTGATTGCGACGCCGGCCATTCCGTGGCACATATGAGCGCAGTTTCTCCTGAAAAGATAGCTTCCTGTCCTTTCGCTGCCCCCGACAGGGATGCCTTCATCTGAGACAAACCGGCTGGTATCGATCAGGCCTTTTTTTATAAAAAGTGCCAGATCCGCGATGTCATCCGCACTCATGTGCCCTGAAAAGTCGTGTTTTTTGGCCGCGGCGTTTTTGCCGAGCACGGACTGAAGTTCCTCGATGGACATTTTCTGGCCGGCCTCATACACTCCCTTGAAGCCGGTGAAGTGGGATCCCTTGCCATAGGCGCCGTCTTTGCCGAGATAATCCCAGCCGTGGCATTCCTTGCACCGATAGGTGTCATATCCACTGCGCTGGTTCGTGCTTTGCTCCATCCACAGCGGGTGGCTTTTCTCGGGTTTATTCGCATCCATCGCAACCTTCCACCAGTTGTCATAAAGTTGTCCGCCCCGGCTGATGCGTATCAGCTCATTTAAACGGGCATCTTGTTCCGGCGAATAGGGTTGTGAATACACCGGCGGCCCGCCCATCCTGCCGCCTTCCATCTGGGACCATGCGGTCATGCTGAAAACCGCCAGGATCGATAGCGCAATGGCAACCTTTTTCATGGCGTCCTCCTCCGTGATTTGAATGGTTGTTGGGGAAAGAAAGTTTTGACTTTTTAACGACGATGCAAACTCAATTGCACAGCGCATTTTAGCTCGTCAGACAGCGGCATGGCATGGGCGCTTGAGAATTTTAAAAAATTGGAAAACAGAAAGCCCCTGGAAAGTTTATATCAAAGGATAGGCGATGGCCTTCGGCGGAGTCAATATTTTTGTATGGTCCTTCGCCGCCCCAAAAAAAGGAAAACCTGGGGCGGCGACAGGTGAACGTCATTTGCCGTAAGGGTTGGATGCGATGATTTTTTCAGCTTCCGTCCGCGCGCTTTCAAACGGGTCGGCGGCGATTTTGAATGCGGCCGGCGCTTCAGCGGGTTGAAAGAAGACAAAGTAAAGCGACTGGATCAAAAAGAACATCCACACGCCCAGTGCCCAACTCAGCGGGGTTCGGGGCGAGAAGACGGCAATCAGGGCGCCGCCTCCCAGGGTGAGCGGCAATTCGGCCGCCAATGTTTTAAACAGGCTGCCGGGAAAACAGATCCCGCTTCGAATCCAGCCGAACACCGTCAGACACATGATCCAGAAGGCCGGCCGGCAGGGCAGGGCAAACACGGGAAGCAGAAGCGCCAGCAGGGGAAAAAAAAGCGATGCCGGGTTTTTCCCGGCCCATCGGCAGAGCAGCAGCCCGTAGACGGCCGTCATGGCCCATATCAGAAGCGAAAGAGAAATGGCTCGATAATAAAAGCCGCCGGTTGCGACATGCATGATAAAGGTTGCACCGGCGCATAAAACGCCCAATGCAAGGGTGGTTCGAAAGGGTCTCATGCGGTTTCTCCTTTCATGGCTTCCTTGCGTTTGATCAGTTCCAGCTCAACTTCCTCGGCGCATGGTTCCTGGAAAAACGACTCGATGGGAGATGCCTTCAGAGAGGCGGTCCATGGTTCGGCGTCCGTTTTCTGCATGAAGGCCGATGCCCGCAGTTGAAGGCGTTCAAACTCGCCGCGCCGACGCTCCAGGCATTCGGAAATCTCCCGGGTCTGATGGTCAAGGTCTTGAATCCGACGGCTGAGCTCGTCTTTCAAGGCCTGATGGGGTTTGAGTTTTTTGATCAGAATCCGGGCGATGTCGTCTTTTTCTTTTTCAATTGCCACGGCAAGGTCCTTTTCCAGGTTGTCGCAGGTTTGAACGTTCCGGGCGTGATCGCGGCACAGCGCTTCGCGTTGGGCCCGAATTCTTTTGAGTTCCAGCGCCTTTTCATCCAGCGTTTTTTCCATTTCCCTCAGATGCTGGCGAAGCAGCAGGGCCGGGTCCTCGATCTGGTCCATGACGCCGTGCATGTCGGCTTTGAACAGCCGAAGAATGCGGGTCAAAATTCCCATGGTGTTCCTCCTTTTTAGATGAGAGTTCTGTTGCCCCGCCCTGTCCCCGAAGATCCCGGAGCAGGGCGGGGAAGCAATATTTTGAAAAGTCGTTTTATTCCTGACTTCGGGTGGATTTGTAGCCTTCGTACTGAAGGGCCTTGGACTGGACCGCCTGTTTCCGGCGGACCGCTTCGGCCTCTCCCTTGAAGGTTTCCTCGACCACTCTGGAAAGCTGGGGCAGGGCCTGATTCAGGTTTTCGTTCACGGCGGCCGACCCCACCCTTGCGTTGAGCTCGCTCTGGCGATCCCGATATGCATCGATTCGGTCCATGGCTTTTTCGCGGTCTCCGGATTTGATGTCGGATGCGACCTGCTCCTTGAGCCGGCCATAGTCGTCCTGAAGGACCTTTTTCTCCCAGGCGTCCTTCTGAATGGAGGCGGCCACCTTTTCGGCATCCGGTATGCAGGCGATCTCAAAGGCCGGGTTCAGAACGATTCTGTGTCGAGCCCCGTCCGCCATATAGCCCACGGCAATGGGGCCGATCCGGAAACCGGCAGCCGAATCGGTGGGTATCTGAAAGCTTAAAAACAGGTTCCGGCTCTGGCCGGATCCCAGGGTTCCCGGATAAAAAACGGCTTCGCCGTCTTTGTATTCAATGGGATAACCGGCGGCATGAGACAGCCGTACGCCGTCGGATGCCGGCACGTGAACCGAGATTCCGCTGACGGCCACCAGGCGGGTCTGCCGGCATTCATTTTCAAAGGTCCGGGCTAAGGCCGCCGGGTTGTTCAAAAAATAATACCGGCCTGCGCCGCGGTCGGCCAGAGACGTCATCAGGCATTCGTTAAAATCCGCGCCGACGCCCACCGTGCTGACGGAAAATTCTCTCTCAACCGCAACGGAGGCCATGTTGCTCAGGGTTTTCACATCGGTGACGCCCCGGTTGGCAAGCCCGTCTGAAATCAGGATCAGCCGGGCGGCATTTCTCCGGTCTCTGTCTGCCAGAATCAGGTTCAATCCTTCCTGAAGCCCGGCGCCCAGATTGGTGCACCCGGCAGGCTCGATGCGGCTGACCGTTTTCTGAAGCCGGGCCATATTGGCCGGAGTCACCGGAACCAGCGAACTTTCCAGTCGTACCTCATCCGAGTAGGAGACCAGGGCAAAACGGTCTTCGGCGCCGAGCTGTTCCAGAAGATTCAGAACCGCCTGGCGGGCGTACCGGATCTTATCTCCGTTCATGGAACCGCTTCGATCCAGGACCATCACCAGATCCACGGAGTTTGCCGGCGAATCGGATTCAGGCCCGAGAATATCGGCGGCGTTCAGGGTCAGGGAAAGCGAGACCGGTTGGTTGGAGCCGACCAGCACCTTGTCCTGAACCAGTTTTCCGGAAACCGAAAGCCGGTCGGAAGCGCCGGCAAGGTTTGTCGTCAAACCGCTGAAACGGGCGGCGGCCGTCATGGCTGCGCCGGTCAGGGTGATCAGGGAGATAATGAGTACAAGACGAATTCCGGGTTTCATACATGCCTCCTTTGTCGAGTTGTGGGTGAACGATCGTGTGCTTTGTCCTGATGCTAGGCGGAAGTCCGGAGGATTGCAATTCAAAGAAACGTAAATAAATCGATGGGATATTTTACATAAGTTTTACTTTGAATCCCGATGGGCTTGGTGTAGGATAAAATCGCGTTCTGAACGGAACCATCGGCGAAAAGCGCTGAAAACCCGGATTTGAAATGCGGCGATGAAACGAGAAGATCATGAAGACCTCCAAAGCCAGAATACTGATTGTGGAAGATGATCCGCCCATATTGCAGGGGCTTTGCGATGTGCTGGTGTTTAACGGGTATGAGGCCTTCGGAGTCCCGGACGGCGTCGAGGGGCTTGAAGCCGCTTCGAATCAGACATGGGATCTGATTCTTCTGGATGTCATGCTGCCCGGTCTGGACGGGTTTTCCATCTGCCGGAAGCTTCGGGAGAAAAAACCTTCCCAGGCCGTTGTCATGCTGACGGCCAGGGGCTCTGAAGACGATGTGGTCGCCGGTTTCAAGGCCGGGGCCGACGATTACATCAGCAAGCCGTTTTCCCTGCGCGAGCTCATGGTCCGTGTGGAGGCCGTGCTGCGAAGAACCGGAAAAATTATGTCGAATGAGACCGTCGAGTTCAGGGAAGTTTGTTTTGACGGGCGCAACCTGACCGCCGGTTTTCAGGGCCGGACCTGCGAACTGACGCGCCGGGAGATGGATATTGTTTCCTATCTGCACCGGCATCAGGACCGGATTGTTTCCAAAAAGGAGCTTCTGACCCATGTATGGCATTATGCGGATGCGGACATAGAGACCCGCACCGTGGATATTCACATGCTCAAACTTCGCAAAAAGATCGCCTCGATCGCCCCGGATCTGCCGTTTGTTCAGACGATTCGAGGCGAAGGGTATCGTCTGGAGACAACCTCTTGAAACGCATCAATATTCTGATTGTTGTCTTTTTTCTGGCCCTGTCCGTGCCCCTGGCCTGGGTGATTGTGCGCACCTACCAGGGGCTGGCCCGCGAGGAGAGCGCCACCCTGCGCTATTTTGCCGAAGCCCTGTTTGATTCCATGGAGAAGGAACTGGCCCGGTTCGTGCAAACCGAAGAAGGCCGGGCCGTGGATGAGTACAACACCTGGTACGTTCCCGGCGGGCAGAGCGAAAAACGCCTTTCACCGATTTCCGGTCCTCCGGATCAACCCTTTATTCTGGGATATCTACAAAACAACCCGGACGGCTCGTTTCAAACCCCGCTGGCGGATATGGACCGGCAGAGCGCGATTTTCGCGCAGCTGAAGTCGGTCAACGAAATCTTTAACCGGAAGCGGTTTTCCGAGCCTGCCGATTATACGGCCCGGCGGTCCGTCGAGATCAGGAAGGAACCGGCGCCGGGTTTTGTCGACCGGTTCCTGGCAAAATCCCAGGAGCAGAAATCGTATCTGGGCAGAGCCGAAAAACGGGTGGAGGAAATCACCGCCAGCCAGGCCTTGAATATCGCGCAAAGTCCAGTCGCAAAGGGCGATTCGAAGATGGACTTCAAGGATGAGTTGACGGCAACGGATGCGGCGATGCCTCAAAATGAAGGCGAACCGGGCCTGGAGCGGCAGGAGGCGAGGCAGGATGTTCCTGAGACGCCTGCCGAAGCGGGTCTGAAAACCTACCAGGTGGAGATGGCCCCCATGCAGTCGGTTTTCATCGATGCCGAGCGTATGTTTGTTTTCCGGCGGATCATCGTCAACGGCAGGATCTATCGGCAGGGCGCGGTGCTCAGGGTTCGGGATTTTCTCGATTATCTGATCGGTCTGAACTTTACGAACCAGCCCATGGCCCGGTTTGCCAATATCCGTCTCAGCGCGGCCGATAACAAAGATTCGGTTGCCTGGGTTCAGGACGGCGCCCCTTCGAAAGCGCCGAGGTTTGAGCTGGTCCGCACCTTTCCGAGACCCTTTTCGTTTTTAAGCGCTTCGCTTTCCTGCGACCGGATTCCGGCCGCGGAAAGCCGGAAGACTCTGAATCTGATCGTCGTGGTTCTGACCGCCGTGTTGGCGGTGGGCTTTGTGGCCATTTATCAAAGCGTTCGGGCCGTGGTATCGCTTTCCGAACGCCGGTCCCGGTTTGTCTCCAGCGTCACCCATGAACTCAAAACGCCGCTGACCAATATCCGCATGTATATCGAGATGCTTTCCCAGGGAATGGCCCCCACGGTGGAACGGGAACAGGCGTATTTCCGGATTCTGGAATCCGAAAGCGCCCGGCTCACCCGTCTGATCGGAAATGTGCTGGATCTGGCCAAACTGGAGAAAAAACAGCGTACCTTTAACTGGACGACCGGAGATTTTTCGGAAGGCGTCGCCGATCTTTCCCTTCTGATGGGCGAAACCCTGCGACAGGAGGGTTTCGAATTTGAGGCGATTCAGATGGGAGAACGCCGATTTGCCTATGATAAGGAAGTGATGATTCAGGTGCTGATCAACCTGATTGAAAACAGCGTCAAGTTCGGACGGCATGCCGCGGTTCGGCGGATCACGCTGAAGGTGGACAGAAGTTCGAATCCGGTTCTGATATCGGTGTCCGACACGGGCCCCGGCATTGCCAGACATGCCCTGAAAAAGGTTTTTGAGGATTTTTACCGGGGCGATGATGCGGCGGCCCGAAATACGGGCGGAACCGGAATCGGGCTGGCGCTGGTCAAAAAGTTCGTCGCCGCCATGGGCGGAAAGGTGGGCGCGGAAAACAATGCCGGCCCCGGATGCACGATCGTCATTTCATTGCCCGCAGCCTAGCATTGCAGCTTGTTTTTCCAAAAGCGGGGCTGTTTTGTACAGGGGCCATTTCCCGGTCAAGAAACGCTTCGAAGCTTCTCAATCAATTCCGCCATGTCCTCGGGAACCGGCGCTTCAAAACCAAGGCGATTTCCGGTATCCGGATGGAAAATTTCAAGTCTGCGGGCGTGCAGCATCTGACGGCGGATGTTTTCCGGCAGTTCCTTGTCCAGTTTCCGGTTGCCGTAGACCGGATCTCCCATGACCGGGTGATGAATGGCCGCGCAGTGGACCCGAATCTGATGGGTGCGGCCGGTCACCAGCTCCACCTCGATCAGACAGGCATTCTGGAAACGTTCGGCGACTTTCCAGACGGAAATGGCGGTCCGGCCCGACCGGCTCAGGGTGGACATCTTTTTCCGATGCACCGGATGCCGCCCGATGGAAAGCTCGATCCGGCCCGCGTCCGCTCTGGGATTTCCGTGCACCAGGGCCAGATACTGTTTGTGAATGGTCCGGTCTTTAAACTGATCGGTCAGGCTCTGCAGGGCCGCCTGCGTCTTGGCGACCACGATTACGCCGCTGGTATCCTTGTCCAGGCGGTGAACAATGCCGGGCCGGATCATTCCCCCGATGCCTTCAAGGTCCGGACAGTGATACAGCAGGGCATTGACCAGGGTTCCGGAGAAATTGCCCGGCGCCGGATGCACCACCAGCCCCGAAGGTTTGTTGATCGCGATCAGGTGGGCGTCCTGGTACAGAATGGACAGGGGAATCGGTTCCGGTGAAAACCGGGGCTGTTCCGGTGACGGGATTTCAATTTCGATTTTATCTCCCGTGTGGACCGCATATCCCGGTTTTTTGGTGTCGCCGTTGACCCTTATGTGCCCGGTGCGGATCAGCCTGGAGATGCTGGAGCGCGACAGAGACGCCGTTATGCCCAGAACGCACTGATCCAGCCGAAGCCCTGCGGTTGAATCATCTACCAATGCAATGACCGGTTCCTGCTGACATATCATGCGGAGGGAGGCTGGAAATCAGGGTTGGAGGTTGCTGAAAAGGGACTCGATCTCTTCGATGATGGCGTCTTCATCCGCGCTTTTGGCAGTGGAAATCTCTTTGACCAGCAGCGCCTGCGCCGTATCGTAAAGTTTTCGTTCTCCAAAGGAAAGATCCTTGGAAAGCTTGAGCACATAGAGATCTCGAAAAACTTCAGCTACTTCGTACAGGGATCCGGTTTTAATTTTATCCATGTATTCGCGGTACCGTCGGTTCCAAGTCTGGTTGTCGCACATGCTGTCTTCATGGTTTTTCATGATGTCGTACACTTTTTCGACGTCCTTCTTATGAATCAGATCCCGGAGCCCCACCGAGGTCACGTTGCGCGTCGGAATCATGATGACCATGTCGTTTTCAAGGACCTTCATGATGTAGAAATCATGTTTTTTCCCGTTGATGTCGCGGCTTTCAATCGCCACAATACGACCCACTCCGTGAGCTGGATACACGGCCATGTCGCCGACCTGAAATCGCCTTATCTTGCTGCTGACCAATATGTTTGCTTCGCTCGATTTTTCTACCATTGTTTCGCACCGATAAAATTATTTATTATTTTAAATATATACCATTCTTGATTGGAACAATCAATGAAAAAAGGGCCGGCATATTTGCCGACCCTTTTG
>Ga0116141_10005628_pt1 | contig 10469 bp, 9 predicted proteins | sample AD_UKC097_MetaG_FD_89744 | JGI IMG/M metagenome (GOLD analysis project Ga0116141, IMG submission 89744) | Active sludge microbial communities of municipal wastewater-treating anaerobic digesters from USA - AD_UKC097_MetaG | ecosystem: Engineered > Bioreactor > Anaerobic > Digestate | place: USA... | reverse complement strand
GATTCGGCGCTGGTGGTGGTTTTGGCGGTGGCGGCGGCGGATTCAGTGGCGGTGGTGGCGGCTTTGGCGGTGGCGGCGCTTCGGGGAGGTGGTGAGATGAATCTGCGGCGATGCTTGCGTCATTTGCTCATTCCCGGCTGGTTTTCTCAGCGGGTGTTTAAGCAGCAAGACTTGGCGGCGATAACGGCGGCCATTACCGCCTCTGAAAGAACCCACCGTGGCGAGTTTCGCCTGGTGCTGGAAGGTTCTTGGCCATGGTCAGCCCTCTGGCAAAATACGACTGTGCGTGAGCGGGCGGCTGCACATTTTGCCCAGCTGGGCGTGTGGGATACGGAAGACAATAGTGGCATTCTGATTTACGTGCAGTTGCTGGATCATCAAGTAGAAATTCTTGCTGACCGTGGCATTGCCAAGCGGGTGCCGCAAGCAGCCTGGGATGCGATCTGCCGTGCCATGGAAGCTGACTTTCGGCAGAAAAATTATCGCGCCGGGGTGTTAACCGCAATCACTCAAGCCACCGCCTTGTTAGCGCAGCATTTCCCCGCGCATGAGAATAATCCGAACGAATTGCAGGATCACCCTGTCAGGCGCTAAGAGCAGCCCTGCGTGGGGTTTGCTTGGCCTGTCTGTTACAGCACACTATCATCGAGATGCGCAATGTCGTCTTGCCCGCGCTGAATGGTATTGTGATGGCGCATGACCAGCCACATGGTGCTGATGACAAAGAAGCCAAAAATCGCAATGACCCAGTTAATCGAGAGCTGGATGCCGATAAGTACCGAGTAAAGCGAGGTCATCACGAGAATCGAGAGGTTCTCGTTAAAGTTCTGCACCGCAATCGAATGACCTGAGCCCATCAAGATATGTCCGCGATGCTGCAACAGAGCGTTCATTGGCACAACAAAAAAGCCGGAGAGCGCGCCGATGATGAGCAGCAACACGGCAGCGACCACGGTGTTATGGACAAAAATCATGCTCATCACGATCACCCCCATGGCAATTCCCATGGGAATTACGCGGACTGATTTGCGCAGGGTAATGACTTTGGCTGCCAGGATAGCGCCCATCGCTACACCAACAGCCACCACGCCTTGCAACAAAGTCGCAGAAGAGAGGTCAATGTTCAGCGCAAACTTGGCCCAGTCGAGCACTAAAAATTGCAAAGTCGCACCTGCGCCCCAAAACAGGGTGGTGACAGCCAAGGAGATTCTGCCCAGCCGGTCGCGCCACAGCAGCGTAAAGCAGTGGAAGAATTCACGCACCAGGTAAACCGGATTATTCTTGATCGGCTTATGATCAACGCCTGTGTCAGGGACATATAAATTCAGTAGTGAGGCGATGATATACAGCCCGCCCGTTAGCGCCAGGCTCATTTTGGTGGTGGTGTTGATCCCCGTATCAAGGAGGGGAAAGTCGAACGCCAGTAAATGCTGTGCAATGTCCGGACGGATAATAAAGCCGCCCAAGGCTACGCCCAGAATAATGGCCAAAACGGTCAGCCCTTCAATCCAGCCATTGGCAACCACTAATAAGCGATGTGGCAGATACTCCGTCACGATGCCGTATTTAGCCGGGGAGTAAGCGGCCGCGCCCAAGCCTACGATGGCATAAGCAAAAAGAGGATGGACATCAAAAAACATCAAGCTGCAGCCCAGAATCTTGATGCCGTTGCTAATGAACATCACCCGCCACTTGGGCATGGAGTCAGCGAATGCGCCAACAAAAGCGGCCAGTAAAACGTAAGAGAGCGTAAATGAGGTTTTCAGCAGCGGCGTGTACTCGGCCGGGGCTTCCAGATTATGCAAGAGATAAATCGCTGCAATGAGCAGGACATTGTCGGCCAGCGCAGAAAAAAACTGCGCCGCCATAATGATGTAAAAGCCTAACTTCATGTAGTGGATGCGGTGGCTTGTATTGTTTGCCGTGGGGCAGGGGTTGCGAAGACACGTTCCAATAAACTTCAAGGCAACTGAAGTTTTTGCTTTGGTCGCTGTTCAACACCACGTCAGACTAGCAGCCTGGTTAAAAGTTGCGGTTTTATAGCATGAAAGCTGTGGCAAGGATATGACGATAACAGCCATTGCGATTTATGCGGCTTTCTGTGCTCTCTTTATCGTGAGAGCGCCCTGGGTTTTGTGATTGAATGGCACACTTGTTATTTTGTCTGTGATGCGCGGACTTTATTTTGCTGCAAAATTTTTTATTGTTAGATAACCATGTCTCGACCGATAAACGTACGCCTTGATTGGGCGGCTTTGCGCCATAACCATGCCCTTGTTCGTCAAACGGCGCCGCACGCAAAAGTCTGGAGTGTGATCAAGGCCAACGCCTATGGCCATGGCGTGTTGCGTGCAGCCAAGGCGTTACAGTCAGTGGCAGACGGCTTTGCTGTGGTTGAAGTCGAGCAAGCCATTGCGCTGCGTCAAGCGGGCATACGGCAGCCGGTTTTGCTGCTCGAAGGTTTTTATCAGGCCAACGAGTTGCCCCTGTTTGCGCAATGGCAGCTAACGCCCGTGCTGCATACGTTGTGGCAGGTTGACGCATTGATTGCTGCACAGTGGCAGTTGCCCGTGTATCTGAAAGTCGACACCGGCATGCATCGGCTGGGCTTGGCTGCCGACGAATTTTTTCAAGCGCTGGCCAGGCTGGAAGCTGCTGATTGCACGGCATCGATCACCGTGATGACGCATTTTGCCGATGCCGATGAAGAGCGCGGCATCGCGGAACAGATGCAACGCTTGCGCGGCATCACGGCCGGACTTGCCTTGCCGCTGTCGCTGGCCAATTCCGCCGCGCTGCTGCGCTTTCCCGAAAGTCATGCCGATTGGGTACGGCCGGGCATCATGCTGTATGGCGCATCGCCCTTTCCGGCACGGCAGAGCGCGGAATCATTGGGCCTCAAACCGGTGATGACCTTGACCAGCGAAATCATCGCTGTGCGTGATCTCAAAGCAGGCGACCGCGTCGGTTACGGTGGCACTTTTGTTGCCGAACAGCCGATGCGCATCGGCATCGTTGCCTGCGGCTATGCGGACGGCTATCCACGTCATGCGCCGACCGGCACGCCGGTGCTGGTGGCGGGGCAGCGCACGCGCACGCTCGGTCGTGTGTCGATGGACAAGCTCTGTGTCGATCTGACCGGAATAGAACAAAAACTCGGCGCTGGTGATACGGCGACTTTATGGGGCGAAGGCCTGCCTGCGGACGATGTGGCCGCTGCCGCAGGCACGGTGGCGTATGAATTGTTCTGCGCCGTCACGCCACGCGTGCCTGTCATCGAAGTCAATCAATGAACTGAACATTACAAAAAATACAAAAAATGGCCAAACAAAAATCCGTCTATTCCTGCACCGAGTGTGGCGCGACGGCCCCCAAATGGCAGGGCCAGTGCCCCGGCTGCGGGCAATGGAACACGCTGGTCGAAGCCGTGATGGAAGCGGCCACCCCCGCCGGGCGCAGCTTTGCCTCACTGGCCGGTGTGAGCAGTTTGCAAACCCTGGGCAAGATTCAACCGCGCGAAGAGCCGCGCCAGCCCACCGGCATCGAAGAATTCGACCGCGTGCTGGGCGGCGGCCTGGTCGTCGGTGGCGTGGTGCTGATCGGCGGCGACCCCGGCATCGGCAAATCCACCTTGCTCTTGCAAGCCTTGGCGCGCCTCGCACAGACCAATGAAAACGTGTTGTACGTTTCCGGCGAAGAATCCGGTGAGCAGGTGGCTTTGCGCTCGCAGCGCTTGCAGCTGGATGTTGGCAATATGCAAATCCTGACTGAAATCAATCTCGAAAAAATCCTTGCTACCCTCGTTGCTTCGCGTCCTGTCGTCGCAGTGATTGATTCGATTCAAACCTTGTGGTCAGACGCGCTGCAATCCGCGCCCGGCTCGGTGGCGCAAGTGCGCGAATGCTCGGCGCAGCTCACGCGCTTCGCCAAGCAAAGCGGCACCACTATCATCCTCGTTGGCCATGTCACCAAGGATGGGTCGCTCGCCGGGCCGCGCGTGCTGGAGCACATCGTCGACACCGTGCTGTATTTCGAGGGCGACACGCATTCCAGTTTTCGCCTCGTGCGTGCATTCAAAAATCGCTTTGGCGCGGTGAATGAACTCGGCGTTTTCGCCATGACCGACAAAGGCCTGCGCGGCGTGTCCAACCCGTCGGCCTTGTTTTTGTCGCAACACTCGCTGGATGTCGCAGGCTCGTGCGTGCTCATCACGCAAGAAGGCACGCGCCCGCTGCTGGTGGAAATTCAGGCGCTGGTCGACACCGCCTTCGGCAATCCGCGCCGCTTAACGGTGGGGCTGGAGCAGAATCGCCTGGCCATGCTGTTAGCGGTGTTGCATCGCCACGCGGGCGTCGTGTGTTCTGATCAGGATGTATTTGTGAACGCTGTGGGCGGCGTGAAAATCACCGAACCGGCGGCTGATCTAGCCGTGCTGCTGGCCATCGTCTCGTCCTTGCGCAACAAACCCTTGCCCGGCAAATTCGCCGTATTCGGCGAAATCGGCCTGGCCGGTGAAATCCGCCCCGCCCCGCGCGGGCAGGAGCGCCTGAAAGAAGCGGCCAAGCTCGGCTTCACCCACGCCATCGTGCCCAAGGCCAACGCGCCCAAGCAGCCGATCAAGGGTATCGAGGTGATCGCGGTGGATCGGGTGGAAGAAGCGATTGAGAAAATGCGTGGGTGAGCAGGGCGCATCCATTACCGCCACTTGACGGTTAATACCTAATTGAGTATCGTACCGTCTCTTACGATTCATCCTGACGCTGCTGATGACATCCGGCAGCTGATGGCAGATGATCGGTTTGCGGCGGGTAAAGTGGTGGCTTTGCTGCAACAGGCCAAGGCTGATCCGAAAATTATTGACTCTTTGTTTGATCACAATTTTGGAGTCGACCATGCAGCCGCTTACCACGTCAGCAAATGGATTGAATTTTGGAATGTCGGATACAACATTTGGCGCTTGAAAATATGGATTGAACCGAAGGGCAGCTTGCGCTATCGCATCGTTTATGCGTATGAACCCAAGTCTTTGCAATATCACGTCCTTGCCATTGTCCATCGAGATTTCGATTACAAAACAGATCATGAAATCACAAAACGCATTCTTAGAGCCTATAAATCACTTGGCCTCACAATCCACTAAGCTTGTCGAAGAAAGGCCTACCGGCACCACGGCGAGCAGAGTTATCTATGCCGAATTCTCGGTTTCGCCAAAACTGCCGACATTGTCCGGTTCGATGGACATCGACGACTTAGTCGCTGAATTGGAAAAAAATGCAGAAAATGCGAAGGCGATCGCGCAGGGACGCCAGTGGGTTGCCAATTCTTTCTATGCTGATCGAATTTCTGTCGCGAGCCTTCGCCTTCAAAAAGGCTGGTCGCAAGCCGAATTGGCTCGGCGGGCGAATACGAGTCAGTCTTATATTGCTCGCCTTGAGCTTGGCCGGGTCGATCCACAAATCAGCACAGCAAAAAAACTGGCCAGAGCACTTGGTGTCCGCCTGACTACTGTTGTGGAAGCGATTTCACCGGAGGATATGCAATGAAAAAAATGAATGCCGATCGCCTGATGACCGCTATTTTTTGCGACGATATCCGGCATGAGATAGGCAATAAGCTGTCATTCATGGGCTGCTATCAGGGTGAGTTGCTTGTTCCATCCATGCCTTTTGCACTTTCAAAGCTGTGTGTCTATGCCTCTGCATTGACGCTGCCGAAAAAGCCATTCAAGTCTCTGTCCTTCCGGGTTGTGCAGGATGATGACATTGAGTTAGCAAGGCTGGATATCCCAGCCGGTGTCCTTGAACAATCTGCCCATACTCAAGACGCTACCGCCACCCGTAAAATTGTCAGTGCCACAATTGTGTTTTCACCCTTTTCCCTCGAAAAGCCAACGTCACTTCGTTTACTGGCTACAACGGAAGAAGGTGAAATCGTCGGCCCACGGTTATTGATCAAGATTGCTGTAGTACAAGAGTCGCCGTCAGCCTTGCCTGTTGATGCGCTGTCTGTAGATGCACCTGCACCCAAAAAACGCAAGTCACCAATGCAGAAAAAAGTAGCCTCATCAGGCAAGCCCCAACGGCGCTCATAACTAAGGTGCTGGACGACACCCTCCCGCGTCAAAGCACCCTTGAATCGCCGTAAAACCCATTCATCGCCGTTCCGCCAGCGCCGACTATTTTCTCGACCTAATTCAACGCGACCTAACCCATGCCCCTCTCCTGGAACGAAATCCGCTCGCGTGCTTTAAGCTTCTCAAAACACTGGGCGGACGCGGCCAATGAGGACGCGCAAGCCAAGCCTTTCCTGATTGCTTTCTTCGAAGTCTTCGGCATTACCGACAAGCGCTTTGCCAGTTTTGAGCACGCCGCGCAAAAGTACGATGGCAGTCGGGGTTATGTGGACGCCTTCTGGCCCGGCATTTTGCTGGTCGAGATGAAATCGCGCGGCAAGAATCTTGAGCGCGCCTACAGTCAGGCGATGGATTACTTCCCCGGCATCAAGGAGCGCGATTTGCCGCGCTATGTGCTGGTGTGCGACTTTGGCCGCTTTCGCCTGCATGACTTGAAAGAAGGCAGCACCAGCGAATTTGCGCTGGCCGATTTTTACAAAAACGTGCGCCTGTTCGGTTTCATCGCTGGTTATCAAACACAGGTCATCAAGCCGCAAGACCCGATCAACATCCGCGCCGCCGAGCACATGGGGCGGCTGCACGACAAAATGAAAGCCGTTGGCTACACCGGCCGGCCGCTGGAAATTTACCTCGTGCGCCTGCTGTTCTGCCTGTTCGCCGAGGACACCGGCATTTGCGAGAAACGCCAGTTTCAGGACTTCATCGAGCAGCGCACAGCGGAAGACGGCGCGGATCTGGCCGACCGCATCGCCACGCTGTTCCACGTCCTCAACACGCCGAGCGACAAGCGTCTGGCCAATCTGGACGAGCAACTCGCCGCCTTTCCCTACATCAACGGCAAATTGTTCGAAGAAACGCTGCCGCCCGCAGGGTTTGACGCCGCCATGCGCGAAGCGCTGCTCGATTTGTGCGGGCTGGACTGGAGCCTGATCTCGCCCGCCATTTTCGGCAGCCTGTTCCAGAGCATCATGGATGACACCGCGCGGCGCAACCTCGGCGCGCACTACACCTCCGAAGAAAACATCCAGAAACTCATCAAGCCGCTGTTCCTCGACGAGCTGCGCGCCGAATTCGAGAAAATCAAAAAGAACCGCAGCAAGCTGTTCGACTTCCACAAAAAACTGCGCAGCCTGAAATTTTTTGACCCGGCTTGCGGCTGCGGAAATTTTCTCGCCATCACCTACCGCGAGCTGCGCCTCCTGGAGCTCGACGTGCTGCGCGCCGCGCACATCGACGGCCAGCAGATGCTCGACATTCACCAGCTTGTCGCGGTTGACGTCGATCAGTTCTACGGCATCGAGATCGAAGAATTCCCCGCGCAGATTGCGCAAGTCGCGTTGTGGCTGGTCGACCATCAGATGAACATCAAGGTCAGCGAAGAATTCGGCAGCTACTTCGTGCGCATTCCGTTGAAGCACGCCGCCACCATCGTGCATGGCAACGCCCTGCAACTCGACTGGAACGCCGTGTTGCCAGCGCCGACTTGTGCGTATGTGCTGGGCAATCCGCCGTTTGTCGGCGCCAAATACATGAACGACGCCCAGCGCGCCGACACCCGTGCCGTGTTCGCTGGCATTGATAACGCCGGCCTGCTGGATTTTGTCGCCGCTTGGTATGTGAAAGCCGCGCGCTACATGGCGGCGCATCCGGCGATTCGCACCGCTTTTGTGTCTACCAACAGCATCACGCAAGGCGAACAAGTCGGCGCGCTGTGGGGCTGGCTGCTGGCGCAGGGTGTGAAAATCCATTTCGCCCACCGCACCTTTTCGTGGAGCAACGAAGCGCGCGGCAAGGCGGCGGTGCATTGTGTGATTGTCGGCTTTGGTTTGCAGGATGTGGCCGAGAAAACGATTTTTGAATACGAGGACATCAAGGGCGTAGCCCACGCCATCAAGGCGACGAACATCAATCCGTATCTGGTGGATGCGCCGGACGTGGTGTTGCCGCGCCGCTCGCAGCCGATTTGCGATGTGCCGGAAATCGGCATCGGCAACAAGCCGATTGATGGCGGAAATTATTTATTCACGCCGGAAGAAAAAGCCGCGTTCATTGCCAAGGAACCGGCAGCGGCAGCCTATTTCCGCCGCTGGATCGGCGCTGACGAATTCATCAATGGTTATGAGCGCTGGTGCCTCTGGCTGGGCGACTGCCCGCCGGAAAAATTACGCGCCATGCCGGAAGCGATGCAGCGCGTGCAGGCGGTGAAAGCGTTTCGTCTGGCGAGCAAGAGCAAGCCGACGCAGAAACTCGCGGAGATGCCGACACGGTTTCATGTGGAGAACATGCCAAAGACGAGTTATCTGCTTTTCCCGCGTGTGTCATCCGAACGTCGAGCATTCATCCCACTTGGCTTCATTACGCCAGAGACATTGACGAGCGATTCAGCGCTGATGGCGTGTTTCGCCACACCTTTCCACTTTGGCATCCTCACATCCAGCATGCACAACGCCTGGGTGCGCGCTGTCTGTGGGCGGCTGAAAAGCGATTACCGTTATTCCGCCAGCATCGTTTACAACAACTTCCCCTGGCCCGAACCCACCGACAAGCAACGCGTCACCATCGAAGCCGCAGCCCAAGCCGTGCTCGATGCCCGCGCGGCGCACCCCAACGCGACGCTGGCCGACCTCTACGATCCGCTCTCCATGCCGCCCGACCTGCTCCGCGCCCACCAGACGCTGGACCGCGCCGTCGACGCCGCCTACGCCTATAAAAACGCCGCCACCGACGCCGCCCGCGTCGCCTTCCTCTTCGCCCGCTACCAAGCCCTCACCAGTCTGCTGCCGATACAGACGAAGCCAGTGCGCAAAAAGTCGGCGCTGGTGATACGGCGAGAAATAGTCGCTGACGGTGCAAAACGCGATGTATGACATGTCTCGCCTGTTACATCACGTGTCGCTCATAGTCTGATGCCTACGCCAGTTCGCTTACCAACCTATCTTTCCATCCGTTCTGCTGCTGAGGTGGTTGCCGCGTGTCAGCATTTGATTAAATCGGATGGTGACGCTGTTGTCGATGCAGTTGGGCTTCGCTTTGCCGATCCCTTTGGCTTGGCGATGCTGGGTGCTACTTTTCACATGATTCGGGATCAAGGTCGAGGTGTTGGTGTGCGTGGACTGAGTACCGACATGGCGGGTTACCTGAACCGCATGGATGTATTCAAGGAGGTTGAGCTGATCGAGTGCGCGCCACATGCCACTGGACGTCACGACCGAGGAGGCACTTTGGTGGAACTGACACGGCTCGATAGTCAAGGTGGCGTGGATGACCTTGCTTATCGCCTGGCCAAGGCTTTGGTTGGTGAGATTTCTGATATTAATCCTGAAGAACCGCCTGATGAAATGACTAGTTTTACGGCTTTCGATCGTTTGGTGGAACCGCTTCAGTACGCGTTAAGCGAGTTGCTCGAAAATGCCATGACGCACGCAAGACGCCAAGGCTATCGCGATGCTTCCGTGTGGGTTGCCTGCCAGTATTACCCAAGAAAAGGATTGATCCGCCTGGGTGTTGTGGATAACGGTTGCGGAATTCTGGCTACGCTGAGGTCTCATCCTGAATTGCGGCGAGACACGCACCATGAGGCAATTCTGACCGCGCTTCGCCCGCGTATCAGCTGTAATCGTGATTTGCGCCTTGGTACGGATTCGGTCAATCAGGGGGTTGGCTTGACGACTACCTGCCGAATCGCCGAACATGCGGGTGGGCGGTTGGTTATCCTGAGTGGCGATGCGATTCACAGCACTAACGGGGAAAGTGGCACTTTGATGGCTGGTGCAGCTTGGCAAGGCGTAGCGATTGCGCTGGAATGTCGGCGTGATCAGTTGCCTGATATCCGGTTTCGCGAACTATTACCGCCTTATAATGCCCAAGCACCCGTCAGACTCAGATTTGAGTAGCCGGGTTTTAATGCTTTAGTGATCTTGCACTTGTCCACAGAGATTTTTATTCGATCATGCGCTCACACTTTTCTTTAGGCCAATATGCACGAGGTCACCTTGTAGGTGCTCGCGCTACAGCTATGCCGTTGCGTGAACAAGTGGAAGAAGCGCTGGCACAGGGTGTGGAAGTTGTCTTCGACTTTTCGGCGGTGGAAGCGACACAGTCATTCATTGATGAACTGGTTGGCGTGTTGGTCCTTCGCCATGGCCCCGATATTCTTGACCGCTTGGTTTTCAAGTCCTGCTCGGATGATGTGCGCGCCATCATAGAGTTCGTCGCCGCTGATCGCTGCGATCAATATATTCAGTCACATTCCCACTGAAAATCGGCAGCGATATTAACGTCGGTAGGCTCGCATCGGCGGGTGGGGGTGGGGCAGAAATGCGGACTTATCACCACG
>Ga0116141_10005626_pt1 | contig 10472 bp, 4 predicted proteins | sample AD_UKC097_MetaG_FD_89744 | JGI IMG/M metagenome (GOLD analysis project Ga0116141, IMG submission 89744) | Active sludge microbial communities of municipal wastewater-treating anaerobic digesters from USA - AD_UKC097_MetaG | ecosystem: Engineered > Bioreactor > Anaerobic > Digestate | place: USA... | reverse complement strand
CGTCCGCGGAAGCCCGTCTGCATGCAGAGATTACAGCCCTTCTTACGGTAAAAGGTGTTGTTTTGCAATACCGATTTGTTCAGGCCGAGATTGTAGAGCGATTCATCATCGGGGGTGTACGACTCCTTGCAGTGGGGACACAGCACACGCACGAGACGCTGGGCGATGATCGCCACAATGGACGACGTGACCAGGAACGGCTCAATGCCCATGTCAATGAGCCGGGTGACGGCGCTGGCGGCATCATTGGTGTGCAGCGTGGAGAAGACCAGATGGCCGGTGAGCGACGACTGAATGGCGATCTCGGCGGTTTCCCGGTCGCGGATTTCCCCGATGAGAATGACATCCGGATCCTGCCGGACGATGGATCGTAATCCCGCGGCAAAGGTTAAGTCTATTTTAGGATTAACCTGAATCTGTCCGACGCCGTCCATTTGATATTCGATGGGATCCTCAATCGTGATGATATTGATCTCCGGCCGGTTGATCGTGGAGAGCGCCGCGTAAAGCGTCGTGGTCTTCCCGCTGCCGGTGGGGCCGGTGACCAGGATGATCCCGTAGGGGGATTTGATCAGCTTGTTGAGGTGCCGGATACGTTCATCGTGCATGCCCAGATCGGAAAGCATCAGGATATTGGCGGTCTTGTCCAGTAATCGCAGGACAACCCGTTCGCCGAAGGCCGTGGGGATGATGGAGACACGGATGTCCACCAGCCGGTCGGCAATCTTGATTTCAATGCGTCCGTCCTGGGGCAGACGCTTTTCGGCGATGTTGAGCTTGGCCATGATCTTGATGCGGGAAACGAGCGGGGATTCGATTCTCCGGGGCAGGCTCAGAATGTCGTAGAGAATGCCGTCAATGCGGTAACGGATCTTGAGGTTGCCGGAATAGGGTTCGACGTGAATGTCACTGGCACGGTCCTTGAGCGCGCCGGATAAAATCAGGTTGACCAGCTTGATGATGGGGGCGTCGCTGGTCTCATCGAGCAGATCGGTCGTTTCGTCAATCTTGGAGATGAGATCGTCCGTGGCGGATTCGTTCATCTCTTCGAAGTAATCCTTGGCGGAGGCGCGGCTCATGTCGTAGGCCATGTTGATGGCGGCCATGATCGCGTCTTGCGGGGCCAGCACGACCTGCAGGCCGGGGTTTTTCAAAAGCTGCCTTAAGTCGTCCACCGGCTGGAAGTTGGACGGATCATTGACGGCGATGACGGCTTCTTCTTCGGTAATCAGCGGAATGAGTTTGTGCTTCTTGAGGTACTGGATGGAGAGGGTCTGCGTGAAGTCGATGCTGATGCTTTCCATCGGCAGCTGCTGACGCAGGGGCAGGCCGAAGTGCCGGGCCATGATCTTCAGCAAAGAGGCTTCGCCGATGGCTTTTTTCTTCAGCAGAAAATCAAAGAAGCCGCCGTTTTTCCCGCGGGCGGCGTTGGCCTCGGTGAGGATGTCCAGCGGAACGCCGGCTTCGATCAGCTTTTCGTCCAGCAACGAGAGTGCCGGCTGAGCGGGTACGGCGCTGTCACGGGCGGAAGCGGCTGATTCTTTTAAGGCGGTGTGGATTTTCGACATGGGAACCTGCAGCCTTTAATCAGGGAGTGACCGGTTTGTTTTCTGCCGGCGGGGCGTCAGCGGCCGGAACGGGCACGTTCTGCAAACGGGTTCCGGATGCCGCCGGAACGGGAACACCCGGTGAGCGGATCTCGGCGTTCTTTTCGTTGATCTTGATGATGCCCTCCACGACGTCACCCAGGGTGCCTCTTTTTTCCTGGTAGAGTTTCGCGGCGTCGGTCTGGTTCCGGACGATGTGCGGGGTCAGGAAAACATACAGGTTGGTCTTCTCCCGGGACTTGGTTTTGGTCCTAAAAAGCCAGCCCAAGAGGGGAATGTCGCCCAGCAGGGGGATCTTGTAGTTGCTGTCCTGCGTGGCGTCGCCCACCAATCCGCCGATGACGATGGTCTCCTTGTCCTTGACCACGACGGTGGTCTTGGCCTTGCGTTTGAGGGTGGTCGGCATGGCCTTGTCCGCGCCGGATTGGATCTTGGTGACTTCCTGGGAGATCTTCAGACGGATGAAGTTCTCTTCGTTGATGTGCGGGGTGATGTTCAGGATGACGCCGACGTCCTTGTATTCGTAGCTGTTGTAGTTGATGGAGGTGGTGGAACTGGTCGTGTCCTGACGGGTCAGGTAGGGCACGTTGGAGCCGACGTTGATTTCCGCTTCTTCGTTGTCCATGGTCATGATCTGCGGGGTGGACAGGATGGAGACTTCCGAATCGGTCTTGTAGGCCTGAACGACCGCGCCGATGCTGGGGAAAATGATATCGCCGATCTTGATGCCGGCGCCGACCATGCCCAGAGAGAAGCCGGGCGGAAACGCGCCGGTGGTGACGGCGGTGGTGCCGGCGATGGTGGTTTGCAGCAGGCTGTCCAGCACACTGTAGCTGCCGCCTTCGCCCGAGCCGCCTGATCCGGCAAAGGCACCGGTCTGTGAACCTTCCATGCCGGAGATATGACCGGTTTCCTTGATGCCGCGCCATTCGACGCCCAGTTTGAAGTCCTTGTTGGCGTCCACTTCCATGATGAGGGCTTCGATGTAAACCATGGGACGGGGCACGTCGAGCTGCTTGATGATGTTTTCGATGACTTTATAGTCTTCCCGCTCGGCCATGACGACCAGCGAGTTGGTGAATTTGTCGGGAACGATCTGGACGTTCTTGGCCACGACGGTGGTGGACGGAGCGCGTGGAGTCGCCGGGGTCCCGGTCTGCGCGCTGCCGTCCTTGACGATGCTGGTGAGGACTTTGGCCAGGTCCTCGGCGTTGCTGTTCTGCAGGCGGTAAACCTGGATGTTGGAGGCGCCGCTGGCCACTTCCTTGTCCATGAACTCCACCAGTTTGCGCACATTCTGGGTCTCCGCGCCGCTGGCCATCAAAATGACGGAGTTGGTGCGGGTGTCAGCCACGGCTTTGAGGCCGCTTGCGCCACGCCCGGTGGTCTGGGTGAAGATGGTGGTCAGGGACCGGACGACTTCCGAGGCGGAGGCGTTAGCAAGCGGGATGTAGGAGATCTGGTTGCCCGCGCCTTCCACGTCCAGCGCCGCGACGATCTCCTGCAGACGCTTGATGTTGGATAAGTAGTCGGTGACGACGAGCATCCCCGCCGGCGGATAGGCCATCACGGAGCCGGTCTTCGGAATGATCGGGTCGAGAATGCGTTTGATCTCGTCGGGGTTCGCCCGTTCCAGGGGAATGATCTGGGTGACCATCCGGTCTTCCTGGTCGGCGGGCTCGTTCTTGGTCCGGGTCTCCAGACCCTTCTCCCGCGCCGCCGAGGAGGGAATGATTTTGGTCATGTTGCCCGAGGGAACGACGGTGAAGCCGTTGACTTCCAGAATGGACAGAAAAACTTTGTAAACGTCGCTCACGGGGATCTTCTTGGGCGACATGATGGTGATCTTGCCCTTGACCTTGTCGTCGATCAGGAAGTTCCTGCCGGTCAGTTCGCTGACGAATTTTACCAGGACGCCGATTTCGACGTTGTCGAAATCCAGGGTGACGTATTGCGTGGGGGCATTCTTCTTTGTTTCTTTACCGGACTTCTTCTCTTCTTTGTCCGCTCCCTTTTTAGGGGGAACGGTTTCTTTGGCTGATTTCTCCGGCAGCAGGGTCTTCTCGCGAGCGGAAACGGCGTCTTCCAATGGCTCCTCCACGATCGACGGTTCTTCAATCGGCATGCCGCCGTCGTCTTCCACGATGGCAGGGGCATTGCTCTCGTCCAGCCCCGAGATCCGCGCCGCCTGGCTCTGACCGCCCGTGACTAATATGACGAGCAGAATCATCATCAAAATCACTGCCCGTCCCCATTCTGTCCTGTATTGTTTCTTCATCGCCTGTCTATTGCTTCTCCATGAGTTTTTCGCAGGTAAGTTGTCATTGCTTAATACGGCGCTTATTAACTCATTATATGTCTTTGGTCAAGGAATTCCATTTTACCTGACAAGAGAAGGTAATTGCATTAAAGTATAACCTTGTGTAACAATAATCCGGTAAATGCTGATGATGACCGATGACTGCAGGATCAACCTGTATTATGCTGAAGCGACGCAAAAATGGACCGGTTCCATCTGCGGCCATGCGGTGCGTTAAAGAGCAGCAACAGAACAATATCTTGGTTGTATGCGGCCATGCGGGTTCAATCATTTTGCTTGAACCTTTTGTTTGAACCGGAATATTGAAAAAAAATTTCGGAGCCGGAAACATCCCTGTTCCAGCTGTAATGATTTTTCGAATTCAGTAAGATAATTATTGACATGGTCTTTCAATAGGATTTAAAAGAAACATCGGATATTTAAAAAAGTTAATATTCAGGGGGGTAAGAATCATGAAGAAAAAATTTGTCTGGCTGGTGTTTCTTTTGCTGACCTTCGTGATGATCGGTTGTGGAGACGATGGCTCAGGTACCAGTGAGGTTTATAACGGTCCCTCTTCCGGAAATGACAATGAAGAGGTCAATACACCGGAACTTTATGGTGTGGGCGTTGCGATGCCTGCTAAACCGGCAGGGCCAGTTATGATGACCAGCTCGCTGTATAAAATTGATGCGGGGACAGGTGCGGCCATGCTGATCGGGAACATCGGATATGACGTTAACGGCATCGCCTATGACAGCAACAAAAAGAAACTCTTCGGAATAGCCACTAATATGAATGTGGAAGCTGATGTGAAAAGTTCGGCACTCCTTGTGAACATCGGTGGACCTTCTGCCGGTTCGCAACTGATTGAAATCAATATGTCCTCGGGCGAGGGCAAGTCCATTGGTGAAATTAAGGTTCCGGCCGAACAGATTGATAAATATGTCGATGAAAACACCAGTTGGAATGGCAGTTATATCTCTACTGTAGGTGCCGCGAAGAGTGATTTTTATGCTCAATCCTTTTATGCGGATGTGGACAGGATTACAAAATTCGGTGTTATGATCGGTGAAGCCTTTCCAGAGGGACAAGTTCTTTTAGCCATCGTCCCCGCTAATAGCTTAGGAAAACCGGATCTTTTGAATCCCTTGTATGAAGGAGATCTAATAAATCCTTCATCGTCCTTGACCTGGTATTATGAAGAAAATATCGATGTTCCCGTTAATAAGGGCCAAAAGTACTTTATCCTGATTGATGGATACAATAATCCGGGGGCAACAGGCAACTCGCGGATCGGGTCTTCCAATAGCAGAACCGACACCGGAGAGAGTATGTTTTATACCAATGATAATGGTAGTACCTGGGGCCAGACAGGAGCGATTGCTGTCTATATAGAAGGTTTGCACGATCACCATTCCTTTGGCAGTCCAACCTTTAATTCCAGGGGCGATCTTTATGCGTGGAATTACACGGACTCGTCGCTGTGCGAGATTAATTTGTATAATGCTACGGCAAAGTGCGGCAATGTGGACAGTGATTTTGCCAGTATGGACCAGGGCGGATTGGTGTTGTCCTTCGACAATAAAAATCTTCTTTATATTCTGGAAGGATTGAAGATTTTCACACTGGGTAAGTATGATGACGAGAAAAAATTCCAAGGCATGCTGCCTGATAATTTCTTCGGAGTTTATAACGGCGATTTCCATCCTTTGACGGGTCAGTTTTGGGGGCTTTACAGTCAAAATGGCGGTAAGCAGAGTGTTAAAGGACCCGTCCGTGAAGACGGTCCGGAAGAGGGAAAACCCGGCAACCTGTTGATCATTGACATTCATGAAAGACTCCTGATGGATGCGCTGACTGTGCCGGATAACATCAATGCAATTACATGGGTCTATAATCCCCTGGAAGAATATAAGGAATAAACGCCATGAGGCAGGCTGATATTTCAGCCTGCCTTATTCTTTGCGGGTTCAATCATTTTGATTGAACCTTTTATTTGATTAAATTTACGGATTCAATCTACAAGATTGAACACGGAAAGAAACATTCCTAAATTGGCTGGACATTCATTAAAAAAACAGTTGACATAACGGTTTGAAATAAGTAAATAATTCAACAATATAAACTGGCAAATGAACATTTACCGCTCATTTAAATTTATCATTTAAAAAGAATATTTTCGGGGGGATAAGGAGAACATGAAAAAAAGAAATTTAAAATGGCTTTTTGTTTTTGCATTGGTATTGTTGACGTTCACCGGCGTCATGGCCGTACCAAGTATGGTTTGGGTGGAGCCACCCATTGATCACGGAACGCTGGGCGTTGCTGATAAATCACTGGTGGAAAGCGTCCTGCAGCTGACCACGGGCAATCCTGAGACCCAATATTCCAATGTAAGGGATTGGGTGCCCTGCTGGGGAGTCAATCCGTGGAGCAAAGATGGCCAGTGGATTGTCTATCAATCCGGGGTCGGGGACAATAAAGGCGGTGGCGGTAATTCCAAGCTGAATGAAATATGCATTATCAGACCGGATGGTTCAGGCTACAAAAGGCTTACATACAATATGTACTGTGACACCCATGGTAACTTCACCCCTGACGGAAAGAAAATTGTTTTTCAGAGAAACGAAGGCGAAAATGCGGCGATTTGGATCATGAACAGCGACGGTTCCAATCAGAAAAGTCTTACGGAGGAACACGGCACTATCGGCGATTCATGTTCGGAAGATTGCGGAGAGCAGAAACCGATGGTCAGCCCGGACGGCACCAAAATAGCTTTCCGTCATGGTTCAGCAATATACGTGATGAACATCGATGGCAGCAATCCCGTGAAGGTATCGGCAAATCTAAACGGCCCCACCAAGCACAGCTGGGCTCCCGATTCAGTATGGGTCCTTTTCAATGCGTCCAAATGCGCGTCTGAAGACGAATGCGGCCAGAATATTTTCAAGGTCCGGTACAACGGCAAAGACCTGACGCAGCTGACTGATGACGGTGAGGATTTTTGCAACAATTGGGCGGCATGGAGTCCGGACGGGAAATGGATTAGTTATCACCATGGCTACAACTCCAGGGTCTATGAAGGGCCGCGTGATAAAAATTCTTTATGGATTATGCAGGCCGATGGATCAGGTAAGAGACTTCTGGTCGAGGGTCTGAATGATGCTGTCGATGAAGAAGATGAATGGGTCTGTGGTCCGCATAGCTGGCATCCGAGTGCCCAATGGATCGTCTTCAAAAGATATGAGGATTGCAGTAATAGCAGTCTGTATGCGATCAACATTGCCACCAAAAATATTTATCGGCTGACCGAGGGCTATGGCGACGGACGCATGTGGTGGAGCCCCAAAGGCAGCCACATTCTTTTCAAAGAGTATAACACCAGTTGTGGTAAATCCAGAGACGGGAAATTAGGTATCAACGATAACGATTATGACCTGCTGGTATTGAACATGGACAGCCGGTTTGATTTCAAGGGCAGCGTGACGGTGGATACCGGTTCAATTATCGATGATTATTTTTATGCCAACGAAGGTGTATCAGAGGAATCTCATACCAAAAAGAGCGGTAATGATTACTGCTTCATTGCCACGGCGGCCTTCGGATCCCCGCTGGCAAAACAGGTTCAGATTCTGCGGAATTTCCGCGACAGGTATCTGTTGACCAATGCGGCGGGTCAGAAATTTGTTGCCTGGTATTATCAAAATGGTCCTGTGGCTGCCGCTTGGATTAAAGACAAGCCCCTGGCCAAAGCGGCCGTTCAGGTCGCCCTGTATCCCTTAATCGGCTTTTCTTTCCTGCTGCTTTCCGGCTATATGCCTGCGGCGGCACTTGGATTTCTTCTGACGGCGTTTTTCTTCGTGCGCTTCCGGGAAAATAAATTCAGAGCCACCTGATTAAAAAAGTCAGATTAACAGTTCTTCATCCCCGCAACTTTGTCCGACAGAGTTGCGGGGATTTTTTATTCTTTTTTTGGCGGGTTCAATCGTTCTTCGATTGAACCCGCCTGAAATTTCAAAAAAATTTGAAATAATGATTGACATAAAATGGAAGCGGCATTAAGAAAGTAACACTTTAATATTCAAGGAGTCGAATCATGAATAGGAAACTTATCTGGCTTATATTTATAGTTATGGCATTGCTGATGGCCGGCTGCTGGGGGAGTGATGATAACAGCTCTTCCGCCAAGAATAACGACGGTTACAATGACCAATACGACTACACCAATGGTACTCTGGATTTTCCCGCGTTGAATAATTTTGGTATTGTGGCGCTGAACAATACGGGATCCATTTGCATCCTGGATGGAAACGCCCTGAAAATCAGCGAACCTCTGCTCAATCATGAATTCGGAAGTTATGGCGGCGGATTATTCGATGTCGCCATTACACCGGACGGTAAAACAGCCATGGTCTCCAATTTCGGTGACTCTACGGTGTATTTCATCGATACCAGCAATCCCTCCATGCCTCATGTCAAAGGGAGCGTTCAGATCGACTTCTTTGCGGAAGACATAGCCGTGACACCCAATGGAAAATATCTGCTGGTAACCAACGGTGGTTTTGCCAGCCGGATTGCTGTTGTGGATATAGAGGGTCAAAAAGTAGTTAAAAGCGATGTTCCTAAAGATTCACTTTACCACAATGCCGTGTCCGTATCCCCGGATGGACGGACGGTGCTCACGGCTGATTACTTTGCCTGTCGCGTCAATGTTTTCACCCTGAGCAGTTATGGCAATTTGACATACCGTAAAACGATTGATCTATTTGACGACATAGAAAGTCCACGTCCCGTCAATCTGGAAATATCGCCTGACGGCAAGACGGTGATTGTGGCAAGTGCAAATGCCCCCCTGGTTTTCCCCATTCTGACCATTCAGGGGCCCGGTGACGTCGTCCTGTCCGATATCGTAAAGCAGAACGCCGGCCTGCGAGGCGCGCAATCGGTCGCTTTTAATCGAGCCGGAACCAAAGCTTACCTGCATTGCGTAACACGGTTTCCCGATGCTAATAATGTGTCGTACGACGGCAACGCGATTGCTGAACTCCAAAAGAATTTTATGGGGAAATGGGAGGTATCACAAATAATACCGGTTGATTTTTACGGTACAAGCCAGTTATTTGGTGTCGATACTCTGGCGATCAATGACACGAATGGTTATCTCTACGTGTCCAATCCGACGGTGTCGGGCGGCACGCCTTATGTCCAGGTGGTGGACGTGAATCAGGGCAAGGTGATCAAAACGCTCAAAACAGAAGATGCTGAAGACGATTTCTATCCGCCTTCAGATCCCGATTTTATGTCAATTCCCACGGGAATTACCTTCTGGAACAAGCGGTAGTTCTTGATTTAATAATATATCATCATCTCGGGCAGGTTGGCCGTTTGGTCAGCCTGCCTTTTTTTGGGCCAACCGCGATGGATAACCCCTTTGCGGGTTCAAGCATTCTGATTGAACCTTTTATTTAATCAAACGTTAGGATTAAATCTACAAGATTGAACCCGCCCTCAAAAGATTGAACCCTTTACCTGCTCAATATTATTTTATGGCGTCACATTGGGAAGATCGGGGTACTGAAGGGCGAAATACTCGTGCATCATCTCATCCCAGTTGAATTCATTGATAAACGCGATCAGACTGCCTGTCAGAGTTTCTTCATCGAAATTCCGGTAACTCGGATCATACACGAGTTCATCTCCCGGGGTTGAGCGGTCAAAAAACACAATGGACAGGCCGTGGGCGTCGGTTTGCTCGGCGCCGTGGTATTCGGCCATCAGTATTTTATTGAATTCCTGTTCCACGGCGGAATCGTTTCCCGCGATGCCGGAACAAAAATCGATCAGATCAACGTAAATATATTCGAATTCCCGCACGTGTGCCCGGGAAACCATCAGCAGATCCAGTGTGGCGTCCCGGGTGGCCTCATCGGCCATCAGCGCGCTGAGGCTCAGGGCCAGATTGTTGACCGCCGCCGCCAGCGTAGTGATATCGGCTTTGCCGTCGAGGGAGTATTTTTTGTCCAGGCCTATCGCGGTAATGGTCTGATTGGCGTAGGGGGACCTGGCGTAATAATCCCGGAAGCTGTCCACCATGTTTCCGGCCAGTTCCGCCGGCGTTTGATCAGGATGACGATCAAGACGACGGAAAAGATCATCATAATCCCAGCCGTAGGCTGATACCAGTTCCTGGGAGGCGATCATAATATCGGCGGCGTCCCGGAACTCATAGGCAGCCTCGATAACGGACATGTTGCAGGCATCAATGCCGAGAATATCGAGTTTGACGCCCGTTTCCGACCGGGCCTCGGACAGCGCCGCCGCGATGTAATAATTGGACAGATAAGTGTTGAATTTGCCGTTATCGTAATCGTTGAAAATCGATTTGGTGGCCGCGGTTCCTTTCCAGCCCTGCCCGTGATCCCAGATGATAAGGGCGTAGTGTTCGGCCGGATAGTTGCTGACCGTATCCGTGACGAAAACGCGAAGCGTTTCGCCGTCAGCCATGTCCAGTTCGCCCAGGTCGCTCAGCAGGATCAGCGAACCTTTTTCCACTTTATAACGCT
>Ga0116141_10005621_pt1 | contig 10477 bp, 3 predicted proteins | sample AD_UKC097_MetaG_FD_89744 | JGI IMG/M metagenome (GOLD analysis project Ga0116141, IMG submission 89744) | Active sludge microbial communities of municipal wastewater-treating anaerobic digesters from USA - AD_UKC097_MetaG | ecosystem: Engineered > Bioreactor > Anaerobic > Digestate | place: USA... | reverse complement strand
TCATCCGCGCCCTCGACACCTCGATCTCCGAGATATCCGTACTCCGGGTGTTCATGCTGCAGCATGCAGACGCGGCGGATGTCGCCAAGATGATCACGGATCTCTTCAAGTCAGAAAGCGGCACGCAGCAGAGTTCCGGCGGTCCGCCCATACCCTTTTTCGGCAGGAGGAGTCGTGAAGATTCCGGAGACGATTCATCGCAGCAGAGCGAGGCCCTACAGGCGGCGTCACGCATCATTGCCGTGGCGGACGAAAGCACGAATGCCGTGGTCGTCAGCGCCCCCGAAGACGCTGTTCCCGTAATTGAAAAACTGATCCGTGATATTGATGTCACCAGCCAGGACATCACAGAGGTGCGCGTATTCCCTCTGAAGAATGCGAACGCCGAGGAAATGGTGGACATTATAAAGAACATCTTCGGCGAGCAGGGAACAACCGCTCAGGCCCAGACAGCACGCACGGGGAACCGGTTTATGAGAGCCTTTTTTCAGAGAGGACCGCAACAACAGCAGCAACAGTCCGCGCAAAGTGAGAGAAAAAAGATTGAAAGCGCCGTTTATGTTCAGGCGGACAGCCGCACCAATTCCCTGCTTGTCAACGCTGCGGCCAGCGTCATGCCCAACATCGAGACCGTCATCCGCCAGCTGGATTCCAGCCCCGCCAAGGGCAAAAAGGTGTTCATCTATAACCTGAAAAACGCGGATGCCGCCACCGTGACAGAAAAATTGAACGAAATCTTTGACAAACAGGCGTCCCAGACATCCAACACGGGAAGAAACACCACAACACAAAGAAACACTTCCAATGCACGTACAAACCGCAACACAGGATCCAACACCGGCACACGCAATACGGGAACATCATCCGGCACATCCGGCACTCGCCGCTGAGAATCTTAACGCACATGAGGGAGAAGAACATGAAGACAAATACAATCCTTACGGTTATCATACTTCTCGCGTGGGGCGCATGGAGCATCGCCGCCGGACAGGATGCCCCCCCGCCGCCACCCATGCCGGATTTTGCTCCTTCGGTATCGGCGTCGTCATCAGAAATGGTGTCATCATCGGAGCCTGCGCCGTCATCGGAATCGGAGGCCAGCCTGACCGGCTTTGGAACAGGCATTCTCGGCGATGCCGTCATTCAGTATGATGAGGAAACCGGTTCCCTCATCGTCATCACCGATGATGCGACAAACCAGCATATCAAAACGATTATTTCAGAAATGGACAAACCGGTGCCGCAGGTGCTCATCAAGGTTTTGTTCCTCGAAGTGACACACACCAAGGGTCTCGACCTTGGAGCGGAGGCCTCATACACCCATGGCAGCCAGGATGAATACCGCGACACAGTCAAGAGCGTCTTCGGCCTGGCAAGCGAGACAAGGGGCGGATTCTACAAAATCCTCGACGAGGACCTGGAGGTCGTCATCCGGGCCATTGCCGACACCAGCAAACTCGAGGTGCTCTCGCGCCCCTCCATCCTGACCCGCAACAATCAGACCGCGACCATTACTGTGGGCCAGGAGGTCCCCTTCATCCGCAACAGCCGCATCACGGACGGCGGCGATACGATCAACACCATCGAGTATGAGGACATCGGCATTATTCTCAATGTGACACCCTTCATCACCGCGGACAAACTCGTTGAGATGGAGGTCGTTCCGGAAATATCCACCCTTACCGGCGAGACCGTCCCGATCTCGAATACAATCAATGCCCGCGTGATCGCCAAGCGTTCGGCCGAGACGCGGGTGGTCGTGGAAAACGGCCGGACCGTTGTCATCGGCGGCATGATGGAGGACAACGTGACGGAAACGGTGAACAAGATTCCCATTCTCGGCGACATTCCCATCCTGGGAGCCGCATTCCGCCGGACGATCAAGGAAAAATCCAAAACGGAGCTGCTTATTTTCCTGACACCGCACGTCGTGGAGAATGCCCTGGAGTTACGAGACATATCTCTCACCGAAAGAGATAAATCCGAACTGATGCCTGATGCGTTTACGAACAAGCAGATTGACAAATTCATAGATAATCTGGAATGATCCATCAATTACCTGGGGGGAATGCTCCTTTGCCCGATAAAAGCCGCAGATTCAAGGTCCATGGCTTCCTGGCGCTGATATTTGTCCTGGTTTGCGCATGGCAGGGTGTGGAGCATGTTCGCGTCCGGCAGAAGGCCCGCGCCTTTCTTCTGGACCGCGCCCGCGAGATATCCACATCGCTGAGCGTTGTGATCCGCTCCCAATCCCGATTCGGCATCATCCCTCAGGATAATCTTCTTTCAGCGCTCAACGAGCTGGTAGCCTCCCGCGAATTGCGCAGCGTGGCGCTCTTCAACTCATCCGGCGAAATTGTGGCATCCGCGGGTGATCCCCTCAGGCTGGAAAGCGGCGTCTTCCCGGGACAAAAGGCCGTCTGGTCAAGGGATTCCGTCATGATCACAAACATTGTGGACCTCGGCACCGGGTTCGGCGACCACGCATCAACACACACCGCCCCCATCCTGGTAAGGCGGCCGCCAAGACCGGAGCCTCCCCCGGATGAACCGACAACCCGGCCTCTCGCGCGCGATTTCCTGCCCAGGCTCGATCGAAGCAGAAGGCGGCGCCCCTCGGAATTTCGCGCTCCGCCCTGGATGACTGAAGCGCAGTTCCGGGAGTTTCAGGAAAAGCAGGGCCTGCACGGATTCGTTCTCGGCATGGCCACGGACGAGTATCGCAGTGAAAAGTCGCGGGATTTCTGGCTTCGCGCAGCCATCATTGCCGTGACCCTGATTGCTCTTCTGGGAATGTCTGCCGCATGGAAAACGCTGGAGAAAGCAGAGGAACTCCGCATCCGCCTCGTGAAAGCGGGTGAGTTAAACCGTCACTTGAGCGAAATGAACATCGCCGCGGCGGGTCTGGCCCATGAAACGCGCAATCCGCTCAACCTCGTCCGGGTACAGGCCCAGATGATTTCCCGCGAGACGGCCGTCGCCCCTGAGATAAAACGGCAGGCGCTGTCCATCGTCGAGGAAGTGGACCGGGTAACGAATCGCCTGAGCGAGTTCATCAATTATTCCAGGCCGGCGGCTCCCCGTCCGGTTCCCGTCAGACTGGCCCCGGTTGTTGAGGATGTCGAACGCGCCCTCTCGACGGATATCACGGAAAAGGCTGTTCAATTCAGGACAGCCGTCGGCGATTTCACGATAGAAGCGGATGAAGGTCTGCTACGCCAGGTGCTTTTCAACCTGGTCCTGAACGCCATCGAAGCCGTGGACAAGGGTGGAGCGATCGAGATCACCGCGGAGGAAATCTCCGAGAGCACAGCAATGTTGTCCGTTCGCGATAATGGATGCGGCATACCCCCGGAAAACCGGGACGAGGTATTTCGTCCCTATTTCACAACACATGAAAAGGGAACAGGGCTTGGTCTTGCCGTTGTGCAACGGATAGTTCAGGCGCATATGTGGCATATTGAACACAAACCCGCCGAACCCGGGGGCACAGTTTTCATCCTTTCCGGCCTGAAGGTAATCAAAACCGCCGTATAAAATCCGCGAGCCTTTTTTATCCCCGAAGGCCTTTGTCGTGAATTCCCATGCCCGGAACGGGAATTTCCGATTGACCGGCGGCATGAGCGGGCTGAATATACCTGACAGTTTATGTGAATTCTGAGCCTTCTCCCGGTAAAGTGATAAAAGTGGAGAGTCTGACCCCAATCCTGATTGTGGATGACGATGCGGGGCAACGCAGCCTGCTTTCCGCGTTCCTGACCCGGCAGGGACTGCGAGTCCTCGCGGCTGCCTCAGGCCCGGAAGCCCTCGGGATCCTGGCAGAACAGAACGTCTCCATGATGATCACCGACGTCCGTATGCCCGGCATGTCCGGTATTGATCTCATGAACACGACACTCGGAAGCTATGAGAATCTTCCGGTGCTCGTAGTCACCGCCTACCCCGACATCCGCGATGCCGTGGGGGTTGTGAAAGGCGGGGCCGTCAACTACCTTCAGAAGCCGATAGACCTGGATGAACTGATGCAGACGATCCGCCAGGCCCTGAAGCGCAAGGCGCCGGTCCGTTTATCCTTCGATGACGACCTGGTTTTGCCCGAAGGTGTGATCGCCGTCAGCCCGCAGATGAAAGAGGTCTTCCGGGAGGCAGTTTTCGTTGCCGGCTCCGATTCACGCATCCTGATCACGGGCGAGAGCGGCGCCGGCAAGGAGATCGTCGCGGACCTGGTTCACCGGAAAAGTCCCCGTGCCGCCGGATCTTTCATCAAGATCAATTGTTCGGCCTTTGCCGAGACCCTGCTCGAAAGCGAGCTGTTCGGGCATGAGAAAGGCGCATTCACCGGCGCCGCCGGCCAGAGAATCGGCTGCTTTGAAGAGGCGGACGGAGGAACGATCCTTCTGGATGAAATCGGCGAGATGTCCCCCGCTTTGCAGGCCCGGCTGCTTCGCATCACTCAGGATGGATGCTTTTACCGTGTAGGCTCCAGCCGGGAAATCCGGACCGACGCCCGCATTCTTGCCGCCACAAATCGCAATCTCGACAGGGAAGTCGCGGCGGGATTGTTTCGGGAGGATCTTTTTTACCGACTGAACGTCTTCGAGATCTATGTGCCCGCGCTCCGGGAGCGGCCTGAAGACATCATCCCCATTGCGGAATATTACGCCCGGAAGTTCAGCGGCGACAAGCCCCGCTTCTCCGAATCCGTCACGCAGGCCATCAGAACCTATGAGTGGCCGGGCAATGTGCGGGAACTGCGCAACGCCATGGAACGCGCATCCCTTTTGTCCCGGGGCGGGATCATTCTGCCTGAGCATCTGCCGCCGCGCATCCGCAAGATCGCCGAGGAAAAGCCCCTGCCTGCCGGGGGCAGCCAGGCCGGCGGAACCATCGAGGCCATCGAGCGCGAAACAATCCTGAAGTCCCTGTCCGAGAACGACTACAACAGAACCGCCACGGCATCCCGCCTCGGCATCAGCCGCCGCGCCCTGCTGTACAAGATCAAACGGTACCGGGAGCAGGGTTACAACGTCGGTCCGGATCAGACATGATTTTGAATCTGCCTCAGAGGGTTGGCCAGATCTCTTTCTCCAAGCCGACGCCCATTGCATAATTCAAACCGCGAAACGCGCCCGTGATATATTCTCATAAGACATTGAAGCAATCATCAGATCCGCTTTTTAATATGTCACCCACCCCGTGCCTGTGAACAGGTAGAAAGTAATTACACCATCCTGGGATTGGGTATGCAGAGGTGTCAGATCAACTGCATATGCGGATTTGTTCTCCAGAGCGAGTATCGTCCGCGCATCCTGCACAGACGGCTTTATCTTAACGGAGAGGCGCAGCAGAACGCCACCGCTGTTGTAGCCTTCCGGATGCACGCAGTTGAATTGCACAATGCCGAAATCATCCGGATAGATGTCGGGGTAAATGGCACCGATGGTGCTGCCGTTGATGACAACTTGCGGATTGGATGTGATCTGAAGGACGGTGGGATCATAGGCGATCTCAAAGGCAAGGTTTCCCAGGTTCTGCGCGTCAGAAATTTCCAAAGTCATCTCAACAGAGTCGCCTGGCATGGCTTTTGTTGAACTCAGGGAAATGGCGAGCGTAGAGGAAACATCCGCATCATGCGTCATGTATTCTTCCGCCCCGTTTTGCAATAATCCCCCTTCAGCGCTTCCAAGACCGCTATTCCTGAGGAACACGTCGGTTGTGACTTCAGGCTCGGTTGCGCCGCCGGAACGCCATGTCAAACGTTGAACCGCGCCACTGACAATCCGCTGGCCATATATTTCATGATCACCGCTGCGGTTGGAGCTGAACAGGAGAATTTCTCCATCAGGCGCCCATACAGGATCCGTGTCATCTGCGCTATCATTTGTAACCTGTGACAAACCGGTTCCATCCGGTTTGATGGTATAGATGTCATTATTTCCACTCCGATTGGAGACAAAGGCAATGAGCGTACCATCGGGCGACCAGACCGGTTTGGTATTCAAGCCCGTCCCATCAGTAATTTTTCTGGGATTCATCCCGTCGAAATCCATAAGCCAGACATCCATCGTACCGCTGCGGCTTGAGGCAAACGCGATTGTTGAACCATCGGGAGACCAGTCGGGAAAAAGATCCGGCGCCCCGTTGTCCGTGATCCGGGCGGGTGACTCCGGTTCCACGACAGCGCGGATCATGTAATACGATGCAATAGACGAATACCAGGATCCTGACGATAAGGAATAATATGCGCCGGATAATGACCTTTCCGCCAGGCCGATGAAGGGCTGCCGGTCGTTGCGGAATATAATGCACACAGCGAAGGGATGAGGGGCAGCGATGGGCGCGATATCCACAACATGCCAGCCTGTAACCGTCGGGGTGGTATCGCCCGAGGCCGCAATAGAATCAGGCTTGTCGCCAGCCCCTATGGTCATGACTCGCCATTCGAAACAAGCCGGTTCATCGGCAATGTAAAAATGCAGTTGGCGAATCTTCCCAGGGGCGGAATCGAACCTGGCGCCAAATCCATCCCCAGTCTCGCGCGAGACGGCATCCTCCATGTCGCCTTCCGAAGCCGGAATCTCTCCAAGCGGAAGATCCGGCATGAAATCCAAGGTATAGATCTCCGGATTGCCGTCACGCTCGGAAACAAAAGCCAGCCGATTCTGCCCGTTGAGCCAGGATGGCGAATAGTCAGGAAAGGAATTGCTCGTCAGGCTGAATGTCTTATTCAACAGGAAGGATCGAAGCCGGATGTCCGGGTTTCCCTCGGCATCGGAAACAAATACCAGTCCCTCCCCATCGGCGCCCGCCTGGACATCCCACTCATTCACACCCTCCGGAGTCAGACCGGTGGGAATGGGCAGACCCGCTTTCTGAATATGAACCTGCCGGCGGGACAGGAATTCGTCAGTGAAAAGGAAGGAATACCAATCCGCCTTGCCGTAAGGGATGGCGGTGCCGAACTCGGAGGTGTTCCCTTCAGGATGCACCGCCACGGCATGAAAGAGCCGGGCAACAGGAATTGTTGCATTTACACAAAAATTATTGCCGAGGACCGGGGCAATACCCAGAAGGCTTTCACCCTCGTCGTCGCGGTCGGAATATACTTCCACCAGTGTGCCCGCGGGAGGAACGGGATTGATCACTCCCGAAATGGCGCTGCTGCTTTCAGAGATGTTGGTTATGACAGGCGCCGCGATATTATCATTGCCGCCGTCGAGAGCAATGCCTTTCCCCGCATTATTGAATATTCTGTTGCAGGTGATGAGGTTATGGTTTGAAGCAATCCCCTCGATGCGAATGCCATCGCCACCGTTCATGACAATCTCATTGTCGCTGAAGATGTTTGCGTTCGCCCCATCCCTCACAAGCACACCATGGGACGAGTTCATGATAATCGTGTTATCCGCCGTAATTGCGCCGGTTAAACCATTCTGAAAGAGAATCCCGATCTGATTGGGGAAAGACCCGAAGGCATGGTTGAAAGAAGGATCCGTTCCGATGATGTTGTTGAGAATCTGAAGATTATGGACATTGCCCTGCGCCTGGATTCCCGCTCCGGCGCCAAGGTTAATATTGTTGAAGAAGAGGGGGTTGCGGTTGCCGATCAGGATGTTGTCCCCGCCGCTTATCAAAATTCCCTGCGCGACATCGGGTCCGTTGCTGCTGAAGGAACAGCCCGAGACCCGCACGTTGTCCGTGCCGGGACCGGTGATCGTAACAGCGGCGCCCAGGTCCGTGGACAGATAGAGCGGGCGGTCTTGGATGCCGCTGCCGATAAAAATATTTCCGGCGTCCTGAACAAGCGCGCATCCCGCTCCATTGTCGCCAATTCCCATGTGTTCATCACTGGTCAGGGGGCAGACCTGGAGATCAGTGGATTCCTGCATGCACACACCATAGCCGCCATTATTATCAATCATGCCGTCATGAATGGAAACAAAGGAGGAATTCGCGAGAATGGCCGCGCCATTCCCTCCGTTGTCGGAGAGATTGACGTCCACAAAGATAACTTCAGATGAGTTCCGGACACGAAGCCCGTCTCCCGTGTTTTGCGTCAGGGGTAATCCCGGAAGCCGCAAATCTCGGCAGTTTTCAAGAAGCAGGCCATGTCCGCCATTCATGAAGGAATAATGGGCGTTTGATTCCTCGAATTCAATATTGACGGCATTCTTGAGAACAATGCCGTTCGATCCGCAATTGAAAGCATTCAATCTGTAGATGGACTGGTCATGAAGCCCATCAATGGAAATCCCATCACCGGTACAGTCCTCGCTGCGGATGTCCAGGTAATGACCCGTGGGATCGCCGCCGGCAATGTATAGACCCGTGTGGTAATTTTTGATCCGGACTGCATTCATGCGGGTGTGTGAGCATCCGGACAGCTCGAGGCCGCAGGCATCAGCCTGGACAGCATTACCCGCTGCGGTATTTCCTTTCGAGTTCATCTGGATCGTGTCCACCCATCCGATATCGCAGTTGTCGAAGACGACATTACTCAAGCCGTTCTCCGGGAGGGCGGTCAGCTGGCCGCAATAAACGCCGCCGAGGTCGTGAACGCCGACTTTGACGCCCGTGAAGGTGTTATAACAGGCGGGATCAGTTATATAAATACCGAGGCCCTTGTTGGCGCGGGAGCCGGGATTTTCCCCGCCTTCCACAAGAATTGTCCCGACGCTTGTATTGGATACCACATTATAACTCGTTCCTGTTCCTTCCAACAGAATACCGTTGCCTGAGTTGAAATGTATCTGGGAATTGAGGATCTGATTGTGGGAAGCGCCGCCGGTGAACCGGATGCCATCGCCGCCGTTTCCCACTGGATAGACGTTCCAGTAACTCTGAGTAAAAAATCCGATATTACCCGTGAATTGATTATACTGCGTTTTCTCGCCCTCAAGGAGAACACCATTCAGACTGTTACAGGAGAAATTGTTCGGATAGTAATCAATGATGAAAGAATTATGGCAGGCGCCGTCATAAAGATAAACGCCATTCTCACCATTGCCCAGCAGTATGATATCCTTGGAGCCGTCAGGATTGTGATACAATCCCGAATTGATCGTGCGGAAGGTGTTGTAGGACGAATTGTCGCCATGAAGCACGATGCCGTTTTTGGTGTTACCCGCAGAATTCATGTTCTCGAACCGATTAAATGGGCTGTTTACAACCTCTAATCCGTTCGCTTTACACCGCAGGATGTTCACGGGTGTGATCCAACCATAGCCGTTAAGATTATTGGCCTGTCCTCCGGAAATCGTCACGCCGTTGCCCTGACAGTCTGCAATTTCCAATCCGTATGTGAATTTGCAGTTTTCACAATCTGTGAGACGTATTCCCTCGGCACATTGGGAAATCGCGGTTCCCATAACTTCGTTGTTAAGACACTGTTCCATCAGAAGACCAATGCCGGTGCAATTGGCCGCGGCAAATCCTCCTATGCCGTTATTGTGACTGTCCGCGATATAATAACCACGGGCGCCGCAACCTGAGACGCCCCCTCCGATCCTGTTCTGGTTTGAGCCTTCCAGTCGCCAGCCGTCCCCCGCGCATGTCTGGACCGCCACTTCAATCTGACAGGAGCCCGAGTGGTCAAGCCGGATGCCGTGTCCGTTGCTGTTCTGAATGAGAGTTGGGTATATAAAAACCTTGAAGGCGCCACTGACAACGATTCCCGCTCCCGTTATGGTCATCTGATCTGTTAGGTTCATGCGTCCTATCTTGATGTGGTTCTGTGTGCATTGAACGGGAGAAGAGGTCTGGAGGGCCTTCAGCCGCAACTCGTTTCCCTCCTTCAGGATTATATCGCCCGATGTAACAACAACCGTCGTATTTAAGAATTCAATTCTATCCTGTGGACCCATCAGAATGCCGTTTCCGGCATATATGGTCTGCTCTGCCGTGCTCGTCTTGATTTCATCCATGTAATTGGCGCCGTTAAAGGTCCCGATGCCGGGAAGCGTGCCCAGGATTGTCACCTTGTCGCCTTCCTCGGGCATGTGGCTTGTGTCGCTCCCATCGTCCAGGTTTTCCTTACGGTCATAAATCGGCGCGGAAACCCCACCATAACGGTCATGATTGATCTTATAGTGGGTTATGGATTCCGTGCCTGCGCCGTTTGTCTGAAGGTCCTTCTTCTCCAGTTCATTCAGATGCTCAACCCAGGTATACTCATCCGGAGCAGTTTCGACTTCATACCAGTGATGCTTATACTCCCAATTAGTGTCATCATAACCGTCCTTCCAGAAATTCAAAGTTCCCCGGGAAACCGACATTGCCTCATCCAGAGTAACCATCCCGTCCTTTTCCAGACCGACATCGGTTGAATCAATCGTGAACCTCAGGCCCGGGAGGAGGGGAATCAGATCGGGAACCTGGATACCGGGCGCCAGCGTAACCTCCCGGGACGCGCTGCCCGCCGGATTCCATACCTCGATATTCACAGGATCTCCCGGTTTCCCGACGCCGCTCGGCATGG
>Ga0116141_10005615_pt1 | contig 10484 bp, 6 predicted proteins | sample AD_UKC097_MetaG_FD_89744 | JGI IMG/M metagenome (GOLD analysis project Ga0116141, IMG submission 89744) | Active sludge microbial communities of municipal wastewater-treating anaerobic digesters from USA - AD_UKC097_MetaG | ecosystem: Engineered > Bioreactor > Anaerobic > Digestate | place: USA... | reverse complement strand
GCCAACAATTTTATCGCGGAAGGCAGCAATCATATCCGAAGAATTCCCCTGGAGAAAGCCTTAATATCTCATCTGTTTAATGAATATAATTATGTAAGTCCTTATGTTGACGATCTTATTCACGTTGTTGATATGGATGCAATCGCCAAAGCAGGCCTGAAGATCGGCATCGATCCCCTGGGCGGTGCCGCCGTCGACTTCTGGGATCCGATAGCGGACCGGTACGGGATTGATCTGACGGTTGTAAACCGGATGGTCGATCCGACATTCTCCTTCATGACACTGGATAAGGATGGAAAAATCCGTATGGACTGTTCTTCGCCCTACGCCATGGAAAGTCTGATCGGCATGAAAGACCGTTTCGATATCGCCTGCGGAAACGATACGGATGTGGACCGCCATGGCATTGTTACGCGAAACGGAGGGCTTATGAAGCCTAATCATTATCTCGCCGTGGCCATTCATTATCTTTTTCAGAATCGGCCGGGCTGGAATAAAAATGCCGCGATCGGTAAAACCCTGGTTTCGACTTCCATGATCGACCGCATTGCTGCGGACCTCTGCCGCCGACTCTGGGAGGTGCCGGTCGGGTTCAAGTGGTTTGTCGAGGGTCTGCTCAATGGAACCTGCGGTTTCGGCGGCGAGGAAAGCGCGGGGGCTTCCTTCATGCGCAAAGACGGCACGGTCTGGTCCACCGATAAAGACGGCATCATCATGGATTTGCTGGCCTGTGAAATCACGGCCAGGACAGGGAAAGACCCGGCGACGATCTATCAAAACCTGGCGGAACGCTTCGGGAAACCTTCATACAACCGTATTGACGCACCCGCCACACCGGCGCAGAAGGAAATCATGGGGAAGCTCTCGCCGCAGGTGATCGAAGCGAAAGACATGGCGGGAGAAGAGATCACGGCCGTGTTGACCCGGGCGCCAGGAAATGACGCCGATATCGGCGGCTTGAAAATCGTGACTGAAAACGGCTGGTTTGCCGCACGGCCATCCGGTACCGAGGATATTTATAAGATTTATGCGGAAAGTTTCCGTGGCGAAGAGCATCGCAAAGTGATTGAGCAGGAGGCCGTCGCCATTGTAAATGACGCTTTCAAGAAGGCCGGCGTCTGAAATTTTCATGCGGGAAGAGGCTAGGAGAGCGTTGATTACAGGGATTGCCAATCCCATATCCCTATATATATGTATCGACACCCTGATCCGCTCTCAGCAATGAAGAAGACCTCATTTTTTTGTTGCTAATGGAAACGCTTAGTGGTAATGAAAAACCCGTTTTTATAAAGGTGTCAAGTCAGATCAATGCCTTTTAAGCTCGGATAAATGGGGGATCGTTCAATGGTAGGACAACGGACTCTGACTCCGTGAATAGGGGTTCGAATCCCTTTCCCCCAGCCAATATAAAAAAGGATTAGTTTCGTGTGAAGCTAATCCTTTTTTTTATTTCATAAATGATCGATATGTGAACTATTTTTTTACCATACTTTTGGCCCATGAATCTCGGAGTGTGACCGTCCGGTTGAATACGATGGATTTTTGAGATGAATCGACGGTATCGACGATAAAATACCCCAGGCGTTCGAACTGAAAATGCTGTTCCGCTTTGACGTTCCGCAGGCTCGGTTCGATCATACACGTCGTCACGACTTCCAAGGAATTCGGGTTCAGGAAAGTTTTATATTCGGCGTCTTCCGCCAGGGGATCGGCCATGCAGAAGAGGCGGTCATACAGCCTGGCTTCGCTGGGAACCGCATGGGCCGCCGAAACCCAGTGGATGGTCGCATCGACCTTGCGGCCGTCCGGGGCAAAACCGCTTCTTGTTTCGGGATCATAGGTGCAATGAATGGTTTCGACCCTTCCGGTTTCCGGATTCTTCTCAAAGCCGACGCATTTGATGAAATAGCCGTAACGCAGGCGCACTTCCTTACCTGCACTAAGCCTGAAAAACTTTTTGGGCGGATTTTCCATGAAATCATCCTGTTCGATGTACAGGACCCGGCCGAAGGGCACTTTCCGCGACCCCATGTCCAGATTTTTCGGATGAAATGGACAATCGAATTCTTCCATCTGATCCGCGGGGTAATTATCGATTACCACGCGCAGGGGGCGCATAACGGCCATGACGCGCGGCGCTTTTTCGTTTAAATCGTCCCGGACGCAGTTTTCCAGGAGCGCCACATCGATCATGCTGTTGTTTTTGGCCACACCGATCCGCTCGCAGAAATCGCGAATGGCGGCCGGAGTAAATCCGCGTCTGCGCATCCCTGAAAGGGTCGGCATCCGGGGATCATCCCAGCCGGATACCAGGCCCTGTTCGACGAGTTCAATCAGTTTTCTTTTGCTTAAGACCGTATAGGTCAAATTCAAGCGTGCAAATTCGATCTGCCTGGGGCGGTCACCTTCTACCAACTGTTCCAAGAACCAGTCGTAAAGGGGCCGGTTGTTCTCGAATTCGAGGGTGCAGATGGAATGAGTGATCTTTTCAATATAATCGGAAAGACAATGGGCAAAGTCGTACATGGGGTAAATGCACCATTTATCGCCCGTCCGGTAATGCCCTTCTTTTTTGATTCGATACATGACGGGATCGCGCATGGTGATATTTTTTGAAGCCATATCTATTTTGGCGCGCAGGACATGCGTTCCTTCCTCGAATTCCCCGGCCCTCATCTTCTCGAACAGGGCCAGGTTCTCCTCCACGGAGCGGTTCCGGTAGGGACTTTCCTTGCCCGGTTCCGTCAATGTGCCGCGATATTGCCGCATCTCTTCCGCCGTTAAATCGCACACATACGCCTTGCCGGTTTTGATCATTTGGAGGGCGTATCCATAGATCTGTTCATAATAATCTGACGCAAAATAAAGACGATCCTCCCAGTCAAATCCCAACCATCTGATATCCTTAATGATCGAATCGACATATTCCATGTCCTCACCGGCGGGGTCGGTGTCGTCCATGCGCAGATTGCAAGTTCCCCCATATTGTCGGGCGATGCCGAAATTCAGGCAGACGGACTTGGCGTGGCCGATGTGGGGATAGCCGTTGGGTTCGGGTGGAAATCGTGTCGCAATGCGTCCCCGGTTCTTACCGTCCTCCAAATCTTTATCAATAATATCTCTGATGAAATCAGAAGGGGAGGGGGATTGATTTTGATCCATTGATAATTTCCTTTCTTCTTTTCGGACAGCCGATCTTTTCCTGTCGGAATATCTACATCAACACAACAGATTTGACAATTGGTTAATGAATCGATCCAAGTTTATACTATTAATATATTACTTTATAAATACATTTCATATGCCTGTTATTATATATAGTTTTTTAGTTGAAGCCTTTGGGGGGGTATTTTTTTCCGGCCTATCATTGACATTTTCTCTTTTGTTGTTAACTATGTAAAAAAAGTTTCTCCTTGTACAGAACGAAGAACCAACAAAATATCAAAATAGACCAAGGTGGGATAATGGCAGAAGATTATTATAAGATTCTAGGTATCGGTAAAGATGCCTCAGCCGATGAAATCAAGAAAGCCTATCGAAAGCTTGCCTTAAAACTCCACCCGGATAAGAACCCCGGCAATAAGGAAGCGGAAGAAAAGTTCAAGAAAATCAATGAAGCATACGCTGTACTAAGCGATCCGGAAAAAAGAAAAGAATACGATCAGTTCGGGTCCGCCGATTCCTTTAAGCAGCGGTTCTCTCAGGAAGACATTTTCCGAGGCTTCGATCTGAATGAAATTTTAAGGGATCTGGGATTTGGTTTCGGCGGGGGGAGCCAAAGACGACAGGGATATTCACAAACCCAGGGAGATCCTTTCGGCGGCTTTTTCGGAGGCGGTCAGCGTGGCTACAGTCACATGCCGCAAAAGGGTGAGGATCTATACTACAACATATCGATAACACTGGAAGAATCCGTGTTTGGTGCGGAAAAGAAGATTGCCCTGCAGAAACAGGACCGTGTCGAGGAAGTGAACGTAAAGATCCCCAAAGGGATCAATTCCGGAAAGAAGCTCCGGCTGATGGGGAAAGGAACACCCGGGGTCAATGGTGGTCCTGCCGGAGATTTGTACCTGGAAATCACGATCTTGCCGCATCCCATCTTCGCTCGGGATGGTAATGATATTTACATCGAAAAGTCGATAAACTTTACCCAGGCTGTTCTGGGGACCTCCATCGATATTCCAACCGTCGACGGGTCAGTCAAGAGAATAAAAGTGCCGGCAGGTACGCAAAGCAATACGAAAATACGTTTGAAGGGGTTTGGCGTTCCCGCAACGAAAAATACACTAGCGGGTGATCAATACGTTAAAATCAGCATTAACGTTCCCAAAAAGCTAAATGACAGCCAGTTGAAAATTATCAAAGAATTGTCTGAGACAGGATTATAAGTTCTTATGTCTCATAAGATATATTATGTCAACCAATGAGTTCAGGCCAATTCAATATCGCCTAAAAGTCCGATCGCGTCTCCGATAATAATGACAACGCCGCGCACACCATCAACGGCCATTCCCCAGTCCAGTCCTTTTTGAATATCGTTTTTGTTTTTTACCCGATTGCCAATCGCCGTGGCCGCAGCGTCAGCCAGAACAGCCGAATCCGACAAAACACAAACTGCATCCGCCCTGCCAAAACTCAAAGAATGACCAATCGTTCCCGAGGATGTGCAGATGCCGGCCGGCATTTTGCTAGAGTTGAGCTTCAGGATGATTTTTTCACTCAGAGGCGATGATCCTGCATACACTGAAATATGAACATCATGATCTGTTTTAATAAAATTGTCGCCACCGTTCTCAATGATCACATTATTAGTATAATCAAGGAGTTGTGAACCGACATACTGTGAAATGGCGCCTGCAACTGAGGCCATCGGCCCTACGCCGACTTTTTGCGTTTCACTAATCATGTCTTTGATGATGGCGGGGGCAAGAATATCGCAGGCAACCGGAACCAAAGAGGTAAGGAAGAAAGGATTTTCTATTATGTAATTCTCAATATAATTCCGATATTTAAGAACTATACCTAAAGTAATATCATATATATTTAGGTCCGTACAAGCCAATAAATCGGTTTCACGAACTTTTACCTCATAACATTTTAAATGACCGGTCGAGATTGTGTTGCGATATGTCCTTATTTCATCCATTAATTGATATATTTAACACATATATCTGTAATCATACGGTTAATATTATCTTCTAATTCCTGGCAAATCCTATATTTGCCGCCAAGGGAAACGACCGTATCCGTTTCATGATTCAACAAATGAAGGAATGCCTCATGGGGACCCGGATAAGCGAAAAGTATATCCTTCAACATATTTATGTCCCGACTTTTATGAGATTCCTGTAGAAGATAAATATGGATCGTGCTTTCTTTTGTGTAACCCCTTAAAAAGTCATCCAGATCAAGGATTTCGTTCGCTATCACCTTGATTTCTTCGTCCTGGGGATCGGCGTATCCCTTTATAATTAAAGGCTTATCACTGTGTACCAGGCTGTAAGATTTCATATAGGCATCGGAAAAACAGATCGCGGTAAATGTGCCCTTCATGTCTTCCATCTGGACATAGGCCATCGTGTCTTTTTTCCTGGTTTTCATTTCCTTGATATTGACCACAATGCCGCAAATCAGGAGATCTCTTTTATCCTTGATTGTGCCCAGATCCGAAGAAAAGGAAATATGGCTGCTGTGATTAGATAATTTATCGAGATACTTAGCCAGGGGATGTCCTGTAATATAAAAACCCAACGTTTCTTTCTCATAGGCAAGAAGGACCTGCTGATCCTCTTCATTATTTCCATTGTTTGAGGAATCGCGGATCGAATCAATGATGATCGGAAGGTTACGATTTGCTGATTCCTCGCCCATATCGGGAATGCCCCCCCCGCCCAGGAAATCGAACAAGCTGGCCTGACCGTTGGATATATCTTTGTTTCTTTTTTGAGATTCACTCAGGACATCTTCGTAGGTCGACAAAAGCTGAATCCGATTTCCCTCAATTGAGTCAAAACCGCCGCATTTTATGAGACTTTCAATGACGCGTTTGTTAACCTTCCGTGTATCAATCCGACAGCAAAAATCTTTGTATGAATTAAAGTCTCCCTGTGCTGTCCTGGCTTCGATAATGGATTCGATAGCCCCTTCCCCTACATTCTTGACCGCCGCCAGACCAAAGCGAATGCTTTTTTCCTTGGCTCGGAATATTTTTCGGGACTGATTGATGTCGGGAGGGAGAACAGCAATGTCCATTTCCTTGCAATCATTTATGTATTTAATGATTTTATCCCGGTTGTCTTTTTCACTGGTCAGCAGAGCGGCCATGAAATAAGCCGGATAATGGGCTTTTAGATAAGCAGTTTGATAGGATACCATTGCATAGGCCGTGCTGTGGGATTTATTAAACCCATACTCGGCGAAGGTTTCCATCTTTTCCCAGATCTTCTGTGCCTTGGCTTCCGGAATATTTTTTCGGACGGCGCCGGCGAGAAATTTCGGTTTTTCCTTTTCCATGTCGGTGGCTTTTTTCTTACTCATCACTTTGCGAAGCGTGTCCGCTTCGGACATGGAATAACCACCGACGCTTACGGCGATCTGCATGACCTGCTCCTGATACAGGATAACGCCGTAGGTCTCCTCCAGAATCTCTTTTAACTGCGGAATTTCATAAGTAATTTTTGTTTTACCCTGTTTACGGGAGATAAAATCAGGCACCATGCTCATCGGCCCCGGACGATACAGGGCGATCAAGGCGATCACGTCTTCAATGCAATCCGGCTTGATGTTCACCAGGATGTCCTTCATGCCGGAACTTTCCAATTGGAAAATACCGTCGGTATCGCCCTTGCTCAATAACTGGTAGGTCAATGGATCATCCAGCGACAGGGCGTTGACATCAAGATCGATCTGGTAATCCTCCTTGATCGCCTGGATCACATCATTGATGACCGTCAGGGTTTTTAAGCCCAGAAAATCGAACTTTGTTAAGCCCACCGTTTGCAGGTCGTTCATTGAAAACTGCGTAACGATGTCCTCGTTATCCTTAGGATTTTTGTAAAGGGGGACTCTTTCTACGAGAGGCACATCGGAGACGACCACACCGGCCGCATGTGTCGAAGCATGGCGGTTGAGACCTTCCAGAGCCTTGGCCAAATCAATTAACCGCCTGACCTCCGGAGATTTATTCATCTCTTCCGTCAGGCGTGGCTCCGACTTCAAAGCACCTTCCAGCGTCATGTTCAGGATTTCGGGAATGAGTTTCGCAATGCGGTCGACTTCGCCGTAAGGCATGCCGATTACTCTTCCGACGTCGCGAATAACGGCCCTGGCCTGCATTTTCCCAAAGGTGATGATCTGAGCGACTTTATCAGAGCCATACTTGTTTTTAACGTATCTAATGATGTCGTCCCGGCCTTCGGGACAGAAATCGATATCGATATCGGGCATGCTGATACGGTCCGGATTCAGAAAACGCTCGAAGAACAAACAGTACTTGATGGGATCAATATTTGTAATCTCCAGGGCATAGGCGACAAGACTGCCGGCGGCAGATCCCCTCCCCGGCCCGACCGGGATGTCATGTTCTTTTGCATAGCGGACAAAGTCCGAGACGATCAGAAAATAACCCGCAAATCCCATGTTTTTGATAATGTTTAATTCATGATAGAGCCTTTCCTGATACTGCGAGCGTAATGCGTCGTGTTCCGATTCGTTTTTTGCCTGCTTCAAAATGAGCGGAAACAAATTTGCCAAACCCCTTTCCGCCTCTTTGGTCAGCCGTTCGTCGAGGGTCTCTTCCGAGTCTTTGATTTCGAAGTTGGGCAAAAAGAATTTTCCCAATTCCAGTGTAACGTTGCAGCGTTCCGCAATTCTGCTGGTATTTTCAATGGCTTCCGGTAATTGATCGAAGCTTTGCGCCATTTCTTCCGGGGATTTCAGATACAACTGGTTCGTACTGAATTTCATACGGTCGCTGTCATTGATCGTTTTACCGGTTTGAATACAAAGGAGAATTTCGTGCGCTTCCGCATTTTCTTTCGTCAGATAATGGCAATCGTTGGTGGCGACAAGGTTAATATTGAGTTTTTTACCGATTTCAATCAGCTGGCGATTGACAACATCCTGCTCTGCCAAGCCGTTTTCCATAATTTCGATATAGAAGTCCTCCGGCCCGAAGATATCCTGGTATTGCTTCGCCGCCTCTTCAGCCTCCTGCCGTCTTCCCTTCAGGAGTTTACTGGAGATTTCACCATGTAAACAGGCACTTAGACCGATCAAACCTTCATGGTTCTGACGCAGAACTTCTTTGTCAATACGGGGCCGATAATAGAATCCTTCTAAATAGCCGATACTGGTGAGTTTTATGAGATTCTGATAGCCTGTAAGGTTCTTTGCCAGCACAACCAAATGGTTGGCGTTGTCCCCGCTGTAGCCGGCGGTTTTTTCAAACCTGCTTTGGGGGGCAACGTAGAGTTCGCAACCAATGATGGGTTTGATACCGTTTTTCTGCGCCTGCTGATAAAAATCGATTGCGCCGTACATGTTGCCGTGATCCGTAATCGCGATGGCCGACATGCCGTATTCTTTGGCTTTGGCAAACAAATCGCCGATGCGGATGGCACCGTCTAAAAGACTGTACTGGGTGTGAACATGCAGGTGAACAAAATTATTCGCGGACATTATTATATCTCAAGAATATTGGATCGATAAGACTACACGCTTAATCCATCCAATAATTCGGAGCCTCTTTCGTGATGATGACATCGTGCACGTGACTTTCCCGCAAACCGGCGGAAGTGATGCGGACGAATTTTCCCTTGCTTCTCAAATCTTTGATCAGTTTGCAGCCGACATAACCCATGCCGGCTTTCAGCCCGCCGATAAGCTGGAAAATGCTGACGGATAAAGAACCGCGAAAAGGTACCCTACCCTCAATCCCTTCCGGCACCAGTTTGATCGTACTTTCAATATCATCCTGATAATACCGGTCCTGGCTGCCAAGTTTCATCGCCTCAAGAGAGCCCATGCCCCGGTATACTTTATAGCTGCGGCCCTGATACAGGATCGTTTCACCCGGACTTTCCTCTGTCCCGGCGAAAAGGCTTCCGATCATGACGGTATGAGCGCCTGCGGCCAATGCCTTGACGATGTCCCCCGAATATTTGATTCCGCCGTCGGCGATAACGGGAATTTCGTATTTACCGGCTATTTTGCAGGCGTCCGTTATGGCTGTGATCTGTGGGACACCGACACCGGCAATGATTCTGGTGGTGCAGATGGAACCGGGACCCACCCCGACCTTGATGGCGTCGACTCCCGCTTCGATCAGGGCCTTTGCCCCTTCGGATGTTGCGACGTTACCGGCGATCAATTCACATTGGGGAAAATTTTTCTTCGTGTCCCGAATGGCATCCAGGACTGCTGAGGAGTGGCATGAGACGTATCGATCACGATTGCATCCGCACCGGCCGCCAGTAAGGCGGATACCCTCTCCTCACGATCAAGAATACCCACAGCGGCGCCTACCCGCAACCGTCCGAGTGTATCTTTGCATGCCAAAGGAAATTTCTTAATTTTTTCTATGTCTTTGATGGTAATGAGGCCCTTGAGATTAAAGTCATCATCCACCACGAGGAGCTTTTCGATCCGGTGCTGATGTAACAGGCGCTTGGATTCGTCCAGGGAAATACTGGCTGAAACCGTCACCAGATTTTCCTTGGTCATCACATTGGACACGGGCTGTTCCAGATTCGTTTCAAAGCGAAGATCTCTGTTGGTCAAAATCCCCACCAGTCGCTTTTTCTTGACCACGGGCACACCGGAAATCCGGTAACGATTCATCAGGTCCAGGGCTTCACTAACCTTCTGGTCAGGTTCAATGGTAATGGGAGAGATGATCATACCGCTCTCGTATTTCTTGACTTTATCGACTTCCAGAACTTGGCGGTCAATACTCATATTCCGATGAATAATGCCGATACCGCCCTCCTGGGCCAGGCATATTGCGGTCCGCGACTCCGTAACGGTATCCATGGCGGCGCTGACAATGGGTATATTCAGGGCGATATTTTTGGTAAGAAATGTGGATGTATCCACGTCCTTGGGTAATATCGAGGATTCACTGGGTACCAGAAGCACATCGTCAAATGTTAACGCCTCTCTGATCTTCTCTTCCAACGCTCCTAACCTCCGTATGAATTGATTAATGGTCGTTCTCTTCGATAAAGAATCGGTCACCGTTGATTTTCAGGAAATATTTCCCTAGCTGATCATCATATTCCACATCATTGATGATTTGATAGTAGCTTTTCCTGGAAAAACGCGCCTTAAATGAATTTTGCTTGATCCGACAATACAAAACATTTTCCCTGGATATGGACAAACTGTCAAGCCGTAACTCCTCCGAAGACCCGTCGGAAAGATGAATGCGAATCGCCTCTTTCTGACCGTTATCCGCATGAATACGTTCGGCGGATTTTACGACG
>Ga0116141_10005610_pt1 | contig 10487 bp, 10 predicted proteins | sample AD_UKC097_MetaG_FD_89744 | JGI IMG/M metagenome (GOLD analysis project Ga0116141, IMG submission 89744) | Active sludge microbial communities of municipal wastewater-treating anaerobic digesters from USA - AD_UKC097_MetaG | ecosystem: Engineered > Bioreactor > Anaerobic > Digestate | place: USA... | reverse complement strand
CCCCCGCCGACGTGGCAGACGCCGCCGGGCGCTGAGCGCTCCGGGCACAGGGGGGAGCCCATCCCCGGCTCCCCCCTGTGCGTCCCTGTTCAGCCCGTCCCTGGCCGCATCTCCCACGACCCCCACAAGATGCCGCCCTGTTGCCCCCCGCGAGCCGGAAAGTCGACCCCGCGTATTATGACGGTAAGTTGAAAATTGACCCTCAACAGGAAGACGGTGCCTTTTAAGTAATTACCGTACAATTTATTACGCGGCACTCACAGACCCGGCGTTCTGATTGACAGAATCGACCTGCCGTCGTAAAATACTGGCATGGCAACCTATCTGTCACCCAAACAGCGGGAAATGCAGGAACGGCGTGAGGCCTTGCTCGAAACCGCGCGGTCGCTTCTCCTGAAACGCGGATACCACGGGCTTACCATGGCACGGATCGCCTCCGCGCTGGATTGCGCCAAGGCCACGGTTTATCAGTATTTCCCCTGCAAAGAAGAGATCATCATCGCGCTGGCTCACCGGAGCACCCGCCTCCAGGGCGAACTGGTCGAACGCGCGGCCCGGTTCTCGGGGCGCACCCGCGAACGCATGCTCGCCGTAGGAGAGGCCACGGAGCTGTTTGCCCGGCTCTACCCCGAGGACACCCGCATCTTTCAGCTCATGTCCGCCGAGGCCATCACGCAGAAAGCGTCCCAGGAATCCCTCTGGCGCATGAAAAACACCGCCAACCACACGGTCAGTGTCATGAACGGTATCGTGCGGGATGCCATCGCTCAGGGCGATGTGACGTTCGAAGACGGAAAATCCATCCAGGAATTCACCTATCAGGTCTGGCTGCTCGGAGAAAGCAGCAAGGTGGCCCCGTGGAGCTGGATGCCCCCCGCGGAACTGGGGGTCGAAGACCCGTTCGCGGCGATGTTCCGGAACGGGCAAGTCATCGGCGATGCCTACGGGTGGCGTCCGCTTTCCACCGAGTGGGACTACGGCGAGACGCTGCAACGCGTACGGCGGGAGATCTTTCCCGCGGAGTCTCGTAAGGTCTACGGCATGGACCACGGCGCATAAGGGCGCATAAAAGGGGAAAGGAGCGGAGAAGGGGGCAACGATTTCATCCTGCGTGAGATGTGTCTTTTTTCAGGCGGAAGCCATTAATCGGCAATGTCACGACAAGGAGTGAAATATCATGAGAAACAGAGGTTTCACACTGATTGAGTTGTTGGTGGTCATCGCCATCATCGGGATTCTGGCAGCCATTCTTCTGCCGGCCTTGGCCCGCGCGCGGGAAGCCGCGCGCCGCGCGAGCTGCGCCAACAACCTGAAACAGTTCGGGTAGGTGTTCAAAATGTACGCCAACGAATCGAAGGGGGAGAAGTTTCCCACGGGAATGCACCAGTGCGTGGGCACCACGACCGGCATCATCACCATGCCGAATACCACGCAGCTCATGCCCGAGTACCTCTCGGACCCCAACGTGTTTGTCTGCCCGTCCAGCGCGATCATGGACACCGACGACATGTATCGGATCGACAACATCGGCAATGAGGTCTCCGTGCTCATCGTGGATCCGGAACGCGACGGCGTTGTGGCGGGCGAACAGCACTGGTGGGCCGGAGCGGGCTCGTACAACTACTGGGGCTGGGCATTCCACGATGCCGATATGGACTCGACGCACAGCATCCCGTTTGGCGTCGCGTTCTCGGTGATCGGCGCGGTGCCGGGCATCGATCCGGCCATGCTCGGCCCGCTGCAGGTGTTTGAGGTGTATCTCTGGGAGCGCTCGGCGCCGGTGCTTCTGCCCGACCTGACCAATCTCACGGCCTGGATGCAGGTGTGCGACTCGGACGTCCCGTCGGGCACGGCCTTCCTCGGCGGCGCGATCACGACCCTGTACACCACGTACCGGCTTCGGGAAGGGATCGAGCGCTTTTTCATCACGGACATCAACAATCCCTCGGGGAGCGCGCAGGCCCAGAGTCAACTTCCCATCATGTGGGACCTGATCTCCACCCGGACCTACAATTTCAACCACGTCCCCGGCGGTTCCAACGTGCTCTTCATGGATGGCCATGTCGAGTTCATCCGGTATCCGGACAACCGTTGTCCGGTCAATGAGGCCTTTGCCGTCGTCGGGTACGTGAACCGGATCTCGTCGGGCGATATCGAGGGCTGAACGGCGTCGTAACCCGCCGGCACGCGATGATTGAAGGGAGGGGGCCAAGCGCTCCGCATGGAGGCGTTTGCCCCCTCTTCCAGTGCATGATCGCGGCTGTTTCGGCGCCATTTCAACCGGATACGCCACTGGATTCCGAGTGCGTCAGCAGAAAATTGACACGTTTCACATCCGATCCGTAGAATCTGCCCATGCCCGTGTTAACGCCAAAACAGCGTGAGATCCGTGAGCGTGAAGAGCGCCTCCTCGATGTTGCCCGTGAGTTGATCCTTGCTCAGGGCTACCACGGCCTGACCATGGCACGTATCGGCAACCGCCTCGGTGTGGCCAAAGCAACGGTCTATCAGCACTTCAGTTGCAAGGAGGAGGTCATCATCGCGCTCGCGGGACGCAGCGTTGACCTGCAACGCGAGCTCGTGGAACGGGCCTCCGCGTTCCAGGGAAATCCCCGCGAACGCATGTTCGCGATCGGGGAGGCCACACAACTGTTTGCCACGTTGCATCCCGACGATGCACGGATCTTCCAGCTCCTGAACGCCGAGGCGATCACGCAGAAGGCCTCCGACACCTCGTTGTACCGGCTCCGGACGTCCGCCCGCCAGACAGCGGCCGTCATGAACGGCATCGTGCGGGACGCCATCGCCCGGGGAGACCTGCAACTGAAGGATGGCGATACGGTCGAGGGATTGACCTACCAGTTCTGGCTGATGGGCGAGAGCACCAAGGCCGCCATGTGGAGTTGGATGCCGCCCCGGGAACTGGGGGTCGACAGTCCGTTTGAAGCGATGTTTCATGCCGGTCAGATCATCGGCGATGCCTACGACTGGCGCCCCCTGTCCCAAGACTGGGATTACCGGAGTACGCGGCGGCGGGTGCGCATGGAGATCTTTCCGGGTGAAGCCCGCAAGGCGTACGGAACGGCTTACCTGGACCTGTAGACCGCGCCCGCGCGCCCTCACGGTCCACGGAGACAGGGGAGGGGAGTATTCGCTGTGATCACCGGAATCGCCCACGTCTGTTACCTGGTCAGCGACCTCGATGCTTCCGTTGCCTTTTACGCCGAAAAGCTCGGCCTGACCCCCGCGTTCGACTTCCGCAACGACGCGGGGGAGCGCACCGGCATTTACCTCCATGTGGGCGGCCGGAACTTCGTCGAGCTGTTTCAGGGCGCCCCGGCCGCGCGGGACGATGCCCAGTCGTACCGGCACCTCTGTCTTGAGGTCGACAATATGAAGGACACACTGACCGCCCTGCGCGCACAGGGCGTGGAATCGACGGAGATGGAGCTGGGAGGCGATGGCGCGTGGCAGGCCTGGATCACGGATCCCGACGGCAACCGGATAGAACTGCATCAATACACGGACGCCAGCCTCCAGAACGCGCACCTTTCGTGAACCTGCACGCCGTCCCGCCGCCCTTGCACGGAGGCCGCTCCGACAGGTAGGATCCCGCCTTCAGCCGGGGGATCGTGCGGAAGAGTGCATTGCCCCACAGACGATTTCTGCAAACAGGAGATTTTGACGTTATGCGAATGAGCCACCTGGTCGGTGCACGGTACAAAGAGCGGCCCGCGGAAGCGACGCTCGAGAGTCACGCCTTTCTGCTGCGCGGCGGCTATGCAAGACAAGTGGCCAACGGCATTTACTCGTTGCTGCCTCCGGGATTCCGTGTCTGCCACAAGATCGAGCAGATCATCCGCGAGGAAATGGACCGGATCGGCGGCCAGGAAGTCCTGATGCCTGTGGTGCTGCCCCGCGAACTCTGGGAGGAGTCGGGGAGGTACGCGAACGTCGGGTCTGACTGCTGCGCATCCAGGACCGGACCGGGCACGACATGTTGCTCGCCATGACCCATGAGGAGGCCGTGGTCCACCTGTGCCGGTATGAAGTGCACAGCCATACCCAGTTTCCGTTCATGCTCTACCAGATACAGACCAAGTTCCGCGACGAACCCCGGTCCCGCGGCGGCCTGATTCGCGTGCGCGAATTCACCATGAAAGACGCATATTCGTTTCACACTTCCCAGGAGGACCTGGAAGCCTGCTATGCGCGGTGTTACCGCGCTTACCAGCGCATATTCGCCCGCGCGGGCATTCCCGAAGTGGCCGTGGTCCAGTCGGATTCCGGCATGATGGGCGGCTCCGTGGCGCATGAGTTCATGCTCCTGACGGCCGTGGGCGAGGACACCATCGTCACCAGCGAAGACGGTTCCTATATCGCCAACCAGGAGGTCGCCACGGGGATCATCGACGGCGCTCCCGAAGCCCCCCTGCCGCTCGAGAAAGTGCACACCCCCGGCTGCCGCACCATCGACGAGGTGGCCGGATTCCTCGGCGTAGCGACGCGCAAAACGGCCAAAGCGGTCTTTTATGACCACGACAGCGAGGGCAAACTGGTCTTCGTGGTCGTGCGCGGCGACCGGGAAGTCAATGAGGCCAAACTGGCGCGGATTATCCAGGCGGCGCCCGTTCCGGCCGACGAGGCCCGCATCCGGAGCGTCGGCGCGGAACCCGGGTTCGCCTCCCCCCTGGGCATCGACCGGGAGAAGGTGCGCCTGGTCATCGACCACACGGTCAAATCCTCCAACAATCTCGTGACCGGCGCCAACGAACTGGACTACCACTACACGAACTTCAATCTCGACCGCGACCTGCCCGGTGTCGAGACCGTCGATGTGGTCGATATCGAGGAAGGCGACCTGGCCCCCGATGGAAAGAGCCGGATCGTGCTTCAGCGCGGCATCGAGGTGGGGAACATTTTCCAGCTCGGCCGCAAGTACACCCAGTCCATGGGCATGACCTACGACGACGAACAGGGCAAGGCCCAGGTGCCCATCATGGGCTGTTATGGCATCGGCGTGGGACGTCTCATGAGCTCGGTCATGGAGGTCCGGCGCGACGAGTACGGTCCGAAATGGCCCATCACCATCGCGCCGTGGCATGTGCAGCTGAACGCGCTCAAACTCGACCAGCCGCCCGTGCGGGAGGCCGCCGAAAAACTCTACCTCGATCTGTGCGCGGCCGGCATTGAGGTGCTCTACGACGACCGCAACGCCCGGCCGGGGGTGCAGTTCGCCGATGCCGACCTGCTGGGGATTCCGTTCCGCATCATCGTGGGCGAGCGGAACCTCAAGGACGGCAATCTCGAATGGAAGCGGCGCGACACGGGGGAGAGCGGCACGATCCCCCTCGAAAACGCCGTCGAAACGATTGCCCAGTGGCTTCGCGAGGCCATGGCGCAAGTCGAAAGAGCCGCACCCGACTCGCTCTAGCCTGATACCCTGCCGACGCAAGAAGTGCCGTCCCCCCGGTTCACCGGGCGGCGGGGGGCTTTCACTGCGGGCCAGGTCCCGGTTCCGGCGCGAGTATTGCCACGACGACGGGGGCGCAAAAAGGCCCGGCGCGTCTCGGCATCCCTTATGGCGCATCCTGGCGAATATCGCTGTAACATATTCTGTCGCAATACGATGCGAACAGAAACCCCCTGAACCGAACCCTCTGCCATGCAACCCGCTTGAAAGATCGGGGATCAACAGGTACATTCAGGAAGGGTCTATGCCATTGCGAAATACGAATGTACTCACAGTAGTCCACCCCCGGATACTTCGTTGCGGTCTGGGTGCGATGCTCTGCTGGCTCGCGCTGGCGCTGCCGGCGTGGTCGCAGTCGGTCTGGGTATCCTCCGAACTCTACGGCCAGATTGATGTCGTGCTGGCCCAATCAGCCTCGCCCGAACAGAAACACGCAGCCGACATCTTCGTAAAGTACTGGAAACTCACCACCGGCCAGGACGCCACGGTCTCCAGCGCCCCCGAGAAACGCGTAAACGTCTGGATCGGCCGGAAGGCCATCCCTGAAGAGCTGCTGGTCGACCTCGAATTCGAGGGTCTCGGCACTGACGGATTCATCCTCGACACCCTCCGACAGCCGGTCGGGGAAACCGGCGGCGCGGCGCTCCAGACAGATCGGCACATGCTGGTGCTGGGCGGAGACCGGGGTATTGTCTACGCCATCTACCACTTTTTCGAGGAGTATATGGGGGTACGGTGGCTTGCCCCGGGGGAAGTCTATATCCCGCAACATGCGCCGCCGGCCTTGCCCCAGATCAGCACCCGCGTCGTGCCCGGCTTTGAGTACCGTTACACCAACTACGCCGAAGGCGTCGGGGATCCCGAGTTCCTGGAGGCGCATAAGATCTTTCCTGACAATGGATTCGGGCTGTTTGCTCACACGGCATATGAACTCGTGCCCCCTGAGAAACACTTCGCGGAACACCCTGAATACTACTCCCTCGTCAACGGAGCGCGACGCGCCCCCGCGGAGGTCGATTGGCGCAACCCGGTCGAGGCACGCCAGCATCCGCAGCTTCTGGGACAGCTCTGTTTCTCGAATCCCGCCGTGGCGAAGGTAATCGCCGACGAGTTGCGCCGGCGCATCCAGGAGAGTCCCGGACCGGGAATCTGGAGCATCTCGCAGATGGATTGGGGAAACTACTGCGAATGCGAAGACTGCCGGGCCCTGGATCAGCGCGAGGGAACCCATGCGGCAGCGCTGCTCACCTGCGTCAACCGGGTCGCCCGCGCCCTGGCGGACGAATTCCCGGACCACCGGTTCGAGACCCTGGCGCACCAGTGGTCCAGAAAACCGCCCCGTCAACTGGCGCCCGAATCCAACGTCCTCATTCGGCTCTCCACAGGCGAATGCGATTTCGCCCGGCCCCTGGCCAACCCGCAATCCCTCGAAAACCGGCGGTTTCAGGACGACATCGACGGCTGGGCGCGCCTGACGCCCAACCTGTACATCTGGGACTACGCCGCCAACCTCAACAACTTCCAGACCCCGCACCCGAACTTCCGCGTCATCCAGCCCAACCTGCAGTTTTTCAAGGAACACGGCGCCATCGGCGTGTTCGAACAGGGATGTCCCGGGCCGGGAGGCGAGTTTGCCGCGCTTCGCCAGTACCTGCTCGCCAAGTGCCTGTGGGAACCCGACAGAGATGCAAGCGCCGTGTTCTCGGAGTTCATCGACCTCTATTACGGTCCGGCCGCACAACCAATCAAGGATTACATCGCGCTCATTACTCAAACCGTCCTGGACGCTGAAGTCCCGCTCACCTGCTTTGATGCGGGCGCCTGGATGGACTACAAGGCCGTGAGCAAGGCGCAGGACATCTTCCGGAAGGCCTTCGAAGCCGTGGGCGAGGCGGAACCGTTCAAGGCACGGCTGAATCTCGCCTATCTGCCGGTCCAGTACGCGGCGCTCGTTTGCCCGCCTGACTTGTTCTACGAACGGTATGCAGTCACGCTGCGCCGCCCCCTGAGCCCGACTCTGGAAGAATATGTAGAGTTGCTCAAGGGGTACGGCGTCACGCATACCGTGAACAACCGGCCATTCGAGGCGGTCGTGGAGCAGATGGGAGGGACCACCCCGGCGCGCCGGGTCGACTCCGAGCTGCGCATTCTCGAAAACGAGTACTACCTCATCTGGGTCGCGCCGTCGCTGGACGGGTCCGTGATTCGCTGGCGCGACAAGAAGCTTGGCATCGAACTGCTGCAGGGGTTCCGCACGTATGGACGCGGCCCCGGAACTCTTCAGGAATGGTATCACGCACCGGGGACGCGTGAACGTGCCGTTGCGCCCGACTACACGGTTGATTCCCGCACCCTGTACGCCCTCGTGCTCGATGCCACGCTGCCCAACGGCCTCGCCGTGAAACGCGAAATGGAGCTGCGGCCCGCGTCGCCGGAGTTCATTGTCACGCTCACTCTGACGAACACGGGCCAGGAACCCATCGTGCCCAACATCAAGATCCACCCCGAATTCGCCCTGGATGGCGCGTCGCCCCCCGAGCTCTGGATTGAGAAGAATGACCGGTGGACGGCCCTTCGGGGGAGCGCCCTCAATCCCGAACCCGTGGGAGGAGAATACCTCGAACCCTTTGACGGCAATTCGTGGGCGTACCGCCTCCCCGACCGGGGCCTCACGCTCATCAACCAGTTCATCTCGTACCAGGTCGGGGGGCTGTTCTACTTCTACAACACGCTCGACTCCGCCCGCCACGTCAATCTCGAGCTGATTCCGAAGCAGGATCCGCTCGGACCCGGCAAGAGCCGTCAGCTCAAGTCCACGTATTCAACCACGGCGAAACGGCCGTCCTGAGAGGCGGGCGCCCACTGCGGCGCGCCGGATCATCCGTTCGCGGCGCGGTAGAGCTCGTTGACCTTTGCCCAATCCACGACGTTCCACCAGGCGTCGATGTACTCGGGCCGCTTGTTCTGATACTTGAGGTAATAGGCGTGTTCCCAGACGTCGAGGCCAAGCAGGGGAACCTGTCCATCCATGAGGGGCGAATCCTGGTTGGCGGTGCTGAGTACCTGGAGCTTGCCGCTGCTGTTGAGCGTCAGCCAGGCCCACCCGCTGCCGAAACGGTTCGCCGCCGCATCGGCAAATTTCTCTTTGAACGCCGCGAACCCGCCGAGTTCCGCATCGAGCGCGCCCGCCAGCGCGCCTACGGGGTCGCCGCCTTTGCCGGGGCCCATGATCTGCCAGAAGAGGGTATGATTGGCATGGCCGCCGCCGTGGTTGATGACCGCCTGGCGTTTGGCCTCGGGCACCGTCTTGATGTTGCGGAGGATCTCTTCCACGGACTTGCCGTCGAATCCCTTTACTCCTTCGAGGGCGGCATTGAGCTTGGCCACGTATCCCGCGTGGTGCCTGGTGTGATGAATCTCCATGGTGCGCGCGTCGATATGGGGCTCGAGCGCATCGTAGGCGTAGGGCAGTTCAGGTAATTGAAACGCCATGTCCAGCTCCTTCATTTTCGGTTCTGTCGCATCGTGCGCGCCGTGTCCCGGCCGCATTGGAGAGATAACACCCATACGGCCGCGATTGTTTCCGGCACGGGCGCGCTTGCACCCCGGACACGACGCGCGTAAACTGCCGACCGCAACCATAGGAGGTCGCTATCACATGGCTGAATGGGTGCGCGTCTGTGCTCTCGAAGAGTTTCCGCCGGGGTCACAGCGGGAAGTCGAATGCGGAATGGGGGAGCCGGTCGCGCTTTTCAACGTCGCCGGAAAAATCTACGCCATAAGCGGCCTGTGTCCTCACGAGGGCGGACCGCTCGCGGAAGGATACGTGGAAGACGGCAGCGTGTACTGCCCCTGGCACGCGTGGCGTTTCTCGCTCGAGCCCAGCACCGAGCCCCCCAACGAGTTGATTCGCTATTACCGCACCGAGATCCGGGACGGCGCGCTCTATGTGGCCGCGCCCGCGTGAGGGCCGGTTCCACAATCCCGGCCGGTTCCCGGTATAATTGCGGGAACGAGCGTTCAGGGCGACTATGGACATGACTGCAGATAACAGACAGCGGCAGGAATCCGTGGAGATCACCCGCGACCTCCTGATTCGCTACGACCGGCCGGGGCCGCGCTACACCAGCTACCCCACGGTGCCGTCGTGGTCGGCCGCCTCCACGGCCGCGGAATACCGCGCCTGTCTGGAACGCGCGGCCTTGAAGGCCGGCGAGCCGCTCTCGCTGTACGTGCACATTCCGTTCTGCCGGAAGCGCTGTGCGTTTTGCGGGTGCAATTCCATCGCGACCGAAAAACTCGACGTAGCGGACAAGTACCTGGACCACGTCGAACTCGAACTCGAGATGCTGGCCGGCCTGTTAACGGCGACCCGGCCGCTCAAACAAATACACTGGGGCGGCGGCACCCCGACGTATCTGAGCACCGTGCAGATCGCGCGCCTGTTCAGGGCCGTCGCGCACCGCTTCGAGATCCCGAAGGATGCGGAAATCGCGATTGAGGTCGACCCTCGCGCCACCACGGCCGAGCAGGTGGCTCTCCTGCGCGAACTCGGATTCAACCGCATCAGCATGGGAGTCCAGGACCTCGATGAACAGGTCCAGTGTGAAATCGGCCGCAACCAGACGGAAGCCCAGACGCGTGCCCTGGTCGACCTGTGCCGCGAGGCCGGTTTCGAAGGCCTCAACATGGATCTGGTCTACGGGTTGCCCGGCCAGACCTTTGCCTCATGGTCGAAGACGATTCCCAAGATCATCGAGATGCGGCCCGACCGGCTCGCGGTATACAGTTGCGCCTACCTGCCGGACAAGATGCACAACCAGCGCAAACTCGACGCATCCAAAATGCCCACGGGCCCGGAAAAGTATGCGCTATTCGCCGCGGCCCGCCGCATGCTCACCGGGGCGGGGTACCGCGCGATCGGCATGGATCATTTCGCCCTGCCGCACGATGAACTGACCCACGCCATGGACGAGCGCCGCCTTCACCGGAATTTCATGGGCTATACCGTCGT
>Ga0116141_10005609_pt1 | contig 10488 bp, 5 predicted proteins | sample AD_UKC097_MetaG_FD_89744 | JGI IMG/M metagenome (GOLD analysis project Ga0116141, IMG submission 89744) | Active sludge microbial communities of municipal wastewater-treating anaerobic digesters from USA - AD_UKC097_MetaG | ecosystem: Engineered > Bioreactor > Anaerobic > Digestate | place: USA... | reverse complement strand
TTGGGGCCCAGATCTGCCGCGACCTGGGGCTGCGAAACGTGCGGATTCTGACCAACAACCCCAAGAAGATCAGCCGACTCGAGGTGTACGGGATCAGGATCGTCGAACAAGTCCCGCTGCGGGCCAAGCCTAGCGAGCACAACATCGACTACCTGCGGACCAAGAAACGCCGGTTCGGGCACATTCTGGACGAGGATCTGTGAATGGATTCACGACCTGCGATCTATGATATGCGATGGGGTAGTACCCTATGTCGCGGCGGCAGCAGGTCCCGGCTTCTCCGATGCGCTGGACTGCGTGCCTGCTGTGTGTTGGTCTTGTCGGTCGTTGTGTGTGCCGGGTGTGAGGTGTCGCCGCGACCGGCTGTTGCGCCCGGGCCCCAGAGGCCTGAGGAGGGGTCACAGCCCGCCGAGACGCGGCCTGCAACCGTCCCGACCGGTTTCGGGCCCGCAAGGGTGAGCATTCTGCCGCTCACCGAGATTCGTGGGGCGGCGGGCATCGGCCAGGATGCGAAGCTGACCGCCTACGTGGCGCTGCTGGATGCATTCGGCTGTCCGATCAAGGCGCCGTGTACGCTTCGATTTGAGGTCTACGAATATGTGCCTCGTTCGGCCCAGCCCAAGGGCCAGCGACTGATGATCTGGCCGGATATTGACCTGACGCATCCGGCCACCAACAACAAATTCTGGCGTGATTTCCTCCGGGCGTATGAGTTCCAGCTTGGCCTGCGTGCGAACCGCGACCAGACCTATATCCTCGAGGCCACCTATCTCGGCCCGGATGGAAAACGTCTCTCCGGCGAGTGCGCGATCCGGGCCGGCCAGTAGCCATTCTGGGCCGGCCTGCGGGGCTAATCAGGCGACATGCGACCGGCGAGTGCGAAAACTTATCGGTCCATCCCGAAGATTCTCTTGAGAGGCAGCCCGACTATGTGGTATAAGTAGAATGGATTGCCTGTGTCATCTTCATTCCCCGGCTGGTGGTGGCCCAGCGGGCTCGGAGGCAAGTATGGGTCTGGAAGGCAGGGAGGCTTGAAATAGGGTGTGTTCCAGAAGCAGTTCGAAGCGCATTTGGTTTCCAGCAGTACCGGTTCTTTGTCTTGCGCGACGGGCAGTCTCCAGACCCAAAACAGTCCTATAGAATCAGGAGGAATCTGTCGAATACATCTCGGGTGAGTATCCGCGGGATTGCGCAGATACTCCGGCATCGGACGCCATCAAGCATAGAGTGTGTGTGGGCGTTGGTCCCGACGAAATGACGCATGGGTAGAAGGAGGATCGTTATGTATCGAAAGTCAGCATTACTACTTTCTCTGGTTGGCATCTGTCTGATGACGGGTACGGCCAGTGCACAGTTGGTCGTCAAGATCAACTTCCAGTTGGACACGGCTGCGGTTCCGGAGGGGTATCTTATGGATTGCGGCCAGGTCTTCGCAGACCGAGGGAATGGTTACTCCTATGGCTGGAGTGCCGATGCCACGGCCGACGACCGGGAGCGCAGCGCAAATGCCGACAAACGCTATGACACGCTGGTGCACTTCTCCAAGAATGCCGACAAGACATGGGAGATTGAGCTGCCGGCCGGCGAGTACGATCTGTTCTTCGTCTGCGGCGACCCAAGTAATACCGACCAGACAAATACGCTGGATGTCGAGGGTGTGATCTTCACTGATCCCGACGGCCAGGACAACTTCGACGAATACAGCGGCACGGTGGTGGTTACGGACGGGCGCCTGTCAATCAAACCGGCTTCGGGTGCCAGCAATGCGAAGATCTGCTTCATCGATATCGTTCAGTTGGTGGTTCCAACCATGGCGATGGACCCCGTTCCGGAGGACGGCGCGACCGATGTCGTACGTGATGCGATCCTTGGTTGGACGGCGCCCGAGGGTGCGGCAAAGCACCACGTCTATCTGGGTACGAGCCTGAATGACGTGAACGACGCCACGCTGACGAACGATCTGGGCGTGCTGGTCGGCGCGGACCAGACGGCCACGACGTATGAGCCTGCCAACGTCTTGCCGTACGGCCAGACGTACTACTGGCGGGTCGACGAGGTCAACGCCGTGGACGGCACGGTTACCAAAGGCGAGCTCTGGACGTTCACGGTCGAGCCCCTGGCCTACCCCATCGAGAGCGTAACGGCGACAGCCTCCAGCAGCCAGGCGAATATGGGCCCGCAGAACACCGTGAACCGCTCGGGTCTCAATGCCGACGATCAGCACTCCACGGAATTGAAGGAAACGTGGCTGAGCACCGGCGCTCAACCGAACTGGATTCAGTACGAGTTCGCCGAGGCGGGCAAGGTGCACGAACTGTGGGTCTGGAACTCCAATCAGTTGATCGAGAATCTCCTCGGGTTCGGCGCCAAGGACGTGACGATCGAGTACTCGCTTGACGGTGTGACCTGGACGGAACTGGCGGATGTGCCGGAGTTTGCACAGGCGACGAGCCAGGCCGCCTACGTACACAACACGACGGTTGGCTTCGGCGGCGTGTCCGCGAAATACGTGAGGCTGACCATCAACACCACGTGGGGCGGCGGCGCAATCACCGGTCTGAGCGAGGTGCGGTTTTTCGCGATCCCGGTACAGGCCCGCGAGCCGGAGCCGGCGGACGCTGCGACGGAGGTCGCGGCTGATGTCACGCTGAACTGGCGACCGGGGCGTGAGGCCGCCTCGCACGCGGTGTATTTCGGCCGTGACGCCGATGCAGTAGCCGACGGCACCGCGGCAACTGATACTGTCTCCGGCCACAGCTACAACCCGGCCGATGTGGAGTACGGCAGGACCTACTACTGGAGAGTGGACGAGGTCAACGAGTCGATGGATCCCGGCGTGTATACAGGCCCCGTCTGGAGCTTCACCACAGCCGACTACGGAGCCATCGACGATTTCGAGGTCTACAACGACACAGATGTACTTCTCTATGAGTTCTGGGTTGACGGCCTGACCGATGAGAAGAGCGGGTCGATGGCCGGGTACATCGACGCCATCGACGGAACCTTCGGCGAGCGGACGATTGTCCACAGCGGCACGCAGTCGATGCCGGTGACGTACGACAACGCGAGCAAGTTCTCCTTCTCGGAGGTCACGAGGACGTTCGACACGGCACAGGACTGGACCGCCCACGGCGTCGAGAGCCTGGTCGTTTACTTCTCCGGCGTGGCCGACAACACCGGCCAGTTGTATCTGAAGATCAACAATACCAAGGTGTCGTACACAGGCGACGCGACCGACATTGCGTCCCCGGCGTGGCATCCGTGGGTCGTCGATCTGTCCACCGTCAGCGGGACCCTCGACAAGGTGACCAAGTTGACGATTGGCGTCGAGGGCTCAGGTTCGAAGGGCATTCTGTACATCGACGACATCCGACTCTACCGTGTGGCGCCCAGGCCGGTTGATATCCAGATTCTCTGGGTCTCCTTCCACGGGGCGGATGACGCGCCTTCGAGTGGCGCTGCCGGAAATGCGTTCACCGAGGCGCCGGACAAGGCCTACACCGATCTCTTGAAGGCCAACGGATACGACGTGGTGCGCTATATCCAGACGGGTACTCCCGATTTGGACATCGTCAATGCCGCGCGTCTGGTGATCATCAGCCGGTCGGTCGCCAGCGGTAGCTTCCAGGATGCCGCCGCCACGACATGGAACACCGTCGTGGCCCCGATGATGAACCTGAATGGGTACACCATACGGAACAGTCGTTTGGGGTTCGCTACCGGCGCCACCATACCGGATACCACCGGCGACATCAAGTTGACGATCGCCGACACCGCCCATCCGATCTTCGCGGGAATTCCACTGACCAACCGCACCATGACCAAACCATATGCCGGTGTTGTCAGTTATCCGGATGGGACTGTGGCACGCGGCCTGTCGATCGTCAGCGATGCGGCCGCCAGCACGGGGACGGTCCTGGCCACGGTTTCGACAGGGTCGTCGGCCACCGGTCCGGCCGGGGCCATGGTCATCGGCGAATGGCCTGCCGGAGCGACCTTGACGCACTCCGGCGGTGCCGGGACGGATGTCTTGGGCGGTCACCGCCTGGTGTTCCTGACCGGTGCCCGAGAGGCGGACGGCAAGAGTGCCGAGACGGCCGGTCTGTTTGACCTCACCGACGATGGAACGAAGATGTTCCTCAATGCAGTTGCGTACATGCTGCAGTAGGCGCAATGCGGTCGGCGCTGGGAATGGCCGTACGCCGTCCTTGCCGATCCGTTGCGTCATAGGGTAGTCCGATCACGCGTGGGGGCACTTCACGTGCCCCCATTGCTTTTCCGGCCGCGATGGAGGCCGTACTGCGGAGGGGCCAGGTCATCCTTCCGCCTGTTCCGGGCATCAGGAAGGTCCGCTCAATGGCGGAATGACGGGACGGATTATGCCCCTTCGGCCGTGGACCGTATCCCCACTTTTTTGTTGTTGACGGTATGTCCCGGCAGTGATATCTTCCCAGACGCTTGCATCGATCAGATGAATATCCACATGAGAATCTGGTTGGACCATGGCGAAGGTTACGCTAAAGCGGATTGCGGCGGAGGTTGGCTTTTCGGAGGCCACGGTCTCGAGAGTTCTGCGAGGGCATGGCCGTCGCTACAAGATTCGGCCGGAGACGGAGCAGGCAGTATTCGAAGCCGCCCGATGTCTCGGCTATACTCACGGCTTGAGCGTCTTCAAGCCCAAGCCCCTGCGCACGCGGACCTTGGGATTGTTGATTCCGGACCTGTCTCACCATTTTCTGGGGCAACTGGCCCGCACGATTGTGGCCAAGGCAGGGGAATCGGGGCTGGCCGTGCTGGTGTGCGACACGCTGGAGGATACGGAAACGGAAATCCAGCGCATCGAGCAGTTGCTCGAACGGGATATCGACGGCCTGCTCGTGCTGCCGGTCGGCAAGCAGTGGGACCATATTCAAAGGCTGTCCCACCGGGGCCTTCCGATGGTCGTTGTCGATAGGATTGTTCCGGATGTGGAGTGCCATTGCGTCGGCGTGGACAACTACGGCGGCGCCTACGAGGCCGTCGATCATCTGCTCCAGGCCGGCCACCAGCGTATCGGCTGTATCCAGCGCTTGCCGCACTCGTGGATCAGCAACGAGCGGGTACGAGGATACCGGGATGCACACGCCAAGCACGGCCTCGCGGTCGACGAGCGTCTGATTGTCGGGGATCTCTATGGGCAGCGCAACGGCTACCTCGAGACCAAGCGGCTTCTGCAAATGGATCCCGCGCCCACAGCGATCTTCGCCCTCAGCCATCTGGTCACGCTGGGCGTGTTGCGGGCCCTGCGCGAGCATCGGCTGACGCTCCCCGGCCAGATGGCCCTGGTCGGTTTCGATGACCTGCCCAATGTGGACTACTTCGATTGTCCCGTGACGACGGTCAGGCAGCCGATCGAGGAGATGGCGTCATTGGCCGTCAGCTTGCTCCTGGAACAGATCGAGTCCGAGGGGAACGTCCGTCCCGTAATGATCAAGCTTCCCACCGAATTGGTCCGCCGCCGGTCGGTGTAGCAAACGTAGTCCCCGCCATTAGTCGCTGCTTGTCGTGCGCCACGGCGACTCGGGGGTGCCGGCCTGGGAGGCCATGGGACGTTCGTCGAAGGGCGACAGCTTGCCACAATGGACATCATACAATCGTCTGTGTGTTGTCCTGGCGGCCTGGACCATCTCGGGATAGGGACGGTTCGTCACATCCACGAATCCGATGTTGTAGTTCTCGCCATCCATGCGTCCCAGAACCGGTTGGTCGTTCCACTGGAACCAGTGGGCCCCGACGAAACAGGGTAGGGCGGCCGCCTGCTCGACGTAGTAGCGATACCCCTTGGCCCGCTCGATCTGATCGGCGGTTTGCACCAGCCCGGCGCCGAGTCCATCGGCCGGCACGCCGAAATGGAACTCCCCGATCAGGATGGGCCGACCGGTGGCGGCATACAGTGTCTTCAGTTGCTTCGTGGGCTCGTACTCGTAGACGTTGACGCTGCACACATCGAACATCCTGCCCATCCGCAGGATCGCCGGCGTGGGCGTCCCGCCGAAGCGAATGCCCAGATTCAGATGGTTCGGGTCGTGTTTTTTGATCGCGTCACCCATGATCGTCAGGTATCTCTCGAACATGCCGTAGACGAATTCCTCGCGGCGTTGTCGGGTGTCGCCCTGGGCGAGGTACTCCGTGAGCTTTCGCTGCGTGGCGGTGTCAGGGCCTTCGAGGAACATGTCGACCAGTTCGCTCTCCCGACCGGGCCAGGGAGGCTCATTGCCGAGGAAGTAGCCCAGCAACAGCGGGTCACTCCGGTACTGCGAGCACTGGTGCTCCGCCGCTTGGTCGACGCTGCTGGCGAACTCCTCGGAATGGACATCAGGCATGCCCAGATAGTAGGGTTCCATCCGCGGCATGCGGAGCGACACGACGTAGGCCTTTCGCTGTCCGTCTTCGGAGGCCCCCAGAGACGACCAGTTACCGACCGTGTTCATGCCCCATGCGTCCATCCGCCGATGGACGAGCGTGGTATCGGCTGCTGTCGGCTCCCCTCGCCTGCCACCGGCCCTGATGCAGTCTGCGCCGGTCGAGAGGAACAGATGGCCGTCCGGATCCACAAACCACCACCTGCCATCGATCTGCTCGACGCGGAAGAAGCCGGTGGCGCCGGCTGTTGCGTTCCGATATCCGCCGTACTCGCAGTAGTCGAACTCGCCGCTGCCGGCGAGCGACTTGGCTTCCTCGGCGTGCTCCCTCTCCAGTTGCTCGCGGCTGTGGATCTTGCGGGGCCAATCGGCATGGATCCACTGCCCGAACTGATCCACGATAGGCTGATTCTCCAGGAATTCCGAACCGGCGTCTTCCGTGGACAAGCGGATGTCCTGGATCTCCAGCGAGGCCCCGTCGAGCGGATACTCCATCGTCACTCCGATTGCCTCGATGTTCTTCAAATCGCCGAACGGCCCCCATACTCCCATCCAGAACGAGCCCGCCCGGCGGTTGTTTGTCGAAGCCAGGTCCATGCCCCGCTGGTCCTTGCCTTTGAAGTACTGCAACGGGATGGAGGCACGAAGCAGGGCATTCTGCCCGAAAGGCTGGAGCATCAGTCGGCGTTCGCCCTCGGTTGTGTAGATCCACAGGGAGAACCGTTGAGGCGACGAGGTCGTCATGTCCAGCACGAGGAACGCATAGTCCGACCAGTCCGAAGGGAACTCGGGGGCCAACTCCTTTAGCGGCCATTTGTGCTCCGATATCCTGCCCTCGAATGTGACTTTCAGCGGTTTCTCCAGGGCCGAGGTCGTTCCGCAGAGAAGGGCCGAAGAAGTGATGATCGCAATTACTGGCAACGTCTTCATAGTACCTCCGATGACCTGTACCTGACGACAGGGGAACCTGCCTGCGGTGATTCCAGGCGTCCAAGACACATTGGAATCGATTCTATGGGCGAAAGCACGCCGGTGCAACAACTGCGGAGCCGATGGACGGTTTTTCGGTGTTCTTCCGCCGAATCCGGGTGGCTTCTGGCCTTCTCGGGCCACGGGCACACCAGTTTGTCCGTGCCACCCACCGGGTGAAGATGAACAGCCCCTCATGGTGTGCGGGTGGTCGCGATGGCCTCGCCCTTGCCGACGAGGCAGATATTCGGACGCGGCGGGGCAGCCATGCCGTCGCCGAGATAGAAGCTCGGGTGCGGCGGCTTGTTGTACACGACGTTCTGCCATGCGACAGCCAGGCGGTATTGCGGATCGTGCATCAGGGTGTAGATGCGATGCTCCGTGGGAATTGTCGTGCTGTAGAGCCGCAGTGATCTCCCGTCGGGGGCCGTCACGAGCATTTCTTCCCGCCAGTCCCCCAGCAAATCGGCCACGAGGTTGGGCCCACGACTGCCGGGCCGGGCTCCCGTGGCGAAAAGGCGGTCTTCCGTGCCTGTCTCCCAGTTCCACTTCGTAACAGTCGACCCCGCGACCAGTTCCCGCAGCAAATCGCCATCCCACCAGATCACGAAGCCGGTCGATCTGGGCTTGGGGCCGATTTCCTTCCCTCCGGAGTCTCGCAGACCGCCGGGCCCACCCCAGGCCTCGTAGCCACGATACCGTGGGTCGATGTCGGCCGCCACGCCGCTGCCGACGTCGATGCCGGGGCTGTGCTTCCAGATCGCCTCACCCGTTCGAGCATCTCGCATCGCTGCGCCCGGGCTCTGGAACCGGACCGTGTCGTCCTCATTCTCGTGAATGGTGAAGACCTCCTGGCCGGGGCGATCCGGATACATGTCGCTGATGTGCATTGAGTCACCGTGCCGCCACCCGGTGGAGTAGAGACCCTTGCCGTTGTCGTCCACGACCATGGCGTGGTAGACGATCTCGTCCTTGCCGTCGTCGTCCACATCCGCGACCGCAAGAGAATGCCCGCCCATTCCTGAGTAGAGGGATGCATCCGAGAAAGGCGGACGGCTGATGCCTGAGTCGAAAACCCAGCGGCTGGTCAGTTCGCCGTTGCGCCAGTCCCAGGCGGCGATCACGGTGCGTCCGTAGACGCCCCGGCACATGACCAGGCTGGGCCGGACGCCGTCCAGATAGGCGACACAGGCCAGGAAGCGGTCGCAGCGATTGCCATAGCTGTCGTTGCCCCCGTTGCCGCCGATCCCGCCCCAGCCGTCGATGGGGTAGCGGCTGGGAATGTAGTCCACCGTTTTCAGCGCCGCACCCGTGGTCCCATCGAAGACGGTGAGGTACTCAGGACCGTCGAGAATGCGGCCGTCGGTCCGGTCTCCCGGCTTGTGTGTTCGCCAGTCCTTCTCTTTGTCGCCGATGACATGGCCTCGCCCGTCCATCGTCCCGTCGGCGGTCTTGCATACCATCTCGGCTCGACCGTCGCCGTCAAGGTCGTAAACCATGAACTGGGTGTAGTGCTCGCCTTCGCGAATGTTGATCCCGAGGTCGATCCGCCAGAGAAGTGTCCCATCCAGCTCGTAGGCATCGAAAACGGGTGTCCCGGTGACACCCGCAAAGGAATTGTCCCGGCCGTGAGAGACTTGATGGAGGACGATCTCATAGTCCCCGTCGCCGTCGAGATCGCCGACGGAGGCGTCGCCCGGCCGGTATTCGGTTATCGGGCGGATGGGGATCTCGATATACTCGCGATCCCAGGCCTTCGCGGGCTCCGAAGGCGCCAGTTCCTCGCCGTGGAGGACGGGCCGGACGAAGTACTGAAGCTCCCGATTCGGATCGCCCCCGACATCGACGTAATTGCCGGCGCGTGTGATCGGGGCTTCGTTGACTCTCACGGGCACGCCGCCATCGCTGACACGGTACAGGTTGAAGGAAGTTTCTTGGGGATCAGTCGCGAATAAACGCCAGCCGATGTAGACGCCACTGGGCTGCTTGATGGCCACGATTCCCCGCGTGAGATTCTCCATGTGACGTGGTGACGCCCCCCGGCACAGGTCCCCGAAACCTGTGGCCGCGGTCAGACTGAGGCCGAAGGCCAGAACGATTCGCATTGCACGGTGGTCCATGACTGTCACTCACACAGATGCCCACGCTGACGGAACGTGCATTTTGGACTTGTGCCTTGGGACGGCACATCATGTGGAGTCTACCACAGACTCGCTCTGTGCGACAGCCCAGACAGTGTGGGAAATTCTCATAATATATGGGTGTGTCATTGACAGAAGACACGGCATATGCTTAGAATGGCGAATATGGGTATATGTAGTGCAGGCAAGTAGGGGGGTGTCGCGGAGTTCTCCCACGAGATTGTGCATCCGTAGGTGCAGTGGTTTCATTATGTACTCTTGGAGGATTATCATGAGTAACAGAAGCATTTTCGCCACGCGACGTTCTGCATGGATTTGGGCTGCGATCCTTGCGGCGCTGGCGATGGACCTGGTGGCCCAGGCGGGGACGTTCACCATCGTGGACCTGCCCGCGACGGGCACCGATGCAGCCATTGGTATCGACAGCACGAAAGAGTACACGCACGCCTTTGATTTTGGGTCCGGTACAGTGACTGCTGTCAATGGCGTGGCTTTCGAGCAGGGCCCCAATGCGAGTTTCACCGCCGCGTTTGCAGGCACCAGCCGGCAGGGATATGGCTACACCATCACGGACACGCGGAGCTCCGTGGCCATCAACATTCACGAGGGCAGCGACCCCTCGGACCAGTGCGATGGCAGCTCGGCTGAGCTCCTGCGAGATATGATCTACCACGCGAGTTCGACCACGATACTCGCGGGTGTCGTGGTCACCCTGTCCGACCTTACGCCGGGGATCACTTATTCTACTCGTTACTACTACCGCTCGTGGGGCAGCGGGGAAACCGCTCGCACAATCACCGTCCAGGGCGACGGCGGGCAGAATGGGGTGTTCACCGACACGATCGACATCGAGATCGATGGCGGCGGCGCCCACTATCTGGACTACACGTTCGTTGCGGACGACACCGACGTGACCCTCAAGTTCCTCACCAACGACGACAACAACGGTGTTCACCTGTACGGCCTGACCAATGAAG
>Ga0116141_10005607_pt1 | contig 10488 bp, 5 predicted proteins | sample AD_UKC097_MetaG_FD_89744 | JGI IMG/M metagenome (GOLD analysis project Ga0116141, IMG submission 89744) | Active sludge microbial communities of municipal wastewater-treating anaerobic digesters from USA - AD_UKC097_MetaG | ecosystem: Engineered > Bioreactor > Anaerobic > Digestate | place: USA... | reverse complement strand
TCGCCGATCCAGGCGCAGAGTTCTTGCACCTCCTGAAGCGTGATGTCACCCATGTGGGCAATGCGGAAGGTCTTGTCCTTGAGCTGGCCGTAGCCGGCGCTGAAGATCGTGTTGTGCTTGGCCTTGACGGCCGCGATCACCTCGGCGACGTTGATGCCGCGGGTGTTCTTGATTGTCGTGAGGGTGTTCGATGCGTATTGTTCCTCGCAGAACAGGTCGAATCCTTTGCTCTTGGCCCAGCCCCGACAGAAATCCCCCATCTTCTTGTGTCGGGCCCAGACGTTCTCGATCCCCTCGTTGACGAGCTTCGTGCACTGGTAGTGCAGGCCCATGATGTGTGGAATGCTCGGGGTGACGAGGGTCTGGTTCTTCTCGGCGGCCTTGGCCCACTGGACGAAGTCGAAGTAATAGCCTCTGCCCGGGACGCTCTTGGCCTTCTCGACAGCCCGTTTGCTCACGGCTGCGACGGTGAATCCCGGCGGCAGGGCAAACGCCTTCTGCACCGAGGCGAACCCGGTGTCCCATCCGAGCTCGTCGAAGTGGATCGGCTGGCCGATCATGCCGCTGACGGCGTCCACGAAGACCAGCACGTCCGGGTACTTGGCCTTCATCATCTTGCTGATTTCGTAGATCGGGTTCATCAGGCCCGTGCTCGTCTCGTTGTAGATCAGCGTGATCGCCGCGTATTTGCCGCTGGCGAGCTTGGCGTCGATCAGTTCGGGCGTCGTCGCCTGGCCCCACTCGACCTTGAGCAGATCCACGTTCCGCCCGCACTCCTTCACCACATCGGCCCACTTGTCGCTGAACGCGCCGCAGCAGGTGGCGAGCACCGTCTCGTCGGGAGCGACGCAATTGCGGATGGAAGCCTCCCAGAGCCCTGACCCGCTGGAGGTGGAGAGGAATACGTACTGATCTGTGAACAGCAGCTTCTTGAGCATGCCAACGACCTCGCCGTGGAGCACGCCGTACTCCTTGTCCCGATGTCCAAGTGTCCGGCGGGCCAGTTGCTGCAAGACCTCATCATTGACCTTCACCGGTCCGGGGATGAATAGTCTCGGCGGGTTCTTCCAGTCTGTCATTTGGGTTCTCCAACACTCACAGTTTTTGGATAGTCAACCCGGTATACATCTTCGGGTAGAAGTACGTTGATTTATGGGGCATCCGTTCGCCGGCGTCGGTGATCCGGGCCAACTGCTGCATCTTGACGGGGTTGGTAAAAAAGGCAACCTGCTTGCGGCCGGTGTCGATCCGGCGGATGATTTCGTTCATGGCGTTGGGCATGTCTTTGACGTACTCGACGTAGTCGGCGTTGCCCATCTTCTCCTCGGTCAGGCCGAGCAGGCGTTCCAGGATGAGCTTCTGGAGCACGGAGACATCCAGGGTTCGCCACGCGGCGCTTCTGTCCGGCGTAGCGGTCTTCATGAGTGCCTCATCCTTCAGCACGGCCACATAGAAGCTGCCGTCGCCCATGTACATGCCCAGACAAGTCTCGTCCCGGTTGTGCACTGTTTTCATCTCCGCGAGCATGCGCTGTCTGGCCGATTCCTTGGACTCTGCGTCCGGGCCAAACGGGAACTTCGTCACGGCGAAACCGGGCGCCAGACGGGAGAGAAACTCAGAGGCTTCGAACCCGTCAATCCCGCCGACGACGCGGTGCGTTGCCAGGACGATAAGGCCCTTCTGAGCGGTGTTCGTGAAGGCGAGCATCTGGTACCTCGCCGCGGGATTCGGGTTCTCCCGCATGTAAGCCAGCCCGGTCGTATAGCGGTGGTGACCGTCGGCGATGATGCAACTCTTGTCGCTCATCATCCGGACGATGGCCTCGATCCGCCCGTCGTCGGCGATGGCGAAGAGTTGATGGCGGACGGCCTGATCGTCCACGAAGTCCACGAGTGGCTTCTGCGTTGCTGCCTCAGCGATGGCCTCGTCGGCGAGGCCCTGAGGGTCGTCATAGAGCATGAAGACCAGCCCGAATCGGGCGGCTGTGGCCCTCTTGAGGTTCAGACGATCTTCCAGGGGTTTGGCAAAGACCTGCTCATGGGGCCGGACCGTCTTGCCGAAATCCTCGAGCCTGCCCAGCGCGATGAAGGTCAACCGACGATAGGTTACGCCGTCCAGCTCGAAGTCCTGAACATATCCGTAGATCGTGTCCCGGTCGTCCGGTTTCAGGGCGCCCTCGGCGATCCATTTCTGAAGGAACTCGTTGGCACGGGTGTACTGATTGACCTGCCCGTTGTCCGAAGGGGTCGTCTTTCCCTTCGTGATCCGCACGATATTGTGGTCGCTCCGGCGGTATAGCTCCTCCCGCTGGGCATCATCGATCACGTCATAGGGCGGCGCGATGCACCGACCCACGTCGCCGACGACGCGAGAGTCGAACCGAAACGCCTTGAAAGGTCTGACTTCCATCTCTAAGGTCTTTGCTGCTCCTGTACTGTCAGGGTCTCCAAATTTACGGAAGGCCGGATAATACTGGCCACGGACGCCATTGTCAAGCGAGAACGCCGACCCGCAGCGGCAGAGATGGCACCACGGCCTCCTCTCGACTTCCGCTGGCCCGCGTCTCTATGCGGGGGACCTGATGCTCCGCACTGCGGTGATTCACCCCGGGGGCTCTCCGTCCGTAGACCGCGTGAGGCTGCCACTTTGGCACCCCGACCGACCACCCCCTGAGCCACAAACGACTTTCAGGAAAGAGTTTATGGCTTCTCTGGGGTTAGGCACACGGTTTGCACAACGTGGATCGATACGAGTACGCAATGTGGAAATCTATGCTTGGGACCCAGAGATGAAATTCGAGAAATTCACGTTGAAGGCACAAGAGGCGCTGGCGACCGCACAGCAGATCGCGATGGCCAAGTCGCACACCGTTCTGTCGCCGCTGCATCTGCTCAGCGCGCTGCTGAGCGATGAGGGCGGGGTGGCCGAGATGGTCCTCAAGAAGATCGGCGCCAATGTGAGACGCATCAAGGACATGACCGAGAGCGAGTTGGGGCGCCTCGCCCAGGGCAAGAGCACCGGGCAGATGATGCCCGATCCGGCGTTCAATCAGGTGGTGCTCGATGCCCAGAACCGCGCGGACAAGATGGGCGATGAGTACCTCAGCGCCGAGCATCTGTTGTTGTCGTTGGCGGGTGTCCAGAGTGATGCGAAGGAGATTCTCGACGTCAATTCGGTGACGCCGGAGAAGATCCAGAATGCACTGAAGGACATTCGCGGCGGCGCGAAGATCACGGACCAGAACCCCGAAGAGAAGTACAAAGCGCTGGAACGCTACGGGATCGACCTGCTCGAAATGGCCCGCAGGGGCAAGCTCGACCCGGTCATCGGCCGCGATGAGGAGATCCGCCGGTGCATGCAAGTCTTGAATCGGCGGACGAAGAACAACCCCGTCCTGATCGGCGAGCCGGGCGTCGGGAAGACGGCGATCGTTGAGGGTCTCGCGCAGCGAATCGTCGCGGGCGATGTGCCTGCCGGGCTCAAGAACAAGAAGGTCATTGCGCTTGACATGGGGGCCCTGATCGCAGGCACGAAGTTCCGAGGCGAGTTCGAGGACCGGCTCAAGGCCGTGCTCAAGGAAGTCATCGCCGCCCAGGGGCAGATCATCCTGTTCATCGACGAATTGCACACGGTCGTCGGGGCGGGCAAGGCCGAAGGCGCCGTCGATGCGGGCAACCTGCTCAAGCCCTCGCTGGCCCGAGGCGAGTTGCGGTGCATCGGCGCCACGACCATCGATGAGTACCGCAAGCACGTCGAGAAGGATGCGGCTTTGGAACGGCGCTTCCAGCCGATCCTGGTGGAGCCGCCGAGCGTCGAGGCGACCATCGCGATCCTTCGCGGCCTGAAGAATCGCTACGAGACCCATCACGCCGTGCGAATCACGGACGCCGCGATCGTGGCCGCCGCCACCCTGTCGCAGCGGTATATTACGGATCGCTGGCTGCCGGACAAAGCTATCGACCTGATCGACGAGGCCGCGTCCACCCTGCGAATCGAGAACGATTCGTTGCCGGCCGAGCTCGACGACATCCGCCGGGGGATCATCCAGCTCCAGATCGAGCGCGAGGCACTCAAGAAGGAACGAGACGCCGCCAGCCAGGATCGCCTCAAGAAGGCCGAGAAGCAACTGGCGGACCTCGAAGAGCAAAACCGGCAGTTGACCGCACAGTGGGAGATGGAGAAAAGCGGCATCGATCAGGTCAAGGCCCTCAAGCAGCAGATCGAAGACGCCCAGATGGAGTTCGAGGATGCGCAGCGCCGCGGCAATCTGGAACAGGCCGCCCGGCTGAAGTACGAGACCATCACGAACCTCAAGAAGCAGCTCGCCGAGAAGGAAGCGCAACTGGCCCAATCCGAGAAGGCCAAGATGCTCCACAACGAGGTGACGGCCGAGCACATCGCCGAGGTGGTCGCGAAGTGGACCAACATTCCGGTCTCACGACTGCTCTCGGGCGAGCGCGAGCGGCTCATGAAAATGGAGGAGCAGATTCGTCATCGCGTCGTCGGCCAGGATGAAGCGGTCAGGGCGTTGTGCGATGCGGTCCGCCGCAGTCGCGCGGGTCTGTCCGATCCGAACCGTCCGATCGGCACCTTCCTGTTCCTCGGTCCGACCGGCGTGGGCAAGACCGAACTGGCGAAGGCCCTCGCCGACTTCCTCTTCAACGACCCGAACGCCATGGTTCGCATCGATATGAGCGAGTTCATGGAGCAGCACTCCGTGGCCCGGCTCATCGGCGCCCCTCCGGGCTACGTCGGCTATGAAGAGGGCGGCCGGCTCACGGAAGCGGTCCGGCGCAAGCCCTACTCTGTGATCCTGCTCGATGAGATCGAGAAGGCCCATCCGGACGTCTTCAACGTCCTGTTGCAGGTCTTCGACGACGGCCGGCTCACGGACGGCAAAGGCCGCACCGTCGATTTCAAGAACACGGTCATCATCATGACGAGCAATATCGCCAGTCAGCAGATCCAGAAGCTCACGGAGGAGCAGGGGGCGGACTGGGAGATCGAGGCCCACGTCAAGGACGTGCTCAAGCAGGTCTTCAAGCCGGAGTTCCTCAACCGGATCGACGAGGTGATCGTCTTCCACATGCTCAGCCGGGACCATCTCAAGCGGATCGTCGATATCCAGCTCGGCTATCTGTCCGAGCGGCTGAAGGACCGCAAGATCCGGCTCGAATTCACCGACAAGGCCAAGGACATGGTCATGGAAGAAGGGTACGACCCGGTCTTCGGCGCCCGGCCGCTCAAGCGGACGATCCAGCAGCAGGTGGAGAACCCGCTGGCCATGGAACTGCTCGCCGGCAGGTTCACGGACGGCGACACGATCCGAATCGACGCCGGCCCCCACGGCTTTGTTTTCGAGAAAGCGTGACCGTGTCGCCATGATCCACGCCTGTCCCACCCACGCAGTAATCGCGTGGTGAATAAGGCCACTATGCCATCCGCGAAACGCCCGCGAAGCGGCATCCGCGGGCCAATTGCCAATAGACAGAGTCCCGCGTTTCTCCTGTCGTCAAGAACCCCGCGCGTATATGGTAATGGGGCATGCATCCGTTCCGCGAACACACGCCCCATTCTGTGCTGATATCATTGAGTCGCGCTCGCCGTGGCAAGCAGACGTCGGTCAAGTTGCATCAGATAGCCTTGCGCCTGCGCAGCCAACCGACCCAACCAGTGCCGAAGGTTCCGAGCAACATTGCGCCGGGAGCGGGGATGGCGGATTGACCGATCCGGATATCCTCGCCAAAGAACTGCGAAGTGACCTCCGTGTAGGTGAAATAACCTTCTGGCTTGAAGAAATCGGACACCGGCACATCAAGGCCATAGTACTCCTCGTCGAGGCGGGACAAGCACTGAGCGTGCGCCCAATCGTGGAGCTCGGCGAACGTGAGGCCATCGTTGTCTTCGTCTGCGACAGCATGGATTCCGTCACTTTGTAGATCGAGTCCATCAATTAGAGCATTTGTGTACAGATTGCGTCCTGTTATTGGGTGCCGGGGGGAGAATGCGGTACTCTGTGCAGAGGCAAGGAGCCCAAGGTTGTCCACATCTTCGAGCGCGTCATCCCAGAAACCACCGCTGAAGCAAGTGTCAAGAATCACTACTTTGGCAGCATCATCTGGCAGATAGTCATCAAGCCAATCGGCGAGGTCCGTATCCCATATCTGATAGTCAGGGTCGGTTGCAAGTGCACGGATACTGCTACCGGGATCTCGGGAACTGTGCCCCGAATAGTAGAGGATCAATTTGTCATCTTCCGTCATAAGACTGCCAATGTTCTCAATAGCAGCTTTTACAGCATAGCCGTTAGTACTGCCTTTCTCGTACTCCAACTTCAGGACTGTGGGAGTATCCGGCACAGTCTCAAAATCCATGTATTGATCTAAGGCAGTCATCAGCGATTGCGCATCCCCGAATGGGTCCTGGGGGAGGTATTGGCCGACAGCGAACGCCCACGGTTCATGCACACCTACGAAGAGTCCATATGTTTTCGCCGACACAATATCTGTCGAGAACTGGACTGCGTCGATCTGAGCATTCCAGAGCCGCAACGTAAGATCAAAGCTATCGCCCTGGATCCATGATGTGGGGATATCTGCCTCAATCCAGCCTACATCATAGTATGATGGATCGCTGTCGCTGGCGAAGGACACTGCGTAGTCTGGTGGCGCTGTTTCTTCGTCCGTGAGGTTGTACGCGCCTTCGAGAAGCTCATAATGGTGCCACTCCGCACTTCCCCCGGGCCGATCGCCATAGGCTCCCTTCCGTGTGTAGAAACGCAGTTGTGGTGAAGAGATGCTCTCCCAGTCGAGCGAGCCAAGGTTGAAGCTCAGAGAGACTGCGTCCCAATACGTCAGGGAGCCTCCCGTTGCATAGTAGTCGATGCCGGGCGTCCCCAAGTACGAAGGCCCGGGCCCGTAGCTACCATCAACACTCATCAGGCGTGACGTGTCATCGCGCGTCACAAATATCTCAGTGCCTGGCCCCGAATACATGTCCTTCTGAAAGGAGATCCCGGAACTCAATGGAATTACATCTCCTAACGCCACATTTGAGATCATCACCACGATGCATAATAGGCATAGATGCACATTCTTGACCATTTTACTCACCTCCGTACCTATCACTCAAGGCATCTCCCTCCACCACCATGGGTGTCATAGCTGGTTTTGCATGTGTTCAGCACCATGCTGGACACCGAGTGAAATATGTATGTGGTCATTCAGGCAAGGTTGGGTGGCGGCGGACCCGACAGAAGACGCTCATGTCTTGGAGTCACAATCCGCCGAACGCCAAGGGCAAGCGCAAGGACAGAAGCGGAATCCTCCACCGGTCTCTTGGGCCTTTCATGCGATGCGGTCGTGAACATGCGGTCCGGTCTCCTCCATGTGCACACGTGCTGACGGCGAACCCTGGTGCGTGCCAGAACAGCGTCCACATTCTACTTGCGGAGCCCGACTGTTGTCTATCCGTATTAATACGTATTTTTCGTGTGAACCACCGCGTCTGTTGTCCCCGAAATGATCCTGCTGCCGAAACCCTACAGGATCTGTAGGGAATTGACGTGCCCATGCCCGGTGTAGGGGCAGCGTACGCGCCGATGAACAGCGTGCTGGGTCATTTCGTAGTTACCCCTCGAAACGAACGCCGTCAAAGAGAAGTCAGATCGCTCTCACAAGGAGTTACGCATGGCTGGACTATCGGTTGGGGACAAGGCCCCTGCGTTTTCGTTGAAGGACCAGAACGGCAAGAAGGTCTCGCTGACCGATTTCAAGGGCCGCAAGGTACTGCTGTACTTCTACCCTAAGGCGGATACGCCCGGCTGCACGAAGCAGTCGGTCTGTGTTCGCGATGCGTCGGCGGAATTCGCCAAAGCGGGGGTCGCGGTCCTTGGGATCAGTCCCGACGAGCCGGACAAGCAGAAGAAGTTCGATGACAAGCACGGCTTGGGGTTCCCTCTGCTGTCCGATCCGGACCACAAGGTCGCTCGGGCCTACGGCGCCTGGGGCACCAAGTCCATGTACGGCAAGACGTATGAGGGGATCATCCGCTCGTCGTTTCTCATCGACGAGAACGGCAGGATCCTCGAGGCGTCGTACAAGGTCAAGCCCGAGGACACCGTGCCGAACGCCCGCAAGGCGCTGGCTTGAGGAACCCCTGGCTCACTTTGAATCTGCAGAGCGGTTCTCCCAGAGCTCTACAGGCTGGAATGGGCCGCTCCAGTTGGCGCCGATGAGGTCGATATCGCTATCCGCGCCGATGTCGCCTGCCTGAATGCAGTGCGAGCCCTGCGTCGAGAGGACTTGTTTGTCCCAGGCCATTCCCTCGGCGCGGCTCACGAAGACGACGACCTCGTCGGGGTCCTGGCCCTGATGCATTTCCGAGCTCGCGACGTCCACGTTGCCATCGCCGTCGAAATCGGCGGCTGCCAAGCCGTGAATGACGCACTCGATGCGATCCACCATGACGTGCTCGGTCCAGTCGCCTTGTCTCGGGTTCGCCGGGGCCTCGAACCAGGAGAGCCGATACCAGTTGCCCTTCAACTCCGAGGGCGACAATACGATATCGGGCCGGCCGTCGCCGTTGATATCCGCCACTTCGACGCTGGCGTTCGGATGCCAATTGCAGAACTCATGGGCCTGCCAAGAGCCGTCGATGATGCGGCCGTCGTTTTCGAACCAGATGCCGCCGATGACCACGTCTGAATCGCCATCGCTGTCGATGTCGCCGAGCGCGAGTGCCTCGCCGTGGGGGCATTCGATGACCCTGTGTGCCCACCTGTCGCCCGCTTCCTGCCGCCACAGGTAGACCCTGTTGCCGGCGTTGGCGCCGAAGTCCGACTGGTCCCGCGTGACGATGTCCAGCCGGCCGTCGCTGTCCAGGTCCGCCAACTCGACATCGTGTGTCCGGTGGTCCGCGACCTGATGGGCGATCCATTTCTTCGCGGCTGGATTCGCCGCCGGCAGGGGGTTCTCGTACCAGATCAAGCCGCCCATGACGATGTCGAGATCCCCATCGCCGTCGATATCGCCCGCCTCGCCGTCCACGGTCCGGTAGCCCCCATCGGTGATCACCGCCTTCGTCCAATCGGGATACCTGTACCAGACGAGGGGTCCGGCCCGGCCGCCGATCACGAGGTCCGGGAGTCCATCCTTGTCGATATCCGCAATGATCTTGGCCCACGGGTCCCGGACGCTGTCGTCGATGGCGACCCGTTCAAAGGGAACCGGGCCTGCGGCCAGGACCGAACGGAGCAGCAGAAAGACCATGCCCGATACCGAAAGAGCCGTTCTGTGTCTGGTGAACGTTGTCATTTCGCACCCTCATACTGAATCAAGACCATGATTCCCGGCCAATTCACTTCCATGCCGTGGACCATCTTCCCGTCGATCAGCGGCGTCTTGCCTGTGGTCAAGGTGTTGACGCCCGGCTGGAATACGTCCATCCGACTGACGGGCACGCGGTGGAAGCAGTACTGGTAGTGGGGGCCCTCCGTATCGAAGACCCTGTTGCCGTTGATGAAAATGCCCCGCATGTAACCAGGGCTCCAGCTTGACCAGACGAGCTGTGCCGCGGTCGCCTGCTTCAAGTCACCTGCTACTCGGAAGTGCTCCGACCCTTCTCCCGCCCGTGTTACCCATCTTCTGGGAAGCTCGTAGGGCTTGCACAGCTCAACGGACAATCCACCGCGGTCGAAAGAGAGATCGGTCACCGCGGGTGTGAGGAAGATCAGGCCGCTGTCGTCGATGATTCGGGCGGCGATTGCCATCGGCTGCCCCTGGTCCGGCACCCACGACGTGTCCCAGGTGAGCCGCCAGGGGGCTTGCTGCACGGAGCCGATGTGGTGCATGATCCGGCCATGAAAGAAATGATAATGCCACTGTGTATAGAGGCCATCGCCCTCAAAGTTAACGTCCTCATAGTGCCCGATGAAATCCACCTGCGTGATCCGGCCGGTGGTGCTGGATGCCTCGGCCTCGAGTCCGACGCTTCGACCGAGTCTGGCCCCTGACGCTGGTGACGTGATCCTGCCGGTTGGATGCAGCCTCTTTGCCGGGTCGTAGTAGATGCGAAAGTGAACGCCGTAAATGAGGTTCTGGGGCCATTTCCACGGATGCTCTGCATCCACCCGCATGCGGAATTGGTTGCCGATCCCGTTCTTGAGGAACGACAAGGGGATAGTCACGACAGGGTAGATGTGATGCTGATACTCCCACGGCGGATAGGGGATTGTCTCGGCCTCGGGGACAACGAGCCACGGGTTCCCATTGATCTCGATCGCCAAGCCCCTCGTGCCGTCGTGACAGAGGATCTTCTCGACAATCACCTCTGCTTTGACCGCATGTTCCAGGTCGAGACGCTGCGAGAGGATCACGGGAGCGTTGATGTAATCATGGGCCCAGCCCCGGTCCGGCAGCTCTTCGCCCTCTTTGCCGCCGACGCGAAGGGACCCGCCGGCGTCCCCTCGTTCATTCCACCACGTATACT
>Ga0116141_10005605_pt1 | contig 10491 bp, 4 predicted proteins | sample AD_UKC097_MetaG_FD_89744 | JGI IMG/M metagenome (GOLD analysis project Ga0116141, IMG submission 89744) | Active sludge microbial communities of municipal wastewater-treating anaerobic digesters from USA - AD_UKC097_MetaG | ecosystem: Engineered > Bioreactor > Anaerobic > Digestate | place: USA... | reverse complement strand
TCGCGAGTGTCCTCGCCGTCGCGGGCGAGCTCGATCGGGCCGAGGCGGTGGCGCGGTCGATCGTCGAGCGGCCGCTCGACGCCACGCCGCGGAGGTACGACGCCGGGCACCTGGTGCTCCGGCTCGCCATCGAGCGCCGCGATCGCGCCGGGCGCGAGCGTCTCTCGAGCACCTTCCTCACGCGAGGCATCACCGACTGGCAGGGGAGCGCCGCCTTCTTCGCCGCGCTCCGGGCGAGGGCGGACCTGTGGTGGGACGAGCTGGCGCCGGCCGACACGCGAGTGAGCTCGGTGGCGTACGAGCCCGCCGGCGACGCCCTTGCGGCGCTCGCGCGCTGGCGCCTCGGCGAGAGTGCGGCGGGTGACGTGGCGGCGATGGAGCGATTCGCGGCGAACCAGCCCGACGCGGTCTATGAGGGGCGGCTCGCCCTCGCGGCAGCCCTGCTCGGCGCCGGCCAGCCGGAGCGGGCGCTCGAGTCGCTCGAGCAGCTCGCGGCAGGTCTCGAGCTCGCGGCCAGGGATGACTTCTCGAACCTCCAGCTCCTGCGCCTCGCGCGGGCGATGCACGCGCGCGCCTTGCTGGCGGCCGGATCTCGGGACGACGCCCGCGAGGAGGCGGCCGAGCTCGCCAGGGCCCTCGATCCCTCCCTGCTGCCCGGGATCCTGGTGGCGGAGGTCCTGCGCGACACCGCACCGATTCGGTGATGGCGCCCGCTTCCGCTTTGGCGCCCGAATGCCATTGGGCGTGGGATGTTCAGGGGCGAGGTTGGCGGTGAATCGGCGACGCGGCCCGACTATGGCGCGGCTGGGTGGACGGCAGGCCGGTAGTGCGGCTGAGGAACGGGCTTTCCCTCGGCGCGCGCGGCGTCCAGCCAGGCCTGCTTGGCGACTTGAACCTCACGCAGCGCCTCCTCAGCGGTCGCTCCAAACGCGGAGCACGCCTGGAGGTCGGGGATGTCGGCGATGTAGCCTCCGTCCTCCTCGCTGTAGAAGATGTTGATGTGGTAGTCCTTAATTCATGCAACTCCAGCCTCGAATTCTAACGCTCGGTGAGACTGTATAATCGACGCGTCCTGGAAGCCCAACGTGACGCGCACCCACACCCCTGAGGACCATCTCTTCCGTCTCCGCGGTGAGGTCGACGGCAAGGCCGTGGAGCTCGTGCTCGGCGAGGGCGACAACGTCCTCGGATCAGCGGCCGAGTGCGCGCTCGTCCTGTCCGCGCGCGAGGTCTCCCGCCGTCACGCCGTCGTGCGAGTGGGCGGCCGCGGCGCGTCGGTCGAGGACCTCGACAGCAAGAACGGCACCTTCGTCAACGGCGTTCGGGTCCGCCAGGCCTTTCTCAAGGACGGTGACTGGCTGCAGCTCGGGCCGGTCGTGCTGGCACTGGACGCGGTTCCCGCCGACGACGTGGCGCTCGGCATCCCGCTCACCCCGGCCGGTCAGGGAGCAAAGATCAGCGCGCCGGCGAGCGACACCACCACCGGCTTCGGCATGGCGCGGCAGGCGCCGGCACCGTGGTCGGAGGCCCTTGCCGCGTTCGGGCGTTGCGTGCTCGGATCGACCGAGCCTGACATCCCCGGCGCGCTCGGCGCCCTCGCGGCCGCCCTCGACACTGGACCGGTAGCGCTGCTGTCCTGCCGGGGCGGCGAGGAAACGCTGGTCCGACGCGTGATCGGTGACGCCTCCGGGCTCGCTGCCGCGCTGCCGGCTGGGACCCTGGTCGCGTCGCTCGCTGCGCGAACCACGAACGGCGGCGTCGCGAGCGCCTTCCTCGACGGTGATCCTGCGCTCGTGGTCGCGGGCCGCGCGGCCGACGGGCATTGGCCGGCGGTGCTGGTGGTCGGCGGCCGCGCCGCGACCCCGGACCTGCGGCCGGTGCTCGAGACCGCGCTGCGGATGCTCGACCACGCCCATCCGGGCGACGACGGCTTCGACCTCCCCGCGGGACGGGGGACGCCGGCGATGCTCGCCTTCCCGGTCGGTCACGTCATCTGCCCCTCGCCGGCGATGCAGGCCGTCTACCGCCAGCTCGAGCTGCTGCTTGCCGGCCGCATGCCGGTGCTGGTCACCGGTGAGACCGGTGTCGGCAAGGAGCACGTGGTCCGCATCCTGCACGCCTCGTCGGACCGCGCCGACGGGCCCCTCGAGGTCGTCAACTGCGCCGCCATTCCCTCGGAGCTGCTCGAGGCCGAGCTGTTCGGCATCGAGGAGGGGATCGCGACCGGCGTCAAGGCCCGCGAGGGCTGCTTCCGCCGCGCCAACGGCGGCATCGTCTTTCTCGACGAGATCGGCGACATGCCGCCCGCGCTCCAGGCAAAGCTGCTCCGCACCCTCCAGGACGGCGAGGTCCATCCGGTCGGCGCCCGGCGGCCCGCGCGGACTGACGTCCGGGTGGTGACCGCCACCAACACCGACCTCGAGGAGCGGATGCGCGGCGGGAGCTTCCGCCGCGACCTCTATTACCGGATCGCGGGCTGCCGGGTCCACGTTCCGGCGCTGCGCGAGCGCCGGGCGGACATCCCGCCCCTGGTGGCGCACTTCCTCGAGCGCTCCGTCGCGGAGACTGGGCGACGGGTGCGCGGCATCTCGGTCGCGGCCCTTGCCGCGCTGTCGCGCGGCGGCTGGCCGGGCAACGTGCGCGAGCTCGAGAACGAGGTCCGGCGCTTGGTCCAGCTCTGCCCGGACGGCCGAGCCATCGAGAGCGACATGGTGGCGCCGTCGATCGCGTCTTCGCCGCCGGCGGCCTCGCCTCAGCCTGCTGCGTCCGATGACCTTAACCTGCAGCGCCACGTCGCCGAGCTGGAGTCGACGCTCGTCCGCCAGGCCCTCGACCGCAGCGGCGGCAACCTCTCCGCGGCCGCCCGCCTGCTCGGCGTGTCCCGAAACGGCCTGGTGATGAAGATGCAGCGCCTCGGCATCGACCGGTAGGAGCGTGCGGGTCGTGGGCCCCTGCGCGCGCTCCTGATGTGGTCTCAGAAGTCGGCCTCTGCCCGCCCGCTCCTCGGATGCGCTGCGCGCATCCTGATGCAGCCGACGGTTCCTTCCATGAGCTGACTTCGACCCGTGTCGAGCTTGCACACTCTCGCGTCCCGCTGACATTGATCCTGACTGTCAAGCTACTGAGCGCAGTGCTCAGCAAGTTGGCAACCGCCAGAGGCGCCAGACCCACGCCCCGCGCATTACCGATCCCGGGATTGTGTCGTCGCCATCGTGGTTTTCGACGGCTTGGGGGTGCCGCTGTCGCGCCGGCTTTCAGTCGGCACGCACCTTGCGAATGTGCTGTCCGATGTCGAGGACGCGGTCAGCCAACCGCCACGTGTGGGCTGCACGACCCACGGGTGCGTGGGCGGCGGTGATCCCGAGCCCGGCATCACACGACACATCGGCAAGGCAGGAAGGGCCGGCTATTGGCAGGCCTTGCGGGGCCCACGGATCGCGAAGCGGAGCCGCTCCTACAGTCACCCCCTCCCGGGTGACGCTCCAGCGGTCCGTGGGCCCTGCACCTTCTTCACCCTTCGTTGTCGCCCACCGCACCCTCGATTTAACCGCCCTTGAATTCGGCGTGGCCCGGGGAGAACGGGAAGCCTCCAACTCCCACACCCTCCCACAACGTCCTCGACAGACGGGGCTCCCCGGGCCCACGCCGACACCGTTTCGCACTTCTGATCAATGGTCGTCAGGTATGAGAGTCATACGGACCGGAAGTCAGAGGTACACGGTGCTTTCATGCAGGCGGCGGCTACCGCCCTACGTATTTCGATCCACCACTGGGCACCGTGGAGAATAGGACTCCACTCATAGGAGGTAGGCGATGAGATTCACCCTCGACTGTGCGCGCCTGGCGGCGTGCGTTGTTTTTGCGATGTCGGCAACCCCCACCGTGAACTCGCAGCAGGGAACCGCTCCCCAAGGCAGGGTCCTGATGAGGATCGAGCTTGAATCTCGCACATACGATCTTGGAGATCCGATTGGGTTTCGTGCAGTCATCACCAATCGCAACTCAGAACCCCTGTCTGGGTGCGAGCTCACGATCCATGCGACCTCCAGTATTGGATTGGATCTAACGTGGACTGAGCAAGACTTGTACATCTCAGACGAGTACGTCTATCCGTTTGGCCTTGACTATGTTGTGACGAACGAGCGGATACGGGTCTCAGCAGTCCTTCTGTGCGACAGCGATGAAGACGGAGATCGGCATACCTCAGATTCGACGTTTGAAGTCCATGAAGAGGCAGGGTCGCTCAAGCTCTACCCCGCAACTGTTCCGGTTCATCAGTGGATCGTGTTTCAGGCATACCAAGGCCTCCAGGATCCAGAGATCCGATCCGAAATGAGTAGCTACTTGGAGACGTCGGCAGCGTCACCGCTGTACATGGGGTCAGAAGGAGTCGTCATCCCGGGTTCTTGGGACGATGATGAGGATGCTCCCTCTTCCATGGCCACAGCGCTGATCGAGGGGGCGTGGGAAGAGGACAACGGCGACCACGTTCAGATCCCCGCCATTAATTACGAATTTCCGGCAAGGAGCGCACAGCATTTTTGGAATCCGGCCCTTGGTTGGGATGCTGGTTTGGACTGGGTTTGGATGAATTTCGACGTGTGCGATTATCTGCTGACGCATTACCAAATACCCTGCATGAGTGCACTCGATAAGGCGCAGGACCTCTTCGGGCGCGCAAGAACCGCCTATCTGGGTTCGACGGCGGAAGCGTACTACTGGCTGGGAAGGACGGCGCATCTTCTGTCAGACATGGCAGTCCCCGCTCATACCCTCAACGATACACACGTTCCGGGCTTCCCGTTTTACGATCCAGACAACTACGAAGTATTCACAGAACAACCAGACGACGATTACAGATTCAATTTCCGGGCGGTGACAAACGGTATTCAAGACCCGATGGCATCGTACTGGGGCGACACCCCAACCTCCTTTGACCCCGATCTCACCGATTTGTTCTTCAGCCTTGCGGACAACGGGAACAACTTTGACAGTGATGATGTGAATGGGGAAGGTGGCGCGTATCCGCCATCAGAACCGACGTACTGGGTGGGCGGTGGTGTGTTTCGACTCGCGCGTAACACAATTCCCCTAGGGAATACCGTGGTGAGTGTGGAGTATCGCGACTTCCTCGGGAACCTAATCAGAGGTCTGGCGGATCACGAAGACTACGAGGTCGTCGATAACGAATGCGAGTCTAGCATCTACTATTATGAGACCTTCATCAGCGGTGCGGTCATTCCGCCGAATTTCGTCAGGGTCCTTTACTCAGACGGTAGTTGGGACGACTTCAATCTGTTGGGGGCGCCGCCCGCTGGGATTTGGGACGAGCCTCTGCAGTGCATCTATCTTGAGCAGCTGGAGTCTCGGGCAATAGGCTATACGACCTTGCTCTTCGAGCTGTTCTGGGACAGGACGCACGCGCCTGATGTGCCCGTTTTGAGCGCGCCAGAGACCGCGATCGCGGGGACGCCCTACGTTGTGAGTTGGACGTCGACCAATCCGAACGACAGATACGAACTTCAGGAGGCGAACGAACCGTCCTTTACGACGGCAACGACGTGGCAGGTCGTCGGAACCAGCAAGAGCTTTGCACATGCGGTGTCTAGCCCAACGACCTACTTCTATCGAGTCAGAGCCAGAGAGGATATTCCTGGGGGGGCAACTCTGTTCTCGGAATGGTCAAACGTCGACAGCACGCTAATAGCGTCGGCAGTCGGTTCAGTCGTGGCAAGCGCCAGCCCCAACCCCGTAAACGTCGACCTCCCATCGACGATTTCTGTGACGGTCACCGACGGCGCCGGCCAGCCGGTTCCTGCTGGAACCGACGTTACGTTCTCGACGACGTACCCGGGGTTTTTCTCCGGAAACAACTGCGGTGGTGTTTGCTACAGCCCATGGACGACGCAGACAGATTCAAACGGGGAGACGTGGCTGCGCTTCACGTCTGAGTTCCCGGGCATCGCGAATATCACCATCACCGCCTTGGATCACTCAACGATTCTGCCCATTGAGATTCTCGATCCCAGCGCGAACATGAATGTGCAGGTCACCGTTGGCTTTACTTACGGGACCTCCACATACTCGAGGTACGACGTCGGTGTGGTGCTGACGGACGACCAAGGCCTTCCAGTTCCCTACCAGACTGTGGATTTCGGTTTTTCACCCCAGTCGTCAGGCTCCTGGCAATACGGCATCGACAGCTGTTCAACGAGTGCTGGCGGCTCCTGTGACGTGGTGCTCATCATCACAGTGGAGGGCGAGATCACAGTCTTGGCGACAGCTGGCCAAGCTTCCGGCACGACGACGTTCTACGCCTACATCGGAGAGCCGAGCAGTACGCCCCTTGTGCCACTACACACCTTCACTTTGAATTATGACTCCTTTGGAGTGGACTTCTCTCCTGATGGAACAACGCTGGTGGCTGCGGGCGATAACCGAGATCTAAGGGCGTGGAACACCTCGGACTGGTCCCAAAAGTGGGCAGTCACAATGCAAGAGAACAACCTCGACCAGGTCTCAATCAGCCCAACGAACACGTATGTGGCGGTGGCTGCCGACGATGGTGTTGAGGTGCGCCACCTCAGCGACGGGTCTTTCTATTGCTTGAATGGTAACGCGGATGGAACAAGCGTGCTCGCCCATTGGACCTCAAACACGTCGTATGCCGAGACTTCGTGGGAGAAGGTGTACAGGCACACTTCGGTTTGTGCCACTGGAACTCAGATCGCTACGATGCCTGCCGATCACGGCTTCGAGGAACCAAGCCACCTGGACTACTGCCCATCGAGGGGTTGGATCGCGGCCTGCACTGACGAAGGAACGATGTTTGTGTGGAACACGAGTGGCGGTCTGATTACTCAACAGGGTGTCGCGCCCGGCTCAAACGCTTACGACACCGACTTTTCGTCCGACTGCTCCAAGATCGCTGCCGTTGGGACCGGCGCGGTCAAGGTGTTTAACACGTCGACGTGGGCATCCACCTCGTACTCCGCACAAGCTCTTGGTACGGACAAGTGGGCCGTGAAGTTCATAGACAACGACACGAAGCTCGCGGTCGGAGGTTTGGACAAGATCGAGATCCTCGACGTGGTTGGCGGTTCGAGCTTTGCGATCGGTGATGTCGACTTCCGCGCGGTCGAGATGGCGTGGAATCCAACTACTGAGGAGCTTGCGGTTGCGACCGAATCCGGGAAGGTTCACGTGTTCCGGCCCCTCGTACCGCCTGATACTCTTTCGCCGCTCATCAATATTACATACCCACAGAATGGGATGATCACCGACGAACCGAGCCTCACGACGAACGGGCGGGTGACTGATCAGACCGGAGTTTCGGTCTTCACCATCAATGGCGTCTCCGTGACTCCAGACGGGGAAGGCTACTTCACGCACACGCTGTCCCTGGTTGAGGGCGCGAACACAATCACCTACTTCGCCGAGGACCCTCTTGACCACGCATCCACCGAACTGCGAACAGTCACGCTGGTAGTCGATCACATTCCCCCTGTGATTTCGAACACGTCAGTCACGCCGCTATCCGGTTACGCGGGGACTGTCTTTCACATCCAGTCGACGGTGATCGACGGCGACACAGGTGTCGCGAGTGTCACCGCGACGATTCGCGACAGCGCCTCAGCAATTGTCGCCAGCGTCCCAATGACTCATGCGGGATCCAATGTCTATGTCTGCACGGCCGACTCCACCGGAGCCGAACCGGACGTGTACACCATCGACATTACCGCTGTGGACTCGAGCCCGCAGGCTAATCAGCAAACGGAATATTGGGTCGCCGTGTTCGAAGTGTTGGCGCCCGACATTACTCCTCCAGCGATATCAAACACGGCGGTCACACCTTTGTCCGGCGTGCCTGGAACGGTGTTCTCGATCCAGACCACAGTGGCCGACGCATCGGGCATTGCGAGTGTGACGGCGACGGTCCGCAAGGTGGGAGGCGGGTTCAGTCAGGCGCTGCCGATGGCTTTGGTTGGAGGCGGTGTGTACGGGGTCCCCTTCGTCTCCACACCAGCCCCGGTGGGGAGCTATGTGGTGGACATCACGGCAGTTGATTCGAGTCCGAACTCGAACCAGCAGACGGTCATGGCAGCTGCGGCGTTTGAGATAGTCATGCCGCTGCCGGGCGCCTTCAGCAAGGTGGCGCCGGCCAATGGAGCCACCAACCAGCCCACGAGCCTCTCGCTGACCTGGAGCACGAGCACCGATGCCACGAGCTACGAGTACTGCATCGACACGAGCAGCAACAGCACCTGCGACGCCTCGTGGAACAACGTCGGTAACGTCACGAGCGCCACGCTCAGCGGGCTCGTCGCCGGCACCACCTATTCGTGGCAGGTGCGCGCGGTGAACGGGCAGGGGAACACGCAGGCGAACGGAGGCACGTGGTGGACCTTCACGACTCAGGCGCTGCCGGGAGTGTTCAGCAAGGTGACACCCGCCAATGGGGCCAGCAACCAGCCCACCAGCCTCACCCTGACGTGGGGCACGAGCACTGACGCCACCAGCTACGAGTACTGCATCGACACCAGCAACAACAGTGCATGCGACGCTTCGTGGAGCAACGTCGGCAACGTCACGAGCGCAGTGCCCGGCGGGCTGGTCGTAGGAACCACGTACTCGTGGCAGGTGCGGGCGGTGAACGCTCAGGGCAATACCCAGGCGAACGGTGGGACATGGTGGACCTTCACCACCCTAGACACCCAGCCCGATCTGCCGTTCGCCGACGGGTTCGAGTCAGGCGACACCTCGGCGTGGTCGGCGACGGTGCCGTAGGAGGCGCGAGCAAGCTCAGCGGGTGGTCGGAGGCTGGCCGAACCAGCAGGCCGGGGCGGCAGCGGCGGCGCGGGCTGAGAGCTCGGTGGCCTCGGCGTGGCGGCCCTGGGCTGCGAGGGCCTTCGCTGCAACGTGGTCGGCGAGGGGCGCCCAGAGGCCGTAGACGAGTTCCTCGCGGCCGAGGCGTTCGAGTTCGGTGTGCGCCTGGGCGGCGAGCGCGATTGCGCGCTCGAGCTGACCCTGGCAGGCGAGGGCCTCGGCTTCGAGGAGGGCCGCGAGGTCGGCGAGCTCGGGGCGAGCGGAGAGCTCGCGGGCGCGGGCAAGCGCCGGCGCCGCGTCGCCTGAGCGCGCGAGCTCGGCCCAGGCGAACGCGATGCGAAGCTCGGGGAGCCCCGGGTCGGGCGCTTCGGCGGCAGTGAGGCTCGGATCCTGCCAGTCGCCGCGGAAGAAGGCCCAAAGGGCGCGGGCGCTCGAGTGACGGCTGCCGCCCAGTGAGTTCGTGAACTTCGTGCTCCACTGGCTGATGGCGTGCTCGAAGCGCGGGCCGTCGCCGGCGAAGGCCGACAGCCTCACCATTTGATACAGCGCCTCGCCGGTCCGCGACGTCCGCACCCCGATTCGGGATGCGGTGTCGAGCGATTCCAGTGCGGCGCCGGTGTCGTTCGCAGCGGCCTCGCATGTGGCGCGCCGGATCCAAAGATCCGCCGAGTCGGGGCGGCGTACGGCGGCCGCCAGCAGGATCGCGGCTGCGGCCGGGTCTTCTCCCGCGCGCGACAGGGAGCGGGACAGCAGGAGGACGGCGCCGAGGTGCATCGGGTCCTCGGCGAGGACCTCAGGGTGGTGGTCGAGGATCGCGAGAGCGCGGTCCACCGGCCGCTCAGCCCCCGCCTCGATCTCGTAGCAGGTGTCCACGAGCTCGTCCCAGAAGCGGAGCCGCGCGTCGGGGCCCTGGCCGAAGAGCGGCCAGCCTTCGGGGTTTCCGGCCGCGTCGAGCCGCACGGTGCGCAGGGCAGTGCGAGCCACGATGTGGCGGGCACCGACGATTTCGATCGTGGGGGAGCCGCCGAACAGTCCCAGCAGCGTGTACGCGATCACGGGCCGGACCGTCCCGTCCCGAGCCGAACCGGATCTCCAGGTTACGAGATCGTCAGGCGAAGAGGATGGCAGGAAGGCGGTGCCTGCGGGCCGTGGCACCGCGCGCAGGACCGCGACGGCGGACTGGTAGCCGAGGAGGTTGTTGATGCCGATCGTGACCAGCTCGGGAGTGCCGTCGCCGTCGACGTCGCCGGCAGCGACGGAATGGAGGTGTCCGGCATTGACGAAAAGCGGCCCGACGACCCCGTGGTGCAGGTCGGCCAGGCCTAGCTCGCTCGAGTACGAGCACGAGTTCCTGGCCAGCCAGCAGAGCACGCCGTGGTCGTCGCCGGCCAGGTCGAGGGCCGCGAGCTGTGGAGCGGCAAACGCGCTGCACTGGCGGGGATGGCGTGAGAGCGCCTCGCCCCCCACGTCGATAGTCTCGATGAGGCGGTCGCGCGAGAACACCTGAATCTGCGACGGCTTGGCCGGCGGGTCATCGTCGCTACGAAGGCTCAATGCGACGTCCGGCTCGCGGTCGCCGACGAGGTCGGCTACCAGTGACTGCTGCACCGTGAAGCCGGGGAATCGGGTGCGCCAGAGCTCCTTGCCCGCTGCATCGAGGACCAC
>Ga0116141_10005600_pt1 | contig 10495 bp, 8 predicted proteins | sample AD_UKC097_MetaG_FD_89744 | JGI IMG/M metagenome (GOLD analysis project Ga0116141, IMG submission 89744) | Active sludge microbial communities of municipal wastewater-treating anaerobic digesters from USA - AD_UKC097_MetaG | ecosystem: Engineered > Bioreactor > Anaerobic > Digestate | place: USA... | reverse complement strand
GATGGCGCTGGTGGACGCGGCGACGATCGTGATCGGCACGCCGACGGTGCATGTCGGGCCGCACCCCAGCGTGTTCAACGCCACGCACCTCGCCAACGCGCTGCGCCCGAAGCTCAAGTACGCGGGCATCATCGGCTCGTACGGCTGGGGCACCAAGGCCGTTGAACAGCTTGCGGGGCTGATTCCCAACCTCAAGGTCGAGGTGCTCGGCACCGTGATGTGCAAGGGCCTGCCGAAAGCCGGAGATTTCGCCGCGCTGGATGCGCTCGCCGACGCGATCCGCGACAAACATGCAGCCTTGTAACGGGCATTGCCCGTACGGGAGAACGCGATGGGAAGCAGGGAACGGTTGCTCGCTGTTTCGGTCTGCCTGATGGCCGCGTTCGCGCGGTGCGAGCGGCCGAACCTGCTCATCATTCTCACCGATGACCAAGGCTATGCCGACGTCGCGGCGTTCGGCGGCACGGATGTCCGCACCCCCCACATCGACCGTCTGGCCCGGGAGGGGATGCTCTTCCCGAACATGCGGTCGACCTGCACGGTCTGTTCCCCGTCGCGCGCGGCGCTGCTGACGGGCTGTTACCCGGACCGGGCGGGCGTGCCGGGCGTGATCCGCACGCAGCCGGAGCAGTCCTGGGGCTATTTCAACCCCTCCCTGCCCACGCTTGCGGATTGTCTGAAGCAGGCCGGATACCGCACCGCGCTCATCGGCAAATGGCACCTGGGGTTGGCGTCGCCCAATCTGCCGGGCGAGCGCGGCTTCGAGTTTTTTCACGGATTTCTCGGCGACATGATGGACAGTTACACCACGCATCTGCGTCATGGCCGCAACTACATGCGGCGCAACACGCAGGAGATATCGCCCGAAGGCCATGCGACGGATCTCTTCACGAGTTGGGCGTGTGACTATCTCGCCGAGCAGGCCGCGTCGTCGCGGCCGTTCTTTCTCTATCTCGCGTACAACGCGCCGCACTTCCCGGTCGAGCCGCCTGCCGAGTGGCTGGCGCGGGTCAAGGCGCGCGATCCGGCGCTCGCCGAAACGCGGGCGAAAAATGTGGCGTTTGTTGAGCATCTGGATGCGGGCATCGGCCGCGTGCTGGATACGCTGGAGGCCACCGGCCTCGCGCGGAACACGGTGGTGGCGTTCGCGTCCGATAACGGCGGGTCGCTGCCGCACGGCCAGCGCAACGATCCATGGCGCGACGGCAAGCAGAGTCATTACGACGGCGGGCTGCGCGTGCCGTTTCTGCTGAGGTGGCCGGGCGTGGTCCGCGCCGGATCGCGGTGCCCGTATGCCGGCCAGACCTTTGACCTGTTTCCGACCTTCCTCGAGGCGGCCGGCGCTCCGTTGCCGCCGGGACTGGATGCCGTCAGCCTGCTGCCGCTTCTCAAAGGCGGGACGCTCCCCGCGGACCGCGATCTTTACTTCGTGCGGCGCGAAGGCGGCGCGGCATACGGCGGAAAGAGTTACGAGGCGTTGATCCGCGGCGGGTGGAAGCTGATGCAGAATGACCCTTTTTCGCCGTATGAGCTGTACAACCTGCGCGACGATCCGCAGGAGCGGCGCAACCGTGCGCAAGCGGATAAAAAAGTGCTGGCCGAGTTGTCCGCCGCGTTGCGCGCGCGGATCCAGCGCGGGGGCGTGGTGCCGTGGCAGCCGCCCGGGAAACCCTAACGCGGAAGGAGCAGGGGTATGACGAACAGAATCTTGAGCGCTGCGCTGGTGCTGGCGGCGGGTGCGGCGGCCGCCGCGCAGAAGCCCAATCTGATCTTCGTTTTGGCGGACGATCTCGGGTATGGCGAGCTGGGCTGTTACGGCCAGCAGGTGATCCAAACGCCCCGGCTTGACCGCATGGCGGCCGAGGGCGTGCGGTTTACCCGCTTCTATGCCGGCGCCACCGTCTGCGCGCCGTCGCGCAGCGTGCTGATGACCGGGCGGCACCACGGGCGCACCCGCGTGCGCGGCAATGCCGGCAAAAACAACATGCAGGCTCAGGCGCTGCGAGACGAAGACGTGACCGTCGCCGAGGTGCTGAAGGGAGCAGGTTACACGACCGCGCTGATCGGCAAGTGGGGGCTGGGGGACGCGGGCGCGGCGGAGAGCGGGTTGCCGCGGCGGCAGGGCTTCGACACCTTTTTCGGCTACCTCAACCAGCGCCATGCCCACAATCACTACCCGGATTTCCTGTGGCGCAATGAGACGCGCGTCGCGCTGCCCAACGTCGTGACCGAGGTGGGCGGCGACGGCGCGGGATATGCCACGGAAGCGAAGGTCTATGCCGACGACCTGTTTGCCGACGAAGCGCTCGCGTTCGTGCGCGCGCATCGCGAAACCCCGTTCTTTCTTTTCTGGAGCATGGTGGTGCCCCACGCCAACAACGAGCGGGCCGGCGCGCTGAAGGATGGCGCGGAGGTGCCGGATTACGGGCCGTACGCGCAGAAGGCGTGGCCGGAGCCCGACAAGGGACACGCCGCGATGATCTCGCGCATGGACGGGTACGTGGGGCGGCTGCTGGACGAACTGCGCCGGCTCGGGATCGCCGAGCGCACGCTGGTGATCTTCACAAGCGACAACGGCCCGCACAGCGAGAGCCGGCACGACCTGAAACGCTTTAATCCGTCCGGCCCCTACACGGGCATCAAACGCAGCCTGACCGACGGCGGCATCCGCGTGCCGTGCATCGCCTGGTGGCCGGGCACGGTCGCGCCCGGCCGCGACAGCGCGCACACAGGCTATTTCGGAGACTTGATGGCGACCGCCGCAGAACTGGCCGGCGCGACCGTGCCGCCCGGGTGCGACAGCATCAGCTTCGTGCCGACCTTGCGCGCGACGGGGCACCAGCCCGCGCACGAGTTCCTGTACTGGGAATTTCACGAGCGCGGCTTCCATCAGGCGACACTCTGGCAGGGGCGCTGGAAAGGTATCCGCAAAGGTCCGCCCGGTTCGCCGCTGGCGCTATACGACCAGCAGGCCGACGTGGCGGAGACCAACAATGTGGCGGCGCGGTATCCGGAGATCGCGGCACGGTTGGCCGAGTACCTGAATACCGCCCGGTCGGAGTCGGTCGACTGGGTGCCGGCCTGGCAGCAGAAGAAAGTCCAATGATCCGTAACCGTGTACGGGAGAAAACATGAAGCGATACGTGGCAGGCTTAGGGATGGCGGTGTGGGCCGCGTGTGCGGGCGGCGCTGAGGCGCGACGGCCGAATGTGCTGTTTATTCTGACCGATGACCAGCGCTGGGATGCGTTGAGCCTGGCCGGCAACCGTCATCTGAAAACCCCCAACATCGACCGGATCGGACGCGAGGGGGTCTATTTCCGCAATGCCTTCTGCACCACCTCGCTCTGCTCGCCGAGCCGCGCGAGCATCCTGAGCGGGCTGTACGCCCACCGGCACGGCGTGATCGACAACTTCACCGAGTATCCGCAGGGGTTCCGCAGTTTCCCGATGGTCCTGCAGGGTGAAGGTTACGACACCGCTTACATCGGCAAATGGCACATGGGCGAGGACAACGACATGCCGCGCCCGGGATTCAACTGGTTTGTGACGCACAAGGGGCAGGGCAAGTACTTCGACACCGAGTTCTGCTTCAACGGCGAGCGGCGCGAGACGGTCAAGGGCTACTACACGACAGTCGTGACCGACATGGCGGAGACGTGGCTGAAGCGGCCGCGCGGCGGCAAGCCGTGGTGCCTGATGATCGGGCACAAGGCGCCTCACAGCTTTTACGTGCCGGAAGAGAAGCACGCGCGCGCCTTTGAGGCGGTGCGGACGCCCTATCCCGAGACCGCCTTCATGCTGGATGACAAGCCGGCGTGGATCCGGCAGCGTCTCTACACCTGGCACGGGATCTACGGGCCGCTGTTCGACTGGCGCAAGCGTTTCCCGGATGACGCGTCCGAAGCGGTCAAGGATTTCGAAGCCATGAACCGGGCCTACTGGGCGACGCTGCTTTCGGTGGACGAGAGTGTCGGACGCCTCTACCGCCTGCTGCAGGAAAGCGGCGAACTGGACAACACGATCATCGTGTTCATGAGCGACAACGGGATCTTGAGCGGCGAGCACGGGATGGTCGACAAACGCACGGCGCACGAGCCCAGCATCCGCATCGTGCAGCTTGTGCGCTATCCGGGTTTGACGCCGGCCGACCGGCCGGTGGTCGTCGAGCGCCAGGTGCTGACGGTCGACCTGGCGCCCAGCCTGCTGCAGGTGTGCGGCGCGCCGGCGCTGACGGAGTGCCACGGGCGTTCGTGGGTCAAACTGGTGCAGGAGGGGGATGCCGCCTGGCGCAGCTCCTGGTTCTACGCGTACAACTACGAAAAGCAGTTCCCGTACACGCCGAATGTGCGCTGCGTGCGGACCGAGCAGTGGAAATACATACGCTATCCGCACGGCGACGGCTCGCCGGACCGGCACCTCGAGGAGCTGTACAACATCGAGTTTGACCCGGAAGAGCGCCACAACCTGATCGCGAAAGCCAAGTATGCGCCGGTGGCGGCGTCGATGCGCGCGGAACTGGCGCGGCTGATGGCCGAGGCGGGGCTGACGCCCGAAACCGACCGCATGCCGCTGGATGAAGGGATCAAGCAGGCGCTGCCGGAAGCAAGCATCCGGTGAAAGGAGGCGGGGCATGGAACGGTCACTGTGGCGGCGCGCGATCCTGCGCGCGGGCGCGGCGGTTTTAGCGTGGGGCTGCGCGGCAGAGGCGGCGGCTGCGAAGCCCAACATCATCGTGATCCTTTCGGATGATATGGGGTTTTCCGACATCGGGTGTTACGGCGGCGAGATCCGCACGCCGAACCTCGACGCGCTGGCGGCGGACGGCATCCGCTTCACGCAGTTTTACAATACGGGACGGTGCTGTCCGACGCGCGCCTCGCTGCTGACCGGACTTTATCCGCATCAGGCCGGGGTCGGCCACATGATGAACGACCGCGGCACGGAGGGCTATCGGGGCGACCTGAACCGGCGCTGCGCGACCCTCGCCGAAGTGTTGCGTCCGGCCGGCTACGGCACCTATGCGGTGGGCAAGTGGCATGTCACGCGTTTCGCGCAGGCCGATGACTCGAAGCACAACTGGCCGCTGCAACGCGGTTTCGACCGGTTTTACGGAACCATCCACGGGGCCGGCAGCTTTTACGATCCGTCGACGCTGACGCGCGACAACACGCCCATCTCGCCGTTCGCCGACGCCGAGTACCGGCCTTCGGCCTACTACTACACCGACGCGGTCAGCGACCAGGCGGTGCGCTTTATTGACGAGCATGGCGCGCGGCATGCGGACAAGCCGTTTTTCATGTACGTGGCCTACACGTGCGCGCACTGGCCGATGCATGCGCTGCCGGAAGATATCGCGCGCTACAAAGGCGCGTACGACGGCGGATACGGGCCGGTGCGCCGGGCGCGCTACGAACGGCTGAAACGTCTGGGGCTGATCGATCCCGCCTGCGCGTTGTCGCCGCAGGCCGGCGTGTGGGAGGAGGTGGACGATCGCCGCTGGGAAGCGGCGTGCATGGAGGTCTATGCGGCGATGATCGACCGCATGGATCAGGGGATAGGCCGTCTGGTGGCGCAGCTCAAACGCGCCGGGCAGTGGGAGAACACGCTGCTCGTGTTCATGCAGGACAACGGCGGATGCGCGGAGGAGACCGGGCGCGTCGGCAACAAGCTGCATCCAGACCAGCCGCGCCCTGCGCAGCCGACTCTGGCGCCGCTGTCGGCGGCGGCGATCCTCGGGGGCGGCAGCGTGCCGGATCAGACGCGCGACGGATATCCGGTGCGCATGGGACGTCAGGTGATGCCGGGGCCGGCCGATACGTATATCGCGTACGGCAAGGCGTGGGCGAACGTCAGCAACACGCCTTTCCGCGAATACAAGCACTGGGTCCACGAAGGCGGGATCGCCACGCCGCTGATCGCGCACTGGCCGGCGCGCATCCAGGCGAAAGGGTCGTTGTGCCGGTCGCCGGGGCATCTTGTGGACATCATGGCGACGTGCATCGACGTGGCGGGGGCGCGCTATCCGGAAGGGTGCACGCCGCCGGAGGGCCGCAGCTTGGCGCCCGCGTTTGAAGGCCGGCCGGTCGAGCGGGACGCGCTCTACTGGGAGCACGAGGGCAACGCCGCCGTGCGCGAAGGCGACTGGAAACTGGTCCGCAAGGGACGCGAGGGTTCTTGGGAGCTGTACGACCTGTCAGCCGACCGCTCCGAGTTGCGCGACCTGGCGGCCGGTCATCCCGACAGAGTGAGGCGGCTTGCCGCGAAGTGGTCCGCTTGGGCAGAACGGACCGGCGTCCTGCCGTATCCCGCTGCGGAGAAGCGCGTGAAAGCCAAGAGGGGGTGACGCGATGCGTGTCCGATGTATGATTGTGTGTTGGCTTGACGTTCAATCTCCCCCGCGATTTTCGGCTCGCTTTTCCAAGGCGTGATGGCCTCCAAGGAGCGCCGCCAGACAGGCGGTCATTACACGTCGGAACGCGACATCCTCAAGGTCATCAACGCGCTTTTCATGAACGCCCTGCGTGCGGAGTTCGAGAAAGCCCGTCACAGTAAGGCCATGCTCAGGCAGTTCCACGAACGGCTGGGCAAGCTGCGCTTCTTCGACCCGGCGTGCGGGTGCGGCAATTTCCTTGTCATCACCTACCGCGAGCTGCGCCTGCTGGAGATTGAGGTTCTCAAGGCGCTTCTCGGGAAAGAAGTGCAGCAGGAGTTGGACGTCCAGGCGCTGTCAAAGGTGGACGTGGACGCCTACACCGGCGATCTGGATTACGTCACCTGTTGGCGCTATCGCGCCGCCGAATACATCCAGGGGACTGCAATCGCGGTCGGCTTCGTGTCCACCAACTCGATCACCCAAGGCGAACAGGTGCCGCTGATTTGGGGGTTACTCTTTGGCAAGTGGCGCGTCAAGATCCACTTCGCGTACCGCACGTTTCAGTGGCAGAGCGAGGCGCGCGGTAAAGCCCACGTCCACGTCGTGATCATCGGCTTTGCCGCGTTCGACATTCCGGTCAAGCGGCTGTTCGATGACGATTCCGGCAACGGGACGGCCACTGTGACCGAGACGGTTAACATCGGTCCTTATCTTACGCCAGGGCCAGACACGTTTGTCACCAAGCGCCAGAAACCGCTCTCGCCGGTCCCTGAAATGCGGTGCGGCAACAAACCCTCCGATGGCGGCAACCTGATCCTATCTGATGACGAGCGTGACGCGCTGCTCAATGCTGAACCCGGTGCGGGAAAATACCTGCGGCGTTTCACCGGCTCGGAAGAATTCATCAACGGTACGATGCGCTGGTGCCTGTGGCTTGAAGGCACTGACCCGCAGAGCCTGCGCGTGGAGTTTCTGTTCTCGCTCTACGAACACGACACCGCGCCGCTGTTGCCCACAGAGCCTGCAAAGAAGCGGAGGGGGTTGCGCTCGGGGATGCGTTAAGCCGCTCAAGCCGGCTGGTTGGCGGCGCTCCAGCGATAGTACTCTTTTAACTGGAGGTCAGCCGCCGCGGCTTCGTCCAGGAAGACCGTGGTGTCGGGGTGCATCTGCAGCGCCGAGGCCGGCGTGAACTGCGAGATGCCCCCTTCAAGCGCGGCGCGCACGGCCTTGGCCTTGTTCGCGCCGAAGCAGAGCATGACGCAGCGCTTCGCTTCCAGAATCGTGCCGATGCCCATCGAGATGGCGTGGCGCGGCACCTCGTCGACCGTGGCGAAAAAGCGCGCGTTGTCGCTGACGGTCTGCGGGGTGAGCGCCACGAGCCGGGTGCGCGAGGCCAGCGAGGAGCCGGGCTCGTTGAAGCCGATGTGGCCGTCGCTGCCGATGCCGAGCACCTGGATGTCGACGCCGCCGGCCGCGCGCATCTCCGCCTCATACGCCGCGCAGTGCGCCGCGACATCACGCGCCAGGCCGTCGGGTACGCGCGTGTTGGCCGGGCTCAGATTCAGGTGGTTGAAGAGGTGCTCGTTCATGAAGCGGCGGTAGGACTGCGGATGATCCGGAGCGACGCCGTAGTACTCATCGAGGTTGAAGGTGTGCACGCGGCTGAAGTCGAGTCCGTCGCGGCAGGCCTGGATCAGCGCCTGGTAGAGGCGCAGGGGCGTGCTGCCGGTGGCGAGGCCGAGCACGGTCGCGGGGCGGGCGCGCACGGCGTTGGTGATCAGGGCGGCGGCCCGCAGGCTGGCCTCTTCGGCGGTCGGGCAGAGAATAATGTCCATGCGATGAATCCTTTACTGAACGAAGTTGGCAGTACTTGAGAGTGCCGAGTTCTTCGGCTCTCTGAGGCTGCCTGCCCTCGCACGTCCAGCACACTGCTGAACGAAATATCATGGCACAGGCCAACCGTATGGCATCTATTATGCGGGGGGGGGTGAAAAGAGTCAACCCCGGATTTCAACGCTTTTCACCCCCGTGTTTCACTCCCTGCGCTATGACCCTGACCGCCTGTGCGCGGCCGCACGCGGACAGGCCGCGTGCGCGCCTGACTTCGACTTGAGCTGCGAGAGCTGAAGGGCGAGGTCGACCCACCGGTCGACCAGCCTCTTGAACTTCCGGAAGTTTGCCGTCTCGGCCCGGACGGCGGCGAGGTTTTCCGGCCTGACGTACTCGGACCGGCTCTTCATCCGGTGCGTGTAGCTGAGCTGGTAGAAGGGCCTTTTCTTCTCTTTCGGATCCCGGTACTGGCGGCTCACCGAGCCGGGCCGCATCGGGCCGAGTTCCGACAGTTGCCCCCTGACGCGGGCGATTCTTTCCTCGGTTTTCTGTATGGACGTTGACATGGCGTCTCCTTTCGGGCACAATAGGTAGCATATATCGGCTACCCTGTCAAGCCGGAAAACGAAAAAAGGAGATTGTCATGCGCCTCTGGTCGGTCTGGTGGGAACTCGCACTCCAACTCAGGCCCGCGTTCGGCAGGACGCGGACGTTCCTCTGGTTCGCGGCGGGGCTTGCGGCGGCCTGCGTCCGCCCGGATCTCGCGGGCGTCACGAGCTATGTCCGGGCGCTGGGGCTGCGCCGCGCGTGCTACGGCCCGCTGCTGGACATGTTCCACAGCCCGGGGGTCGGACTTGAGAAACTCACGCGGCTCTGGACGCGGGCGGCCCTCGGCGCTCTGAGGCCGGCCCTTCTCACGGCGGGGGGGCGCCCCGTCCTGCTGGCCGACGGCATCAAGATCCCCAAGGCGGGAAGAAAGATGCCGGCCGTCAAGAAGCTGCACCAGGAGTCGGACGGCAACACCAAGCCGGAGTACATCTTCGGCCACTCCTGCCAGGCCGTCGCGCTCGCGGTGAAGGCGGGCCTGGGCTTCTTCGCGCTGCCGCTGGCCTGCCGCATCCACGAGGGGGCGGTCTTCAGCAACCGCGACCGCCGCACGCTTCTCGACAAGATGGCGGCCCTCGCGCTCTCGCTCGGTTTGGACGAGCCGGCGGTCCTGGTCGCGGACGCCTACTTCGCCGCCGCGAAAGTCATCGGGCCGCTGCTCGGGGCGGGCTGGCACCTGATCGCGGCCGTCCGCTCCAACGCCGTCGCCTACCGCGCGCCGGAACCGCCGAAGCCGGGCACGCGGGGCAGACGCCGCACCTACGGCGAGAAGGTCACGCTGAAACGGCTCTTCGAAGACCAGTCCGCGTTCGCCGAGGCGCCGAGCCCCGTCTACGGCGAGAGCGGCGTCACGCTCCGCTTCCTCACGCTCGACCTGTACTGGCGCCCCGTCGGCATCATCGTCCGCTTCGTGCTGGTCGCCCACCCCACGCGCGGACGGAAGATCCTGCTCTGCACCGACCTGTCACTCGCGGCAGTGGAGGTCATCCGGCTCTACGGCATACGCTTCAAGATCGAGGTCTCCTTCAAGCAGGCCGTCCACACCGTCGGCGCGTACGCCTACCACTTCTGGATGATGGCCATGAAGCCGCGCCCGCGCAGATCCGGCGACCAATACCTCCACAAGGAATCAGAGGCCTACCGCAACGCCGTCCGCCGCAAGCTGCGCGCCTACCACTGCCACATCCAGCTCGGGGTCATCGCGCAAGGGCTCCTGCAGGCCGTCGCGATCCTCGACTCCCCGTCCGTCTGGCGCGGCTTCGGCTCTTGGCTGCGCACGGTCAGGGCCGCCGTGCCGCCCTCGGAGCGCGTCGCCGCGCTCGCCCTGCGCAACGCCCTGCCGGAATTTCTCGCGGATTCGCCTGTAGACCATATCCTCGCGAAATTCATCCGCCAACGGCTTGACCTAAGCAGGGCCGAAGGATTACGATTGGCCTCATGAGTCAAAAACCCTGACTCTCAAGCTGTATGTGTTCATTGAACAATCACAAACTTCCCATCCTTCAGAGTGTGGCACCGCACAGGCCCCAAAGCAATACAATTTTGTCAGCCTACGCTTGCTTGGGCGCATGGCAGTTCTGTTGGTGGATACCCTGCTTAATCGTAATCCTAATCGTAATCCTAATCCGCTAACCGCCGGTCGTCGGTCTCATATTCGGCCCGTTCCTCATGGATACGATCAGCG
>Ga0116141_10005599_pt1 | contig 10496 bp, 8 predicted proteins | sample AD_UKC097_MetaG_FD_89744 | JGI IMG/M metagenome (GOLD analysis project Ga0116141, IMG submission 89744) | Active sludge microbial communities of municipal wastewater-treating anaerobic digesters from USA - AD_UKC097_MetaG | ecosystem: Engineered > Bioreactor > Anaerobic > Digestate | place: USA... | reverse complement strand
CTCGACCTGCGCGCGCGACTCGTCGATCTCGGCGATGCGCGCATCCAGGCTCTCGGTGGCGTCGAGCACGCGCTTGACCGAATCGAGGCGGCGGCGCAGCTGCGCCTGGTGCTCGCGCACCTGCCCCTCGATCGGCGCGATCACCGCACGCAGCCACGCCTCGACCTCGCGGTTGGCCAGGTCGTAGACCTCCTTGATGCGCGCGGCGACCGACTCGAAGAACCGGCGCATCAGCGCCCACTTTTCGGTGGTGACCAGCGTGAGCGCACCGAACTGCTTGCGGTGCAGACCCTCGATGCGGTCGAGCTCCTCCTGGTAGCGCCGCACCGAGAACATCATCGGGCTGCCGAGCGTGAGCCCGTGCTCGGCATTGAACGTGCGGTACATCGCGCTCATCAGCGTGGTGATCTCGTCCACGTAGCGCGCCACCTGGGTGAAGTCGTTGCGCACCGCGCTCAGCAGCCGGTCCATGCCTTCGCGCAGGCCGACCGAGAAGTTGCTCGCGCGCATCACCTCGCGCGCGCCGCGCACGTGCCGCTTGAGCGCGTCGACGCCGATCGTCGAATAGATCGACTGCGAGTGCCGCGAGAACACGGTACGCAGCGCCTGCAGGTGCCGCAGGCTCTTCTCGAAGTCGGCGCGCTCGGCCTTGATGCGCCCCGCCATGTGGTCGACGACGTTGCGGTTCTTGCCGCGCAGGCCGTTGAGCTCGAACAGCTGCTCGACGACGTTGCGCCGGCGCGCACCGAGCACCGACTGGATCACGGCGGCCAGCTCGTCGAACTCGCGGCGCACGTGCTCGCGCACCAGCGTCTGCTGCTGCGGCACCAGCTCCTGCGACAGCGCGCGCTCGAGCTCGGGCAGGCGGCTGCGGCGCAGCAGCGGCGCATCGCCCTGGATCTTGGCCACCAGGCCCTTCTGCGCCGACACCGGGAACACGCGCGACGCCGGCAGGTCGAGGGTCTGCGACACCGACGCCACCTGGCTGGCGATCTCGACCTCGATCTGCATGTCGTCGCGCAGCTCGTCCCACAGCCCGTCGATCTTGTTCAGCACGACGAAGCGGCCGGACGCATGCGCGGGGCTGACATGGTCGCGCCAGACCTCGATGTCGGAGCGCGTCACCCCGGCGTCGGCCGCGAGCACGAACAGCACGGCGTCGGCGCTCGGGATCAGGTTGAGCGTGAGCTCCGGCTCGCTGCCCAGCGCGTTCAGGCCCGGCGTGTCGATCACCACCAGTCCCATCTCCAGCAGGGGATCGGGGATGTTGACGATCGCGTGGCGCCACAACGGAATCTCGACCATGCCCTGTGCATCGGGCTGGATCGGCGAGTCCTCGTCGTCGGACTGGAACAGGCCGAGCGCAGCCGCATCCTCGACACGCACCCGCTTGGTCTGGCGCACGCACGCGAAGGCCTCGGCCAGGCTGTCGCGGTCGCCCGGCTCGATCGGATGCTCGATCCACTCGGCCGAACGCGCGCGCAGCTCGGTCAGCGAGGCGTCGCCCAGCCGGCTCTCGATCGGCAGCAGGCGGATCGACGAGGGGCGGCTGCCGTCATGGAGCAGTTCGGTCGGGCACATCGTGGTGCGCCCGGCCGACGACGGCAGGATGCGCTGGCCGTAGCGGGAGAAGAAGATCGCGTTGATCAGCTCGGACTTGCCGCGCGAGAACTCGGCGACGAAGACGATGGAGATGCGGTCGTCCCGGAGCCGCTCGACCACGCGCTCGATGCGCGAACGCACGGCCGCGTCGGACAGCTCGGACGACTCGAGCCACTGGCCGTAGCGGCGCACGCCGTCGACCAGCTCGCGCCGCCACGCGCCGTAGGCGGCGATTCTCTCTGCGAAATTGCCGGCAGCCATGCGCAGGGGTGCTCCGTGGGAAGGATCGACGGCACGGCCCGTGCACCGGACGCACCGTCAGGATGTGTGACTTTCGACACTAGCACAGGGGCCGGCCGCCGCCGCGCACCCGCCGCCGATCCATCCGCCCTGCGGCGGGCGCCGGACGCCCGGCGGTGTTCAGGTCTGGCAGCGCGGGCACCAGAACGTCGAGCGCTGCTGATCGTGCCGCATGCGGATCGGCGTGGCGCAGACGCGGCAGGGCTGGCCGGCGCGGTCGTAGACGAAGCAGTCCAGCTGGAAGTATCCGCTGGCGCCATCGCTTCCGACGAAGTCGCGCAGCGTGCTGCCGCCGCGCTCGATGGCCTCGGCCAGGGTCGCCCGGATCTCGGCCGCCAGCGCGTCGTACCGGGCCCGGCCGATGCGACCGGCGGGCGTCGACGGGCGGATGCCCGCACGGAACAGAGTCTCGGACGCGTAGATGTTGCCCACCCCCACCACCACGCTGCCGGCCAGCAGCATCTGCTTGATCGCGACCCGCCGCCCGCGCGTGGCCGCATGCATCAGCGCGCCGTCGAAGCGGTCCGAGAACGGCTCGACGCCCAGCTTCGCCAGCAGCGGATGGGCGGCCACCGGACCGTCGCCCCGGTCGTGCCACAGGACCGCGCCGAAGCGCCGCGGGTCGCGGTAGCGCATGGTCCCGTGCCCGAACACCACGTCGACGTGGTCGTGCACGGCAGGGGGCGGCGCATCCGGCAGGAACCGAAGCGTCCCGGTCATGCCCAGGTGCACGATCAGCACGCCGGCGGAGAAGTCGAACAGCAGGTACTTGCCGCGCCGCTGCACGCCGGTACACCGCTGGCCTGCCAGGCGTCCGTCGAGATCGGCGGGCACGGGCCAGCGCAGCATCGGCGCACGCACGCGGGCGGCGCGCACGATGCGCTCGGCGACATGGGGCGCCAGCCCCCTGCGGACGACCTCGACTTCCGGGAGTTCGGGCATGGACGGAACGGCGCGCGGCGAGGCGCGCCCGGCGGCACGGCGGGCCGGTCGGAACGCGTGCGCGCGCCAGCGTGCGGGCGGGTGGTTTTCTTGCCGGGCAGTGTAATTGAACCTAAGATCCTTGCATGACCTCCACACGATGGGCGCACTGCGCGCCGCGCGCGGGGCACCCCGCCCCGACCCTCCCTGCCGCCGTTGCCCGCGCCTGCGCGGCGGTCGCGCTTGCCGCGGCCCTGACCGGCTGCGCCGGGGTCGTCGCCCGCCCGGCCGACGCGACCGGCGACCCGGCTGCGGAAGCCCGCGCCGAATCCAAGGCGACCGCGGCGGCGACTGCGCGCGGCACGTCGCCCCAGCGCAGCCGGCGACCGGCGGCCCCGACCGCGCGCCCTGCACCGCCCGCCGAGCCTGCCGAGGCCCTGCCCAAGGTCGATCTTTCTTCGCAGATCCTGTTCCAGCTGCTCGCGTCCGAGATCGCCGCGCAGCGCGGCCAGACCGGCAGCGCCGCCGCCACCTACCTGTCGCTGGCGCGCCAGACGCGGGATCCCCGACTGGCCCGGCGCGCCACCGAGCTGGCCCTGGTCGAGCGGTCCATCGAACGGGCGACCGAGGCGGCCGTCCTGTGGCGGCAGCTGTCGCCGGAATCGACGCTCGCAGCCCAGACACTCGAGACGCTCTGGCTGTCGACCGGCCAGTTCCCCCAGGTCGAGCCTCTGCTGGCCGAACGACTGGCCGGCGCGCGCCGGGAGGGCACGCTGGCCGAGTTCTATGGGCTGCTGCAGCGCAATTTGCTGCGCACCGCCGACAAGGCGGCCGCGCTCGCGCTGTTCGACCGCCTGGCCGTCGCCGACCAGGCCGTCCCCGAGGCACGCCTGGCCGCCGCCGCGCTGGCAGGCGCCGCCGGCCTGCAACCGCGCGCGGCCGCGGAGGCCCGCGCGGCCCTGGCCGCCCGGCCCGACGACGAAACCGCCGCGGTGGCCGCCGCGCGGCATCTGTCGTCCGGCGGCGCCGCCGGCATCGCCGACGCGCTCGCACTGCTCGATGCCTTCCTGAAGCGCAACCCGAAAGCGGTCGAGGCGCGGTTCACGTACGCGCGCATGCTCGCCGGCGACGGCAAGGCCGACGCCGCACAGAAGCAGATGGAGCTCGCCCTGCGGGAAGAGCCCGACAGCCCGCCCATCCTGTTCTCGCTCGCGCAGATCGCCTACCAGACCAGGCAGCTGCCGGTGGCCGAAGACTACCTGCAGCGCTTCCTCGCCCTGCCCGAGGACATCCAGCGCGACAACGCGCCCGCGTACCTGTTCCTGGCCCAGATCGCCGAAGACCGCGGACGGCTCGACGACGCCATCGGCTGGCTGTCGCGGGTCACGCGCGGCGAGCAGATGCTGCCCGCGGTGGTCCGCCGCGCGCTGCTGCTGGGCAAGTCCGGGCGCCTCGACGAAGGGCGTGAGCTGCTGCGCAGCACCAGCGTGCCGACGAGCCGTGAGCGTCTGCAACTCACCAGCGCCGAAGCCCAGCTGTTGCGCGAGGCCGGCCGTCACGCCGACGCGTTCGAGGTGCTCGACAAGGCGCTCGAACGCACGCCGAACAGCCCCGAGCTGCTCTACGACCACGGCATGGCGGCCGAGAAGATCGACCGGCTGGGCGTCATGGAGGCGAGCCTGCGCAAGCTGATCGCGCTGCGTCCCGACCATGCGCACGCGTACAACGCCCTGGGCTACACGTTCGCCGACCGCAACATCCGGCTGGACGAGGCGCTCACGCTGCTGAAGAAGGCCGTGGAGCTGGCGCCCGACGACGCGCACATCCTCGACAGCATGGGCTGGCTGCTGTATCGCCGGGGTGACCTCGAGCAGGCGGTGCAGTACCTGCAGCGGGCCTATGCGCTGCGGCCGGAGGCCGAGATCGCCGCGCATCTGGGCGAGGTGCTCTGGAAGCTGGGACGCACGGAAGAGGCGCGCACGCTGTGGCGCACCGCCGCCAGTCGCGAACCCGACAACGAGACCCTGCGCGCAACGCTGGCCCGGCTGAACATTGCGCTCTGATCCCGTGGGTGTCGTGCCGCTGCGCACGCCGCGGCTCGGGGCCGCGCTGGCCTTCGTGCTGGCCCTGGCGGGCTGCGCATCGCCGCGCGTGCCCGCGCTGCCCGAGGGCAGCGGGGCGCAGGCCTGGACCGGCCGCTTCGCCGCCACCTGGACGATCGTCGGCGAGCCACCGCGCGAGGAGCGCGCCAGCGGCCGCTTCCAGGTGCGCGCCCTCGGGGACACCGCGGAGATGGAGATCGTGTCGCCGTTCGGACAGACCCTGGCGCGTGCCAGCGCCCGCCCCGGCCACGCCACCCTCGAGACCGCCGACGGCCGCGCGCACCAGGCGGCCAGCCCGCAGGCGCTTACCGAGACGGTCCTCGGCTGGCGCGTTCCGATCGAACGCCTGCCACGCTGGCTGTCGGGCGAGTTCGCGCAGCCCGGCCCCGCCACGGCCGACCGCGAGGACGAGGTGCGTGTGGTCGACGAGGGGTGGCAGGTCGCCGCCGGCCGCTGGACCGCCGGCCGGCCGCTGCGCCTGACCCTGCGCTGGCCTGCCGACCCCGCCGCGGACGACACCCGCCGCGTCGAGATCCGGCTGGCGGTCGATGCCGACACGGAGGCCGGCGCGCGATGATCACCGCGCTGCGCAACCTTCCGGCGCCGGCCAAGCTGAACCTGTTCCTGCACGTGACCGGGCGGCGCAGCGACGGGTACCACCTGCTCGAGACGGTGTTCGAGCTGATCGACCTCCAGGACCGGGTGCACCTGAGCCGCCGCGACGACGGACGGGTCGTGCGCGTCGAACCGATTCCGGAGGTGGACCCCGAGCAGGACCTCACCGTGCGCGCGGCCCGGCTGCTGGCGCAGGCCTCGGGCTGCCCGCTGGGCGTGGAGATCGCACTGGACAAGCGCATCCCGATGGGCGGCGGCCTCGGCGGCGGCAGCTCCGACGCCGCCACCGTCCTGCTCGCGCTCAACCGGCTGTGGGACCTGCACTGGCCGTGCGAACGTCTGGCGGCGCTGGGCCTGCGTCTGGGCGCCGACGTGCCGTTCTTCGTGTTCGGCGAGACCGCCTACGCCACCGGCATCGGCGAGCAGCTCCAGCCGCTGCCGCTGCCGCAACGCTGGTACGTGGTGCTGGCGCCACGGGTCGGCGTGCCCACGCAGGGGGTGTTCGCCGACCCCGATTTGACACGCGACACGAAACCACTCAAAATCTGCGGTCTTTCGCGAGGCGATCAGGTGTTTCGCGGAAGAAACGATCTCCAACGCGTCGTGATGTCGCGGCAGCCCCTGGTTGCCGCCGCCCTCGAAGCACTGGAGCAGGCGGCCCGGGATGTCGGCATCGACCCCCGGCCGGCCCGGATGACGGGCTCGGGTGCCTGCGTGTTTCTTCCGCTCGACAGCGAGTCTGCCGCCGTCACCGTGTGCAACCGGCTCCAGGGCCGGACCGACGCGCGGATCCTGACGGCACGGTCGCTGCCTCGGCATCCGCTTCGCGAATGGGCTTTCGGCGGCGTGGCTGCATCGCACGACGTCCGTTGAGCCGACGGTTCCACTGGGGAGTCGCCAAGTTGGTTAAGGCACCGGATTTTGATTCCGGCATTCGAGGGTTCGAATCCTTCCTCCCCAGCCATCTTTCAGGCGTGCGCGACTAGTCACGCCTCCGACCGGGTTCGATCATGCAGCAGGTTGTGCGCCGCAGTGCGGAAGGTTTGTCCCCCGAAGGTCTGATGATCTTCACCGGCAACGCCAACCCCAAGCTCGCCAGCGACGTTGCCGCCCACCTCCACCTGTCGCTGGGCAAGGCGACCGTCGGCCGTTTTTCCGACGGCGAGGTGATGGTCGAGATCCTCGAGAACGTGCGCGGCAAGGACGTGTTCGTGCTGCAGTCGACCTGCGCGCCCACCAACGACCACCTGATGGAAGTGATGGTCATGGTCGATGCGCTGAAGCGCGCATCCGCCGGCCGCATCACCGCCGCCATCCCGTACTTCGGCTATGCCCGCCAGGATCGGCGCGTGCGGTCGTCGCGCGTGGCGATCAGCGCCAAGGTCGTGGCCAACATGCTGCAGATCGCCGGCGTCGACCGCGTGCTCACGATGGACCTGCACGCCGACCAGATCCAGGGCTTCTTCGACATCCCGGTCGACAACATCTACGCGGCTCCGCTGCTGCTGGCCGACGTGCACAAGCAGCAGTACGAGAACGTGGTGGTCGTGTCGCCCGACGTCGGCGGCGTGGTGCGGGCGCGTGCGCTGGCCAAGCGCATCGATTCCGAGCTGGCCATCATCGACAAGCGCCGTCCGAAGGCCAACGTCGCCGAGGTGATGAACATCATCGGCGAGGTCGACGGTCGCACCTGCGTGATCATGGACGACATGGTCGACACCGCCAACACGCTGGTGAAGGCCGCGGCCGCACTGAAGGAGCACGGCGCGGTCAAGGTCGTGTCGTACTGCACGCACGCCGTGCTGTCCGGCGGCGCAGTGGACCGCGTGGTGAACTCTCCGCTCGACGAGCTGGTCGTCACCGACACCATCCCGCTTCCCAAGGACGCCCGCGCGTCCAGCAAGATCCGCCAGCTCAGCTGCGCGCAGCTGCTGGCCGAGACGATCCTGCGCATCAACCGGGCCGATTCGGTCTCGTCGCTGTTCGTCGACTGACCGCCGCCCTGCGGGCGGTGCCGTCCGCGGCGGCGCCCCTCCATTTTCTGGTGCCTGCCGGCGCTTCTGCCGACAGGCTTTTTTGAATCCCCCGATGGTCTGGTCGCGGACACGGGGCTGATGAAGGAGAACACGATGAAAGTCGTTGCCAACACGAGAAGTGCGCAAGGATCGGGTGCGAGCCGCCGACTGCGCCGCGCGGCCAAGGTGCCGGGCATCATCTACGGCGGTCGCGTCGAGCCGACCGCGATCGAACTCGATCACAACGCGCTGTTCCACGCGCTGCGCGTCGAGAAGTTCCACGCGTCCGTGCTCGACATGGAGCTCGACGGCAAGCCCGAGCAGGTGCTGCTGCGCGACGTGCAATGGCACCCGTACAAGCAGCAGGTGATGCACATCGACTTCCAGCGCGTCGCGCCGGACCAGAAGATCACCCTGAAGGTGCCGCTGCACTTCACCAACCAGGAGATCTCGCCGGCGGTGAAGCTGTCGGCCGCGATCGTGTCGCACGTGATCACCGAGATCACCGTGTCGTGCCTGCCCGCGCATCTGCCCGAGTACATCGAGGTCGACCTGTCGAACCTCACCCCGGGCCACTCGGTGCACATCGGCGACATCCCGATGCCCGAAGGCGTGACCGCGGTGCTGCGCTCGAAGGAGAATCCCGCGATCGTCACGGTCACCGTGCCGGTCGTCGAGGAGGAGAAGCCCGCTGCCGCCGCTCCGGCGAAGAAGGGCAAGAAGTAATCGGCTCGGAGCGGCGCCACGCGCGCCGCGTCCAGTCACGAGGCGGCCGATGGCCGCCTTTTTTTTTCACCCCGGGCCGCGCGGCGATCTGCCGACGGCCCCGCCGATATCATCAGCGCATGAGTGCCATTCGACTGATCACCGGGCTCGGCAACATCGGCCCCGAATACGAGGACACCCGCCACAACGCGGGCTTCTGGTTCGTCGACGAGATCGCGCGCGACAGCGGCGCACGCTTCGCGAAGGAGTCGAAGTTCTTCGGCGAAGTCGCCCGTGCCAGCCTGCACGGCGGCCAGGTGTGGCTGCTCAAGCCGGGCACCTACATGAACCGGTCGGGCCGCGCGGTCGCCGCGCTGGCGAATTTCTATCGCATCGGCGTGGAGGAGATCCTCGTCGTGCACGACGAGCTCGACCTGCTGCCGGGCCAGAGCAAGATGAAACAGGGCGGCGGGCACGCCGGACACAACGGGCTGAAGGACATCCAGGCGCAGATGGGCTCGCCGATGTTCTGGCGGCTGCGTCTGGGCATCGGCCATCCGCGCACGCTCAACCTGAACCAGGAGGTCGTCGACTTCGTGCTGCACCCGCCGCGCCGCGACGAGCGCACGGCGATCGACGACGAGATGGCGCGCGCAATGGCCATCCTGCCCGACTGCGTGGCCGGTCGCATGGAAGCCGCGATGCTGAAGCTGCACACCCGGCCCCGCCCTGCCAAAGGGCCGGCGGGGTGAGCATCGGCGCGGGCGGCGATTCCCGATCGCGCACGCGTCCGGACACGGCGATCCTGCGCATCCTGGCGGGTCCGCGTGCGATACGACACATCGCCGCACACGGGCTGCAGGCCGCCGATGTGTCTGCGGTCGCCGGGGCCGCCGGCGGCCCCAAGGGCCTGGCCCTGATCCCCCTGGACCGCTACGTGTTCGGCGACTGGCTCCCGTCGCGCCCGCGCCCGCGCGCGCTGTTCGGCGCTTCGATCGGCGCCTGGCGCATGGCCGCCGCCGCCCAGCGCGACCCGGTCGCCGCACTCGATCGACTCGAGCAGGCGTATCTGGAACTGCAGCGCTATCCGCAGGCGCCCTCCGCAGCGCTGGTGTCGCGGGTGTGCCGCCACGTCGTGCGCGCGACGCTCGGCGGCCCCGCGCAGGCATTCCTCGAGGCCGCGCACCCCGACGCGCACCTGCACGTCGTCACCGCCCGCGCCCGTACGCACGGTGAGCACGCCCCTGCCGCGCGCGCGCCCACTGCGCACACATCCGCAGCACACACGTCCACTGCGCCCACCCACGCAGCGCGCACGCCGCGTGCGCGCTTCGCCCGCGCGGCGGTGGCCAACGCGGTGTCACGCGACCGGCTGGGGCGCCACCTGCAACGCGTGGTGTTCGCGCGGTCGTGCGACACGCAGTCGGAGCCTCCCGACGAGCCGGGCGCAGCGCCCGGCACGCACGCGGTCCCGCACCTCTCGCCCGCCGTGCCCGACGACCGCTTCGCGACGCGCGCGGTGGCGCTGCACGCCGGCAACCTCGAGGACGCCCTGCTCGCATCGGGCAGCATCCCGCTGGTGGCCGATCCGGTGCGCGGGATCGTCGATGCGCCGGCAGGCGACTACTGGGACGGCGGCCTGATCGACTACCACCTGTACTGGCGCTATGCACGGCTCGACGGCCTCGTGCTGTATCCGCACTTCGTGCCGTGGCTGACGGCGGGCTGGCTGGACAAGTTCCTGCCCTGGCGCCGCCACGGCATCGGCGGCGCAGGTCGCGGGTGGATCGACAACCTCGTGCTGCTGGCACCGGGACCGGATCTGCTGCAGCGGCTGCCGAACCGCGCCCTGCCCGACCGCAGGGACTTCCACCGCCATGGGCTGGACCACGACGGACGGCTGCGCGCATGGCGGCATGCGATCGGCGAATGCGCACGCATGGCCGAGGCGTTCGCGCGCTTCGTCGAACGCCCCGACCCGGGCCGGATCGAAGCGCTCTGATGCCCACGGGCTTCGACGTCACTGCGCGCCGCGCCCGGCTTCGGCGGACTCAGCCCGAGCGGTTCGCGATCCCGCTGACGACATGGCCGGTGGGCCCCACGCGTGCGGCCGATTCGCAATGCCGGGTCTGGTCGTCGAAGAAGAAGTCGGGCTCGAACTGCTTCAGGAACGGGCCCTTCTCGAGCCCGCCGAGGAACAGCGCCTCGTCGACCTCCACGCCCCAGTCCATCAGCG